>Ga0116202_10001043_pt1 | contig 16139 bp, 12 predicted proteins | sample LakKivw325mmetaG_FD_94479 | JGI IMG/M metagenome (GOLD analysis project Ga0116202, IMG submission 94479) | Anoxic lake water microbial communities from Lake Kivu, Rwanda to study Microbial Dark Matter (Phase II) - Lake Kivu water 325m metaG | ecosystem: Environmental > Aquatic > Freshwater >...
GCATAGACGCAGGGCCCGTGGATAACTCTATTTTCTGAGTAGCATGACGTAGCACTCAGCGAGACGGCAGCTCTCACCGCACCCCAACAGGACAACGCAAGAATACGTCACCCTGAACTTGATTCAGGGCCTGTCCGTGGGTGCTGAATCGAGTTCAGGGTGACGTGCACGTTTCCTCCCTATCAGACCCAATGGAACACGCCGACCCCGCGGCTAGTCTAACCATTGTATGTAAACCTGGCTGCAACAGCCGGGAGGTTCTCGACCGGTCGCAAACCCTCCGACGTGCTGCACACCTGACTGTTAAGGAATTGCCGAATGCTTCGGGACTGCTTTTCGTCCCGAAACATCAAGAGAGCGAGGTGTCTGCTATGAAACGGTTATCTTCTTCGCGCTGCGGCTTTACACTCATCGAGCTTCTGGTCGTTATCGCGATCATCGCGATACTGTCCTCGATCATCTTCCCGGTCTTCTCGCAGGCACGGGACAAAGCTCGACAGACTGCCTGCCTGAGTAATGCCCGGCAGTTGAGCACCGCGTTCCTGATGTATGCTCAGGACCACGACGAGATGCTGCCCACCAGCTATGGCGGCGCCACCTGGGCGTGGGCGGATACAACCAACAATGTTGTGGCCGGCGCGCTTGCTCAGTACGTTAGAAACAACGAGGTCTTTGCGTGCCGCAGCGGGAGCGGCGCGAGCCCGAGAGTTGACTATGCACTGAATCTCTACCTTGGCGACAGCGCTTCGTCCATCGCAGTGAGCTACCCTTCAGAGTGCATATTGATATATGAGAGCATCAGCAATCAGATTGCCGGAGTATGGGACACCGTGGCCCTGCGGCACAGCGGCAAGACGCAGGCCACATTCTGTTTCGTTGACGGACACGTCAAGTCGCTGGGGCAGGGACGCTTCACAAGCAGCCTGACGGGTACAGGCACCAACATGTGGACGATGAACGGGGAAAATCCCTGAGTCTACCGAGCAGTCGTTTGCGGTTGTTTCGGGATTCTGACCTGATCGAGTCTGGCAGGTCAGTGCCTGACGAATGTTCCAGCCGCCGCCGGGACGCACACAACCGATACCCAGGCCATGCGGCGCTGCGGCCACAGTATATCTTCATTAGAAATCAACCTCAGACCACAGTCTGAGGTTGATTCTTGCTAGCTAGCCTAACGATCTGACATTTGAAGCCTGCTGACCCTTTGGGCCGTCAGTTACTTCAAACACCACTTGCTGGCCTTCGTACAAGGTCTTGCGTCCGTCCATCTCTATCGCGGAGAAGTGAACAAATATGTCCTTTCCGTCCTCCTGCGATATGAACCCGTAGCCCTTCGCGTCATTGAACCACTTAACTACACCGTTCAACAAACTCTCTCCCTCTTGATAACGAACCCGGATATCCACCGGCAAAACGCTTGGGAAACTTCTTGTCAGAGCACTTGGTCCAAGCGATCCCCAAGCCCCGGCAGAAGCCGAGACAAGTTGTTAGTGTGGATTATATCACCGAGTCAAGCATTTGTAAACCTACCTGACACATCTTCTTCTAACTCGAGCTCTACAGCTTCTTGCGTATCTCAAACAAGACCGGCCCACGCACGAATCCCTGCTGCGGATACACCTCCAGGAACCTGCCTGTGGAGATCGCCTCGTACACCCGCAGCGCCGTCCCGCTTGCAGAGTCCGGCGATGGGAAGAAAGTGAAATTGACCAGGGCATGGGAGAAGCCCTGTGCCCTCAGATAGTCGGCAAGCTGATCAGCCGAGCGAAACGCGCGGCTCGAGCGCGCGTTGTGTCCCCAGTCGGCCCAGAAGTAAGGTGCGTCAAGGTAGAAGCCCCGCGTGTCCCCAAAAAGAGCCACACCAGACGCTTCAGGCAGATGCTTGTTTGCGTATGTCTGTGCCTCATAGATATCCAGCGAGCGAGACAGATACTCCTCCTGGGATTCCATATCCAATACCACGCGGTATCGTGCGGCTCCTAGCCCGGTGAGGGTGACGATTCCCACAACGGCCGTCAATGCGAGCAACGCCGTTACCGCGGTGCGCGCCAGTCGCAGCTTCTCATCACGCCAGATTATGCCGGCCAGCAAGGCCGACAGAGTCGCCAGAGCGGGTATCAGGTAGCGGCTCTGGTGGGTCAAAGCAAACCAGGCGACGACCTGTGCCGCAAAGAATCCCGCAACACCCAGGAGCTTCGCGGAACGATGCTTCCAGAGCAGTACGAACACGGGCACGGCTACCAGCAATATAGGCCCGACCAGAAGCCCCGGAGTATCATAAAACTTGTCCGGATTGACGGTAAGATTGTAGCCCAGCAGAACCAACGCCTTCAGGTCGTGTCCCTGACCGAACGCCGCCTGACTCTTGGCGTAGTTCGCTGCCATTTCCGAGGTCCAGTCAACACCCCCAAAGACTGAATAGAAGAACGGATAGACCGGACTGCCGGTGAACAGCACTGTCTTGGCATACCACGGAGCACACGCGACCAGGGTAATCACACCGAATACGGCAGTCTGCTTCCACGGCATCCGCCTGCGCACAGCGAGTTCGTGAATAATCAGCCATAGAGCGAGAATCGCCGCCGTCCCCAGTCCGGTATACTTGACCGCGGCCCCAAGCCCGGCCATCACCGCACACAGCCACAGTGACCTGTCACTGGCCGCACCTGTTCCCGAGGGCGCGTAAGTCCGGGAACGGTCAAGGAAATCCAGCATAAGGGAAGCGGCGCAGAGAGTGTAGAGAGCAGCCGCGAGGTCGACGTAGCCAGTGGTGGCTTCCCAGAGCACGAGAGGAATGCCCGCGAGACCCAGGGCCGCGAGCGGACCGCTCTTTACTGAGAAGTGCTTTCGCGCCACAACCACAACAGCGCAAACCGCAAGAAGCCCGGACCAGAACCCCACAAGCTTCGCTGCGACAACGGAGCCAACCGCGAGGCCTGGAATTGAAAGCATCTCCCACATAAGAGGGAAGCTGGCGTGCGAGGAGTGGCTGATGTAGTAGACACCGCCGTGTTGAAGATAGAGCTTGGGAACTGCCAGGTGGTAGGCTAGAGTGTCCCAGTCATCCATCGCAGGAGGCGCCAGGGCACAAAACAGCGCAGCCGCGAGACACACCGCAACCAGCACACTGACAATCAGACCCTCGAACGACAGACGGCGCTTCCGAAATGACTGCAGACCGCCGTATACATCCGACAGGAACCCCGGCAATCCAAGAGCAGACGCCGCAGTGAGAAGCGCCAACAACACGATCCGGCTGATACCCTGATATAGTCCCAGAGCGCCGAAGGCGAGTATAGTTAGCGATGCCAGCCCGAGCCCCAGAGCGCAGTCCATCGTGAGCCGCTCCAGACGTGAAACGATCTCAATTCTGAGAGCGCGCCGCGCCAGCCTGCCGAACGCGTTTCCGGCAATCAACAGTAGAATGGACAGTAGTAGTGATATGAATGAGCTCATAATCCTGCTCGACATTCTTCCAATTTGAAAGGCCCCGCGCCCCGAAGGCGTCTTTGCTTCGGGGCAACCGTCCGCGAAGCATAGCTGGGGACGCTCGATCTGGAATCGCACCCTATCGTGGAGTATTGCGGCCTGGTCATTGTCCGCCGGTCTCTATCAAGCGGTGCGAGATACTTCCGGCGTTCACCTCGATCAGGCCAGCCAACGCTCCGCGGGATCCGTGGTGCGCAATAAGCGTGCCATTTACCGAAACCGGTTCACTGGTCACCTCGTGGCTGTGCCCTCCCAGAATGAGATCAATGCCGCCGACCGCCTCAGCAAGTCTGCGATCCTCCTGCATGCCGATATGAGTGAGCGCTATCACGAAGTCACTGCTCTTTCGCAGTTCGGGGACCAGTTCCGAGGCGGCTTCAACCGGGTCGATGAAGTAGTGGCTCGCGATGTTCGACACAAACATTTGCTTTGTGATGCACGGAACGGTAAGCCCAAACACGGCGATGTTGCCGCCAAGAACCGAGAACACCTCATACGGTTCGACTGGCATACGGCCCCCGTTTGCCCTGGAGCGTATGTTCGCACACACCACAGGAAACACCGCTCTCGACAGCTTGGACCGCAGCCCGAGACTGGAAAGATGAAACTCACGGTTTCCCAGACACATCGCATCGTAGCCTGTGGCCAGCATCTTCCTGAGAATCGGCTCGCCCCACGGCCACCAGAAGATGTTGCCTGCCCCGATTGCGTCTCCGGAGTCAAGCATCAGATCGACTCCGAGGCTTTCGCGAATGTGGCAGAGCGACTCGGACATACTGGTGGTAAGCCGATTGTGCAGGTCTGATGTATGGAGGATTGTCAGCTCGGCCATCAGTTCACCGCGTTTGTGCCAGCTCCAGCGGACTGCTCTTGCTCGAGTTGGGCCAGAAAAGAGGATACCGCTTCATCCCATCCGCCGCGGGATTTGAGAATGGCTTCGATGGCCTCCCGCACTGCTCCGCGTCCGCCCATTCGCTCAGTCACGATATCAGCGCAGGCTCTGACTTCTTCGACCGCGTCTGCGACTGCGAACGAGAAGCCGGCTTGTTCCATCGCCGGTATGTCGTTGAGATCATCGCCGATGAACGCCACTTCCTCCCGAGTCAGACCGTGATTGCCCATGAGCTCCCGGATGGCCGCGCCTTTGTGCCGTATACCCTGGTAGACATCAGTCACTCCGAGTGAGCTTGCGCGATCAGTGACCGCGTGGCCAGCGTTACCCGTTATCCACGCAACCTTTAACCCAAGCCGCATAGCAAGCGTTATGCCAAGACCGTCGTGTACGCTGTAGACCTTGACCTGCCCGCCATCGAGGAATATCATACTGCCATCGGTGAGGGTGCCGTCGACATCCATCGCAAGCAGTTTGATGCGGGCCAGTCGATCCTGCATTATACGATCCCCGCTGCCACAAGGTCTTTTAGCATCAGCATCCCCACCGGTTTGCCGTCGGTCAACACAGGCATTTCACCGATCTGTCTTGGCGGGCCTTCCATTGCCCGCAGACCCTCGGAAGCCAGCCTGTCCGGTGCGATTGTCCTGGGGGATTGCGCCATAACCTGCGACGCCTCTCGCAACAGCGCATTCTCATCGGCCAGCAGCTTGCGCCTCACGTCGCCATCGGTGATGATGCCCACCAGCTTGCCTTCGCCGTCAACCACGCACGCCGCGCCAGCGCCAGCCTTGGTGATCTCAAACATAACGTCGCGCAGAATCGTGTCGGTGCGGACTATCGCCACAGCACTGCCAGTGCGCATTATGTCGGAAACGCGCATCAGCAGCCGCCTGCCCAGCGCCCCACCCGGGTGGAAGAGCGCGTAGTCTTCACTGGTGAAGTGGCGGGCCTCCATTACGGCGAGGGCGAGTGCGTCGCCCAGCGCCAGGGCCACAGTCGTCGAGGTGGTCGGCGCGAGCCCCAATGGACACGCCTCCCCTTCCACGCCTACGTTCAGAACAACCTCAGCATAGGCGCCCAGAGTCGATTCCGTCCTTCCAACCATCGCAATCATCTTGGCGCCGATGCGGGCAATGGCCGGCAGAATGCTCACGATCTCCTCGGATTCGCCGCTGTTGGACAACGCGAGCACAACGTCGCTCGAGGTCACCATCCCAAGATCGCCGTGCACACCCTCCGCGGGATGCAGGAAAAGCGACGGAGTGCCCGTGCTGCAGAAGGTACCTGCCAGCTTTCTTCCTATGGCACCGGACTTTCCCATCCCCGTCACTACGAGACGGCCTCGGCATCCGATGATAAGCTCTACGGCACGGGCAACCGAATCGTCCAGCCTGCCGGCAAGCCGCAGTATGGCCTGCCCTTCGTTCTCAAGCGTGGCAACCGCACGCCTCATCGCTCTGTCTTTGTCCCGATCTGAAAGCTGCATATTCCGCCCCTGAATAATCTGTGCTGATTATACCAGACCAGGCGGAGATTGTGGAAGGCCGAAGCCGGCTGGTCTCGCGACACCAGAACTATGCTTAGTCTGCTTCGGGACACACGTCCGCGAAGCATAGCACGTATAGTCAGTGTCAGAACAGACTCATCTGATCGCCAGGCTTCGGTGCTTCAGGTGTCGGCTCAGCTAGTAGCGCCTCCACATCGAAATCGTTGGGATCAAGCGGCTCAGCTCCCATCCCGAGTAGCTGATTCGTGCCCGGACTTCCGGGGATAGCGTAGACTTTCCGGCCCTGTTTCTTCGCCCTCTTCGCTGTATCTACGCTGCCGCTATCCACTCCCGCCTCTACTACCAACACCGCCTTCGACATTCCGCTCACGATCCTGTCCCGTGCCATCAGGTTCGGCCCGTTTGGAGGAACGTTTGGGCCGTACTCAGTGATCAAGGCACCACGATTCGTGATTCGCTCGGCCAACTCCCTGTTCTCGGCAGGATGGACTCTGTTAAGTCCCGATCCCAGCACCGCAATCGTTCGCCCATCTTCAGCAGCCAGAGCCCCCTCGTGGGCGGCGGTGTCTATGCCTGTAGCCAATCCGCTCACCACCGTCACTCCCGCCTCCGCCAGATGCCTGGCCAGCAAGGTTGCCACCTCACGCGACGAATCACTCGGCTCCCGTGTACCAACGACTGCGACTGCCCGGTCGTCAGCCGGCAAGACTCTGCCTGCCACATAAAGCAAGTAAGGCGCATCTCGAACTTCGAAGAGGTTTGCAGGGTAGTCGCTGTCGTCCCAGGTGAGCAGATCGATTTCCGAGGAATCAATGTTCTCCAAAGAGCGTTCAAGCATCTCCAGGTCTGCCCCCAAGATATCCTCGGCCATCTGCTCCGATACGCGCGGCACAAGGCTTAGCTCGGCAGCATGGGCGCAAAACACCGACTCGATGCTGCCAAACTGCTCCAGCAACGTGCGGGCGAGCACGGGGCCGATGCCCTTTATCTGCGATAGCGCCAGGTAGTGTAGTTTGCTCAATTTGGTCTGTTCCTATCAAAACGCCCAGGGTCTGCCAATGTTTCGGGATTTTTGTCTCATCAAGACTGTCAGCATAGCACATATCCGAAATCCCGAAACAACCTTCGAGAGCTTCGGGACACACGTCCGCGCAGCATATCTGAGTATCTCTTTATCTGCTCTCTACGCGTCAGAGTGTATGGTGCTGGTCAGAGTGAGCACACATACCGATGTTGCCCCCGCCTCGACCACGGCTCGCGCCGCCTCAGAGAGCGTCGCTCCTGAATCGAAAAGATCATCCACCAGAAGCACGCGTTTCCCGCGCACGCTCTCGTCGCTGACGATCGCCCCGGCCACGTTCTTACGCTTCTGCGCCAGCGTGCGCAATTCCTTCTGAGGATGGGTCGCTCTTACCTTCGAAAGCGCTGGTAACATTCGTTTTCCAGTCCGTGCCGCAAGCATGTTGACAAACAAAGAGACGTGATCGAAATTGCGCCTGGTGGATCCCGGCATCGGGACTATGGTCTCTGCCGAGCGCATCGCCGGATCATCGTTGCAGACGGCCGCCGCCATCTGCACGAGTTCTGTGACCGCCTGCCGATCTTCGCAATACTTAAGCCGGTACACTAGTTCGCCCACCAGGCTGCGGCTCCTGTCCGCTCCCGAAAACACACTATGGAAGCCGAGCGACCACCCGCTCTCCCACGGGCCGGAGAGGGCTCTGGGATGCGGACGTGACAGATAGTCGCTCACTTGCTGAGCAGTGGTGACATCGGTGATGGCAACCGGTTTATCGAGCAAAAGCGACGGCCGGTCCGCAGCCAATACGCAGTTGATTGGACCGTAGCCGACCGCGTCACCAAGGATAGACTTGATCAGTCCAGCCCGAGCGTCCGGCCCTGCGCTGCTCATTGCCGACCTGATGGTGTCGATCTCTCCCGCCGTCAACACTTGATCCAGATTCAACAGCCCGGAGGCGATGCGCTTTGCCAGGTGGCCATAAATGGTGTCATGGACAAGTCCCCGTTCCTCTGCTATCTGCTGGACATTCATCCCACGCGCAAACATATCGGCGGTGAGTCGGACAGAATCGCCGGCCAGTCTCTTCGCCTGGGCATCTTTGGCCTTCTTCGGCGAAGGCGCGTTGGCGATCGAAATGTGTATTGCCTGCCCTGTCTCGAGAGCCTGCTCGCCCTTCTTTGACAGCTTGAGCACAGGCCGATCACTGCCCTCCATCGCAAGATAGCCTCGGCGCAAGAGTTGGTCGATAATATCGAGGATATCTTTCTGCCGGTGCCCGGCGAGCTTCCCGTAAAACGAAGTCCTGAAGTAGCCAGACTGGGTCATGTCCCTGGATTTGGCACCGGCAAGCACGTGCGCAAGCTTGGTTCTGCCCACCGGCCACCTGAGCCGCAGCAATGTCTCCAATATGAGAAGCGCTGCTTTGTTCTCCTCCGTAAGAGGCGCGGTGCAGTCCTGAGCACCAGCCTCATCGCCAGATGGCGGATCAATGCAGTTGTCGCAACAGATCTCCGCAATCGGCTCAGAGACATCGCCAAAATACTCAAGGATTGTCTTGCGCCGACATTTGTTCGATTCCGCGTAGGCGACCATGTCCGCCAGATGCTGCTGCTTGGCTCTTGATCTGTCCTCGGACTTCTCGAGCGCTGCGGATATGGCGTCATCTCTCCATTCTCCGCACTCCACCAGAGAAGCCCCTCTTTCGACGGCGAGAACGACGATTGCGTGGGCCTCTTCAAGAATCGACAGAGCCACTCGCGATGCCACTTCGTTAAGGCCGGTCTGGGTAGATATTTCAGGGTGTTCAAACCAGTGCGCGCCTGCGCCGGAGTCCGACAAGACCTTGTGCAGACCGCGAAGCGAACCTCTTTCTATAGTAGAAGACCTGATGAAGTACTCGTGCAGCGAGGTGTCCTGCGGGGAGTATATCAGCACAGCCCTGGACTGTTGACCATCACGGCCGGCTCGCCCAGCCTCTTGATAGTATTCCTCCAGCGACCCGGGCAGGGTGAAGTGCACAACCATTCGCACATCAGCTCGGTCGATACCCATACCGAATGCATTCGTTGCGACAACAACAGGCAGTTCGCCGGAGAGGAAGCGATCCGTCACACTGGCCCGCACGTTGGCGTCCATACCCGCATGATAGAACTCCGCGTGCAGCCCAGCCACCTTGCTTATCAGCCCGGAAATTTCCTCGGAGTCGCGCCGGGAACCAGCGTAAACAATGGCCGAACCGTCCTCGAGATCGGCAAGTGCTTCAACCAGCACCTGGGCCTTTGCCTGATAGTTGTGCGCGGAACGCACCTCGAAGGAGAGGTTTGGGCGGTTGAAGCCTGTGACTATCTGCCTGGTTGAACCCAGACCAAGCGCCCGGGATATGTCGCGGCGCACGTAGGCTGTCGCAGTGGCGGTGAGTGCAGCCGTTACCGGATTTCGCATCAGCCTTCGCGCGCTGGCAATGTGCAGATAGTCCGGTCTGAAATCGTGTCCCCACTGCGAGATGCAGTGCGCTTCGTCCACGGCGAGCAGACTGACTTTGACCTTGCCGATTGCCTCTCGGAACGCGGAAGCTCGCAGTCTTTCGGGAGCCACATAGACCAGCTTGAGGCGTCCATCTACCATAGCCCTCAACCGTGCTGCCTGGTCATTCGGCGTTAGTGTGCTGTTAATGTAGGCCGCCGGTATTCGCTTCCTTGTGAGGGCCCGGACCTGATCCTGCATCAGAGAAATCAGCGGCGAGATAACCAGCGTGACCCCTTCGGTGAGCAGAGCTGTCATCTGGTAAACAAGTGATTTCCCAGCACCGGTGGGCATCACAACAAGGGTGTTTTCACCGCACAGCAAGCTCCGGACCGCGTCGGGCTGCCCGGGTCGAAAGCTGTCGAATCCGAAGTGCGTTCGCAGCGCTTCTAACAGAGGGTCTCGCGGAACCGCTCTTTGCGAAGGTGACTGGTTTCGACATTCTTCATCAGCCAAGGCTCTCTCCAGGGTCTCCAGATCGCACGCCGCGAGTTGTCAGGACACGTTTGTGGACTTGATTCTAACGGGTGCGAAGCTATCTGTCAACGCGGGCGCGTTGCAGACTTGTAATGGAGTCGTGACAAGGTGTAGCATATCGTCGGACTGGAGGGAGGCAGAGCTTGGTTCCGAAGGTATCCGTAGTCGTTCCCGTTTACTGTTCCTCCGAGGCTCACGAGGGTTATTTGGCTGAGACTCTGGAGTCGGTAGCCGCACAGTCCTATCGGGGTTTTGAGACTGTGATTGTGGATGACGCCTCTCCCAGAGACATCTCCGGGCTGCTCTCGCGTTTCGAGGCCGTCCTGCATCCCAACCTGGTCACGCACAATTCGAACCTCGGCCAGGCAGCCAGCAGAAACGATGGGCTGCGTGCGGCCCATGGGGAGTTTGTGGCCTTTCTCGACCACGATGACATCTGGATGCCGGACAAGCTCGCAAGGACGGTACCGGTCTTTGAGGAGAAACCATCGGCGAATCTGGTCTTCTCGGCCGTTGAGATCGTGGGGTATTCAGAGGCGCTGAACAAGATAGACCAGAGCACTATTCCACCATGTCCGGATTTCGAGTGGTTCTTCCGGCACGGCAACTTCGTCATCACAACGTCCGCTGCCGTGGTTCGTCGGGTCGCACTGCTTGACGCCGGCGGGTTTGACCCGAGATACACGACATCCGACGACTTTGACGCGTGGCTCAAACTGCTGATGTCCGGGTCTGCCGCATACGTTCCGGAGCGTCTGGTGAGATACCGGCTCCACGAGTCTAACTTGAACTACCGGGTTGTCCGCGCCAACGACACCCGGCTGTTGCTGCGGGTATACCTGCGCTACTGGATGCGCGCTGGACTGGCATCGAAGATTGGTATGCTGCCACGGTTGGCAAAGAAGTCGGCGGGCGTGGTCTACCACAGATTGCGAAGGTGGTAGCGAACGAGCATGTGCGCTTCGGGAGGACACAGAGGTCCTCCCCTACTCTGCTTTGAGTATAACACGCCAATGTGGTACAATTGGCAGCAATGATGAATTAGAATCGTCCCTGGAGAGTGATCTCAGGGATCGGGAAACGACAGGAGGATCCGGATGTTGAAAGTCGGATTGGTTGGATACGGTTTTATGGGTCACATGCACACTCAGTGCCACGAGGCGACCGGCGAGGCCAAGATTGTGGCCGTTGCGGACGTCGACCCCGCAAAGCGCGACGAGGCCAAAGAGAAGTTTGGGTGCGCGGTCTTTGCCAGCATCGAAGAGATGCTCGCCGGAGTTGACTTGGATATAGTCGACATTACCACCCCCACCTATCTCCACGAAGAGTGCGTAATCGCAGCCGCGAAGGCCGGCAAAGACGTACTGTGCGAGAAACCTATGGCGCTGACGGTCGAGTCGTGTGACCGGATGATTGATGCGGTGAAGAAAGCCGGCGTCAAGATGATGATTGGCCAGGTAATCCGATTCTGGCCGGAATATCAGGTGGTCAAAGACCTGGTAGACTCGGGCAAGCTGGGCAAGATTCAGTGGGCCAGCGCCAGCAGACTCAGCCCGCCGGCTACGTGGTCGTGGCAGAGATGGCTGTTCGACCCCGCCAAGAGCGGGGGAGCCGTTCACGACCTCCATATCCACGATCTGGACTACCTTACGTACCTGCTCGGCGCGCCAACGAAAGTCTTCGCCCGCGGCGTTCAGAGCGCCACTGGTGGAATCGACAGCGTTATGACTACGTCCTGGGGACACGAAAAAGGTGCGGCCGGCTACGCCGAGGGTTCGCTGGATCTGTCCAACACGTATCCTTTCAACATGTCGCTTGTCGTGTCCTGCGAGAAGGCCTCTATCAAACTGGATTCCGGCGCGACCCCGTCCCTGATGGTCTATCCTAACGAAGGCGAGCCGTATGCACCGAAGATGCCGGAACAAAAAGTCTCAGTCTCAACAGAGACGTCGGGCAATCTGAGTGACCTGGGCGGATACTTCAACGAGATCAAGTACTTCATCGACTGTATCAAGGCAGGCAAGCACCCTGAAATCGTCACGCCGGAATGTGGGCGTGAGGCCGTCAGATTCTCGCTTGCGGCCCGTAAGTCGGCTGAAACCAGCGCCATAGTCGATTATTAACTGGAGGACAGAATGATAAAGGGTATTAGCTACTGGTCATTTCCCGGAGGGCTTGAGGGCACCGCCAAAGTATCCGACGTCTTCAAGACCGCGAAGAAGGCGGGTTACGAGTCCGTTGAGGTGTGTCTATCCGATACCGGCGATGTGAGCATGCAGACTACCGAGAAATCGGCAAAGGACATAGTTGCCGCCGCAGGCGACGCCGGAGTGAAGATATCCAGCGTGGCATGCGGTCTTTACTGGGGCAAGTCACTCACGGCAAGCGATCCGAAGATTCGCCAGGAGGCAATAGACATCTCCAGGCAACTCATCGACGTCGCAAAATGGCTGGACGCCGGCGCGGTGCTAATTGTACCGGGAGCCGTTGATGTGTTCTTCGATCCGGGTGCGGAGGTCGTGGAATATTCCGCCGCTTACGACCGGTCAACCGAAGCCATCGGAAAGCTGGCTCCGCACGCGGAGAGCGCAAAGATCGCCATCGGCCTCGAGAATGTCTGGAACAAGTTCCTGGTCGGGCCGATGGAGATGGCAGCGTTTGTAGATCAGTTCAAATCGGACTACGTCGGCTGCTACTTCGATGTGGGCAACTGCATGACGGTTGGATACCCGGAGCAATGGATCAAGGTTCTGGGCAAGAGAATCAAGCGTGTCCACTTCAAGGACTTTGTGCGGGGCGCCGGGACAGCATTCGGGTTCACCGATCTGCTGGTGGGTGATGTGAACTGGCCCGCTGTCATTGCGGCGCTCAAGGCCATCGGCTACGACTCATTCGTCACTGCCGAGATGATTCCTATGTATCAGCACTATCCGGAAGTGCGAATCGTCAACACCTCCGCCGCGATGGACGCGATACTGGGACGATAGCCCGAATAATTTACCTTATTTCGACCGCGGGAGAAATCTCCCGAGATTCCTCCCCCTGGTCGGAATGACAGTGTCCACTCTGGACGGGCGGGCGTACTCTCTAGTATAATATAGCTGACGTGTGCAGAACAGACACGTCCGGAAACAAGCTCAAAACGGCTTCGGGGCCAGACCCCGAAGCCTTATTGTTGGAGGACTGGGTGACTACTTCACTTCGCGTTGAACCGTATAACATTCCTGCCGCCGATCTGGGGCCCGAAAACCCGCTGCCGGCGTTTCGAAATCCAGTGGAGGACTCCTCCATTGACTTCGACAAACAACAGATTCCCGAGGATGGTCGCATAGGTCTTGGATGGAAGACCGGCAGGCGAGTCCTGCCCTACAGAATGCAGGACGGCTACGGCCGCACGAGGAACCCGCGCGACTTCACTAGCCTGGTTCTTGAGAACGAGTTCCTGAAGGTCAGGGTGCTGCCGGAAGTAGGCGCTTTGGTGACATCCATCGTCTGGAAGCCGCTTAACCGGGAGCTACTGGTGTGCAATCCGGTTTTCCAGCCCGCCAACTTCGCTCTTAGAAACGCCTGGGTGGCGGGAGGCATCGAGTGGAATACCGCCCAGGTTGGCCATCACTACCTGACTATGTCACCTTTCCACGCTGCACGTATCACCGGGCCTGACGGCGAGCCAGGATTGCGGCTCTACGCCTGGGAAAGAGTGAAGTGTTTCCCGTTTCACATAGACCTTTTCCTGCCTCCGAAGTCGAAGTTCCTGTTTGCGCGTGTACGGCTGATCAACCCTCATCCGTATGAAATCCCTATGTACTGGTGGACTAACATCGGCGTGCCGGAGTACCCCGACGGCAGGGTCATAGTTCCCGCTGAATATGCGTTCAAGGGGCTGTACTACGACAAGTGCCCCACCTATGATGGGTTGGACTATAGCTACGCCACACATATCAACAATGCCTATGATCTGTTCTTCCATATCCCCGATGAGCAAAGGAAATGGGAGGTCATAGTCGACAAGGACGGAGCCGGGATGGTGCATGCGTCCACTCCGCGGCTGAAAGGCCGCAAGATGTTCGTCTGGGGGATGGGTGACGGAAGCAGGCGCTTCAACGACTTCCTGGGTGTAAAGGACACGCCTTTCCAGGAGATACAGGCGGGTCTGGCATACACCCAGGCGCATTCCATACCTATGCCGGCCCAGACGGAATGGACTTGGACGGAGGCTATGAGTTTCTTCGAAGCTGACCCCTCGAAACTCCATTCGACAGACTGGAATGAAGCCTGTGACGAAGCCGGACGCGCACTTGAGAGTATGATTACGCAAAGTGAGATTGACGAATGGGACCGCAAGTTCGCGGAGGTAGCCGCCAGACCTCCGGACGAGATGCTGTTTGCAGGTCTGGGATGGGGCGCGCTTGAAAAGAAACGTGCCGAGAGCAGCGGTGAGAAACCCACGATCCCGGACGCTATGCCGTATGATGATTCAGATCTGGGACCGGAGCAGCAGCCGTGGCTTGAGCTTCTTCACGCGGGAGCCTTGCCGGAACCCGACCCGCAAGCGGACCCTGGGCAGTATATGATCCAGCCGGAATGGCGCGCCCTGCTCGAAGAGAGCATCCGAAACGGCAAGGGCGACCACTGGTATTCCTGGCTGCACCTGGGTGTAGCGATGCTGGAGTGCCACGAGGAAGCTCAGGCCGAGGCCGCCTGGAAGAAGTCGTTCTCGCTCAAGCCAAGTGCCTGGGCGCTGCGCAACCTTGCGGTCGTCGCCTGGAAGAAGCGGGACTTCGCCAGATCGTGCGATCTGCTGAAAAAGGCGTGGGAAATCGGGCCGAAGATCTGGCCGATTGCTCACGAGTATGGCACGCAGTTCCTGGAAAGGAAACACTTCGATGAACTTGATGAATTCCTAAAGGGCCTGCCCGAGGACGTCTGTCAACAAGAGAGAATTCGGATGCTTGCCGCAACGACTGCGCTTCGTTTTGACCGCTTTGATGAGGTCGAACAACTGCTCGCCGGAGATTTTGCCACCATACAGGAGGGCGAGCTCTCTCTTAGCGAAATCTGGTATTCTCTTCAGGAGAAGAAGATCGCCAGATCCGTGGGAGTTGAGGTTACTAAGGAACTCAAGGATTGGGTGCGCAAGGAGCTTGAGCCGCCTTACGAGATCGACTTCCGGATGTATACTACTCCGGACGCGAAGTACGTCGCTCCACAGGCCGAGTGACAACTACTGAGCTTCTTACCGCGACTATGCTTCGGGACAGACATTCCGAGGCACAGTCGCGGCGGCAAGGCAACCACAGATCCCTTGATGCGCCACAGGTTGCAACAAAGGAGAACGCAATTGTGAAATGCTTTCTTTGTGCCGTGGCGCTGGCGAGCATGTTAGTCTGCGCAGCATCTGCCGGGGCGGCAAAGCAGGACCTGATGAGATCGAAGAGCGTATTCTACCCGACGGAGCTTCTACAGCGGCTGCGGGCCAATGTGGCGCGCGATGAAGATGCGGCGGTGCTCGTCCGAGGCCTGGTGGCTGCGGCGCGGCCATGGCGCGAGATGTCCGACGAGCAGTTGTGGGGACTGATGTTCAGCCCAACAATTCCCCGCTCGTGGATGGTGTGGTCCGACGGCCACTGCCCGGCCTGCAACAAATCAGTGCCAATGTACAAGTGGAAGATGGACGCGCTGGCACAGCCGTGGAAGGTCTGGTGCCCGCACTGTGGCGAGCACTTTCCGAAAAACGATTTCGCAGCCTACTACCGCTCCGGCCTCGATTCGCGCGGCGTGTTCGATCCGGCGAAAGCCAACCGCGCCCTGCTATTCAACGCCGATCACCCCGATGCCGAAGATCCTCTGCGAGAGTTTGGCGTGGATGACGGTTGGGGTTATGCGCGGGACGGTAAACGCTGGCGGTTCATCGGCGCCTATCTGGTCCACGGCCAGTGGAAACAGGCAGCGCTCGGCGGCGTCAATGCGCTGGCCCAGGCCTATGTAGCCACCGGCGAGGGTATCTACGCCCACAAGGCGGCCATTTTGCTCGACCGCATCGCGGATATGTACCCCGAGTTCGATTTCGGCAAGCAGGGTGTGGTCTACGAAAACTCCGGGAGCGCCGGTTACGTTTCCACGTGGGACAACTCCTGTGAGGAGACCCGTGAACTGGCGCTGGCCTACGACATGATCCAGCCGAGCCTTGAGGACGACCGCAAACTGGTGGCGTTCTTGTCAGCCCA
>Ga0116202_10001045_pt1 | contig 16118 bp, 10 predicted proteins | sample LakKivw325mmetaG_FD_94479 | JGI IMG/M metagenome (GOLD analysis project Ga0116202, IMG submission 94479) | Anoxic lake water microbial communities from Lake Kivu, Rwanda to study Microbial Dark Matter (Phase II) - Lake Kivu water 325m metaG | ecosystem: Environmental > Aquatic > Freshwater >...
CACCAGTTCGCGCCGCAGGGCGGGTTCAACCCAGCGCTGGCGGAAGACGTCGATGGTCGGCGCTTCCTTGACCAGGCGCGCGGCCATCCGTTCTTTGTATTCCTCGACCGTGACCGGCACGGCCTTGCCGTCCTGCTCGGTGACGATGAACCGGCCCGCGTCGGTGACCATCATCGAGATGCCTTCAACAAGGGGGACGGGCTCTGTCGGCGGGGGCGGCGGTTTGGGACCTTCCGTCGGTTTGACCAAGCGCGATATGAAGTCGCCACTGAACAGGCGCGTGGCGTTGGTGTAGTCGTAGACGGTGAACATCAACTTGCCCGAAGGCAGGTCGATACGCGTGCCGCGACCGACCATCTGGTGGAAGGCAATCGGGGAGCTGAGGTAACGGAAGAAAGCAACGTTGCGGACGCAGGGGACGTCCACGCCGGTGGTCAGGAGGTCAACCGTAGTCGCGATGAAGTGATGGCGCGAGGCCCCGCGCAGGTCGGGCAGTTGGTCGTTGCCGGACGATGCGGCGGTGCACTTGAAGGCGTAGTCGCTCAGGCGCTCGCGGTTGTTCTTTGCGCACCAGTCGGCGTAGAGGTTGTTCATCTTGGTTGCGACGAGGTCGGCGTGCCGGTCCCGGCGGCAGAAGATGATGGTTTTCTGTTCCGGGCCGCCGGTCTCGCAGAGGAAGTCGAACAGGTCAACGCACATCGCGTTCACCCGGTCGGGCAGGATTATCCTATTCTCGAAGTCACCGCAGTTGTAGAGCGGTTTCAGCTTGTCGGCAGTGAAGGGCAGGCCGGTGTCGGCGTCAACCGGCTCGTGGGCGAGAACCTCCTCCATCGTCAGCCCGGCTTCGTCCACGCTGATGCGGCCTTTCTGAATTACGCACGCCGCGAGGTAGCCGTCTTCGATAGCCTGCGCCATCGTGTATTCGTACGCCGGCTCACCGAAGTACTTCAGGTTGTCCGCGCAGACCTGGGCGTCGGCCAGCGCTTCCTTCGTCTTCTCGGTAATCTTGAGCTGGCGCGGGGTCGCGGTGAGTCCGACCTGAACCGCGCTCGGGTTACGGGTGAGTACCTGCGACCACTTGCCCCAGGCCGAACGGTGGCACTCATCGATGACGATGTGGCTGAAGTAGTCTTCCGGGTAGAACTCGGTGAGGAAACTGGCGTTGTCGGTGTCGGACGCCACGCCCAGGGTCTGATAGGTCGCGACGTGAATGCGGGCGTTGCGCGCGTGGTTCTTGCCGTCCGGGTCGCGATAGACCTCGGCGGCGTCTGAGCCGAAGACGTTCGTGAACGCGCCGAGACCTTGCGTGCGCAACTCGTCCCGGTCGCAGACGAAGAGGGCGCGGCGAAGCTGGCCCGCGTCGGCGATGCGCTTGAGTAGATGCACGGCGATGAATGTCTTGCCCGCGCCGGTCGCAAGCGAGAGTAGCGCGCGCTTGGGCTGTCCGGTCTTGTCACTACGGGCGACTTTCTCCAACACCGCGCGGATGGCCGCGTCCTGGTAGTAGCGCCGGGTGGCTTCGCCGCCGGCGTAGCGCATGAGCAAGGGCCGCGCTGCCGGGTCGGAGAGGCTGAACCCGACCACACCTTCATGGCGCAGCCGGAGTTCGTCCGGTTCGGGAAACCCGGAGAGCGGCTTCGGGGCGGAAGTGCGGCCGGTGGCGCGGTCGTACTCAACGAACAGGTGACCGTTGCTGGAGAAGACGAATGAGACATTGAGACGCTGGCAGTCGGCAGCGTAGCGTTTCGCCTGTTCGAGCCCGTGGCCGGGCGGCAGGTGCTCGGCCTTGGCCTCTATCAACGCGACGGCTATGGGTTGCGTGTCGGGGCTGACACGGATGCGCAGGACGTAATCCATGCGGCCCTTGGCGCGGCGGGCGCGCTGCGGGCCAAGAACTTCGACCGGACCGGCGGTCTCCTCGCGGCGTATCAGTTCTTCAGTCCAACCGCGCGCGTGCAGCGCCGGGTCAATCAGCTTCGCGCGAGTATCGGCTTCGCTCAGTCCCATCGGGCTGAAGTTCGGTCTTGCACGCCGCGCCTAGCTTGTGGAGATCAAACGCCGGGGCATCTCGGCGAACTGGGTTGCGTTGGAGTCGAAGAGGTTGCGGGCGGCGGCGTATTTGCACGCTGTGTCCATGCCGACCTGCTTCAGGTACTCCTGTATCGCCTGAAGACGCTGGTTAGGCATGTCTGAAATATGCCAGAGAACCAGCCGAAGTCAAGGCGCGGCGGTGAGGAAGAGTTCCCGAAGAGCCCAAGCGAGAACGCGTCTGAGCGACGCGAGTTACCAGTGACCAGTGACATGGACAGAGGAGACCCCTCCATCGGGGGTGCGCAACGCACCGTAGGAGCGAGCGGGGCGACGCTGCGCGTCGGTTGGCAGGTTGCAGGTGTCGGACTGGGGCGCAGTAGTTCCTCGGCTGTGCCAGCATGCGTGAGGGTGTTAGTCCTCTGCCGCCCGCAGTCAGGGCCGCGCGATGGCTAGTTTATATATATGTCCCCTGGGAATCCGCCCCCGAATTCCTGTAAGTTGGTCATTGGTAATTAGTTATTGGTGATTCTCAAACCTCCCCTATCCCGTGCCCCGGACTATCTGGTGAACTATCGAGCAGGCCATTTGCAGGGCAGTCAGGCAGGCCGTTTCCCGGATTGCGTGCTGGATAGCGTGGAGTGCTGTCTTCTCGACCGCCTGGCAGACCATCTGCCCGAGAATCCTCTTCGCCATCCAGAAGACCGCCGTGTCGGCAATTCCGCCGACCGTTGTGCAGACCGCGCGGAGAATCACCTGGAGGAGAATCCGGCAGACAATATGGCAGGCAGTCTGATGAGCTGTCTGGTGGATTCTCCGGTGAATCACCTGCACGGCAATTCGGCGAGCTATCTGCAGGGCCCGAGAAAGAAAGGGATCGAGGAATCAAGAGAGAGGAGGGACGAAGTCAGAAGCTAGAGGCTAGAACGCAGAGTCAAGTCAGAAGCCAGAAGCCAAAAGGCAAAAGCCAAAACAGCGGAGGGCGGAGGGACGAAGGCAGAAGCCCGGGAGGTGTGGTCGAGCGGTCTAGTGGTCCAGTGCGCAAGGAAAGGGATCGAGGGATCGAGAGATAAAGGGATCGAGTGAGAGGACGTACGAAGGCAGAAGCCAGGCGCGGCCGGAGGCCGCGAGTGGCCAGTTTGCAGTTGGCAGGTTGCAGTCAATGACCAAACCCCAAATCCCAATGAGCATTCAAGCACGAATCGGGAAGCCAGACGAAGTCAGAAACCAGAAGGAGGAAGGCAGAAGCACGGGAGGTGTGGTCAAGTGGTCTAGTGGTCCAGGCCGAACAGAATCGGTGGAATCGGTGGAATCTGTGGATGCAGAACAGGGATCGAGAGATCAAGAGTTCAAGAGATCGAGTGTCCGGGCCTTGGCCGTCTTCTTGACAAGGCGGCCGGGAGCGGGTAGAACGATAGGCCGTTTCAGGAGGAAAACCACTTTATGATGAAGAGCTTCCGCCGTTTCTTGTTTCCGGTTCTGGCCGTCGCTGTCACTTGCACGGCCCTTGGCTGCAACAGCCGCTGGTTCCGCCGCGCCGCGCGCGTTGCCGGCGAGGAGACGGCCTATGCCGCGCTACAGGCTGCGCTCGTCAAGGCGAAGGTCGTGTCAGCCGACCACATGGTCGACGCGGTGCGTATGGTCGTGGACAAGAAGGACTACGGCGGGGCCGCGGCCGCGTTCGCCATCGCCCTGAGCGAGCACAATCTGAAAGCCAGCCAGAAGCTGACGTCAGACCAGGTTATCAGCTTGATGCGGGTGGCCGAACCCGCAGTCAGAGGCGCGAGCCGCCGCGTGGGCGACGGGCTCGTCGGCTTCTGCAACTACGTCCAGAGCAAGAACTAGCGGTCGTCTGAGGTCGGACGAAGGCAGAAGCTAGATGCTAGAAGCTAGAGCGCAGAGCGAAGTCAAAAGCCAAAAGGCAAGAGCCAAAAGCCAAAACGGCGGAGGGCGGAGGGACGATGTGAGATGTAAGATGTAAGATGAAAGATGTGACGCGGGCGCAGGCCGCAAGGTACCAAGTGCCAGTTTCCAGTTACCAGTCTCCAGTCAAGCACCAATCGCGAAGCCAGACGAAGTCAGAAGTCAGAAACCAGAAGGAAGAAGTGCGGGAAGGCGAGTGATCTAGTGGTCCAGTGCTCTAGGCCGAACAGAGTCTGTGTAATCTGCGAAATCTGTGGATGCTCTCCGGTCGGGTCGGCGTGTATCGGCGGTTGGTTCCTGGTTCTGGCCGGAATTTGTGGATGGTGCTTTTCGGACCTTGGCGTCCTTGGCGGTTGGTCAGGAGAGGGGGTGAGAGATCAGGAGATCAAGGGATCGAGTGTCCGGGGAATCTGTGTAATCTGCGTAATCTGTGGATGCACTCCCGCCGGGTCCGCGGCGGTCAGTTGAGTTTGATTAGCCGCAGGGGCGGCGCGGTTGCGTCGTTCCGTAACCGGCAGAGGTAAACGCCGGCAGGCAGCGACCGAAGGTCGAGAGCGAATGGCGAATGGCAAATAGCGAGGGGCGATTCGAGGACCGCGCGGCCGGAGGCGTCGTAGATTTCGAGCACGGGTGCCCGGTCAGGCGTCGATACGCGCAATAGCGTGCCTGAGCTGAACGGGTTGGGGTTGGCCGTCAGCCTGTAGGGCCGCAAGTCGGTTCGCGAGCCTTCTTCGATTCCGGGCGAACGGAGGAACTTGACCCGGGTCGGTCCTTTGTCGCCTCGGGGCAGGTCGTACCAGTAGTCCTGAATGAGACCGATAATCGTCTCCCGCGCCATCATCGTGCCGCCGCGGTGGTAGTCGAGCCAGAGGTGAGCCGGGAATCCGGGAACATAGGTCTCGAACTCGAACGTGTCGGCCGTGCCGGGAGGCCCGCCCCAGCCGAAGGGCACGTACTCCGCGTCCGGCAGCGTGCCCCAGAAGAACGTCGTCGTGTCAATCGTAATCGTGTAGTCGCCGGTTTCGAGCACGCCGAGGATGATATCCTGGGCGGGCGCCGAACCGGCCACGAGCAGAAGCAGCAGCAAAGATAGTCGTTTCATCGTTTCTCCTCAGCGGACCAAGGCAAGCTTGTGGACGTGCACCGTACAACGGTCATCGTGCTCCGTCACGAAGTAGATTCCGGGTGCGAGCCCGCGCAGGTCGTTCGCGCCGGGATAGAGCGGCCTGACCGAACGACCGGTCAGGTCAAAGAGTGAATAGTGAAGGGTGAATTGTGAAATTGGGAGCAGAAGGACTCTGCGGACAACGGTTGGAATTTTCGTCCTTCGAACTTCGCACTTCCGACTTTCCTCTAGCCCATATGGTTCTCCCAGGTCGTCGAGCACCCGGCGCGCGAGCACCCGTGCCTCGGATTCGACCGTGTAGTAGAGCGGGAACCCGAAGCAGACGGCCCGGCCCGGGCCGGCGAGCCAGCGAACCCCGACCGGCTTGCCCTGGAAGCTGTCGCCCGCCGCGGAGTTGAACGCGAGCACGGTCTCACCGTCACGCGGGTAGAGCACGTCGGCGTAGGGCAGCTTGCCTTCAAGCGCCGCGACGAGCCTGGTCGAGTCAATGGTGACGCCCGGGTAGCCGGACTCGCCGGTCGCGCCGACGAAGTCCCGCTCTTCGCACTGGCCGGCCGCGGCAAGGTGGAAGCCGTCGTAAGGCAGGTCGCCGGCCGCGAACTCAAACGGGTAACGCCCGCCGCCCATCAGTCCGAGTATCGGTTTCCAGCCGACCAGCCACAGGCGCCCGCCCTGGCTCAGGTAGTTAGCAAGGCCCGCCACCGCCGGACTGATTCGCTGCTGCGCGTACTCGTCCGCGTGCCAGACAATGGTCGAGAAGGGACCGATGTCACCGGCGAGCGGGACACTGTCGGTCGCCACGTCCCAGTCGCGGTATCGCATCCCAGCAAGCAGCGCGTGGTAGAACTCATCCTGCTGGGCGTCGCTCGGGCTGCCGCGCTGGCCCGAGCCGTCGCGGGTTTCGTCAACGAGCAGGATGCCGTGGTCGAGGGTTATCGGCTTGCCCGAGACTTCGGCCGAGTAGGGACTCTCGTTCGCACTCGTGTCAACCGCGGTGACGACGTAGAAGTACATCGTGTCGGACAGGAGCCCGGAGTCGCGATAGGCCGGGTCGGCAACAAGCGACGGGTTGACCTGGATGTACCCGGAGCCCGCGACGGTGGAGCGATAGACGTTGTATCCGGCGAGGTCGAGTTCGCTGCCGCGAGTCCAGGTCAGATTCATCCCGAAGAACGAAGGCAGGGCGGCAACGCCGGCCGGCTCAAGCGGCGCTATGCCGGGAGCCGCACTCTGCTCCGAAGCCGGGCCGCTTTCGTAGCCGGATGAGTCAAGCGCGACAACGGTCGCGTAGTAGGGCCGGCCGTTCTGCAGGCCGGAGATTCGCTGTTGCGTTGTCCGGCCCATGATAAGTGAATCGCTGTACACACCGGGCACCGTGCCCCACAGCAGCTTGTACCCGGCGAGGTCCGGCGCGGAACTGGGGCGCCAGGTCGCCTCCAGCGTGCCGCCGATACCGGCGTCCCGGAGCTGGAAGCTGTCGGGTGTGTCCGGCATCACGGCCAGCATGGCGAGCCCGGCGATGCCCATCTTCGCGACCTCGGCCGCGAGCGGCATCGACAGGTAGCCAATGGTGTCCGCGGTCGTGTGGTACCAGGGATAGAAGTCGCCGTACTCGGCGCCCGCGGTCGCCTGATAACCGTAAGCCTGGAAGGACAACTGGTCGCTGCCGTAGCCGCTGATGAGCACCACATGGTCGAGCGTGGTATAGAGCTCGGCCATGCGTCCTTCGAATCGGCCGAGTTGATAAGACGCCTCGTCGCAATTGATGGCTACGCCGAATGCGTTGCCGGGCCAGGCAATCATGTCGAAGTTGAGCGCGCCGGTGATGTCGGCGTTGCGGCCGCGCATCGCTTCAGCGTAATGGAAGCTGCCGAGCAGGCCCTGCTCCTCGCCGGTGAAGGCAATGAACTTCACCGTCGCGTCGAATTCCTCGCCGGCCATGATGCGGGCGGCCTCAAGGGCCATTGCCGTGCCGGAGGCGTTGTCCTCGGCGCCGGGCGCGGAGTTGTACGGGTCCTCCGAGGTCGCGTCCATATGCCCGCAGATGACTGCAATCTGTCCCGGGCTGCGCCTGCCCACCCGGGTGCCGACGACGTTGCGCAGGGTGACGCCGTGCCAGTCGTAGGTGTCGAGCTGCACTGAGTCAAGGCCCAGCGCGGTGAAGTAGTCGAAGACGTACTGCTCGGCGGCGCGGCAGCTCTCGGCAAGCGAGAACCGGGTGCGGAAGTCCTGGAGCCGCTGAATCTGTTTCCGGAGAGAGTCGGGCGAGACCCGATTCGTGAGCCGCTGGATGAACGTGTCGGCATCGGCGCAGCGCGGATACGAACGCACCGGCGCAAGCCATAGCCGGTGCGGCCGGTCCGGCAGTTGCTGCAACTCGCCACCGCGGCGGGACACCGCTGCCGCCTCATTCGCGTCAAGCTGCACAAGGACGGTGCTTCCATCCTGCCACAGGACATCGCCCGGCCATTGCGGCTGCGGGCGCAGTGAACGCACGAGGTACGCGGTCTTGGCCGGGTCGAGAACGACTGCGACTACCGACGGGAACGCGGCAAGGGCAGGGGACGGCGCGGCGAGAACGTAGTTGCCGGTCCGCGCGTATTCCATCACGCCGGACTGCGCGAGCTGCTCCAGCGCGGCTCGGCCCGATGCGGGAACGACGACAATCCGGTTCGGTCCGGCATGGCCGGCCGCAGCCAGGAGGACAACCAGTAAACAGCAAAGCGTCTTCTTATCCATGACTCAGTTTCAGTCAGCGCGGCGGCGCTGTCAAGCGCGGAGCGGGGCGGGCGCCTTTTCCTATCGGCTGAGGACCACCTTTGCTCGGGCGCGGCCGGCGCCGGATTCGAGGGTGACGAAGTAGAGGCCGGGCGCGACGCGGCGGCCGGCGTTGTCGCGACCATCCCAGGATAGGGAATAGGGGCCAGGGGTCAGGGGCTGGCGAAGAGGAAGCGAACGGACGAGGCGGCCGGCCGCATCGTAGATGCGGAGGGAGGAGTGGTCGAGTGGGCCAGTGGCCAAGTGGTCCAGTGCGATGAGGAGAGAGCCGCGGAAGGGGTTGGGGAATACGGTGAACGATGAGCGCGGAACGATGGACGGGTTCGCCGATACACCGAGGCCGGTGGCGAAGAGGACTGAGACGTTGTTGGTGGTGTAGTTGGCGCAGGCGAGGTCAAGGGCGCGGTCGCGGTTGAAGTCCGCGACTACGCAGTCCCACGGCAGCGTGCCGACCGCGTAGGTTACGGGCGCGGCAAAGGTGCCGTCACCGTTGTTGGCAAGCACGGCAAGGAAGTTCCCGCTGACGCTGCTGAGCACGATGTCAATGTCGCGGTCGCCGTCGAAGTCGCCGCCAGCGAGCGCCTGGGTCGTGCCGCCGGTCGGGTAGCTGACCGCAGGCAGAAAGCCGCCGCTGGCGTTGTTGAGCAGGATGCTCGCGTTGTTCTCACCGTAGTTGGCAACCGCGAGGTCGACGCGGCCGTCAGCGTTGAAGTCGTTGGCATAGACCCGGTTCGGGCTGGCGCCGGCGCCGAAGTCAGCCTGACTCGAGAAGATTCCGTTTCCGTCATTGTAGAGCACCGAGACGTTGTTGTTGCCGGCATTGGCGACCGCAAGGTCGAAGTCACCGTCGTTCTCCGCGTCAATCGCAACCGCGCCGCGGGCCCAGGAACCGGCCGAGTAGTTGCGCGGGCCGCTGAAAGCGCCGGTGCCGTCGTTCGTCATTATCCGGACGTTATCCTGCGAACCCCAGCCGTCGGCGAGCACGAGGTCAACGTCGCCGTCGGCGTCGAAGTCGCCGCCCGAGAGACTCTGGCCGAGCACTGCCGGAGAATAGGTCGCGCTCACCGTGAAGACGCCCGCGCCGTTGTTCTTCAGAATCTCAAGGCGTGAGGAGCCGGGCTGGTTATGGAAGCAGGCGAGGTCAAAGTCGCCGTCCGAGTCGAAGTCAGCGCCGAAGAGTGATATCGGGTCGGACTGGACCGAGACAAACGCCGGCGTCCCGAACGTCCCGTCGCCATTGTTCTTGAGCACCGCGACCGCGGCCGGGCTGTTCGACGTGATGGCAAGGTCGAAGTCGCCGTCCGCGTCGAAGTCAGCCGCCCATGCTCCGCGCACTTCCGAGCCGGCGCTGTAGTTCGTCGGCGTGCCGAAGGTGCCGGCCGAAGCTGCGCCGATTGCCACGGCAAAGGTCCAGCCAAAGCCTTTGAGGTTCACGCCAGTGCGCGACCGGATGTTCTTTGTGAACACCCCGGTCACCTGCTCGCCGGTCGCGAAGTTGGCGGCCGGGTCGAGCACGGCGATGTGGCTGACGCTGTCGTAGGTGATGGGCCCGCGATGGAGCCCGGTCAGCGAGCCGCTGACCTTGAAGCTCGTGGAATCGAGGGTGGATGGGTCGAGCGCGAGGCTGAAGCCGGCTCCCACGTCCGTGGTATCAGTTGCAGCCGTCGCATACTGGGGCGGCTCGGCGCCTTCGACAATCAGCGCGTCGTCGTTGAGAAGCGCGGTCAGCTTGCTGGTGGTGTAGGACGCAGCCACCAGGTCCAGGTCGCCGTCATTGTCGACATCGCCATACGCAAGACCGAGCGGGTCGTTGGCCGGGGTCCAGTTAACGGCATTGCCGAAGGTGCCGGTGCCGGTACCAAGGAGTACCGATACCGTATTCGCGTCCTTGTTTGCCACCGCGAGGTCGAGATGGCCGTCGGCGTCGAGGTCGGCCGCGACCACCTGGCGCGCGGACGCGCCGGTGGTGTAGTCGTGCCGGCCGGAGAAGCCGCCCGCGCCATCGCCGGTGTATGCCGATACGTAGTTCTCCGTTGTGCCGGTCACGGCCGCGTCGAGCGTGCCATCCTCGTTGAAGTCGCCCAGCCTGATTGCGGACGTGCCGGACCCGGCAGAGTAGGAACCGTGTCTGGCAAAGCCGCCGTGCCCGGTGTTGAGCAGGGAGGCGAAGTTGTTGGCGAGGCCGTTCGTGACAACGAGGTCCGGTCGACCGTCGTTGTCGAGGTCGCCAACGCCGACCGCGGTCGGGCCGTCGCCGCACGCAAACCGCGTCGGCGCGCCGAACGTGCCGTCGCCGTTGTTGAGCAGCACCGCGACCGAGTCGGCTTCGAACAGCGGCACTACAAGGTCCATGTCGCCGTCGAGGTCAACGTCGGCGGCGGCGATGTCGGATGGAAACCCGCTGCAAGGGTAGTTAACCGCCGGGTCAAAGTCGCCGCCGCCCCGGCCCTTCAGTATCGAAATGGTGCCCGCAGTCCCGTTGGCCGCGGCGATATCGGGGTCGATGCCGTTGTCGAAGTCCGCGTAGCAGACCGCGCGCGTTCCGGCGCCGGTTGGGTAGTCGCCGAAGTGAGAGAACCTTCCGCCGCCGCCGAGGTACACGGAGACCTGTCCCGATCCATCTTCCGCCACGGCGAGGTCAAGCTCGCCATCGTCGCCGAAATCGGCCGCAGCGATGGCCGTCGGGTTGGAGTTGACCGGGCTCTGCACGGTGTCGGAGAAGCGCCCGGACCCGCCGTCGGTCGCAAGGTTGAACTGCCACACGCAGCCGGGGAACGTGTCGCCGCCCGCGGAACGCAGACCGCGCGACAAGTCAACCGTGACCAGTTCACCGGGCCAGAAGTCGTCTGACGGATAGATGCCGATAACCTGTCCGAGCGAATCGTAGCCGTAGGGTCCTCTTCGCCAGCCGGTCAGTTGCGAGAAGACACGGACGGTCGAATCGTGGAGCGTCGCCGGGTCCATCGCTACATTGAAGCCGGCGTACACCAGCGGCGGGGTGGCAACACCGAGCGCGTTGCGGGCCGGGACAAGCGAGGTGATGGCAGGTTTGTTTGAAACCGCGCCGGGGCCGCCGTATGCACCCATGTCGTTGCGCGTGCCGTCGGGGTCGTTGTACTCGGGTGCCGGGTTGCCGCAATCGATGCAGGGCGAGCCGGGACCGAGGTGGTAGTCGCCCGCGATGGTGTCAACGTAGAGCGGGTCGACCGAGTCGGAGCCGACGCCGGGCGTGGCCTGATGGTAGTTCTCCGCGTTGCCCCACGCGTCGTTGTAGGAAAGCACCGGGCCCTGGCCGCCGCTCGGGCCGTAGACACCGTACGTGCGGTTGTTGGTTATGATGTTGTTCATCACGACCGGGCCGTAGCCGGAGTAGTCGTAGACGCCGATGCGGTTGGAGTGGACCGTGTTGTTGACAAAGGTCGCGCCCGAGCCGGTGGAGAATCCGTCATAGGTGTTGTGACAGATGACGTTGTTGTGGATGAACGCATTCGAGCCGTTCCAGAGGTCAATACCGGCGTCGCTCGATTCCATCCGGCAGTTGAATATCTCGGGAGCGGCGCCGGAGTTGCAGAAGACGCTTGCGCCGCCCGGCATGCCGCCGCCGTTGGCCGCACCGAGGATGGAGAACCCCGAGAGCTTGGTGTCGTTACGGGTTGAATTCCCAATCGCGGTAACCACGTCGCCGGCGTCGCCGCCGCCGTCGATAATCGACTTTCCCTCGCCGGCGCCGCGCACGACCACGCCGGCCTTGAGCTGGATTTCCTCAACGTAGCGGCCCGGAGCCACGAGCACGATGTCGCCCGATACCGCGGCATCAATGCCCTGCTGGATGGTTGGATACTGGCCCGGCACATGGATGATGTCGGCCGAGACCGGCACCGCCGCGGACAGAAGCAGGAATGCAAACACAGCACGATTCACAGCGACCTCCATTTCAGGCATGATTGCGACCATTCCGACGTTTCAGGACCTTTCTCAGCTTAGGACAGGGCCGCAGCACTGTCAACAGCGTGGCGCGACGCTGTTGACATCCCGGCAATGGCGGCCTATCCTTGGACTCCCCGGCTCGGGTCGCCGGACCGGGGCAGAGCTGTGGCTGACCCGTTACTTTCCCGGCGCTGCGCGGTGCCGGAGGAGGCATGATGTTACCGGATGTGTATGTTCGTTCAATCCTGGCTCAGTACGACCTGGTCGGCGGCGAGGGATCGCCGGCCGAACTCGCCGCCGTTGAACTGAAGAGGCCGATTGCCGAATGGGCCGGCCGGTTCCTGGTGGGGACCAGCTTCTGCGGGTCCTACGCCAAGGGAACGCGAATCAAGGGTGCGACCGATATTGACCTGCTGATTTCGCTCGGGCCGCGCACACCGCTTGACGCCGACAAGCTGTACGCCCGGTTCTTTGACTTCATGAAAGGCCGCGGCTACAACCCGGTCCGCGGCAATGTCTCGGTCGGGCTGCTGCACCACGGGATGAAGATTGACCTGATACCGGCCAAGCAGGAATGGGGCGGGTCCGGCGACCACCGGATATTCGAGACCGAGCACCAACGCGTCATCCGGACCAATTTCGGGACCCACCAGAAGGAGGTGAAGGAATCGGACGTCATCGAGGAAATCCGGCTCCTGAAAATCTGGCGCAACCTGCGCAACCTGCGGCTGCCGTCGTTCTGCCTCGAACTGGCGGTCATCGACGCGATGCGCCACCAGGCGCACCACCAGCCGGCCAAGAACCTCGAACACATACTTAAGTACGTGAAGGACGTGCTGCCCAACGCGCCCATCCGCGACCCGGCCAACTTCGACAACCGCGTATCCGACGACGTCATGAAGCACGAGAAGCTCGCCATTGCCGAGGCTGCGGCCCAGAGCCTGAAGCAGTCCGACTGGAGCAAAATCGTCTGGTGATTCCGGGCCCGGACGACGTCGCGCGGCAGCGACGGGCACGGCGGCGGGCGGTAGAACAGGCGATGGCGTGGTCGCGGCACCGGCGCACGGCCGCTGCCCAGAAGGCAACCGGCGTCGCCGGACGCTCGTACAACCACCTCGAAGCGAAGCTGGCAAAGCTGCTCGACGCCGCCGGTATCGAGCACCGCTGGCAGTTCCCGCTGGGCCGCTACGTGTACGACTTCCTGCTGCCGAACCGGACCCTGGTCGAAATCCACGGCACCTACTGGCATGCGGACCCGCGCGTCTACGATGGCCGAACGCTGACGCCGGACCAGCGGCGCAACCGGCTCCACGACGTCGACAAAAAGCTATTCGCAGCCAGCCGGGGCTACCGGCTCAAGGTCGTCTGGGAGGCGGACATCCGCAAGGGCCGGCTCAAGGTTGATGACCTGCTTGACTCCGGCCTGCCCGAGGCCTGAGCCGGATTCTTTGCTTCCGCCGCCTCGTTTTCGTATCCTTACCCCTTGCGTGTGAACCGACTTCTGCTTCCGCTGGCCTTGCTTGCGGCGGTCGGCCATGCCGGCGTTTCCTCCTCGGCCTCACTCGGGTATCGCGGCGAGCCGGGCGTGGAGTCGAAGATGCTCGCCGTCGTTCAGGCCGACATCGAACCGTTGCGGTTCCTCAAGATCGATGCCGGGCTGTCGTTCAACCTGTTCGAGAACAACGGACTCGGGGCCGCGGCGTTAGGAATCGGCGCGGTGCTCTTCCGCCCCGCCGGCCTCGCACTCCGGCTTGCGGCCCAGCACCAGCAGTGGAACGGCTGGCGGGCAGGCGAAAACCGTCTGCTCGTTCTGCTTGAGGCCGGGCCGCTGTTCGGATTCGACGCCGGGGTCGGGCTCGTCCGCCGCGCGCCGCTGTTCGGCGACGACTACTGGTCGCTATTCGGGTGGAAGAGCGACGCGGCCGAGTGGAACTACCAGTACCGGCTGCGGTGGAAGTTCATCCAGCGAGAGAACTGGTGGCTGCGGGCCGGCGTCTCGACCTGTGACCGGTTCCTTGCCCACACGCCCCAGCAGTTCCCGCTTGAGGCCGACGGCGGTTACCGGCTCAGGGACAAGCTCGAACTGATTGCGCGGGCCGGGACCGCCATCGTCGGCTATTCCGGCGGGCTCGCCTCATTCCATGAAATCGAGGTTACCGCGGGAGTGAAGTATGTCTTCTAGAAGCTCAAGCTCAAGCAAGGAAGCTCAAGCAAGGAAGTTCGCGCTTGTGCTTGCGCTTGGGCTTGTGCTTTCCTCGTGCAAGTGGGACCTCTGGGCGATTGCGGCCCGCCCCACGGTCGAGGAGCGCGTCAAGGACAACCTGTCCGGCGAAATGCCGACGCCGGGGCCGGTCCATGTCAACCCGTACTCGTTCCGTTTCGCGGTCTTCGGCGACCCGCAGATCGGTGACGATTTCGAGTCGACGCTCGGCCGGTTCGGGCGCGAAGTCGCGGACCGCAGCATCGACTTCTTCTGCGTACTCGGCGACCTCACCAACGACGCGACGTCCGTCGAGTGCGAAAGCATCAAGGCCCAGCTTGGCCGGGTCGGCGCACCGTACTACACGACAATCGGCAACCACGACCTGTTCCAGGCCGGCGCGTGGGGACGGTTCAAGGAAGAGTACGGACCGAGCTGTTACGCGGTAGTCATCGCCGACCGCATCAAACTGATATTCCTCGACACGGCCGACGGTACCATCGGCCCGACCCAGTTCGACTGGTTCGAATCGGAACTGCAGGACAGCGGGTACACCAAGCTTGTGCTTACACACTACCCGGTCTTCGACGGCGGGAAGCCGATAATGGGGAGGCTGGCAAGCGACGCGGAACGCGCCAAGGTTCAGGGCCGGCTTGAACGGAATGGCGCATATGCCTGGTGCGCCGGGCACATCCACGGCCTGCGTGACGCCAGAGTCGGCTCGGTGCACCATCTCACCTGTGGCGCGATGGCGCAGGAACTCGACTACGGTGAGCCGGCGTACGTGCTCTTCACCTGTGTGAGCGGCTCGCTATCCTACGAACTGGTCAAGCTGAACTGAGCGCGGAGAGGGATCAAGAGATCGAGGGTCTTCGGGAATTCTGACTTCACTACTCTGATTTCTATCTTCTGACTTCGGTTGTACGCTGCCTACTCCGCCAGCAGCTTCCTTCGAATCAGGCTGACCGGTATCGAGCCTTCGGCCAGCAACCGGTCGTGGAAATCCTTAAGAGTGAACCGGTCGCCGCGCTTCCGGCGGTACTCGTCCCGGAGTGCGAGTATCTGGGTCTTGCCGACAAGGTAGCTCATCGGCTGCCCCGGTGACAGGCAGTAGCGCCGCACCTCGGCCTGGAAGAACTGGGTGTCGGGCCAGCAATTCTCGACCATGAACTTCCACGCGTCGTCGTAGCTCATCCTGCCGGTGTGGAGCTTCGCGTCGACGATGACGCGGGCGGCGCGGAACCAGACCCCGCCGAGCCAGCGCAGGTCCGAGAACGAGTCGGGCGGATAGAGGCCCTGCTCGACCACCATCTGCTCGCAGTAGAGCGCCCAGCCCTCAATCAAGGGCGTGTTGAACTGGAGCCGGCGGATGAATGACGGGTTGTGGTTGGCGATGGAAAGCTGGAAGTGGTGGCCGGGCAGACCCTCGTGGACGATGCTGCCGCGATAGCCGCGCCGCCGACCGACGTTGAAGTACAGCCGGCGCTGGTCCGCGTTGAGCGTTTCGGGCAGGGGCGGGACGTACATGACGCCCTGCTGCACCGAGTCGAGCGGCGCCGCGCCTTCCATCGCAATTCCGGGAATGACGCGGCGCAAAAACGCCGGAGTCTCGACCACCTTGAGCGGGCCGACCCAGCTCGGCACGGTCGCGGTGTTGCTCCTCTCCACCCACGCCCGCATCGAATCGCCCTCCTCCTGTTCGTCGGCGAGGATGTCCGGCTTCGAGTAGGTCTCCGGCGCGGGCTCGTCCCTGGGCGGCTCGGGCGGGTGCTTCTTCAGTTCCACCGACTGCACCAGCCGCCTTGCCTTCTGGCGCTCGCCGGTCGCCGCGAACAGGCTCTCGCCCAACCGCAACAACGAGTCGGAGTCGAAGTCGAGGAACTTGTCGGTCGCGAGCAGGTAGTCGAAGTCCGCCTTGCCCATCGCGAAGCTGTCCTTGAGCCGGGGCAGCGACTTCTGGAGTTCGGCCCGCCACGAACGGACTGCGGCCCGGGCCTGTTTCGCTGATGACGCCAGCCGTGCCGACAACTCCGGAACCTCCTTGCCCAGCTCGGTCGCGCTCTCGGTGAAGAAGTCCTCGGCGTCCGAAAGTTCCTCGATGGCGGCCTGGGCAAAGAGCCGGGGTGGGTCCTTCAC
>Ga0116202_10001047_pt1 | contig 16104 bp, 15 predicted proteins | sample LakKivw325mmetaG_FD_94479 | JGI IMG/M metagenome (GOLD analysis project Ga0116202, IMG submission 94479) | Anoxic lake water microbial communities from Lake Kivu, Rwanda to study Microbial Dark Matter (Phase II) - Lake Kivu water 325m metaG | ecosystem: Environmental > Aquatic > Freshwater >...
CTGTGATATTTTCGAAAAGGTGATGTGGGTGGACGAACATCCAAAGGAAGGGATCTATAAAACAAAAATGGGGGGATTGAAGAAACATTTATTTAATCCCGAAACCCTGAAAGACTGGTGGCAGTTCAGGAAAATTTAACCCATATTTTCCCTCGGTCATTCCTGCCCCGTATCCGGTACGGGATAAACTCCAGCAGGAATCGAGGATGGCTTTGACTGGATTCCCGTTTCCACGGGAATGACAGGATCGATTGAGGTGTGTTGATGAAGATCACTGAAAAGTTAGCTTTGGATGCCTTTAAAAACGATCGGGAAACTCATATCCAGTTGGATCAAAATATCTGTCACACCTGCAAGGAACGCTTCTGCATCTATTCCTGCCCGGCCAACCTTTACTCCCTCAATGAAAAAGGTGAGATGGTGGTGGAATTTGCCGGCTGCCTCGAGTGCGGTACCTGCATGATCGCCTGCATCTATGGCTCTGTCAGATGGAGATATCCTCATGGCGGCTTTGGTGTGCAATACCGGTGTGGATAATGAAGCCATACTTTTGAACAAAAGGGTCGCTCTGATACAATATCGACCCTTGTCAACGATCCGCTCCCATCCGCAAAGAAATCTAGGGTTCCATTTTAAAAAGTCTTGACTGGTTAAATAAATATGACTATAATAGTCTCAAAAATAAAGGGGGCGTCATCCATGGAAACAGCCGCTGTTTCAAAGTTAAAGGCACATTTGAGTGATTATTTAAATCGGGTTAAGGCTGGCGTCGAGGTGCTCATCACCGATCGTGGAAAACCCGTTGCCCGAATAGTCCCCATATCCCGTGTCAAAGCCTCAAGAGAAGTGTTCACCGGAATGGAAAAACAGGGTTTAATCAAACTCGGTTCGGGAAAGCTTCCAAAGGGGTTTTGGGCGATGATACGTCCAGAGGATCGGAAAGGGCTTGTCCTCAAAGCCCTGCTCGAAGAAAGGGCTGAATCGAGATGAAATTTTGGGACTCTTCAGCAATCGTACCTTTGTGCGTAAAAGAAAAAGAATCTGAAGCTGTGAATCGTTTAATTAAAGATGATGAGGATGTGGTGGTTTGGTGGGCGACGCGGGTGGAATGTCTTTCAGCATTGTCCAGACGGCGAAGAGAGCGAGTATTGAGTATGGATGCGGAACTTAGAGCAAAAGCTGTTCTGGAGGCACTTTCGACGGAATGGTCAGAGGTCCAACCCAGTGAACCCGTTCGACAGCGGGCAGAAAGAATTTTGCTCATTCATCCTATAAGAACGGCAGATGCATTTCAACTGGCAGCGGCCTTGATCTGGGCGCAGGAGAATCCTCAGAGGCTTGAAATGGTCTGCCTGGATCAAAACCTTCGAGAAGCGGCTCATAAAGAAGGATTTACAGTCCTACCCTAAGCAATCGTCTGAAAAAAACCGGATAAAGGAGATTGGTTTTACTGCCCCCGAAACCTTAAGGATCTAACCGCAGACAGAAGGAGGGAAGGATGGATTTCGGTTTGACCACCAGACAAAGATTGATGCGAGAAGCGGTCCGTGAATTTATGAAAGGGGAATGTGACCCGGCGGTCACACTTGAGCTGGCCAAAAAGAAGCAGTTTCCCTGGGAGATTTATAGAAAAGCGGGGAAGAACGGTTTTCTCGCATCCTACTACCCCAAGGAGTTAGGCGGGCAGGGGATACCCCTCCTTGACTACTGCATGATCATGGAAGAGATGATCCGTTATGATAACCGGATCGGGATGGCTTTAAGCCTCGGGTCCATCCCTGCTAAGGCCCTGCTCCGGTTTGGTAACAATGAGCAGAAGAAGAAGTATCTTCCCAGATTGACCAGAGGGGAGGCTGTGGCCTCCATTGCAGTGACAGAACCAAACCACGGTAGTGACATTCGCTTTCTCGACACCCGTGCTGTTAGAAAAGGGGATGAATATATCCTCAACGGAGGAAAGATCTTCATCACCAATGCAGATATTGCTGATTTTTACACGGTCTTCGCTCAGACCGATCCCGATGCGGGGCCCTATCGCGGGATCAGCGGATTCATTGTGGAGAGAGGTACCGAGGGCATCACGGCCATCGATATCGGAGACAAGATTGGTTTAAAGACCACTTCCTCATGCACCATAGAATTTAAAGAAGTGAAGGTCTCCAAAGAAAATTTGCTGGGTAAGGAAAATCACGGATTCACCTATATCATGGGAGCTTTAAATGAAGGGAGGGCAGAGATTGCCAACGAGGCCATTAGCCTTGCCAGAGGAGCTTTCGATCGCGCCCTCTATCATGCCAAGAACCGGGAGCAATTTGGTCAAAAAATAGGGAAGTTTCAGAACATCTCTCATCTTATTGTCGAGATGTCGGAGGAGATTGAATCCAATGCATTACTGGCCTATAAAGCGGTCTGGTTGATCGATCAGGGAAAGATGGACCTTTCCACGACCCTTCAGGCAAAAGTGAAATGTCCTCTGACCGCAATTGATGTCTGTTTGAAGGCCATGCAGATTCTTGCTGGATATGGTCTCTTTGACGAACAATTTCTTCCCGGTTATCTCGGGGATGCCCTGGCCACCTGGCTCCTTGAAGGGACGGGCCAAGTTCAGAGAAATACGGTGGCCGGCCAGATCCTGGGGAAATTGTAATTCATAAGCCCGCATCTTATAATCAAGCCATCAAGGGGGAACCGTTATGGATTTCGAATTAACCAACCGCCAGAAACAGATCCGGATGGCGGCCCGGGAGTTTGCCGAAGGGGAGCTGATGCCCATTGGCAAGGAGTGTGAAGAAAAGGGTGATTTCCCCCGGGAGATCATCAAGAAGGCGGCTCAGTTAGGTTTCATCGGTGTCTTTATTAAAAAAGAGTACGGTGGTCTCGGTTTAGGATCTCTGGAACATGCCATCATCCTCGAAGAGTTCTGGAGGGCAGACCCCGGATTGGGTCAGGTGATGGGCCAAACCGTATTTGGCACAGACCTCCTGCTTCTCTTTGGCAGGGAGGAACAGAAAAAAAAGTACCTTCCCCCCATCGTCAGAGGGGAGTGGGTCACCGGATTTGCCATTACAGAACCTGAGGCTGGGAGTGATACCGCTTCTGCGACAACGAGAGCAGAAAGGATTGGGGATGAATATGTGGTTAACGGCAATAAGGTGATGATCAGCAATGGAACAGAGGCCCGTTTCCTCCTGGTCTATTGTCTTACCCGTCCGGAAGAGCCTTCCAAAACAAAACGCCACAGCATCCTCCTGGTCGAGACGAATCGGCCGGGGTATAAGGCAGACAGGATCCATGGAAAGATGGGGCTTCGTGCAGCGGATACCGCCAATATCTATTTCAATAATGTGAGGGTCCCCGGGGAAAATTTGGTAGGGGTTGAAGGAAACGGATTCCTCCAGTTAATGAAGTTTCTTGACCACTCCCGGGTCATTATCGGAGCTCATGCCGTCGGACTCTCACAGGGCGCATTCGAACAGGCCATCCAATATGCCAAAAAGAGGAAACAGTTTGGAAGAACGATCGCCTCTTTCCAGGAAACTCAATTCAAAATAGCTGAGATGGCAACGCTCATCGAAACGGCCCGTAGCCTCACCTACAAGGCCTGCTGGTATATTGATCAGGGACACCCGGATACTCAGCTTTCAGCCATGGCCAAATGGTGGGCCTCGAGGGTGGCGGTGAGAGTGGCGGATGAAGCCCTCCAGTTACACGGGGGGTATGGTTATCTTGATGATTATCCCGTTGAACGTTACTACCGGGCAGCAAAATTGCTTGAAATTTACGAAGGGACGAAAGAGATTCAGAAGCTCACCATTGGCCGCCGGATCCTCGGCCAGACCTGAGGAAGGGTTCAGATGGAGATCAAAAGAGTGGGCGTCGTGGGAATGGGAACGATGGGAAGCCAGATCGGGATGGTCTGTGCCCAAGGTGGATACCCGACCATGATGGTCGATGTTTCTGATCACCAGATCGAAGAAGGCTTGAACCGTATCCATCTTTTTTTAGACGGTCAGGTGAAAAAAGGAAAGATGGATCTGGAAGAAAAGCAGAGGATTCTTTTCCTCATCAGGACCGGCACAGAATTGGAAGGAACCTTTTCTGATGTCGATTTGGTGATCGAAGCCGTCTTTGAGGAGATCGATATAAAAAAAGAAGTATTTAAAAAACTGGATACCCTCTGTCCTTCTCAAACTATCTTGGCCAGCAACACCTCCACCCTGAGTATTACCGAATTGGGAGCCTCTACGAAAAGACCGGGGAAATGCATAGGAACTCACTTCCTCATTCCGGCGGCACTGACCCCGCTGGTGGAGGTGGTGAGGGGTTTGGAGACCTCTGAAGATACCCACCAGGCCACCATTCACTTCCTCACCCGATGCCATAAGGAGACAGTGACCGTGGCGGATTCTCCGGGTTTTGTGATCAATCGTCTCTACCTTCCCATGGTCAATGAGGCCTTCTTTGCCCTTGAAAACTCCCTGGCAAGTCCGGAGGAGATTGACCGATGCTGTGTGAAGGGTCTGGGTTTCCCTCTGGGGCTTCTTGCCGCAGCGGATGCCTTCGGCCTTGATATCCTCCTCGCCTGTATGAGAACGTTTCAAAGGGAATTGGGCGAAAAGTTTCGGCCTGCCCCTCTTCTGGTCAAGATGGTTAGTGCCGGCCGCCTGGGTCGAAAGAGCGGGAGAGGGGTTTATGACTACCGTAAAAAAGAAGAATGAGAAACAGGATGAACCAAAATATCGGTGTCTATATCTGTCATTGCGGGACCAATATCGCAGCGACAGTGGATTGCGAAGAACTGGTTCGTTTCTCAAAAACCCTCCCCCGGGTAAAGATTGTCCGGGATTACCGTTATCTCTGCTCTGACCCAGGACAGGATTTGATCAAAAAGGATATCCGTGGGCTTTCCCTGGAGCGGGTGGTAATAGCGGCCTGCTCCCCCCGGATGCATGAGAGCACCTTCCGGAATCTCCTCTCCTCAGGGGGGCTCAACCCCTATTTTCTCCATATCGCCAATATCCGTGAACAATGCTCCTGGGTTCATAAGGAGAGAGAAAATGCGACGGAGAAAGCCAAACACCTGCTCAGGGCGGCCGTGGCAAGGGTTTTGCGTCAGGAGGCCCTCTCGGCGAAAAAGGTTGGAATCAAACCCTCTGTATTGGTGGTGGGAGCCGGGATTGCAGGAATTCAGGCTGCCCTGACCATTTCGAGCGAGGGAATACACGCCATCCTCGTCGAGAGATCCCCTTTCATCGGAGGCCATATGGCCCAATTGGACAAGACCTTCCCTACCCTTGACTGTGCCTCCTGCATCTTTACCCCCAGAACCGTGGAAGTGTCTCAGAATAAGAATATCGAGCTTCATATCTGTTCAGAGATCGTTGAAGTCAAAGGATATATCGGAAACTTCACCGTCACCCTCCGAAAAAGGCCGACCTATGTGGACACTGCCCGATGTACGGGTTGCGGGGACTGCGTGGAGGCATGCGTATTAAAAAAAGGAGTCCCTTCCGAATTTGAGGAAGGGATTGCAAAACGGAAGGCCATCTACATTGCCTTTCCGCAAGCGGTTCCGCTGAAGGCAGTTGTGGATCCCGGAACCTGCCTTCTCTTGAGGAAAGGAAAGTGTGCCAAGGCCTGTGCGGAAGCCTGCAAGGCAGGGGCCATTGACTTTGAACAAAAGGAGCAACTCATCGAGAAGGAAGTGGGTTCCATCATCCTGGCTACCGGGTATGACCTCTTCAACCCTTGCCTCCTCCCCCAATACGGATACGGGGTCTATGAAAATGTCCTCACCAATCTTCAATTTGAAAGGCTTGAAAGTCCTTCCGGACCGACCCGGGGAGAGATACAATTAATGGATGGAACCCTTCCCAAAGGAATTGCCTTTCTTCACTGTATCGGCAGTCGCGATGAAAATGCAAATCCCTACTGCTCAAGGGTCTGCTGTATGGTATCAATGAAGCAGGCCCATCTGGCAAAGGAAAAGACCGGGGCTGAGATTTACGAATTCTACATCGATATCAATGCATTTGGAAAAGGATATCAGGAATTCTACAAGAGGGTCCGTGAAGAAGGAATCTTCTTTATCAGGGGAAAGGGCTCCGAGATCTTCAAACGGGAAGGTCGCCTGGTCGTTGCGGCTGAAGATACGTTACTGGGAACCCCGGTGGAGATTTCGGTGGACATGGTGGTCCTTGGAACAGGATTAACCGCCCGCCACGATGCAGGAAAAATCGCCCAGGTATTTGGAATCAACCAGAGCCCGGATGGGTTCTTTATGGAGGCACACCCGAAGTTGAGGCCTGTGGCCACTCCGGTGGATGGAATCTTTCTTGCAGGATGCTGCCAGGGGCCAAAGGATATTCCGGATACAGTGGCCCAGGCCTCTGCGGCTGCAGCCGAAGCGATCTCTCTGGCCACACGGGGGGAGATCGAGGTCGAACCCATCACCTCATGGATCGACCCCGAACTCTGTGCAGGGTGCAAATTATGTATCGAGATCTGCCCCTGCTCTGCCATCGATTTTCTCGAGGGAAAGGGAATCTCTTCTGTCAATGAAGGGCTTTGCAAAGGTTGCGGAGCCTGCAGTGCAATCTGCCCCAATAAGGCAGCCAGACAGAATCATTTCAAACATAACCAGGTATTGGCGGAAGTGGACGGGCTGGTTACCTAATTTCGGATTGAGGATTGCGGAATTCGGATTGTCCTTTGCAAAATGGGATAAGGTCTTGGGGTTAGGGCTACGACGCCCGTTTGGTATGTAGTCAAGGGGTTACGTCTTAAAATTCTTAGCCATCTACAACTTTACCTTTTGACGAAACGGGCATCTTAACCTTTACCTTTTGACCCCTGACATTTATTTTTCAGGCAATAAACCCTATCTATGAAGATCGACCCGAAAACGTTTGTCCATGACTTTAAGCTCAATATCTGTATCCAGTGCGGAACCTGCACCGGTGGCTGTCCGGTCAGGTTTCGATCCCCGCTCAATATGAGGAGGCTGGTCAGAGAGGCCTATTTAAGATACGAGCCCTCCTTATTTAAAAGACCGGAATGGTGGGCGTGCACCACCTGCGCCACCTGCAGCCTTCGCTGCCCGGCCGGGGTGAAAAATGTCGAACTGATCATGGGGATACGAAACTTCCTTGCCAATCAGGGGGAGGTCCCTTCCACCATCCGGGATGCCCTTGAGAATACCCTCCTCCATGGAAATCCGTGGGGAAGGTTCAGGGATCGGAGGGCCGACTGGATAAAAGATCTCGGAGTGAAGACCTTTGGTGAAGAAACTTCTGAGACACTCTTTTTTGTGGGCTGCGCCCCTTCTTATGACCCGAGGGCTCAGAGTATTTCTTCTGCTCTCGTCAGGATCTTTCAGAAAACAGGACTCGATTTCGCAATCTTAGGAAAGAAGGAAACCTGCTGCGGGAACGAGATTCGAAGGATGGGGGAGCAGGCCCTCTTTAAAAAGCTGGTGAAGGATAATACCGCCCTTTTTAAAAAGTCAGGGGCAAAGAGGATCATCACCATCTCTCCCCATTGTTTCAATGCCTTTAAGAATGAATATCCGGAATTAAGTATTCCGGTCCAGCATTATACCCAGGTATTGGCTGATCTCATCGAGGCGGGCAGGCTGAACCTTTCAAAGGGGCTGGGGATATCCGCCACCTTTCATGACCCCTGTTTTCTTGGAAAGCAGAATAAGGTCTTTGATGAGCCAAGAAAGATTCTTGCCTCTATCCCCGGATGTGACTATATTGAAATGGAGCGGTCCAGGGAGAGAAGCCTCTGCTGTGAGGGAGGAGGGGGGAGGATGTGGACGGAAGGCTCTACCGAAGGACCCCGAAACGGAGAGATCCGGGTGAAAGAAGCTATCGGATTAGGGGCAAAAGTGATTGCGACAGCCTGTCCTTTCTGCCTCATAACCCTCGAGGATGCCGTAAAAATTTCGAGCCTAACAGACCAGATTGTGGTAAAAGATATTTCGGAATTGGTAGTGGAAGCAATGTAGATAAAGCTTAAATTCGAAGCACGAAATCCGAAATTCGAAACAATCACGAATGTTCAAAATATAAATGACCAAAACACGGAGTAATAGTTTTGAGTTTAGGAAATTTGAATTTTAGATTTGTTTCGAGTTTCGAAATTCGAATTTCGAATTTTTCAATGACCCAACGATGGTTTCAGGCTAACTAAAATAACGGATCGAGGACAGAGGAGGCGCTAAATGAACATCGCTGTCTGTGTCAAACGAATTCCGAAGACAGCCGAGGCGGATATCATCATTGAAAAAGAGGGTAACGATATTAAGAAGGACCACCTGGTTTTTGCCCTCAACGACTGGGATGGTTATGCCGTGAGAGAGGCTGTCCTGTTAAAAGAAAAATATGGCGGAGAGGTTACTGTCCTCACCGTTGGGCCTGAGGAATCGAGGGAGGTGTTGACAAGATGCCTGGCAATGGGTGCGGACCGGGCATTGAGAATAGAGGAACCTTCTCCCAGCGATGGACATCTCATTGCAGAAATTCTCTCCCGGGCACTCAAAGACCGATCCTTCGATCTCATTTTGAGCGGTGTTCAGGCAGAAGATGACGGACGGGGACAGGTCGGAGTGGCTTTGGCTCAACTTTTAGACCTTCCCCATGCCTCCATTGTCAACCATATTGAGATCACCGATGGAAAGGCAAAGGTAAAAAGGGAGTTGGAAGGAGGTATGGAAGAACTCTTAGAGGTGAACCTCCCTGCCCTCCTCACCATTCAGACCGGCATCAACGAACCGAAGTATGTCTCTCTTGCCGCTATCCTTGAAGCAGAGGATAAGGAGACCAGAGAGGTCGCTCTGGAGCAGATCGGATTTACCTCAAAAGACCCCCTCCGGACAACCATTGATCAGGTCTCCTTTCCGCCGACCGGTAAGATGGCAGAGATATTAAAAGGCACTCCTGAAGAGGTAGCGACACAACTGAGTGAAATTTTAAAAAAGAAAAAAGGATGACGAATAAGGAATGGTGGAACATTGGAATACTGAGTTGATGAGAGTAGTGGTTTAATGCAAGGACCCAATCTTAGCTCTGGTTTTTAACCCATTATTCCATCATTCCAATATTCCATAATTCCTGTTTGGTATGGAGGAAAAGAATGAGCGAGATTTTTATATTGGTTGAACACCGGCAGGGAAAGATCCGTGACATCACCTATGAGATGTTCGGGCTCGGAGAGATTTTAGCCGATCAGGAGGGAACCTCTTTTACGGCAGTCCTTTTAGGTCATGACATGAAAAGCTTTGCCGAAGACCTGTCCATGAGGACATCAAAGGTTTTAGTGGTCGAGGATGAGAATCTGAAGAATTTTAACTCCATCCCTTATCAAAAGGTCCTCTCCTCCCTCCTCTCCAAATATCAACCTCTTCTTTTCCTGATGGGGCATACGGCTGTTGGGATGGATCTTGCGCCAAGCCTCTCTGTGGAGATGGATTTCCCGTTAGCCACTGATTGCATCGGCCTCTCGTTTGAAGATGGCCAATTAAAAGCCATTCGCTCGATTTACGGGGGAAAGGTCAATGCCGCTGTCTCTCTGAGGAAATCCAAAGGGTACCTGGCAACCATGCGGCCGGGCGTCTTCAGCCCTAAAATGCCCGGTGAGAAAAAGGGTGGGATCGTGATGGAACCCTCTCCCCTTCAGGGGACCATCGATGTCAAGAAGTTCATCGAGTATATTGAGGCTCCTGTTACAGGCGAGGATATCACGCAGGCAGAGATTCTCGTCTCCATAGGACAGGGGATCGGAGGACCTGAGCCTATTCCGATGTTTGAAGAACTGGCAAGGAATCTGGGAGGAACGGTCTCCTGCTCGAGGCCGGTGGTGGACCGCAACTGGTTGCCCAAAGAGCGACAGGTTGGGATTTCCGGAAAGACGGTCAAGCCGAAGATCTATCTCGCCATCGGCATCAGCGGCGCCTTTCAGCATGTGACCGCCATGCAGGGCTCTGAGACCATCATCGCGATTAACAAGGATCCCCGCGCCCCCATCTTCAGCGTCGCTGATTATGGAATCGTGGATGACTTTCAGAATGTGATCCCGATTCTGAAGGAAAAAATAAAGGAGATGAGATAGAGGATTCTATTTCCCTTTATTTTACCTTTTCTATAAAAGTCCTTGCAGCTCTGATCGCATCTTTGACTATATCCACATGTCCTAAAAGACCTCTGTAATAACCAGCTATATGTAAAGTATCATAAAGCCTTTCAAATTCCCTTGTCATTTTCCCATTATGGATAGCTACATACTTTTGTAGTGCATTTCTATATCCATCTACTGATTTAGGGAGTTCTCTTTTTGTTAACCCGGCTTTAGTAATGAGATATTCATTTATTGCCTCTAAGACCGCGAGATAAGCCGTCCCAAGGGCCTCTCTAATTGGTTTAATATCTGTATAGATATTGTCCTCTACAGGAGTAGACTTGATTATCTCTTTTGCATTGTTTAAATAACGCAATGCCTCTTTCATTTCACTAAACCCTCTTTTTCTTTAATTATTCACATTCTAAAAACAATGTCAAGGCATGTAAGACTCGAAATAAGGGGACAGAAAAAGGAGCTTGTCCCCTTATTTTATTATTTCTTTGGGGATTCTTTGGGAAACTTGAGCTCCCGGATCATCTTTCCAAGGCGAACATAGGCCTCCTCCAGATATTTTTTCAGGTCTTCGGAATTCCGATAGTTGGCCACAATCTCCATTTTCTCCATCGTCTGGATGAACTCCGGGTCCTCCATCCCTTTGCGAAAGGCCTCATCCAATTTTTTCACAATGGACGAAGGGATCCCCTTCGGTCCGGCAAACATAAACACAGTCTCATTGATGAAGTCATACCCTGCCTCACGGAAGGTGGGCACCTCCGGAAAAGACTTAAACCGCTTTTCATGATGGATTGCCAGCAGACGGACGGTTCCTGCCTTTACATGGGGATAAGACTCCGAACTTCCGGATTGGGCGGTCACGTGCCCTCCCAGGAGGGCATGGAAGGCAGGTCCACTCCCCGGGTAGGGGACATGGGTCCATTGAATACCCTCCTTCCTGGCGATATATTCCATGGCCAGATGCATGGGGGAACCGATCCCCATGGAGCTGTAAGTCACCTTCCCGGGATTTTTTTTCGCATATTCCACAAATTCCTTCAGGGTCTTCCAGGGTGAATCCGCCCTGACGACCAATCCGGAGGGAGGTGCTCCGAAGTGCATGATGGGGACGAAATCTTCGAGCTTATAAGGGACCTCCCGAAATTGTGGAATCCTGATTAACGAGGTACTGCTGCAGCCGGCGAGGTGATAGCCATCAGGCTTTTCTTTTGAAAGGATAGCCATCGCAACAGATCCTCCCCCTCCTCCGTTATTGGTGATGATGAAAGGCTGGCCCAGGTATTTTTCTGCCTTACTTGCGAGTAAACGCATCGATGGATCTGCGGATCCACCCGGGGAGAACGTAATCACCACATTGATCGGTTTCGTGGGGAATTCCTGGGCGGATAAAAAGGCAGGGATGAAGAAAAGCAAAAACCCACCGTAAAGTATCTTCCTTCCTATTTTAAATCCTGCTCGTTTCATACGTGACCTCCTTCCCGACTCATTCGCCCTTGGGTTTTAGAGACGCAACAACTTCCTGGCGTTGTCTTCATAGATCTTCCTCTTGCTCGATTCAGATAAATTCATACCCTCTATCGCCTCTATGGTTTGCCGGATAGAAATCGCCCCGTTGCCCACATCGTAAGGCATATCCGAACCGAAAAGCAGGCGGTCCTCACCGAAAAAGTCGAAACCGCACCGGAGCGCTGAGGGATTCCCATTTAATGCGGTATCGTTGTAAAACATCTTGAAATATTCAATGGGATGTTTGGTGAGCCCCGGGAAAAATCTTTGCCCGAGACGTTCTAAACCATTGTTGTAATGGACAACGATTCTGTCCGCAAAGTAGGGGATCATCCCCCCGCAATGGTGGGTGATAAACTTGATCCCCGGAAATTTCTCAAAGATACCTGAAAAAACAAGCCGCGTCATTGCCGTGGTGGTATCATAGGGCCAGCCGAAGATGGAGAAGGTCTGATGATAGGAGACCGTCTCTGTGGCATAATCCGGCTGACTGGAGCTGCGCATCGGATGGATCCAGATCGGAAGATCAAAACCTTTCATCAGTGAGTAAAGGGGCATCAATTCATCCGAACTCAAGGGTTTGCCATTGACACGCGTGTAAATCTGAATACCTTTAAAACCGAGCTTCTGGATCGCCCTCTCGGTCTCTTTCAATGCCGCATCCATATTGTTCAGGGGGAGATTGGCGATCGCCGTGATATATCTCCGGGGATATCTGGAGACCATCTCAGCCATTTCGTCATTGGAGATCTTCGCCAATTCTGCCGCCTCCCCCGGGCCCACCACCTCCTCCACCGGAGGCATGGTCACGGACAACACCTGGACCAAACCTTCATGCTCTTCGAGGATTCGCAATCTGGCTTCGTTGTCGGTCAGCGTAGGCCGCTTGTCCTGAACCTTCTTCTCGGTCGCGAACTTCTCCGCATGCCTGTAAAGGGCCTTCTTATACCGCTCGGGCATCACATGGGTAAAGATATCGATCTTCATGAATTCCTCCTTTTCGAGTGATCACCGAAGGTGATCCGACTTTGTGAGTCGTTCCGATCCTGGTTCAACATACCTGTCCTGAGCGAACCGTTCAACCTCTTTGGGCCTCAGGACAAACCGTTTTTTCTTCACCTTGTTCACCCCTCATCGTTTATGATCCACTCCTTATTCTTTAAACTCCCCATATTCCCTCCGCCTCTTTCTGAAAAAAGGAAAGAGATTGGAAAGGAGGAGGAAAATGGCGAACCCCAGAGCCACAGCGGAGATGGGACGGGTCATAAAGATCCAAAAACTCCCCTGCGAAATCAGGAGGGATTGGCGAAGGGCATTTTCAAGCATGGGGCCCAAAACATAGGCAAGGATGAGAGGGGCCCCCTCGTATCCGAATTTCCTCATCCCCCAGCCCAGGACCCCAAAGAAGATCATGACGTAGAGATCGAAGTTGACATTATTCATGCTGTAGGCCCCGATGAGACAGAAGAGAAGGATCAAGGGAAAGAGGATCTTGTAAGGAATTTTGAGCACCTTCACCCATATCCCGATCAGGGGAAGGTTGAGAACGATGAGAAGGGCATTGCCCAGATAGAGGCTGGCCACCAGACCCCAGAAGAGGTCGGGATGTTGCTTGATGAGAAGGGGTCCCGGTTGAATCCCATGAATGATCAGTGCCGAAAAGAAGATTGCCATGATGGGATTGGGAGGGATTCCGAGGGAGAGAAGGGGGATGAGCGACGCCCCGGCCGCTGCATTATTGGCAGATTCCGGAGAGGCCACTCCTTCGATCGCCCCTTTACCGAACTTCTCAGGATTTTTTGAAATCTTTTTTTCAACCGCATAGGATACAAAGGGCGAGATCACCGCTCCGCCTCCGGGAAGTATCCCCAGGAGAAACCCGATGATCGATCCTCTCACGATGGCCCATTTGGCCTGTGCCCAATCTTTCAGCGAAGGCCATAGATTTTTAATGGGAGCTTTGAAGACATCCCTCTCCAGACTCTCCTCAAGATTCTCAAGGATTTCAGATATTCCAAAAAGGCCCATGACAAGAGGGATAATACCCACTCCATCGGTCAATTCATTGATCCCGAAGGTGAAGCGAGGAAGACCGGTGATGAGATCGAGGCCGATGCTTCCGAGGATAATCCCGACCAGCGCCATCATGATCGCCTTCAGGACAGAGCGCTGGGCGAGATAGGTTACAATGACCAGTCCCATGCACATCAGAGAAAAATATTCGGGAGGGCCAAGACTCAAGGCGGCATAAGCGAGAGGAACAGCCACGAACATCAGCCCGAGGTTTGCAATGGTTCCTGCAATGAAGGACCCCCATGCGGCAATCCCGAGGGCAGGACCGGCCCGGCCTTGACGGGCCATCTGGTAGCCATCGAGGCAGGTAATGACAGAGGAGGCCTCGCCCGGAATATTGACCAGGATGGAAGTCGTGGAACCTCCGTATTGAACCCCGTAATCAGGATAGGGGAAGATCTCACGACCTTCGCCCTCCTACACCACCGTGCGTACGGGTCCGTACACGGCGGTTCATGTAGCCTTACCTAACTGTTCCATACTGATGGTCTGCAAAGAATTGGTTCGGCATCGCTACTTTTAACGGTTTCGCATTGGACAAGGCCCATGGCCCTTTCCGTGACGCTGCCATGGCAAGAGCATCTTTCACGTTGACTCCCATCACCACGAGCCTCTTGTACCGGGTGTGACAGTTATTGATCCAGCGCTTTACCATGAAACACCGTAACCGCCTTCGTATCCAACTGTCTAAATCTCTTACCGCCGTATGAGTCTCTACCAAACGGTAATACCCGATCCAGCCTCTTAAGAACGTGTTGAGTTCCTCAATCACCTGACCAAATGAAACCCCTCGGGACCGTCTCGTAATAGATTTCACTTGCCCTTTCACCCGTCGGAGTGATTTGGCAGAGAATCGAATCTTCAACTCCCGCCCCTGCGTAAAGCTGAATCCCAAGAAGCTTCGCTCTGGATAATGTGCCACCGCGCTCTTGTCTCGGTTCACCCGAAGCTTCAACCGCTTCCATAAGAACCGCTCGATTGACTCGAACACTCGCTCCCCAGCTCGCTTCGTCTTCACATAAATATTCCCATCATCAGCGTACCTGCAGAAACGGTGCCCTCGCCTCTCTAATTCCTTGTCCAACTCGTCAAGCAAGAGATTACTGAGCAGAGGGGATAAGGGACCTCCTTGCGGTGTTCCTTCCCACCTCTCCTGCACCACCCCATGAACCATAATTCCTGCCTGTAAATACCTACGGATCAGCTTCAGCACCCTCTTGTCCTCAATCCGCTTCGCCAACCTCCCCATCAGAATGTCGTGGTTGACCCGATCGAAGAACTTCTCAAGGTCTATATCCACCACCCATTCATACCCCTCGGCTATGTATTTCTTTGCCTGACGCACCGCTTCGTGTGCGTTTCGGCCAGGTCGAAATCCATAACTGTAAGGCGAGAACGTTGAATCGAAGATCGGAGTAAGTACCTGCAACAACGCCTGCTGAATAAATCGATCCAATACCGTCGGTATCCCAAGCCGCCTGATCCCTCCTTCCGGCTTCGGTATGGAGACCTCTTCCACCAGTTGGGGTTGGTAGTCTCCTCTTAACAGCTCCTCCCGTATCCGTGGCCATTGCTCCCTCAGATAGCCCCCTAATTCCTCTACAGTCATCCCATCGATCCCAGGACTACCCTTGTTCGCCCGAACTCGCTTCAGTGCAGCTATCAAGTTCTCTCTTCGAACCACCTTCTCCATCAGCGTGGTTGTTATGGGATCGGGTCTCTCAGATGCCGCCGTCACTTGACGCGCCATGGCAGCCCTTTCGGAAGCTTCACTTCCAGAGGGCTTGTCTTGGCCCTCCCTCGTCGGTTGGTATTTCTGCGCCCCCATGACCACGAATCCTTGAACCTCTCCTCCGTCTACATGTTCGGCCCTTCAGGCTGGTTCGCAGCCCTATTACGGCCTTTGCTGACTTCTGCAAGCCCTTCACGATTCCTTACGAAATCCTTAGTCTCATGGAGACGGGCTTACAGACCTCCTCGGGTAAGAATAGCTGCCTTCACCCCGCATCTGCCGCATCTACTACGTCATCCCTTGATGGCCATGGGCTTCGCTTTGACACGTAAGCTCGCCCGAATGCCGCAGCCTTCTATGCGATTCGTCTTCCTCAGATCGGGACTTTGCCTCCGGCTTCCTTCAGACCCTATCTCACGATAGGCGCCCTTGCCCTTGGCTAACAGTTTCCACCATCAAGACCTGTAGGGGACTTTCACCCCCAAGCCGCTATCCATGCCGAGCACACGTAAAGCTCCCCGCCCACAGGGCGGGGCATTCAGCCGACTTTCCCGTAAATCACCGTTCGCCCTGAGCCTGTCGCAGGGTAAACGGTGATTTGGGCAACAGGCCGTGATCATTTGACTGCCTCTAATTTTTTTGATATTGGTTTGTGC
>Ga0116202_10001050_pt1 | contig 16083 bp, 13 predicted proteins | sample LakKivw325mmetaG_FD_94479 | JGI IMG/M metagenome (GOLD analysis project Ga0116202, IMG submission 94479) | Anoxic lake water microbial communities from Lake Kivu, Rwanda to study Microbial Dark Matter (Phase II) - Lake Kivu water 325m metaG | ecosystem: Environmental > Aquatic > Freshwater >...
GCATTACTATTTACGCCAGCAACGAACCCAGCAACCTTGCCTCTGGCAATTCAGGCATTCTGTTCCAGAACATAACGAGCGCAACAGAAAGCGGCTGGATACGGACAAACACCTGGACAAGTTCGGGCCTGCTGCCGAACACATCATATGCGTTCAGGATAACGACGAGGAACGGGGACGGCTTGTTGGGAACGACGCTGGAGGCCTTGAACAATACTCTGCCGGACAGCTCAATAAACGAGCCCGAAGCAAAGGAGTACAGCGGCATAACAACAACAAGGATAACGGCCAACTGGGGCGCCAACGGGAATCCGGACAGCACCCGTTATTATTGTGAGAATACGACAAGAGGAACAGACTCGGGATGGATAACAGACTTGAGCTGGGAGGAGAGTGGGCTAAGCGCTTCAAGCCGATACGCGTACAGGGTTAAGGCAATAAGCACGCAGGGAGCGGAATCCGCATGGACCGCTCTGGGAGAGATAGAAACGAGCGGATATTCCAGTTTCAATTATATTAAGGCAGACGGGATCAAGCTGCTTAACGAAGATATCGTACGCAATAAGCCCGAGCTGGAGATAAGGGCTTTAAGCAGTTCCACAATAAGCGAAAATACTTTCAGGCTGTGGATAGACAATATCCAGGTAAACGACGGGACCCAGAGTCCGGGGGGATATGACAGGATAAGCGGAAGCGGAAGCGATGTGGTCTTCTATTATGTCCCTAAAACAGCTTTGGGCACGGGGGAGCACAGCTTTAAATTTGAGGTCTATGATGAAGCCGGCAGCATCCTTCTGGAAGAGAGGACATCTCTCAAGGTCAGGGAGGACAAAGGAGTTTCCGGCCCGGTTCTGACCTATCCAAATCCGTTAGATCCGGCAAGAGGTACCGCAAAGATCTCTTATACTCTTAATATGGATACCGACATAACCCTGTATCTGTTCGATACTGCCGGAAAGATCGTATGGAAAACCGATTATGTGTCAGGCCTGATGGGGGGGAAGGCGGGATACAACGAGGTGGAGTGGGAGGGAAGAGATTTTGGCGGAAGAAAACTTCCCAATGATGTCTATTTGCTGCGCGTGGTCGAGAAAACCACGGGAAATTTGCTGGGCAAAAGCAAGGTCGTAATTTTGAGGAGCATATCTTCCGTGCCGGATAATGCAAGACCGGAAGCAAATTCCTTTGCTGCTGTCATCGGGATCTCTCTCCTTGGCCTCCTCGGGGCCGGCGGCTTCTTATGGAAGAGGCTGAAGCCGTAAACGGGTTTTTCTGTGCCCTTTGTGATAAAATTATTAACAGTGCCGCAAAAAAAGGAGCATCATGCCTGTATCAGTAATAGTGGGTTCGCAATGGGGAGATGAGGGCAAGGGCAAGATAACCGATCTTTTGTCCCGCGAGATGGACATGGTGGTGCGCTACCAGGGGGGCAACAACGCGGGGCACACGGTCGTGATAGGCGAAAACACCTTTAAACTGCATCTGATACCCTCCGGTATTTTCTATCCCGGCGTTACATGCGTCATCGGCAACGGGGTTGTTGTGGACCCGGCAGTTTTGCTGGACGAGATGGAGACTTTAAGGGCGCAGGGGATAGAGCCGTCAAACCTTAAAATAAGTTCCCAGGCCCATGTGATATTTCCATACCACCGCTCTATAGACAAGGCACAGGAAGGTAAAAGGGAAGCGGGAAGGATAGGAACTACTTCTAGAGGCATAGGCCCCTGTTATGTGGACAAGTTCAACAGGAGAGGCATACGCATAGGCGATCTGTACAACGAAAAACTCCTCAGGGAAAAACTGGATTGGAACATCAAAGAAAAGTCATTCCTGCTCAAGGAATTTTACGGCTGCGAAGAAAGCTTTGACATTGAACAGCTGATGGGATCCTATCTGGGCTACGGACGGCTGATGAAAAAATTTGTCGCGGAAAACTCGGCAGCCCTGATAGCGGAAGCCGTCGCGTCCAAAAAGAGGGTCCTTCTTGAAGGCGCGCAGGGCACCATGCTTGATGCGGACCACGGCACCTATCCTTTTGTTACTTCTTCTAACCCTGTTTCAGGGGGAGCCTGCATAGGCGCGGGCATCGGGCCGACCTTGATAGACGATGTGATAGGTGTTGTAAAGGCCTATCTTACCAGAGTGGGGAGCGGACCGTTCCCGACCGAGATAGAGGGCGGCATCGGAGATACTCTGAGGGAAAAGGGAGCAGAATACGGCGCCACGACCGGAAGGCCCAGGAGATGCGGCTGGTTCGACTCCGTGGTGCTAAAATATTCCGCGATGGTGAACGGACTTACAAAACTGGCCATCACCAAACTGGATGTTCTGGACATACTTCCCAAGATAAAGATCTGCGTCGGATATGAATACAAGGGATCGGTCATTTCCGAGTTCCCGGCCGACCTTGATAAACTTGCGCAGTGCACGCCGGTGTATGAGGAAGTGCCCGGCTGGCAGACGGACACCACAAAGATCACAGAATACAAAGCGCTTCCAAAGAACGCCCGCCTTTATATAGAAAAGATCTCCGAGCTCTGCAAAGTCCCGGTGTCCCTTGTTTCGATAGGAGCCGAGAGGGACAGGATAATCAAGGCCTAAATGAAGAGCGTTGCCATTCTATCGGGGGGGCTGGACAGCCTGGTCTCTCTTGCGCTTGCAAAAAAAGAAAGCGAGACAATACTCGCTCTGACATTTGATTACGGGCAAAAGGCGGCCGCAGAAGAGATCAAGGCCGCCGCAAAGGTTTCAAAGCATTACTCAGTTCCCCACAAAGTAATAGTTCTTGACTGGCTTAAGCAGATAACAAAAACCTCTCTTGTCAGCCCCAAGTCAGAGATCCCCTCAGTGAGCGAGCAGGACCTTGATGCAAAACTTGAGATAATCCAGGCAAGCGCAAAGGCGGTGTGGGTGCCAAACCGCAACGCGGTCTTTGTTTCTATTGCAGCCTCTTTTGCTGAAGCCATAGGAGCGGAGCTGATAGTAACCGGCTTTAACAGCGAGGAGGCCCAGACCTTTTCGGACAATTCGCTGCAGTTCGTTTCTTCCTGCAATCAGCTGCTGCGTCTGTCAACTCTTGCAAAACCCAAGCTCATAAGCTATGTCCAGAGTTATAATAAGAGCGGGATCGTCAACACCGGGCTCAAGCTCGGTGTGCCGTTCCAGTTGATCTATTCCTGCTACAGGGGCGAGAAAAAAATGTGCGGAAGGTGCGAAAGCTGCTCGCGGACAATAAAAGCCTTTAGGGACACGGGAAATTTTGAGCTGATAAAGGGAAGGTTGCAGGATGAGATCTAAATTTGTAGACAAGACCATTGACTATACCGGGCAGCAACTGCGCAGCCATTATATCTACGAGACCTTTGGGCTGGAAGGCGATGCGGTAATTAGTTTTATAGGCGCCTGCAGGGTCAAAGAGCATATGGTGGACCTTTCGGACAAACTTAAAAAAGAATTCATCAAGAGCGATAAGATGCTTCATTTTATTATCGAGCATTTTGACGGGGACCTTGAGAAAGCGGTGGTAAGGAAGAGGTTGATGGTGGGGATAATATTAGATGAAATACGTAGAAATACGGTAGAAATACATAGAAATGCTTTGTACAGAAAAGAAAATGGAATATATTCCGGCAACAAAAAGCTCTCTGTGGCCGTTGCCACGGCCTCGCCGGTGTCGACATTGGTCCACATCGGGCTCAACATCTCGTCAAAGAACACCCCGGTAAAAACGATAGGGCTTAAGGACTTTGGGATAGAGCCCAAAAAACTGGCCCTGAATGTTATAGAATTGTACTGCAAAGAGATCGATTCGATCAGGCAGTCGCGCTGCAAAGTGACGGGTGTCAAATGAGTGCTCTTGTTATAGTTTGCGTTTTGACAGGGATCATCCATTTTACAGAAACGCTCGCGTCTTCGATGCGGCTTGCAGGTGTGCGCACCAAGCAGCTGGCAACCTCGCTTTCATTTGTGAACACGACCTTTCTTATCTCCAGGATGTCCAACATGCTTCAGGCCCCGCTTCTTGGAGGAATGGTGGATTACGCCATCATGACCAACAATCCCGATGCCCTGGCGGGGGCCTTCAGGATAGTGATCTTCTGCGCCTTTATAGGCAATCTGGTCGCCGCTTTCCTTATCCCTTTCTTTGTCGGCATCTTTGAGGAAGGCATCTATGTATTTGAGCGCGTGGGGTCCATTCCCAGGCTGTTTGCGGAGGGAGCAAAGCCAAGGAACATAAAAAAGATAATTAGCCGCTTCAGACTGCCGGATGCGGGCTCGTTCAGGAACCTCTCCCTCAAGGGTATCCCCGCAATGTTCCTCTGGCTAAACCTGTTCATGGTCTCGCTCTATGCGATCGGAGTTCTGGCCTCTCTGTATGCCGGAGCCATGGTGCCTGAGTTCAGGACCACCGCCAGCCAGCTTTCGGGGATAGTTAACGGCATGGCCACGGTGCTTCTTGCTCTTATGGTAGATCCGACTGCGGCACACATAACCGATATGGTTATCAGGGGCAAAAGAAAAGAAAATGATGTGCGCACGGTCGTGTTCTATATAGTAATGGGAAGGATAATGGGGACACTTATCCTTTCGCAGCTGCTGTTCTGGCCGGCTTCTACATATATAGCTAATGCCACGCTCTTTGTCCGGAGCCTGTTCCTGCGATGAAGACCATCCGCACCCTTGCCGCGCTTAAGAACAGAAAAATAGTCCTTGCTCTCGGCAATTTTGACGGGGTTCACCTCGGCCATAAAAAGGTGATAGGCGAGGCGGTCAGCTTTGCTAAAAAAAACGACGCTGCCTGTGTTGTAATGACGCTAGACCCTCACCCAAGGACGGTTTTATATGGAGGCAAGGACCTAAAACTTCTTACAACAATAGAAGAAAGGGAAGAGCTTATAGGACGACTGGGAGCGGACGCACTCTGGGTCATAGGTTTTACAATTTCAACGGGAAAGCTTTCTGCGGAGAGCTTTGTCGGCCGATACTTCAAGAGTGCCCGCATAATAAAAGTTTTTGCCGGCTTTGACTTTGCCTTTGGCAGAGGCAGGGCTTCCAGCGCGGACGACCTTATTAAACTTGGGAAAAAACGCGGGTTTTCCGTCTCTATCATTAAACACAGATCTTTCAAAGGTGCGATAGTAAAAAGCAGCCTTATAAGGGACCTTGTCTTGGAAGGAAAATTTGACAGGGCCTTAAGTTTTTTGGGCCACGGATACCCGGTTTCAGGCAAAGTTGTAAAGGGGCGTGGTGTAGGTAAAAAACTCGGATATCCCACGGCAAATATCAAAACTTGCGAAGATAAACTCATTCCTCCTTACGGAGTATATGCGGGGAGCTGTCTTATCAAAGGCAAAAGATACAAAGCCGCTGTCAATATAGGCAACAGGCCTACCTTTGGCGCCGGGTTTGCCAGCATTGAGGTCCATTTAATCGGATATAAGGGAAGCCTTTTGGGAAAACATCTGACGGTGTGGCTGGACAAAAAGATCAGGGATGAAAAATATTTTGACAATATTGCCGGCCTTAAAAAAGCGATAAAAGCGGATATCAAACGGGTGTCCCGACACTGAAGTGTCGGCTCCTTGTGGAGTGATGCCGGAGCCGACGATTTATCGTCGGGTCGCAATGTACTTTCATTTCTGGTTTCCTCAGATTGCTAAAATAAAAAAAGCATGTTAAAATAACTGAGTATGGACAAAACAAAAAGGGCCGAGACGGTAGAAAAGTATAAGATATCCGAGAAGGACTGTGGGTCAGCCAATGTGCAGATAGCTCTTTTGACCGGCAGGATAAACCATCTGGCCGGGCATCTTAAGACCCATCCAAAGGACAATCACAGCAGAAGAGGGCTGCTTCTCATGGTGGGGCAGAGAAAAAGGCTAATAACCTACCTTTCCAAGAAGAACAAAAAGGCATGTACCGATCTCCTCAAATCTTTAGGGCTTAAATGATCTTCGAATCCTCGATAGAAATTTCGGGCCGCAAGCTCACTCTAGAGACCGGCAGACTGGCCAGGCAGGCCTCGGGCTCGGTCATAATATCCTACGGCGACACCATGGTCCTTGCCAGTTGCACCGTTTCACAAAAGATACGCGACGGGATCGATTATTTTCCGCTCTTGGTGGACTATGAAGAAAAGATGTACGCCGTGGGCAAGATCCCCGGCGGATTTTTTAAGAGAGAAGGCCGTCCCACCGAAAAGGCCATCCTTACCTCCAGGCTGATAGACAGGCCCATCAGGCCGCTTTTCCCGGATGGCTTTAAGAACGATGTCCAGATAGTTGTAACCCCTCTGTCGGTTGATGATGCCAATCCTCCGGATGTCCTGGCCATAATCGGGGCCTCTGCCGCGCTTTCTATATCCGAGATCCCTTTTGACGGGCCGATAGGCGCGGTCAGGGTGGGTAGAATAGACGGTAAATTCGTCATCAATCCGACCAACGAAGAACTTGATAAAAGCGACCTGGACCTTGTATTTGCCGGGATAAAGGACGAGATCTCTATGATAGAGGCCAAGGCAAACCAGGTACCGGAAGAAGTGGTGCTTGACGCCATCTCCTTTGGCCTTAAGACGATAGAGGATGTGATCCGGCTGCAGAAGGACCTGATGAAGAAGGCCGGTCAGCCAAAGATGAAGATAAAAGTCTTCCTGCCGGATGAAAAACTTGCCCAGTATGTTGCCAAAGAGGCTAAAAAAGACATCGAAGATGCCCTTCACATAGAAGACAAAGAAAAACAGCAGGACCGCCTTGCCGTTATCGAAGGCGAGGTCGCCGAAAAGATCTCCGGCGGACAGGACGAGTACCTCAAGACCGTGATAAAGGAAAAGAAGAGCGAGCTGGCAGCCGTGATAAAAGAAATAGAGAAAAAAGCTGTCCGCCACATGATAATCAACGAGAACAAGCGCCCAGACGGAAGAAAGATGGACGAAATAAGGCCTATCTCGTGCGAGACGGGCATGCTTCCCAGGACCCACGGCTCCGGCGTGTTTACCAGGGGCTGGACACAGGCCCTTTCGGTGGTTACACTCGGCTCCAAGGGGGATGCCCAGATAATAGACGGGCTTGATGCCGAGGAGAGCGAAAAGCGCTACATGCACCACTACAACATGCCCGCCTACAGCGTTGGAGAGGTAAGGCCGCTGCGCGGCCCGGGCAGAAGAGAGATAGGGCACGGGGTCCTGGCGGAAAAAGCCCTTCTTCCTGTTATCCCTCCCGAAGAAGAATTTCCCTATACGCTGCGCATAGTATCAGAGATCCTTGGATCAAACGGTTCTTCTTCCATGGCATCCACCTGCGGCAGCACGCTTGCGCTTATGGATGCCGGGGTAAAGATCAAGGCAGCGATCTCGGGGATAGCCATGGGGCTTGTCAAAGAAGGAGATAAGTACAAGGTCCTCTCTGACCTTCAGGGCCTTGAGGATTTTCTCGGGGACATGGATTTTAAGATAGCCGGATCTCCTATAGGAATAACGGCAATACAGCTCGACACCAAGATCAAAGGCCTCAGCATGCAGATAATAAAGGACACCTTTGCGCAGGCAAAAACCGGCAGGGCCCATATACTTGGAAAAATGCTTGAAACTATCCCTTCGCCTAGGCCTGAACTCTCAGAATACGCCCCGAGGGTCATCACTCTTCACATAAATACGGAAAAGATCGGCCTTGTGATAGGCCCTGGCGGCAAGAACATTAAAAAGATCATAGAGGATACCAAGTGCCAGATAGATATCGAAGATGACGGCAGCGTGTTCATTACTTCTTCCGATGCCGAGGCGGCAAAAGAAGCTCAGCGCAGGATAGAAGAGATAGCCATGGATGTCGAAGTTGGCAAGACCTATCACGGCAGAGTGGTCAAGATAATGAACTTTGGCGCCTTTGTGGAGCTGGCCCCGGGCAAGGACGGCCTTGTCCACATATCAAAACTCTCCAAACAGCGCATCAACAAGGTAGAGGATGTGGTCAAGGTGGGAGACGAGATAGATGTCAAAGTGGTGGAGATAGACGATATGGGCCGGGTCAACCTCGCAAAAGTCCTGTAAGAACCTCCCGATACTAGGCATAAAACAGTCCCGACACTAAAGTGTCGGCTCCTTGTGAGAACGAACCGGAGCCGAACCTTCAGGTTCGGGTCCTAATTCAGAAATTTTACAAACCAAGCCCGTGATGATAAAATAGTTCTGTGATGGACAAAAAAGTCATAGAACAGCACGGCCTGAGCGGCGAAGAATTCAAGAAAATAGTTTCCATCCTCGGAAGAGAACCCAATATCGTGGAACTGGGGATGTATTCCGTGCTCTGGTCCGAGCACTGTTCCTACAAAAGTTCAAAGATCTACCTCAAGCAGTTCCCGACCACCGGAAAAAGGATAATGCACGGCCCGGGAGAGAATGCCGGCGTGATCGATATTGGAGGCGGCTATGCCGTGGCTATGAAAATAGAGTCCCACAATCATCCGAGCGCGGTCGAGCCCTTTCAGGGAGCGGCCACCGGGGTCGGAGGTATTGTCAGGGATGTGTTTACGATGGGGGCAAGGCCAATTGCCTCTTTAAACTCTCTCCGGTTCGGTCCCCTGAGCGATTCACATAACAGGTATCTTTTGGACGGGGTCGTGGCGGGCATCTCTTCCTACGGGAACTGCCTCGGGCTTCCCACGGTGGCGGGAGAGATATATTTTGACGAATGCTACTCCGGCAATTGTTTGGTGAATGCCATGTGCGTTGGACTTGTAAGAATACCGGAAATGTCCAATTTCCAATTTCCAATTTCCAATATCCAATCAGAGATCCCAAGCGTTATTGTGACTGCGGTGGCGGCGGGGGTGGGAAACCCGGTATTATATGTAGGATCTTCCACGGGCCGGGACGGGATACACGGGGCGACCTTTGCCTCCGTTGAACTGGATGAAGATTCGGTGGAAAAAAGGTCCAATGTGCAGGTGGGGGACCCGTTCACTGAAAAACTGCTTATTGAGGCCTGTCTTGAACTCCTTAAGACCGGCAATGTTGTCGCTATGCAGGACATGGGGGCGGCGGGGCTTACCTCTTCCACCTCTGAGATGGCCTCCCGCGGAAAAGTCGGGATAGAGATAGACATCGCAAAGGTGCCTCAGCGGGAAGAGAACATGACCCCTTATGAGATCATGCTTTCCGAATCTCAGGAAAGAATGGTCGTCATAATGAAAAAAGGCACCGAGGACGATGCTTTTGGGATCTTCAAAAAATGGGGCCTTAACGCTGTTGTAATGGGGAAAGTAACAGGCGACCAGCTGTTAAGGGTCAGGGTAGGGGACAAAATTGTTGCCGAGGTTCCCGCAAGGTCGCTGGCGCACGAAGCGCCGGAATATGACCGGCCATATGAGCAAATCCTAAATCCTAAATCCGAAATCCTAAACAAAGCCAAAGCACAAAATTCAAAACAAGGGAACAAGACAAATCACAATAAACTGCTTATGGAAAAGCTGTCGGATCCTAATATGGCGGACAAGGCGTGGGTGTATGAACAGTATGACCATATGGTGCAGACAAATACAGTTGCCGCTCCCGGCAAAGCCGATGCCGCCGTATTAAGGATAAAAGGCTGCGGCAAAATGCTGGCCCTTACCACCGACGGCAACGGCAAATACTGCTACGATGATCCCTACAGGGGAGGCGCTATAGCAGTGGCCGAGGCAGCGCGCAATGTGGTCTGCTGCGGGGCAGAACCTGCCGCAGTTACCGACTGTCTTAATTTTGGCAATCCCGAAAAACCCGGCGTCATGTGGCAATTCAAAGAATCCCTCAGAGGGATGTCCGATGCCTGCAGGACCTTTGACACTCCTGTCGTATCAGGCAATGTCAGTTTTTATAACGAGAACAACGGGGTTGCCATATACCCGACCCCTGTCATCGGCATGCTCGGCGTAATAGAAGAATCAAAACACTTCTGCACCATGGGCTTTAAAGATAAAGGGGATATCATTATCCTTCTCGGCCTCAACAAAGAAGAAAAAGCTATCTGTCCCGAGATAGACCTGGAACTTGAGGCCTCGGTCCAGAAGACTTGTCTTGAAGCTATCAGGCTCGGTATTGTCAAAAGCGCCCATGATACCTCCGAAGGAGGGCTTGCCGTAAGCCTGGCCGAATCATCGATTGCTGGAGGCATAGGGGCCGTGGTTTCTTTAAGCGACGAAATAAACGAGGGCAGCCTCCTGTTCGATGAGTGCCAGTCACGGATAGTGATAACGGTGGCTGCCGACAATATCTTCGCAATAAATGATCTTGCCATGATAAACAAGACCCCGATATCCATAATCGGAAAGGTAAAAGGAAAAGAGCTTGTGATAAACACTCCCGAAAAAAAGCTGCTTTCACTTAAGATAACCGAGCTGGCCGACGCCTACAAGGGGTCCCTTCCAAAAACAATGGGGGCATAAATGGAAGTAACTGCGGCGGCAGTAATATTGATCTTTCTTGCAAGCATACTATCTACGGTTTCCCACAAAGACGCAAAATATTCTCCCGAAAACCCGCAACAGATCTCTTCTTCTCAGGAACTGGGGAGTCTGCCGGGCGCGGACTTTGACCCGGTTTTGGCCGAGAGCGATATTGCCGCCGTTAATTTTTATGTGGTACGCAGGGCAAAAAAACTTTCAAGGGATGATGTTGAGACGCTTGTGGACAGCATTAAGGACTATTCTCAAAAATATAATGTGAACGCAAAACTTTTGACCGCTCTGATGGACAGGGAATCCGGTTTTGATCCTATGACGGTCTCGTCTTCCAATGCGCAGGGGCTGGGCCAGCTCCTGCCTTCTACCGCAGCCAGTATAGGGATAAGGGATCCCCACGACATTGACCAGGGCGTAAAAGGCGCGGCTATTTATATACGCATGATGCTGGATAGGTGGGCAGGGAATCCTCAGCAGGTCCCGCTGGCGCTTGCCTCCTATGCCGAGGGATATAATCAGATCGTCAGGGCTGGCGGCTATACCCCTCAGACCGCTAACTACATTAAAGGCATCCTCGAGGTCTACAACTCTATCCGTTAGATTCAAAAGTTTTAAACCCACTCCCCAGCCCCTCTCCCTTTTCAAGGAGAGGGGGATTTGGGTTTCTCCCCCTGCTTGCCCCGAGCTTGGTCGAGGGGATAAGGGGGAGATTAAGAGGGGGTTTATTTGGATCTTTGGCGCCGGAATTGCTGTGAGCCTTTATGCCATGCTCGAGGAACTGCTTAAAAAGAACAAGCTCTACTTTATAGGTTTTGTATGTCTTATCCTTTCTATCAGCCTGGGAGTCCGCCTCTTCCATAGGCCCGCCCCGCCTCCTGAAGAACCCTCTTTGGGTGTTGAAGTGTTGAGAACCACATCAACTGCGGAAGAAAAGAAAGATAATTATATCCTTGTCCACATAAGCGGTGCTGTAAAGAAGAGGGGGGTGTACAGGCTTTTTGCCGGCAGCAGGACAATAGATTTGATAGAAAAGGCCGGGGGGCTGCTCAAGGGGGCCGATGTAACTTCCCTCAATCTTTCGCAACTGTTAAAGGACGGGCAGAAGATAGATATCCCTGAGAAGAGCTTGAGCTTTGCAGGAGGCGGCTCCGGCAGCGGGGCAAAGGTCAATATTAATACAGCTAATGCTTCTGAGCTGGAAAAGATCCCCGGGGTAGGGGCCTCCACCGCAAAAAAGATCCTCGAGTGCCGGTTAAAGAACGGGGCCTTCAGGTCCTATGAGGACCTTGCAAAAATAAAAGGTTTCGGCAAAAAAAAGATCGAGAAAATGAAAGAGGATATAACCCTTTAATACTATGTCATTAACCCTGCGCCCTGTTGCGGCCATCACCATTTTTTATGTCCTGGCGATACTCCTGTTTTCTATTGCAGCCCCGCCGGGGCGCGACACGGGCTCTTTGGAGCAGAAAGACATCCCGATAAGCCTCTGCGGGGTCGTGGAAAGCGAACCGGGGAACTCCGGAACATATACGGGCTTTGACCTAAAAGATGACAGGACTGGAAAGCACTTTAAGGTGATGATATTTTCCGTCAATAAAGGTTATGAATACGGGGACAGGATAAAGCTTAAAGGTTCCATTGCGGAGGCAAAAAAACCGGGCAATCCCTATGAGATGGATTATGACAGCTATTTAAAAGAAAAAGGTTTTTCCGGCTGCGTCAGTGTTTTTCCCGACAAGGACGGGCTTCCCGGAGTTGTTGCAAAGAACAAGGGCAACCCATTTATCTGCCTGAGCCTGGCGATCAAGAACAGAGTTATGACGCTTCACAAAGGAGCGATGCCGGAGCCGTATTCCTCTCTGTTCGGAGGGATCCTTTTCGGCATGAAGGGGTCGCCCGTGCCGGACGAGGTAAAGAGCAGGTATCAAAAGGCCGGAGTGGTGCACATACTGGTGGCTTCGGGCCAGCAGGTGTCGATCCTGATAGGCGTGAGCCTGCTGCTGCTTTCTTTTATGCGCCTTCCCATGCCGGCTGTGTTTATCATAACTTCATTCATTACCTGGTCTTTTGCAGCAATGGCGGGGTTCGGCGCTTCGATAACACGGTCGGCTATTATGGGCCAATTGATGATAGCCGGCAGGTCCTTTGACAGGGAAGGGGACTTTCTTAATTCGCTTTGCCTGGCCGCGCTCATACTCCTTATCATAGACCCGAATAATTTATTTGACATAGGGTTTCAACTTTCCTTCCTTGCCACATGGTCCCTTGTTTATGCGGTTCCGGTGATCAACGAAAAGCTTTCCAAAAGGCTCCCGCTATTTTTGTCTGGGCCCGTTTCCGTTGCCTGCGCGCCTATCCTGGCCACTTCACCCATTACCGCCTACAATTTTTCACAATTAAATCCGGTCGCTTTTTTGTCAAACCTTATTGTGGTGCCGGCGGCAGAACTCCTTACCGTTCTGGGTTTTGCCTCAACCGCTGCGGGGCTGGTATTGCCGCACCTGGGCCATTTTCTTGACGGAGCGGTCTTTGCCATCATGTTCCTTCTTGACCTCTCAGTTTCTGTATTCGCATCCCTTCCAATGTCCAATTATTTTATTGCCAGGCCGCATTTTGGCTGGATAATAGCTTATTACATCTGTTTTTTCTTTTTGCTCAAGAAAGCCAAAGACGGGCAGCTTAGCAGTGTTTTTTTGAATAACAGGCATGTTCTGGTCCTGGGGGGCTGTCTGATATTTGCCTTTTTCTCTTTTCAGGCGCTACTTTTTGGCGGCAGCGAACTATCGATCTCTTTTATTGATGTCGGCCAGGGCGACAGCATACTGATCGAGGCTTCTAACGGGCAGAAGGTCCTTATAGACGGGGGAGGCAAGCGCAGCTCTATAGGACAGGGTGATAAGATCGGGTCGCGTATAGTTGTTCCTTTTCTTCATAACAGAGGTATCAACAAGCTGGACCTTGTGGTGCTTACACACCCCCATGACGACCATTTGGGAGGCCTGGTTTCGGTCTTAAAGGAGATCAAAACGGACGAGGTGATAGATTCCGGTTTTGCTTATGACTCGCCTGCTTATGAAAACTTTCTCGAGCTTATCAAAAAGAACAAGATAAAATACAGAACGGTAAAAGCCGGTGATGTAATTTCTATCGACGGGGCAAAAGGTCATGTCCTGAACCCGCCCGAACTGCCATTTCGGGGTACCGAATCCGATGCGAACAACAATTCTGTAGTTATCAGACTGGTATATGGAAGTACATCCTTTATGTTGACCGGGGACGCCGCTTTTGAGGCGGAGAGGGAAATGCTGGACCGGGACTTTTTCTTGAAGAGCGATGTGCTTAAGATAGGGCATCACGGCAGCGCCACCTCAACAAGCGATGAGTTCCTTGATGCGGTGGCTCCCAAAACCGCCGTCATCTGTGTCGGAAAGGGCAACAAATTCGGTCATCCCAGGCCAAAGATCCTTGAAAAGCTTAAGCAGCGGGGAATAAGAGTTTATCGCACCGATGAGGACGGGTCGGTATCAATGACAAGCGACGGCAGCAGGATAACCATAAAAGCCTTCAGAAAGAACTAACTGGTATGGTATATTATCTCTATGGATGTCAAAAAAAAGACCGTTATCGGGGTTACCGGGCCAATTGCTTCGGGCAAAGACGAGGTGTGCAAGATACTAAAAGGATACGGTTTTTATGTGATCGACGCCGACAGGATAGGGCATCAGGTTTTAAAAGAACAGCCGGCAAAAAAGAGGATAATTGCTGGGTTCGGAAGAAAAGTGCTTGGGGCCAAAGGGGATATCTCCAGGAAAAATTTGGGCAGGCTCGTGTTTTCCGATAGAAAGCGCCTTCTGCTTCTTAACAGTATAATGCACCCTGCCATGAGGAAAAAGATAGAGGGGCTCGTCAAAAGAACGCAGAAAAAAATGGTCGCTATCAATGCCGCGGTGCTAAAAGAAATGGGCCTGGCAGGATACTGCGACCGGATCTGGCTGGTCCTAGCCTCAGAAAAGAACAGGCTTAAGAGGCTTGCCAAGCGGGGAAAGCGGTCAAAAGAAATGCTTAGGAGGATGGCTTTTCAGAGAAAACCGGGCAGCTACAAAAAAGAGGCCGACAATACAATATACAATAACGGCGCCAAAAGAGGCCTTAAAGCTAAGATATCCAAAATCATTTCCGATGGCTGCTAGAGATATTTAGCCTTTGTTCCTCCCCTGCAGGGCACTGGAGCCCCTCAAAATTTGCGGGCCTTTGAAATATCTGCTTAAAACTAAGGATATACATTTAGGGCGATCATGGGCAATTTGTTAACAACTGAATTGATAATGAGAGGCGGAAGCAAGCTGGAAACCACCAGGCTTATCCTTGAAAGGGGGATCCCTATCCCTGTTCCACGTTCCGCCTGGCTTTACAGCGGACAAAGGCTTGACGGCATATTGCCGCAGCTGCAGGCAATGCTGAGGAACGACGGCCGGATAATCGTCAGAGGGTCCCATCCCACGGATTATCACTGGTCGATCGACGCGGTCCATACCGAAAGAAATGTCACATCCATAGACGGAGCGGGGAAAGCTCTTGAAAAGATAGAAAAAGGCGTTAACAGCCGGAGTTTCAGGCTGCACTGTCAGGACGGAGGAGTTCCATGGTCAGGAGAAGCCCACGCCTTGATACAGCAGCAGGTGGACTGCCAGTATCTGGGATCTATGATGAGGCATCCGCATCTGGGGCATCTCCATATCGAATGTTTTGACGCGGAGGGCAGATATTCCAATGACCCTTTTCGCGGGGTCACATATGTTTATGATACAAGGAAATCCTCTATTCTTCCCGAACTGTCCGACGACCTTAAAATGGCCATTGACCGTATCTATATCCTGTTCGAAGAATCCGGCATTCCTGAAACAGCTTATGCTCAGCAGGTAGAGTTCTCCCCGTCGGGATACTTTTTCCAGGCGCGTCCGGGGTTTTTAAAAACTCCGGCCCAAGACTTCATTTTCTTTCCTGGCTTTGGGATCCCCTATATCAGGACAGACGATGTTTTCGGCATAACGCTCGCGAGCGGCATTGATCTTGATTTTCTGACGAATAGCGGGGAGGACATGTATTTCAGGGTATTTCCGGAAGAAGAATACGGCTTTTTCCTGACTGAAAAGTTTTTCACGTCCGCAGGCATAAAAAGCAGGCTCGGAGGATTAAAAACGTTCGTTTCTTTTTCCGGAATAGACAACGGACAATATCTGTCCCACGGCTCGTACCGTTTCATGAAAAAAGCGGGGTTTTCGTTTGTGGGTTCCAGATTAGGGAATGTTCCTGCTGACTTGGAGACCAGGAGCAATGATTTTGTGCTCTATCTGAGCGAGGAGTTCGCAAGGTGCCGGTTTTGGAGCAACGGAGCTGTCGGAATGATCGCTCCGGCGAAATACTTTGATTGAAATGCTATAATTTTTGTGTGGAATTTAAACTGAAAGCTTCTTTTGAACCCTCCGGCGACCAGCCTCAAGCTATTGAAGAGCTGGCCGAGCGTTTAAACAAACAAAAAAGATTCTCAGCATTACTTGGAGTCACTGGCTCCGGCAAGACATTTACCATGGCTTCTGTCATCCAAAAAACTCAAAAGCCCGCTCTTATATTGTCCCCCAATAAAACGCTGGCCGC
>Ga0116202_10001052_pt1 | contig 16066 bp, 4 predicted proteins | sample LakKivw325mmetaG_FD_94479 | JGI IMG/M metagenome (GOLD analysis project Ga0116202, IMG submission 94479) | Anoxic lake water microbial communities from Lake Kivu, Rwanda to study Microbial Dark Matter (Phase II) - Lake Kivu water 325m metaG | ecosystem: Environmental > Aquatic > Freshwater >...
CCACAACAACATCGTGCACGCCAAGCCGCAGGTCACGCAGGATCTCGGTTCGCTCAAGAGTCTTGATCTCGGAATGCAGGTAGGTGACCTTCATGTCGAGGTCCAGAAGGTAAGCGCTCAAGTCCTCGGCCATCTTTTTAGTCAGCGTCGTGACAAGCACCCTTTGACCCTGCTTGATACGCTTGTTGATCTCGTCAATAAGGTCGTCAATCTGGCCTTGAGTCGGGCGCACATCCACCTCGGGGTCAACCAGACCGGTGGGCCGGATGAGCTGTTCAACCATCTGCTGGCTGTTATTCAGCTCGTAAGGCCCCGGGGTGGCGGAGACGAAGACTACCTGCCGCATAATCTCTTCGAACTCCTGGAACTTCAGCGGCCGGTTGTCCAGCGCACTTGGCAGCCGGAAGCCGTACTCAACCAGTGTCTCCTTGCGTGACCGGTCTCCGGCGTACATCGCCCGAAGCTGGGGAATGGTCTGGTGAGACTCGTCGATGAAAATGAGAAAATCCTCCGGGAAATACTCCACCAGTGTGTTAGGCGCGCTCCCCGGGGCTCTTCCGTCCAGAATCCGGGAGTAGTTCTCTATGCCGTTACAGAACCCGACCTCGCGCATCATCTCCATGTCGAAGCGTGTCCGCTGCTCTATTCTCTGAGCCTCAATGTACTGCTCTCTTGATCGGAAATACGCTACCCTCTCCTCCATCTCGTGCTCAATCTCTTCCAGGGCGTTCTGCATCTTTTCCGGCGACGTGACGAAGTGCGTAGCCGGGAATATCACCGCTCCATCCATCTGCGAGAGAATCTCTCCGGTTAGCGGGTTCACGCCGGTGATCTTCTCGATCTCGTCGCCGAAAAACGCTACCCTGATGATGTTTTCGTCATCGACCGGCATGATCTCGAGCACGTCCCCCCGGACTCTGAATGTCCCTCTGCCCAGCGTCAGATCGTTGCGCGAGAACTGCATTTCCACGAGCCGTCGCAGGAGCAGCTCTCTGTCCAGCGTGTCGCCGATTCGCAGCCGCAGAACCGTTCCGTAGTAGTCCTCCTTAGACCCAATGCCGTATATGCAGCTAACACTGGCAACAACTATGACGTCACGCCTCTCCAGAATCGCTTGAGAAGCGGAGTGGCGAAGACGGTCGATCTCATCATTTATGGAGGAGTCTTTCTCGATGTAAGTGTCGGTCTGCGGTATGTAGGCCTCAGGAAGGTAGTAGTCGTAGTAGCTGACGAAGTACTCGACGGCGTTGTCCGGAAAGAACTCGCGGAACTCAGAGCATAGCTGCGCTGCCAGGGTTTTGTTATGGGCAATGACCAGGGCCGGCCGCTGCACGGCCTCGATGACATTTGCCATCGTAAATGTCTTGCCGGAGCCGGTCACACCTACGAGGGTCTGGAACCTGTGACCCGCATATATTCCTTCCACAAGCTTCTCGATAGCCTGCGGCTGGTCTCCAGTCGGCTGATATTCGGCTTTGATTCTCAATTCTGGCATGTCTAGTAGGCCGAAGAGGAGAACTCAAACAGGAATCTGTCACGTGCCTTTGACCACATCAGACGGGCCTCGCTGACTCCCAACGCTCTCACCAGCGCGATCTGCACATCGGAGTACGTGGCTCCCGTGAATCTCTGGCGCGTCGTCAGTGCGCTCAGACTCCAGTCTCTGGCAAGGTTGTATCCGAGCTCCCCAAATGAGCTAATGCTGTTGTCCCTTATGCCCCTGATCGCGGAAAGGCGCGCGCCCCACCGGCTCCTGCCCGTCATGAACAGGTCTGCGCTCAGCGTCTCAGCAGTGAATCTGTCGCGGCCGTCTGCCCACGAGTAGTTGTAGTTGACCCCGGCTCTTGCACCTCCCCGCAACTCAGAATACATGCCTGCGCTGCCGGCAAACAGAGCCCCCGGGCTGGTCCCTCCCCAGTTTCGGGAGACATTCGCGGACGTGCTCAGGCCGGTGTAGGGCCCAAACTGAATCTGCGGTCCGTAAAGCTGCATCCCCATACCGCCACGCAGTCTCCTGTGCCCAAGTCCCGGCTGTCCGTCGTATCCCGCGCGTGCGGAAACAGAGTATATTATCCCCCCCAAGCCCAGTCTCCTGGTTCTCGACTGAACGTAGCCGTTGGCAAACATGCGGTCGTCGCCTTCGTAGAGACGATGAGCTCTTAGAGACAGCGAGGCAGAATGGCTCCGGTAAGAGCGATTGTAGTCTACCGAACCGTACAGGTCTCGATGGCTTGGGAAGTCGATATAGCTGTGTATCCGAGCTCCATTGCCGAGGTCATTCTGGTGGTTCCAGCGCGCTCCCCAATCATTGAAACCAATGCGATTGAGAACAAACCTCCCGCTTGCTTCGCCGTTAATATCGTATTCCTCCATAAGGTCGACCTGCCAGCCCCGTCTTCCGGAGTAGTATCCCCAGCCGGTAGGCTCCGACCGTTTGACTCTCAAGGACCCGGTGGTGCTGGGGGTCAGGGAGTAGTAGAACGGAACATCAAGCCGCAAACCTTCACTGCCGTAGCCGAACACTCTGTCTGCTGAGACAGATGAGTCTCGCAACGACATTCTGTAGAGCGGCATCGAAAGCACTCGTTCACCCTCGTAGTAGAAGCGAGCTTTCTTCAGCTTCACTTCTTCGCCCGGGCGTATCACCATGCTCTCAGCCCGCACAAACATCTTCTTGCCGGTCGCGGGTGTGAAGTCAACGTCGGGACTCTTCTCCGCGTTCTCCTCCGGCTCAACATAGAGATCTGCCCCTCTAAGTCGCATTCTTCTCGCCCCGGCTTCGGGGGGGCTGATCAGCACACCGGTGGCCGTCCCGAAATCGTAGAAAAGGGCTGACGCCTCGATACTGCGATCTCCACGTTCGATGGTGACATTGGTTCTGGCCGTCAGTCCCCGCGCTCGAAGGGTGCCCATAGCGACGTCAATCTGTGCTTCTTCCGCAGTGATGCGAACTCCTCGATGCACTATCGTGACGCCCCCCGCCGCATCCACCTTCCTCGACTCTTCGTCGTAGCCAAGGTATTTCGGGGACGAAACCAGAACGTACGCTTCGGGACTTATCTGTGTGCCCTGCTCGACGAACTCCACGCGTATCTGCCCGACCGCTCCAGTCCCGGCAACCAGCGCCGAGACGAGTGCTGACCCCGTGCGATTGGCGCTTTGAAGAACAACTCGAACAGTACCCGCGGTGGTGGGAGCTCGTCTTTCCATCTCTCCGAGGCTGGTGGAGAAATCAACGATTGTGCCATCTGAAACAGCCCGGCCGTCCTGGTCGCGCACTTCGGCCGTAATCACGGTGCTCGACTCCCCATCCGCAACGATGGACGAAGGGTGAGCGCTGAGCCTGATGGAATAGTTGAGAACCCCTGCGCCCATGCACGTCCACTGCGCCCAGACTAGGCAGACGACCATGCAGGCAGCACAGAGGCTAACTCTTCTCATTTCTCGGCTGTGGGTTTCTCCAGCATCTGATCACGCAGTGCGCCAACTGCATCAAGCCCTGCGAGAACATCAAGGTCAAGATTGAGATACTCCACGTTTGACTGGTTCGCCCTGCCGGTGACCACGAATGATTTTAGTTGTCTGCCGTTGCGCCCGTCAAGAAGACGCACGCTGAGTGTTACCACCGCTTCGTTGGCAACGGGGTCAACCTTGTGGTCCTCAATTGTGCCGACCATGTAAAGATCGGTCAACAGCAGTCTGGCGATTGCAAGAGCTTTGCCGTCGTCTTCGGAATATGGCGGCTGCACTTCTTCAAGCTTCAGGGTATTATCCTGTCTCGCCCGAGTAATGGGCGCCAGCCTGTCCGAGAAAAGCAGAGGCCGGAATCCCTGGGTTCTAGACAAGGTGTTGCGAAGCTCACCCATGATCTCAGTGCCAAAAGACTCAGGGATCGGTGTATCATTAGAGTTCTCAACAATCTCGCCCGAAGGAGCATCCAGAGGAAAAAGCAGGATGTACTTGGGCACTATCCGCTGTCTTCTGGCCGCATCGCTGGCGCAAGCTGCCGCGATCAAAGAACACACCAACGCGAGAAGAATCACCACCCTGATATACTTTCGACCCGTTGGTTGATTGGTATGTGTCATATTCATTGTCCCCTAAACTCCCTGTTCGTGTACTACCTGATCGGAGCGGGCGGGGCATCAAACCCCGCCGCCGCTGCAGACTCAACGGAATGGTATGCCGGCAAGCTCAGACTCATCGTCTCCACATCGCCATTGTACGCCGTATTCGGATCTATTATTATGCTACAATCCACCAGTGCCCTGATCCAGTAGCCGGACCACGCTTTCAGCACATTCTCGGCGCCTCTCACAGACGGGTGAACCAGCACGTACTTGTGCTCGATGGCATCCCATCGCCACGCGTAGTCCCTGATCCAGCCCGCCAGGGCCGCTTCAGTCAGCGACTTGGTCATGCCAAGATAGGTGACGCTCGCCTGTGACAGAGGTATCCCAACGTCTTCCCTTGGCGTTATCTGGTTTCCTGAGCTGTCTCTCTTCCAGTTAAAGAAGATGTTGCCAAACTGGTTCCACCCGGCCTTGAGCGGCACTACGCATTGTTCGAGCTGCGCGGTGCCGGTAGTCGGATCAATGATGGGCTTACCGGTCGAATCCTTGACAACAGGATAATCCTTGCCTGAAACAATGATCAGCCTGTAGGTCTTGGTAAGATCCCAAGGCGAACTCGGATCACCAGTGGCAAGCCAACCGTTGTCTATGTCAACCTTGTTTATCCTGTCAGCAGGGTAACTGGTCTTAGGTCTGATCCAGAGAGCCTCACCCGGCGCAATCACAAACGACCCCACAACACCAAACTGCAGGTAGGTCTTTGAAGCAGGGTCCCAGCGCACTATCTGCATGTCCACTGCTCGATCGTACGAGAAGACCAGACCCACATCGGCATAATCGGGGGATCCGATATACGTCGGCGGAGTGATCATATCAACCAGCGGTCTGCTTGCGTCCGGGTAGAGCGGATCCTCGACCGCCACGGTGCGCATTATTCCGCCCACCGACACAATCACCACCGGCGAATCTCCAGTGTCCCAATCGGCATCGCCCGGCCACGACGCAGACACCTCCCAGTTTCCGTTGGAAACCAGACTCAGGCTGTCTCCGGTGACCAGTGCGGCATCTCCCCTGGGCTGCGCATTCGCGTAATCCGCGACGATGTCACCCGACCAGTAAAGAGGATTGCCCAACGAGTCTCTCTCAACGGTAAATGCCGAGACGCTCGCAAGCACGGAGACACTGCTTCCATCGGGCTTCTTCACCAGGATGGTGATTCCGTTGCTGATCGCGGTCGGCGCGGGCGTGACTGAGTTGAACGGCAGCTTTAGTATGCCGCGAACCAGCACCCGTTCTCCGATTCCGGCCTGGGTGATACCCGCCCTGTCAGCAGGATTGCCCTTCGTAACAACCCGGAAACTGTCAAAGAACGGCACAAGCAGCAGCGGCCCGGTGCCGTCTGCCTTCGGAGCTTCCTCAGTACCGTCACTCGCACGGATACTGAACGTGTGATTGCCAATGCCGATATCGCTACCGTTTAGCCGCACCTCAAACAGGACTCCAGCCGCCGCTGTGTAGACCGGATTGGTCACGGCAGTAGTCAGAATCCTGGGCGCACTGGTCTTGCCGTCTATGATTAGCGACAGACCACGCACCCTCTCGCCAGATGCCGTGATAGCCACCGGCGCATCATTGTCCGCGTCTCTGTAGATCGCGCTATAAGTGAACACCGTTGCCCGCTTGCCGGTGAGCGGAGTCACAGAGTAGCTAAGGATTTCCGGAGGCACGTTTGCCTCGCGGGTTCCGATCTCCGGACCCAATACCGGGTCAGCGTCCTGATAAGCGTCACGAGCCTCAAACAAGACTTTGTACGTTCCCGCTGGCAGCGGATCATCCGGATTGGAGTATCCGACAAGCTTGACACCCCTGCTATAGTCGCGGGTGGTCTCTGAAGGATCCACATCCAGGACATACACTTTCTGGATCGCCGCATCGTCCTTCTTCGTAAGCCTTACGACCACACTCCCCGGAGGAGGCGCAACTCCGTCCCTGTCCTGATAGGTGGCAGTGAATGTGAACTTGGTGATCCCGCGACCGTTGATAGGGTCGACATTGACCGCCCTGATCACCGGCTTGTAGTTGACGCGAACGGTCCAGTCCAGACCGCTCGACGTCGGGTACCTTACGGTGTAGTAGCCGTCTGACGCCTCGAAATGGTACTGGTGCGTACCCTCAGGCACGTCAGTCAACGTGGCGGTGAACGGTACCACCGTGGAGAAGTCGGAAACCGGCGGCTTCAGCGGAATCATCGGGCTCCGGTTTGATGCATCATCGAACACCACACGTATGAAGCCGTCGACACTGTCGTGGTAACTTGGCGGATCACTCTCCGCGTCCGAATAGGCCACACGGAATGTAAGCGGTTCACCAGCCAGGAACACAGTGGCGCTCGAGTACTTCGCGAAATACTCCGCGTAGGCCGGCCAGTCACCGCCGCCGCTAAGTTCATACTGTACGTAGATCTTATCTGACCTCGACGGTATCGGCGTCGTAAGATTCACCACGCCGCCGCTGTAGACGCCGCTGACTGGATCGAAGTAGTTCGTGCCGGAAAGATTCTCGGTCAGATACACTCCGGTCACCGTCTTGATGACGTCCGGCCTGTCGGGCAAGACCTGAGACAGTGATTCTCCTGTCGAACCCAGTTGCACCAGCAGATCGCCGTCACTCAAGGCCGGCAGCGCTGTCGTGAGGGTGATGTCAGGATCGCCCTCCGCGAAGACTTTGGAAGCCGTCTCGGGGTTGTAGTATGACACCGGAGTTGGCAAGTGCGCATCCCGGTTGGCATTCACGTAGACGCCGAGAACCTCCTTTATTTCAGCAAATGTGGCAGCGCTCAGAGGACCAACTTTCAGACTCGAGAGCCTCTTGACTTCCTGGACTCGCGGGCCAGCATATAGCGGACCGGCTCCCACCTGCGAGAGCACCGGAGCGGTGTTGTCCTCGATGGTAGGCAACACGACTTTGGGGCCGTCGCCCGAAAGAGCCACCACCGGATCTGAGTACGGTATGAAATCGTTGAGCCACGCCGGCTTGTTCTCTCGACTCCTCGCCTCAAACCGGAAAGCGTGCTCGCTGATAGCGCCCAGGGAATCACGTATCACCCCAAGCTTGGGCACAGTGATCTTGTATACTATACCATCACGGTAGTTGTACTGACTAGGGTCAGCCTTCGACATCAACAGACCGTTGATGATGAACTGGCTGGCACTCTGCGTCTTAGCGTCGGTGATCTTGTCCTGCGGCGTCACCCCATCTGTGCGCAGATTATCGGTGGCGAGAATCAGTCTGTTTCGAGTGTTGCTCTGGATCAGGTAGACCCGTCCTGACACCGCACCGTTGGTTATCTGCAGCAGTTTGCCTGCAAACTCGTCGGAGACCCATCCCGGGTCCCTGCCAAGACTGTCCAGCGCGACGATGGTGCGCACTCTGCCTGCAACGACCAGGTCATCCTCAAGCGAGCGGACAACGCCGCTGACAATCGTGCTCTTGTCGGAATCCAGGAACAATCTGGGCGAGCCACTCTTGTCCGCACCCACAGGAAGCCCCTTGTCATCAATGTCCTTGGAAGGATCGAAGAAATAGGGCTCATCATTGTCCCTGTCCGTATACTTCACCAGAAAATCGACGCTGTCTGAGATCGTGATTCCGGCGGTTGGGTTCGGCACCACCTGCCCCTCGCTCAGAGTTGGCCGCTCATTGGTCCACGGTCCGTCAAGGTCGCGGATCGTGCTACCGGTGGTCGGCCGCGGCAGTTTGTTGAGGGTGTAGTAGTCGAACACCGTCACATCCGCGCCGTCAGATGCGGCAAAGTAGAACTTGTGTGCGCCGCTGGACAGACCCTTGGCCGTGTACTTGTAAAGAGCTCCCTCACGGTATACCGGAGTGGCGCCTGAAGCCGACGTCATCTCGTAGGCCGCACCATCAATGTAGACTGTAACATACAACGGCGCCTGACCGTTCGGACCATCATTATCACGATAAACAACGCTGTACTCATAGTCGGTCGTCAGCCCACCCTTCGTGGGGGTCACCTTGCCATCGCTGAGAATGGGAGGAGTGTTGCCGACAATCGTCGTGGGCACTCGCATCCCGAATAGATAAGTCGACTTCACGACATCGGTTGACACGACAGGATAGAAGAACTCCAGATTCCGGTTCCATCGGTCGATCCAATAGTCGCCCTTCTGGTAGAAACGCGACCACAGGGTGCTCGTCCCGGCCGGCAGCCGTTTGGTCACATCGAATGATGAGGGGCCGTCGGTTATGAATGCCCTGCGAGGATCGAAGTAGTTCTCGCCTTCTCGGTTGGATTTGAGCCAAACCCCAAGCACGCCTCCGGTGGCATCCATGATGTTGCCCTTAATTCGGCTTCGTGCGTCGGAATCCGGCGTGTATCGGACATCTCCGGACGACGTTCCGCGCATCAAGTGCGTGAATCTGATGTCCGCGTACTTCACATATACGGTGCCTCCCGCCATTTCGTCAGGCAGTTGGGTAGTCAACCGCACGGTCGTGTTCCCGACAACAAATCCCGTCCTCAGGTACTTCACGTATACCAAGCTGCTGCCGGGATCGGCTGTCAGCGGAATGCGTCCGCGGTTATTCAGATCGCCCTTCAGATAGTTCACACCGCTGAGCGATGAGTTTGTGTAGACTCCAAGCACCTTGCCGATTCGTTCCGGATTCTGTGGATTCACGTAGTAAGGGTCTGAATCGGCTGCGTCGAAGACCGTCGTTCCGGTCATCGTCTCGAACCACTGGTACTTGATGTACGGGGTCTTGTCCGCAGGCATGCTGATTGCCAGAGGTATCTTCTTCGCCACGTTCATCTGACCGCCCATATAGTTGGTGCCGGTCAACTCGGCGTTGTCGAACACCCCAAGCACCTGGCTTATCTGGACAGCGTAACTTGGGACCACCGTCTTTCGAGTGACGTCAAGGGAGTCAACGCTGCCTGCCTGAGCGAGCCCGGGCTGGTAGGCAATGTATACGGTGTTGATCCCTGATGGAGGCGCTCCTCCCAGCGTGATCTTGTAGTCGGCACTCATGTCAGTGCCCGGCGCCAGGAAGTTGGACCCTGACAGGCTGCTGTTGCCGAAGACGCCAGTCACGTGCGCTATCTGCTTGTGGTCCGACGGAACCACGGTAAGGCGATCGGGGTCTGCGGCGTCGACCGCACCCAACTGAACCATCTGCGGTGTGTTGGCATTTGGATTGCAGTAGTTGGTACCGCTCAGATCGGACGAGGTGAACACTCCTTCTACAGACCCGATCATGCCCGCATTGTCGGGGCGGATAACAATAGTGGAGGGGTTGTCGTTCACGTCCACTGCGGCGGCAGTCATAACCGAGTATCTCAAGTCATCGGGTTTCTGCCATCCGCTCTTCTGATCGTCAGTCAGCCTGCCGCTTCTCTGCCCCGAAGCCGCCTCCACAAACACGTTTGCGTCAGCAATCACGCCGGGGCCGGTGGATATCTCCTCAAGGAGCACAGGGCCCATTATCGGAGCTCTAGGTTCATAGCTGATCCATACGGATCCGGAGCCGGCCGTGAGCGTCTGGGTAAGAACTATAGTAGAGTCACCCGGAGTGAAGGTCGGACTCGCCATCGCCGGGATGTAGTAATTGGTGCCCGTAAGGTCTTCGTTCAAGTAGACTCCGGCCACAGACAGGATATCACCCGCGGTGCGGGGAGTGACTTGCTTGCCGTCCGCGGACGCAGTGCCCTGCTGCGCGATAACAGGCACAAATCTGAAGTTGTTTGCATCAATCCTGTCAAGGGGCTGAAGCTCATACGCGAATGCCGCATCTGACCGCACCCGCTCGTCTGAGGAGGAACGGTACGTAGCCATGGCGTGGCCGTCGTAGGCAAGGAAAGAATAGTAGTACTGAGTCCCAGCCATCCCCGCTCCGGACGGTCCGCTAAGCCGTGTCTGATAGTAGAATCCGGCTCCGTCGTTGTAGACCGTATCGGTGGGGTCAGTCTGCTGCATCGGATGGCCCTGATCCCATAGCACCGTCTTTCCGTCGGGCTGCAGTTGACCGATGAAGACTTTTACGACGCTTGGCGCATCATTGTCCAGATCACGGTAGGTTACCCGGAACGACCACAGGCTGGCTTCGTTCGACGTTCCGTCAGTAGACCTCACACTGCCGTTTGCCAGAGTCGGAGCGGTGTTACCCGTGATGACAGGGCCGGGAAGCCAGGACCCTCCATCCCATTTCTGAACTGCCGGCTCACCCGCCACATAGTCGCTGGTATCGGTCTGCGTACCCCAGTCATCAACAAACTCAAACCGGAACCGCCGGTCTCCTGTTTCGAGCACGCCGTCTTCCAAAGTGCCGGTATCGAAGTAGTATTCAACGCCGGCCTTATAAGCGTCCCTGTTGTCCGCGGTCGGGTCCAGCGGAGTAACCGGCCGCATCAGACACTTCCGAAGGTTGCCTTTGGAGTTTGTCTCTATATAGAGGAAGGAAGAATAAGGCCGTTGACCGTCAGCGTCTTTGTAGGTCACCCTGTAGGTGAATGTCTGGCCCTGTTTGCCAGTCTGCGGAGTAACACTGGGACTGCTCAACTCGGGCGCGTTGTTGACGTATGGGCCGGGCACGTAGTCATTGTTCGCTCCCGGCACATAGGGGTCGTTGTTCGGACGATATGGCCAATAGGCCTCAGTCTCGCCATCGTTCGCCGTGAAGTAGTAGCTGTGCGGGCCGGAGTTGAGAGCCTTTTTGTAGACATACCACACGCCCTTCTTGTACTGCGCGCCGGTGATGGCTCCGGAGTAGCGGTCAGGGTCGGGAGTCATGGTGTAAGCCTTTGCGGCGGTCCCGTCGAAACTCTCCGATATCCACACCTGCATCTTGACCGGAGCTTTGCCGTCCATCTGTTTGTACATAATCCGAAAGACGTTCTCGGTCTTTGTGGTGGCTCCGGATGTGTAGGCGCTTACATCGGGATTGATGGCACGGTAGAAAGGTTGAAGCGTGCCCCAGAACTGGCCTAATCCGTAGTTCGTATCGTCATAGGCTATACCCGAGACGTCTCTGAAATTGCCCGCCTCGCCCTCCATCGTCAGGCCGCAGGTAACCTTCGGAAACTCAGAGGACTTGTATGGATAGGACGCGCTGTCAAAGAAGCCCGGAGCATCCGTCCGACGGTCCACCAAAAGAGTATGATCAACATTGGATCCAGACTCGGCCGAGTATCGTCTGTGCACTGGCCTGTCGATCTCGGGATAGCCTCCAATCACCCTCTGGTAGCTTGGATCGCTGGGATAGCTGTCGAAGTTCGGATCCGGCAGAAAATAGTGCCGGCCGAACTTGTGGAGAGATCCCGTCCACCACTGAATCCATCCACCCGTGGCCGCGTCAAAGTAGTCGTGGAACGCATCAGCGAAGTTGTCTACAGAAGACATGTAGTTGCCCCACTCCAACGGAATCGGCTGGTGTTCCAGAACCTTCGTTTCCCTATACTGCGGCTGAATGAGGTTGTCGTCGGACGCGCCGAAGAAATAGTGGTAGGTGCCCAATGGCAGAGATGTATAGGCATTGAGAGTGTTTGGAGTGAACTCTGTTGTGTAGATGCCGTTTGCAGGATCTCCTGACTCCAGGTACATCGGGAATACCTGATAGTCACCTGTATCGGCCCTGTCAATGTACAGCACCACGCCAGTATCTGCCACAGTCGTAGGCCATGTGACGGATTCCAGTTTGGCCGAGTAGGTCTTTGTAAAGACATTCTTGCGCCAGGTAAACCAGGGGCTCGGGAGAAGGCCTTGGGCGTTTGTGTATCGCACACTGAACTTGTAGGAGTGATTCCCGGAACCGACGTCCGGATTGGCCGTATCCAACCGGTCATAGGGAACAACGTCGAGAGGATCAAGGCCAGGATAGCTGGTCAAACGGTCCAATCCGTAGACCAGAAAAGGATCCGAGCTTCCGGAACTGGTTCCGTAGTCTATCATCTCACTCTCAGGAGTAGAATTGTTGTGACGGGCTCGAACGACCGTTACGCTCAGCGGCACACCGTCGTTTGACACCACCAAAGGAGTCTCCTCGAGGGCGGACTTGTATCCTACGGCGGTGGCGACATTCCAGTCAGTCTCGGAATCTCGAAGAGAACTGGCGTACCATATCGGACGCCCGTAGTCATCCCACAGGACCCTGTTCTCGCCTCGTGGGATATAGTCGCTCTGGCGAGCCGGACTGGGAGCAGAAGCGGTATACGGCGGGTTGATATATGTGCGCGGCCATTGTCTGGAACTGCTCATGTTCAGGCCCGCGCTAACGGTTACTTTGAATATGGCGCCGCCGACCGGTTCACCTTCTATATAGTACATAGGAATCCCACCCAGGGTGGGGTCGCCGGTGCCGATGCCTCTCAGAACAAGGCATCCGCAGCGCCTGCCAAGGACTGGTTCAGGCATGATGCCGTCAGCGTCCGTCCAGACGGCGGTGTAGGTGCGAATCGAGTTGGACGTGGCGATCATGGGATCACACGTCAGGGTGATGGTTGGCTGACTCTGAGCATACGCGAAGCCCGCGGCAAACGTCAGAACAAAGGCCAAGCACCAGACAACTCTCAACGATTTGCGAAAACTAGACATAGTTCAATATCCCTTTAATGCAGACACATCCTTGAAGAATGCAGCCTAACCGCCTACGCTAACGGAAACATCTCCAGAAGGATACACCGCCGGTGTAAGAATGACAGTAACAGGAGTCCTGACTCTAACCCAGTAGCCTTTCCACGGTTGCATGGTAAGCTCGTTATACCGGACGTATTCATATACCCTTTTGTCTGGGTTGTAGCCGAAAAGTGTTCCATTGATCCATCCGCTGGCAACAGCCCTTTCCATGGAGAGAACCACGTTGGTGGACCTGTTGTAGACCTGCGCTTGAGACCACAGCACCGGGTAGACGTACGGACTCCCAATCAGGTTCCAGCCGGATTTCACATCGATGTAGTGAGCCGCGGACTGCTTGCTGCCGTCGCGGCCAACTATCTCGTGATCCGCCGCGAGAGCAAATTGTCCGACTGCGGCCGGCGTGCCGTACATCCAGAATCCCTGGCCCGGCTTCAGATTGTTGACTGGCACGTACTTGCCGGCCAGACCACCGGACGGATCCCACGCCTGGGCAAATATCTGACCCGCAGACTTGCCAAACGCACGAAGAATGTCAGAATCGCCGAATGTAAATGGTACATGCATCAGTTGCCAGCCGCTCCGCAACACGTTCTTCCCTACTGCGGGAATCATAATCTTTCGGCCCACCACCTGGTTCCATCCCGTCACGCTGTCTCTGGCAGTTACGAAGTACTCCAGTTCACCCTGAACGACCCCGTTCGCTCTAACTCTCCAAGAGATCGGTACTGCCCGCTCGGAGCTGACCGGCACCCTGCCGATGGTCTGCCGAGACTCAGAGGCCGCATCCAGTTCCAGTCCGTCCGGCAGGAATATGGAAACCGACACGTCCTGAAGATCGTAGGGCCCCGGGTCGAGCGCGAGGTTGTAGACATAGGCGGTCACATCGAACACTTCCGGTGTCAGATCAGACGTCCGAACTGGGTCGGTGGTGTCGTATTTCAGCGCCCTGGGGCCCTGCACCGCCAGCGCGGCGCTGTCTTGTTCTGTTCTTGAGCCCAGTCTATACGTCCATCCGCTTGAGGCCGCTCCGACTCCGTAGTAGGTGACAACGGACCTCGTCCTGCTCGGTGCAAGGGTTCTCTGTGCCCAGCAAAGCATCCACGAGGGATAGACCAGCGTTCTTCGGACATCCGGCACGAACCCGCCGGTCGGACTTCCGGCAATCGGTTCCAGCCACATTGCCGTTTCGGCCGCGCTGAATGCGTCTGAGCCCCAGTCGCCGGTAAGGCTCGACGCCTCCCCCACCGCGATGTAGTCCGGTTTTGTTGCATCCTGGCCGACCAACATATTTCGAGCCACGGTAACTGGAGTGGCCAGATTGTCATAAAACTCAATGTACGAAGGTACGCTCCACGTACCCAGAACCTTGCCGTAGGTGACCTGTCCGACGGCCGGGATGAAAGGCTTCGTCCTCATACCCGGCACCCCGGCCAACACCATCCCAACACTGCGATTCACCGCCGCGTTGTTGCTTATGGTATACTCCATGCGCACCTGGTCTCGAACCAGGTTGAATCTCATCAGCACTGAGACCTGCGGCTCGGATATGACCCACTCTGCCTCAATAAAGCTTCCCGTCTTACCCAGACCCAGTCCGGGCGGAGGACTAATCACCTCAGGCGTGCGCGCCCACCCTCCGGTACCAGTGTCGCCAACCACAAACACCTGATCGGTGCCCACTTTGATTTTGACATATCCGAACTTGTGGGCAGGCGAGACTATCATCGTGCCGTCGTCGTTGCATCCGAGGTCTCGTGCCCGGATGATGAGGTTCTGGTCATTGTCTCCGGTTGTATCAGGGTCGCCGCCTCTTGTGGCCAGCGCCCACCGGCCTGCGACAACCCAGTCCCGGCAAGTATCGCCCACTTTGAAGTTGACTGCACCCTGGACTCCGAGGTTGAACTCGACATATTCGTTAGATAACCTGAGGACAATCGGAGGGTCACCGGTGTCGCCGGCGCCCGGCGTCACGAACCCGGCTAGAACAACAGCCACCAATGAAACGCACATAATGGCGTGTGGGAATGATAATCGCGTCATGATTCTAACTCTCCTCATACTTACGGCAACAGTATCATCTCGAGTGGTTCATCTATGGTGCCCACCAGTGCGCGAACCCAGTAGCCCCCATACGCTTCCAAGGCATCTCTCGCCGTAACAAGTCTGTACTCTCTCGAGACGTTGCTGTTGTACCCGTATGCCACGGATCTGACCCACCCAGCGGACGCCGCAGCTTCCATGCTCTTTACCTGCCCGCTAAACTTGAACAGCGCCGACTGCCAGGGGATGTCGTGCGCGTAGGGATTGCCGACCATGTTCCAACCGGCGTACAACCGGATAGAGTAGCCTCGGGACCTGGCAACCACAGCGGAGGAGTCCACTGTGGTCAGAGTGTCCGTGATGGGCGTATCCGCCGACAGGATGAGCCAGAAGCCCGACCCTGGAAGAAGACCTCTGGCCGTATCGCCTGTCATTGTATCGTAGTAGGTCCCTCCGCCGGTCGGTATGCTTACACCTACAGACGGAGTGTGCTGCGGTCGCACCCAGGCCATATCGGAAGCCGTCCCCGGCGAATACGTGACGTATCCTATGGACTTGTCGGGATTGGACGCACTGACAGGAGCGGCAATCCAGCGAACCAGTCTGCTGCGGCCAGTCATTCCTCCGGAAAAATCGGCCCCCGGCAGAACTCCCGCAGGAGTAGTCGAGCCCGTATCCACGAGATAAGGGAAGGAGAACAGATGCACTCCCGCCTTGATCAGCTTCTCAGATACGTTGAAAATTGAGTAGTCACTGTAGTCGCCGCCATCAGCGGTCGTCGCGGAACCCACGGCGTAGACTCTATGGGTGCCCGGAGCAAGCGGACTGCGTGAGCCAACGGGCCAACTGAAAACTATGTTGTTTGTGCGAGAGTTGAAATAGCTTCCAACGTTAGAAGCATCGATCACAGGAGTTTCGTCATCGATGCTGTCCGGCACACCGTCGTTATCTACATCCACGTAGTCGACATATACTCGAACCGTCGACGACCTGATCTGCCTGAGCGCGATAGTGAATGTCGGACGACTGTCAACTGTTGAACCTTTGGCAGGAGCAGTAATCTTGATGCTTGCGTCTGACATTGACGCCGCTACATCCAGTATGCCGTTGCCGTACTTCTTGCTGTCGTAAGCGGATATGCTCCTGCGGGCGTTGAGCTCGAGCCTGTCCCTTACCTCGGCCGCCGGTATCCCGCTGCTGATCAACAGCGCCGCGGCCCCTGCAACGTGCGGGCAGGCCATCGACGTGCCCTGCTCGTAGGCGTAAGCAAGGTTCTTTCCCCCGCCTACGTCATATGTGACC
>Ga0116202_10001054_pt1 | contig 16053 bp, 10 predicted proteins | sample LakKivw325mmetaG_FD_94479 | JGI IMG/M metagenome (GOLD analysis project Ga0116202, IMG submission 94479) | Anoxic lake water microbial communities from Lake Kivu, Rwanda to study Microbial Dark Matter (Phase II) - Lake Kivu water 325m metaG | ecosystem: Environmental > Aquatic > Freshwater >...
CTAGCCCAGCGACTCTCCGGCCGGTCCGGCGACACCGTTTACCGCATCGCACATCCCTTTGGCCACGAGAATCCAGATGACCCAGCTCACGAAAGGCGCGACGAGCTTGACCCCGGGGATGAATGCCAGAGGAATTGACGCCAGGGTCATGATACAGTACGCGAGGAACAGCCCTTCGGGCAACGGTTTGGCGTCCAGCGTGTGCCGCACGATGAACTGGTTGTAGTCCTTGGCGAATCCCCAGTACGCAACGAATGCCCAGTAGAAGTTGTAGAAGGGAATGAACAGGTAGCCGACCGCCTTGCCGGGCGTTGTGCGGGCGCTGCCGTCCTAGATGGCCTTCCATGACTTGTACAGCAGCACCGCGGATACTACGCCGGCGTACACCACAATCATCTCGCCCAGGAACAGCAGCGGGAAAGAGCCGAGGTCGTACGGATTCCGCTGAATCCGGACCGTGACCGATGTGATTAGCAGCAGGCCCAGCAACCCGCCGGCAGCGACCGAGCCAAGGTAAAAGCCCTTGTTCACCCGGCCCACCGGCTTCTGCCGCGCCGGTGCTGTCGCCGGAGAAAGCGGCTTCTGACACGCCGTGCAGCTCTGGCTGGTGTCTTCATTGCGCTGACCGCAGTATTGACAGAACATCCTGACCTCCGTTTCGGCGGCGCATCCTGCCGCCGCACTTATCTAAGCAGCACGAACCCGAATGTCAAGCGCCCTTCCGTGCTCCTTCCGTGCTCATCACTTATCATTCATCATTCATCATTGTCGTCTTGACCCCTCGCCTCCTTTCCGCTAGATTCTCCTCCGTGGTCCGGCTCACTGTCATCTTTCTGGCGCTGGCGCTCGGCATGGCGTTCCTCGGGTTCCGCGATTTCCTGCCGGGAATCGTGGCGCTCCTTGCCAAAGTGCTCTTCGTGCTTCTCACCCTGGCCGGGCTCATCACGCTCAACGCCGCCATCCTGCGCAAGCCGCCGCAGCCGGACGACACCGCACCCCGCTCCTGAGAACGTCCTTCCCTGTTAGTCCTTGCTCGTCTCTGTTCGTCCGCGTTCCCCTGCTTCCCACTTGACTCTCCGGGATTTCATGCTACATATCTTATGAGCTCGAGCGGTCCATGCCCGGTCCTGTTCGGGCTGTAAGCCGTCTGCCGTCCAGTAAGGAGGAACCATGTTCGCACTGGTAGTCGTCCTGGTCATCGCCGCCATCATCGCCTATGTCGTCATCCGCCAGAGCGGCCGGGCCCGGCTCATCGGCCGGCGCATCGGCGTGGCGCTGGTCGTGGTGCTGGCGGTGCTCTTCGCCCTGTCATTCTTCCGCGTCGTCCCGCCCGGGTATGCCGGCGTCCCGGTGCTACTCGGCAGGGTTCAGAACCAGCTTTCTTCCGGCCTCAATGTCGTCTGGCCGATCGTCCAGGTCGTCCTGATGGACGTGCGCACCAACGCGTACACCATGTCGGCCATCAAGGATGAAGGCCAGCTCAAGGGCGACGACGCCATTGACGCGCTGGCTTCGGACGGACTGACCGTCTCGCTCGACGTGACCGTCTGGTTCCGGCTCGACGTCGCCAGGGCGAGCTGGGTGTATCAGAACATCGGCCCGGACTACGTCGAGAAAATCGTCCGGCCGTCCATCCGCACCGCGCTGCGCGACGCCGCCTCGCGCTTCACCGCCACCCGGCTCTACTCCGCGGACGGCCGCGCCGAATACGCGGCCCGCGTTGACTCGCTGCTCGATGCGGCCTTCATCGGCAAAGGCGTTATCCGCGAGCGCGTGCTCCTGCGCCGGGTCAAACTGCCCGACGTCGTGATGCAGGCCATCGAGGCCAAGCTGGCCGAGGAGCAGAACGCCCAGAAGATGCAGTTTACCCTCGAGAAGGAGAAGAAAGAGGCCGAGCGCAAGGTCATTGAGGCCGAAGGCATCGCCAAGGCCAACCGCACCATCTCCGGCTCGCTGACCGCCAACTACCTCACCTGGTACTATGTCGAGATGCTCAAGAACGTCGCCAACTCCCAGAACAACACCTTCGTCATCATGCCCTTTGACCAGAAGCTCATCCCGATGCTGAATATGAAGTAGGGGCAGGGATAGAAGAATCCGTGGATAAGGGATAGACGGAACGTGCATCGAACTCATCGGCAGACGCCGTTCTCTCTCCTCTTTGTCTCCTTGTCTCTCTGCCACTTAGTCCCTCTATCTCTTTATCTCTTTGTCTCTTTCTTTTCTCTCTGCATACCTTGACATTTCCCGCTTCTGCCGCACACTCTAGGGGTGAGTGAGTTTCTGGAGGTCCGCACGACTATGCCCGACCGGGCCGCAGCCGATTCGCTGGCCCGGTCGCTCGTCGAATCCGGCCTGGCCGCCTGCGTCCAGGTCCTGGGCCCGGTCCTGAGCACCTACCGCTGGCAGGGGCACGTCGAGCAGGCCGGGGAGTGGCTGTGCCTTATCAAGACCTCGGCCGGCCGATACGACGCCCTGCTTCGCGCCATCGAGCGCATCCACCCGTATGAAGTTCCTGAGATCGTCAGGTTCGACATCGCAGGCGGGGCGGAGAAGTACGTGGAGTGGCTGAGGCGTTCGCTGACCGCCTCAGCCGAGTAACAAGGACAAAGCAACATGAAAGTCCAAAGGCCAAAGTCCAACTTGACCCCTCTTAGGTCTTTCCCCCTGCTTTGTCATTTGTCCTTCGTCCTTTGTCCTTTTCTTTCCTGACAGATGCCGGTTCGCGGACTGGTCGAGAAACTCCAGAGCGAAAGCAAGGCTGAGCGGCTGGCCGCGGTCGCCAGGCTGCGCCGGCTGGGCGGGCCGGAAGCCGCCGGTGCCCTGGAGCTGGTGCTCGCCGACCCGGACCCTGAGGTGCGCGCCGCTGCCGCCGAGGCGCTGGCGCTTTTCGGCCCGGACGCCGCCGAACCGGTAACCCACTTCCTTTCCTCCTGGCCCCGCGACCTGGACCCGGTCCATGCCGGGCTGCTCGGCAGACTGCGCCTGGCCGATGGCATTGACATCCTCCTGCGCCACCAGAACAGCCGCTCGGCCGACACCCGGGCTGCGGTCGCCCAGGCCCTGGGCCGAATCGGCTCGAAGAAGGCGCTGCCCGGACTCCTCGACCTGCTGCGCGATTTCTCCCAGGTCGTGAGGATTGCGGCCGCCCGCGCCCTGGCCGAGCTGGGCGACGAGACTGCGGTCAACCCGCTCCTCGATGAACTGCACGACGACGACCCGGCAATGCGCGTAGCCGCGGTCGAAGCCCTGGGCGCTATCGCCGGCCGCGGCGCCACCGACGCCCTCACCAACCTGGCGGGCACCGACCCGAGCCCTCTGGTCCGGCAGGCCGCGGAAAAGGCGCTGCGCCGCATCGGCCGGCACACCGTCGAACCCGAGCTGCGCAAGTTGGCGTCGGCCGACCTGCCCGAGAGAATCCAGGCCATGACCGCGCTTCTGGCCGAGGGCCGGGCTTCGGTCCTGCCCCTGCGCGACCTGCTCGGACATCCGGAGCCGACCGTCCGGGCCTCGGCCGCTGAAGTGCTGGGCGCCCTGGGCGACCCGGCCGGGCTTGAGGCGCTCGGCCGCTCGCTGGCCGACCCGGACGCGAAAGTCAGGCTCGCGGCCGCGACCGCACTCGGCCGCATCCGCCAGCCTCACTCCGCGGAGTTGCTCGGCCCGGTGCTTGAGGACCCGGACCCCAAGGTAGCCGCGGCCGCGGCTTCAGGGCTTGAGGCCCTGGCCGAATTCGCCATCGAGCCGCTGGTCCGGCTGCTCGCGAGCGAACGCTCGGAAACCCGGGTCCGCGCCACCGACGTGCTCGGCCGGCTCCGGCACAGAGGCGCCTGCACCCGGCTGGTCCGCGCGCTCGACGACCAGACCGCCTGGGTCCGCATCGTCTCCTGCCAGGCGCTCGGCGAGATCTGCGAGCCGAGCGCGGTGCCCGCCCTGGTCCGGGCGCTTTCGGACCGGGACGTTGTTGTGCGGGCGATGGCGGCCGAGGCATTGGGAAAGCTCAAGGACTACCAGGCGACGATGCCTTTGCTCCAGCGGCTCGATGACCCGTCGGAGCTCGTGCGCGCGCACGCGCTCCGCGCCCTGGGTCGCATCGGCAACCCGGTCTGCCTGCCTTACCTCGAAGCCGCGCTCGACGACCCTGAGCACGACGCTCGGCTCGCGGCCATCGAAGGGCTGGCGGCGATGGGAGCGGTCAAGGCCCTGCCTCGCCTGCGCGAACTGGCGCGGCGCTGGCCGTTCAACCGCGAGCCCGCGGAAATCCGCCACGCCGCACGCTGGGCGGTGGAAGCGCTGGAACTGCTCGAACCGTCTGAGGAAAACTGGCCGAAGACGTGATCGAAAAGAGATAAAGGGAACATGGGATAAAGGGACGAGTGGCGGTGTCCGTCCTCTATCCCTCTATCCCTCTGTCTCTTTATCCCTTTTTCCCTACTCTTCAAACAGCGCCTTCGCGAACACTTCTGGTTCAAACTCCTCCAGGTCCTCGATACCTTCGCCGGTGCCGATGAACCGGATGGGAATCCCAAGCTCCAGGGCAATCGGTATCAGGATTCCGGCCTTGGCCGTACCGTCGAGCTTTGCCACGATGAGCCCGGTCAGACCGAGGGTCTCGTTGAACGCCCGGGCCTGGCGCAGCCCATTCTGGCCCACGGTCGCATCCAGCACCAGCCACACCTCGTCCGGCGCTCCGGCACGCACCTTGGCGCACACCCGTTTTATCTTCTCGACCTCGGCCATCAGGTCCTGCCGCGTGTGCAGCCGGCCCGCAGTGTCAACCAGCACGATGTCCTGACCTTTGCTCGCCGCCCTGGTTAGCGTGTCGAAGACCACCGCGGCCGCATCCTGGCCCTTGCCCGACGACACGATCTCCACTCCGGCCCGGCCGGCCCAGACGCCCAACTGCTCGGCCGCGGCGTCGCGGTAGGTGTCGGCCGCGGCAACCACGACCTTGTGTCCGCTCGTTGAGAAGTAGTGGCTCAGCTTGCCGACCGTCGTAGTCTTGCCCGAGCCATTGACGCCGACGACCATCAGGACACGGGGACGTGGTCCAGTGGTCAAGTGGTCCAGCGGCCGAGTGTCGGACGGCGTCTCCTGCCTCTCGCCGCTGGCCGCTGACTTCTGCTCTCTGACCTCTGACTTCTGACTTCTGACTTCGTTCTCTCCTCGCTTGACCGCTTGACCGCCAGACCGCCTGGCCGCTTCTACTCCCAGAATACCGGCTATCTCCTCTTCCAGCGCCTTCCGCCGGTCCTCGGCCCCGCGGATGCGCTCAACCAGAAGCTGCGTCGCCTTGACTCCTACGTCGGCGCTCAAGAGCAACTCCTCAAGCTCCTCGGTGCTCTCGGCTGTGAGCAATCGTCGAAAGACGTTCCTGGTTCTGGCCAGTCCCTGCTTGAGACGCGCCAGCCGCTGGCCGATGTTGAGGGGCAAGGAGACTACTGCTTCGTAGGTTCGGGTGCTTGCGCTTGGGCTTGGACTTGCGCTTGCGCTTGCTCTTGCGCTTGCGCCAAGCTGATTGACACGAGCTTCGACACGCCGGGCTGCTCCGCGGTCACGCCGAACACCGACTCGGCCCGCTCGACCGTCGCCCGGTTGTGAGTGATGATGACCACCTGCGTGCTCTGCGCCAGCGCCTTGAGATAGTCCGCGAACCGGCCGACGTTCGCGTCGTCGAGCGGCGCGTCAATTTCGTCCATGAAGCAGAACGAGGCCGGCTTCACCCGGTAGAACGCGAACAAGAGCGACACGGCGAGCAGCGCCTTCTCGCCGTCCGAGAGCTGCTCCAGCCGCTTCGGCGTCTTGCCGCGCGGCCGGGCGATGATGGCGATTTCCGACTCAAGCGGTCTCTCCTGGTCAACGAGCACCAGGTCCGCCTCGCCCTCCAGAAACATCTGCCGGAACACGGTCTGAAAATGACCTCTGACCTCCTGGTACGTTTCCAGGAACCGGTCGCGCGCGTGCTTGTCAATCTCAAGCATCGTCTGGGCGAGGTTCTCCCGCGCCTGGAGCACGTCGTCCCGCTGGCCGCGCAGCCGCTCCAGGTCGGTCCGCTCCTGCTCGTACTCCTCGCGCGCCAGCGGGTTCACCTTGCCCAAGAGTTCCAGCCGCTGCCTTACCCGCGCGAGCCGCTCGACCACGTCGCCCGTTTCCGCGCTCTCGAACTGCGCGATGTCGGTCTTGTAGATGTCGCGCGCCTCTTCGGCAACCGACGCCAGCTTGGCGCGCAGCTCCTGCTGCTGCAGCCGGTGCTGCATCAGGAGTTCCTGGTTCTGGTCCCTGGTCCGGCGCAACTCGGCGAGGTTCGTCTCAAGCTGTTCCTCGACCTGCGCCAGGTCGGCGACCTTGAGCGCGTCAATCCGCTCCTCGACCTCGGCGATGCGCGTCCGCGCCTGCTCAAGCTCCGGCCCGCGGCCGCTGACCGCGGCTTCGAGGGCCCTGGCCTCTTCGCCCGCCTCGGTTGCGGCCCGCTCAAGCTCGGCGATCCGGCGCCGGCGCTCCTCGACCCCGCGGCGGTAGAAGCCGACCTCGGACTCAAGCTGCACGACCCGCTGCCGCCTGGTACCGAGCTCGGCCAGCCGTTCGCTCGCCGCGTCGAGCCGCTGCCGCGCCTCGCGCTCGGCCGAGCCGACCTGTTCGGCCAGCCCCTTCAGAAACTCGTTCTGCTCGGCCAGTTGCTGCGCGAGCTTGTCGGCCTCGGCCCTGGTCCGCTCGGCGTCCTGTTCCTCGGCCCGCACCCCGTCGGCCAGCCGCGTTCGGTCCGCGGCGAGCCGCTCCCGGTCGCGCTCCAGTTCGGCCAGCCGCGCCTTCAGCACGTCGTGCCGCGCCTCAAGCGACGACCGGCCGGCCCACGCCTCGGCCAGCCGCGCCCTGGTCTCCTCGACCCGGCGGTCGAGCTTGAGGCCTTCCTGCTCCAGCGCGGCCTGCTTATCGGCCGATTCGCTGACCGCCTGCTCGGCCTGCGCCAGCTCGGCCGAACGCTCCTGAATCAGCCTTTCCAGCTTGAGCCGGCTTTCGGCCCGGCCGCTCAAGGCCAGCCGGCCGTCCGGCAGGAGCGCCCACCCTGACCGGCTCACGAGAGTCCTGCCGGGAAACGCGGATAAGAGTCCGGCCAGGTCCGCGTCGTCGCCGACCACGAGGCTCGACTCGACCAGCGCCCTGACCGCGTCCGGCGCCGAGTCGTTCACCTGCACGTAGTCCGCCAGTCGGCCGAGGACCGCGGGATTTTGGATTTCAGATTTTGGATTTTGGATTCGGGCCGTGTCTGCGGCTTGGGCTTGGGCTTGCGCTTGTGCGGACAGCAGCCCGCATCCTCTCTCCGGCCCTTCGGCCAGGAGCCGCTGCCGCTCGGCCGGGCCGATTTCCCGCGCCGTGACCAGAAGGTCGAGCACCGGTTGGAGCGCCGCTTCGGCCGCCCTTTCCCAGCCCGGCTCGACGACGAGCATCTGGCTGACGTCGCCCAGGAGGCGCTCGCCGAGCACGACTCGCGCCTGCTCGATCCGCTCGTGCGCGCCGGCCGCGAGCACCGCGAGTTCGCGCTCCCGCCTGACGCGCTCCTCGCGCCGCCGGCCGAGCGCTTCGTGGCCGGCGGCCGACGACTGCCGCACCTGCTCAAGCGCCGCCTCGGTTTCCTCTACCTCTCGCGCGAGCCTGTCAACCTCGGTCCGGACCCGGCCCAGCTCGGCTTCCGCGGCCGAAAGTTCGGCCCGGCATTCGGCTTCGCGCCGGCCGAGCTCGGCCGCCTCGTCGTCCAGCCGGCCCGAGCTGTCGGACTGGTTCTGCCGCACCGCGGCCAGTTGCGCGAGCCGGCGCTCCTGCTCGTGATGGCGCGCGACAATCTCCTGGTACGCCTGCAGGCACGACTCGCGGTGCCGGCGCCGCTCGTACAGCGCCTGCTCGGCCTGCCTCGTCTCCTCCTGCGCCTGTTCCAGCCGCCGCTCCAGCCCGTGCAACTCGTCGTTCGCCTGCGCGAGGAGCTCGACCGTCCGGTTGAAGCCGGCTTCCTGCTCCAGCGCCCCCTGTCCCAGGCCCTCGCGTTCGCCGGCCATCTCCTTCGCCCGCTCGGCGAGGAACTCGATCCGCTGCCGCGCCAGGAGGTCCTTGCCCAGAAGCTCGGCCAACTGCTGCCGCCCGTCGCGCGCGGACTGGGCCAGCTCGTCCTTCAGGCTCTGCTCCTGCCTGAGCCTGGTCCGGTGCCTGGCCAGCTCCTCTTCGGTCGCGCGAATCTGGTTCAGCCGGTCCGCCTCGGCCTGCTCAAGACAGGCGGCGTCGGACTCGACCCGGGCCGCCTCGCGGCCGAGCGAATCGTACTCGGCCTTGAGCTCGAGCAGCCGGTAGCTCTTCTCCTCTTCCTTGAGCTTCTCGTAGGAGTGCAGCTTGCCCAGTTGCCGCCGGAGGCTCCGCACGAACCGCTCGCGCTCGGTGATGATGTCTTCCAGCCGGACGAGGTCCGACTGGGTCAGCTCCAGCTTGCGGACGCAGTCCTCTTTCGCGTCGTGGTACTTGGCCAGGCTCGCCGCCTCCTCAAACATCTTCCTGATGTTGCCGGCGATGATATCGCGCATCTGGCGCAGGTCGAATATCGAGTACGCCTTGGTGCCGATGCCGGACGCGAGGAACACCTCCTGGATATCCTTCAGCCGGCAGAGCTGCCGGTTCAGGTAATACTCACTCTCGCCGGTGCGGAAGTAGCGGCGCTTGATTTCGATTTCCGAGCCGTACTGCTCGAGCTGGTCATTGGCGAGCACGAGCCGCACCTCGGCCATGTTGAGCGCGGGCACGAGCGCGGTGCCGCCGAATACGAGGTCCTCGGTCCGGCCGCAGCGCAGCACGGTGAACGACTGCTCGCCCAGCACCCAGCGCAGCGCGTCGAGGATGTTGGTCTTGCCGCAGCCGTTCGGCCCGATGACCGCGTTCATCCGCGGCGAGAACCGAAGCGTGGTCTTTTCCAGGAACGACTTGAAACCGATGAGCTGCAGTTCAGCGATGTGCACCGGCCGAGATATTAGAAGTTGCGCCCGACAAGTCAACAGCCTGACCTCGGCGCTGGAACTGGCGCCGTGACCTCTCTCGCCCGCGAACGCGCCTGACCGACTGCCGCGACTGGCCGGCACCTGATGGGTGCCGCCGCTCAGCGGGAAGGCGTCTGGAAACTGCGCAGACCGCAGCACGCCGGAGTCGTGCTTTGTCGCTCGCAGTTCCTGGAATCTCGCCTGAATCGAAGACCGCGGGTTGTCCATTGCGACCCTCCGACATGCAAGGCCTCGGGCGCAGAACGCTGCGCAGGAACTGATGCGCGGCACGCTCAACGCGACAACCCGGCCCAGGGCGGCTTTGGACGGGACGAAGGTAATGTGTTGACATCCGGGCCCGCCGGACACTCGAAGAAAAGAATCGGGCTTGGCATCCCGATGCCCCGGGCGGCAAGCGCCGGCTCAGATGCAGGCTGTGCCGCGGGGCGCGAAACCAGCACCTCGTAACCCAACAACCGTCCTGCCGGGTTCTTCGCACCGGCACCCCGACCGCCGCGTCCGCCGTCCGTCAAGCGACCGTCATGCTAACCTCCAGTGTTGTAGTCTGATAGCCGCTTGTCGCACCCGTGACCATGATGTCGCACCCACTTGACTTGGGGTTGGTTTCCGATACAATTACATGGTGCAGCAGCCTGAGGGCGCGTTCACGCCGTCGCGCGTAATCTCCGAACGCTACGAGGTCTTAGCCTTCCTTGGCGGAGGCGAGTCCACCGAGGTCTACAAAGTCCGGGACACCGTCAGCGGCAAGACCCTCTGCATCAAGGTCCTGCGCGAAGATGCGACCAAGGACGCCGAGCTGCGACTTGCGCGCGAGTTCTATCATCTGTCGCGGTTCTCCCATCCGGGCATCATTTCGGCCATCGACTACGGCACGACGCCTGAGCACCGGCCTTTCTTCACCATGGAGTTCTATCCCGGCGTACCCATCAACGTTTTCTTCGCCAACGGCTACACGCCGGAGATGGAGGACGTCGCGGTCCAGGTGCTTGTCGCACTGGACAGCATCCATGCCCAGGGCCTGATTCACTGCGACCTGAAACCCCATCACATCCTCATCACCGAACAGAACGGCAAGCCGAAGGCCAAACTGCTCGATTTCGGGTTTGCCGAACGCGTCAGCCTGAATGCGAGCTCCGAGCCGCGCGGCACCCTTGGCTATGTCGCACCCGAGGTGTTCAAGGGCGCGGACGCGGACGCGCGCGCGGACTTGTACTCGCTCGGCATGGTGCTGTATGAGACCGTGACCGGCCAGGGCCCGGCCGGCGAGAAGAGCCTGCGTGCCTGGCTCAAGCGCCAGTATTACTCCGAGTTCGAGCCGCCTTCCAGGTCCGACCCCAAGATTCCCGAGCGGTTCGAGCGCGTGCTGATGTCCCTCATCCGCAAGAACCCGGACGAGCGTCCCCGTTCCGCCCTGGCGACCGTCGAGGCGCTGGCCGGCGAGGAGACCGGCGTCGCGTCGTCCGCTTCGCAGAAATACCTGATGGCCCCGAGCTTCGTGGGCCGGGGCGAGCCGCTCGCGCTGCTTCGCACCGCGCTCGACAACGCCAGTCAGGGCAAAGCCGCGATGGTCTGCATCTCGGGCGAGCGCGGGGTGGGCAAGTCGCGCCTGATGCAGGAGCTCAAGTTCATGGCCCAGCTCGAGGGCGCGACCATCTTCTCGTTCGAGCCCGCGTCTTTGGGCGCCCGGCCCCAGTCCCTGGTCGAGTCGCTGCTCGGCTACCTGCGGGTCTATGCCCGGACCGAACTGCCCACCGCGGAAGAGGCGAGCCGCTCCGGCGTGTCAGAAGAGGGCAAGTACCGGCTGTTCGAGGTGGTCACCCAGCGCCTGCGCGACCTGTCCGCCTCGCACCGAATAGAGCACTCGCTGGTCCTGGTGGTTGACGACCTGGAGCTGTTCGACCCGACGAGCCTTGAGTTCCTGCGCTACCTCGGCTTCAGCCTGGGCAAGGACCGGATTGTCGTGCTGGTCTGCGGACTCAAGGAGAAGCGGTTCCTCGACCTGGCTGCCGAGTTCGAACGCATCGAATCGTTCAGTCACGTCTCCCTGCCGCCGATGGAGAGCCACGAGGTCGAGTCCCTGGTCGGCTCGCTCCTGGGCGAGTTCTCGAACCGCGAACGGCTTGTCGAATGGCTGTTCCAGACCACCGGCGGCAACCCGCTGTTCGTGGTCGAGTCGGTCCATGCGCTGATTGAGAGCAAGGTGCTCACGCTCCGGCGCAGCCGCTGGCACCTTGAGCCTGAGGCGCTCGACGCCTACCGCGCGCCCGAGCCCGTCACCGACGTGGTCCGGCGCCGGCTGAGCGGGCTGTCGGACGAAGAACTGGAGATTCTGCGCCTGGGCGCGGCCGCGGGCGGGCCGTTCACGCTCGAATTCCTGCGCTCGGTCCTGCCCCATGACGAGAAGGTCGTGTTCAATGCCATCGGCCAGCTCAAGGGCCTGGGCCTTCTTCGCAACTTCGGCCGCGAAGGGTCCGGCACCTTCATCCTCTCGAGCAAGATTCTTGAGGCGGTGGTCACCGAGCGGCTCGCGCCCGAGCAGCGGCGCGAGAACCACCGCCGGGTCGCGCTCGCGCTCGAACTGCTCTATCCGGAGAAGCAGGACAAGCTGGTGTTCGACCTGGCGTACCACTATGCCCAGGCCGGCATCGCGGACCGCGCGTACAGCTATTCGACCCGGGCCGGCGCGCGCTCGCGCGAGTTCCAGCTTTCCGAGCAGGCGCTGTCGTTCTACGAGACCGCGCTGGCGCTCGCGCCCAAGACCATCCCGCCCCGCGAGCGGATTGACCTGATGCAGACCCTGGGCGAGCTGCGCGAAAACGTCGGTAAATACCCTGAGGCGATTGACATCTACACCCAGGGCATGTCCATCATCGTCGCGGACAAGGAGCTGTCGCGCCAAAAGGACCTCTTGGCCCGGTTCCTCCGCAAGCTCGGACTCGTGCACCAGCGCCAGGGCAAGAACGAGGAGGCGCTCAACTACTTCAGCCAGGCGCTCCTGATGCAACCCGACAAGTCGAGCCCGGATTACGTCAACACCCTGAACCATCTGGGCTGGTCCTACTGCTCGACCGAGGATTTCGAGCGGGCCGAAGGGCTCCTGACCCAGGCGCTCCAGCTCGCGGAGAAGCTCCGGGCCACGGACCCGGACGTATCCAACGAGCTCTCGGCCCGGACCCTTTACTACTTCTCGGTGCTTGCCTGGTCGCGGTACGACTTCGTCCTGGCGCTGCAACTGGCCGAGCGCAGCCTGGGCATCTACGAGGGCTCGCGCGACGAGTACAACACCGGCAAGGTCAGCCAGTTCATCGCCACCCTGTGGTGGCGGCGGGGCGAGCTGGACAAGGCCAAGGAGTACTACCAGCGCTACCTCCCGGCCCAGCGCAAGTCCGGGGACGTCTATTTCCTGCTCCGCACATTACAGGGCCTGGGGATGATCAGCCAGGACGAGGGCGACTGGGACAAGGCCGGAGACTACTTCGAAGAGGCGCTGCGCCTGGCCGAGCGGATGGGCGACGTCCCGGCCATCGCCTACTTGAACTCCAACTTGGGCCTGGTCTGCGACGAGCGCGGGGACTGGGTCGCGGCCCAGCGCCATTTCGAGCGGGCCATGGCCTGCCAGCAGCAGAGCGAGCTCGTGGCCGGCGCGGACCGCGCCACGGTCATCGCCAACCTCGCCCGGCTCTTCGGCCGGATGGCGAAGCTCGACGACGCCGAGCGGATGCTGGCCGAGGCCGGCACCCTAGCCGAGCAGTCGAAGAACCCGGACCTTCGGTTCTACCTCGCCACCTACCGGGCCGAAGTGGCGCTTTTGGCCGAGAAGTTCGACGTGGCGCGCAACAACCTGGTCGAGGCATTCAAGATGCTCAGGCGCGAACGCGACTGGCGCAAACAGGCCTGCGCCCACACCCTGGCCGCGCAACTGCGCCTGGCCACCGGCGACTTCGCCAAGGCCCACAACGACTGCCTGGCCGCGCTCACCCTCTTGAAGAGCTACCCGTCGTCGAAAGAATACGCGGTCGCGCTGCGCTTCTCCGGCCTGGCCAAGAGCTTCCTCGACAAGCCCGAGCGCGGGTCCCAGGAAGTCAAGCGCAGCATCGAGCTCTTGCGCCAGCTCGGCTCCAAGTACGAGCTCGCGCTGTCGCTTCTCGCCTCGGCCCAGGCCCTGACCAAGCACAGCTCAAGCGAGCAGACGGTTGACCTGAAGATTCCGGTGTCGTTCCGGCCCGTGCCCGAGCAGGAGCTGGCCGAAGCGCTCGCCAACCTGAAACAGGCCGAAGACATCCTTCAAGGCCTGGGCGCCCGGCTCGACCAGCAACGCGCCACCGACCTGACCGAAGTCCTGACCCAGGTTTCGGCCACGATGCAGCTCAAGGCCCGGGAGCGGGGCGAGTACCTCAAAGTGTTCTACCGATTGAGCGAGCTGATGAGCCTGGAGCTGGACAAAGAAGACTTCTGCGACCGGGTGCTCGACCTCGTGATTGAGGTCACGCGCGCCCAGCGCGGGGTGCTGTTCCTGTTTCATGACGAACGGCTCGTGCCCGCGGCCGCGCGCGGCATGGACCACGCCACGGTCGAAGACGCGATGTCGGTGTCCCAGTCGGTGCTGCGCAAGGTGAGGCGGAGGGGCGAACTGGTGTTCTCCGCGGACGCGCTGTCCGACCCGCGCTTCGCCGCGGCCAACAGCGTCATGCTCAACAAGATTCGCTCGCTCCTCTGCGCGCCGCTGCGGGTCGAGAACCGCGTGGTCGGGACCATCTACCTGGACAGCCGGATTACCGCGCACCTGTTCATAGAAGAAGACAAGAACCTCCTGATGTCGGTCGCGAACCTTCTGGCCGCGACCATTGACAAGTCAATCGCGTTCCAGCGGCTCCAGAGCGAGATGTCCACGATGCGCCAGGACATCCTGGTTGACGCCGCGACCGGGTATTTCCTGGGCAGGTCCAAGGCCATCCGCGACGTGTACAAGGTCGTTGACCGCATCGCGCCGACCGACTGCACGGTGCTTCTGACCGGCGAGACCGGCACCGGCAAAGGCGTGTTCGCCCGGCTTATCCATTCCAAGAGCGAGCGCCGGGCCAAGGAGTTCACGCTCATCAACGCCGGCACCCTGCCTGAGACCCTGCTCGAGTCCGAACTGTTCGGCCACACCCGGGGCGCGTTCACCGGCGCGGTCCGGGACAAACCCGGCCTGTTCGAGACCGCCCAGGGCGGCACCATCTTCCTGGACGAAATCACCAACACCACCCTCTCTACCCAGGGCAAGCTGCTCCAGGTGCTCGAAGAGCGTACCATCCGCAGGCTGGGCGAAACCGAGCCGCGCCAGGTCAACATCCGGCTCGTGTGCGCGACCAACAAAGCCCTTGAGCAGGAGGTCGCCGGCGGCCGGTTCAGAGAAGACCTGTTCTACCGGATGAACGTCGTCACCATCATCATCCCGCCGCTGCGCGACCGGGTGGCCGACATCCCGCTCCTTGCCAACTTCTTCGTCAAGCGTTACGCCCGCCAGCTCAACAAGCCGGTGCTCGGGTTTGAAGAAGAGGTGCTTGCCGCATTCTCAAGCTACAACTGGCCGGGCAACGTCCGGGAGCTGCAGAACGCCATCGAACGCGCAGTCATCATGACCCAGAAGCGCCGGATAGCGATGGACGACCTCGGTGCGACATTCGCCGACATGCGACCTCCGCAAGAGACCGTCGCGGGCCGCAAGCGGCGGGTATTCGACCGGGACCAGGTCATCACAGCCTTGCGTGATACCGACGGCAACGTGTCCAAGGCCGCGGAGATGCTCGCCATCCATCGCCGGCAGCTCCAAAGACTGATAAAGCGCTACCAAATTGACCGCGGCCTGATAAGTGGCCCCTGACGGGTCGCGGTTTCCGTCGAAGTTTCTAACCAACAGTCTAGAGCATAGTTACGACAATCCAGCCGCGTTAGTACGTGTCGGTCGCTGTCGGGGTACAGATTGACGCTGTGCGACCTACTCTGCAAATACTGTCTATTTGGTGAGTTACCACACGAGCCCAGTGGCACTGGCCATGCTACTGAACTACTCGTGCACCGAAACAGCTCGCCAAACGGAGGTACCTCATGAAGAAACTCCCGCTGCTTCTCCTAGTAGCGGCGGTCGCGGCGATTACATTCGCCCAGACCGATGGCGGAATCCCAATTCCGCCTAAACCCGGTCCGTTGCCCGAGCCGCCTGGCTTGATTCTGGTTGATGAGACCGATGGTGGGATACCCATCCCGCCCAAGCCGGGACCTCTCCCAGAGCCCCCGGGCCTGATTGTCGCAGATGAAACCGACGGCGGAATTCCCATTCCGCCCAAGCCCGGCCCGCTGCCTGAGCCTCCCGGCTACATCCTCGCGGGTGATACCGACGGCGGGATTCCCATTCCGCCCAAGCCGGGTCCGTTGCCTGAACCGCCGGGATACATCCTGGCCGGTGACACCGACGGCGGAATCCCGATTCCGCCCAAGCCTGGTCCGCTGCCCGAGCCCCCGGGCTTGATGGCTGCGTAAGACAACTCGGGACTTCGATAGCTCTGTCCGATAGGCCGGTCTGGGGAGACCGGCCTTCTTCTTTCGCACCCATCTGACCGTCCGCCTCACTCCGACGCCCGGCCCGTACCCGCAGGACGGACAAGCACTACTGCAATCCGGAAGTCGTCGCCTCTCAGCGTGCTTGAATCGCGCCTCTGTGTCGGGCGTACCGGGCACGGCTCTTGGTTGACGCAGGCGGTATGGCGGGATATGCTCAGAAGTCGCGGCGGCGGCCGTGACGCCGCGAAGGTCCGCGTCGGACGCGGGACATGACCCATTTGCGTCATCGGAAATGGAATCGTGTCCCAAGTCTCCCGATTTGTAGAGGAGGAAGCATGTGTGGTGTTTGGGGTCAGGTCTTTACTCTTGACATTTGGGCACAGGTCGGCTGGGATGCGCTATGGCGCGACCCTTGAGAATTCAGTATGACGGCGCGGTCTACCACGTCACGTCGCGGGGGAATGAGCGGAGACCGGTGTTC
>Ga0116202_10001055_pt1 | contig 16051 bp, 15 predicted proteins | sample LakKivw325mmetaG_FD_94479 | JGI IMG/M metagenome (GOLD analysis project Ga0116202, IMG submission 94479) | Anoxic lake water microbial communities from Lake Kivu, Rwanda to study Microbial Dark Matter (Phase II) - Lake Kivu water 325m metaG | ecosystem: Environmental > Aquatic > Freshwater >...
GGGGAACTTTGGGAAGCTCTGTGACCGTTAACTTGATGCCTGTGGGGCGGGGCATGCCTCGCCCCTACTTGCTAAATCACTTTGCCGATGGTATAATCCTCCCGCAAGTTACAAACCTGTGGGAGGATAAGCTTTTAAGGAGGCACAACTTCATGGAAGTCATCGAAGAGCAGATCGTGTTGTTTCTGGAAAGGCTGTTTAGCACCATCGGCTGGTGGGGCGTGGTGGCGGCAATGACCATCGAATCGGCTTGCATTCCTCTGCCCAGCGAAGTGACCATGCCCCTGGCCGGCTGGTTCCTGATTCAGGACAAGGGTCTCTCGGTATGGTACACCCTGTGGGCCGGGCTTTACGGCGCGTTGGGATGCACCGCCGGTTCAGTGATTACTTACTGGGTGGGCGCGCTGGGCGGGCGGCCCATCCTGGAGAAATACGGCAAGTACGTGCTCATCTCCCGCCACGACATTGAGGTGGCCGACCGCTGGTTCAACAAATACGGCGAGGCCACCGCCTTCTTCTCCCGCCTGCTGCCCATTGTACGCACGTTTATCTCCCTGCCCGCCGGCGTGGCGAAGATGAACTTCGCCAAGTTCACGACGCTGACCTTCGTCGGCTCGTTCCTGTGGTGCATCGCCCTGGGCTGGGCGGGTTTCACCTTCGGAGCCAACTGGCGGGTGATCCGCGCCTGGATGCGGCCTTTCGACATCCCCATCGCCATCGTTTTGATCGTCCTGGCCGGGTGGTATGTCTATCGCCACGTCAAACGCAGCCGCGAACACGAGGCGCAGATCGTCGAAGAAGTGACCGAGTGATGATTCTCCAACCTCCACCCTCCAACTTCCAACCTCCAACTTCCAACCTCCAACTCTCCAGAGGAGAATTTCCATGAAACTCAGCCGTGAAGAGGTAGAACACATCGCCGAACTGGCCAAAATCAGTTTGACCGAGGAAGAGAAAGCCCTGTTTCAGGAGCAACTCTCGGCCATCCTGGAATACGCCGGGATGTTGCAGCGGGTAGACACGGCGGCGATTCCGCCCACGGCCACCGTCCTGCCCCTGCGCGACGTCATGCGCCCCGACGAGGTGCGCCCCTCACTTTCGCAGGAGGACGCGCTGGCCAACGCACCCCAATCTGAAGACGGTTGTTTCCGCGTGAAAGCCATCCTCGAACCGTAGGACGGGATGGCATCCCGTCCTACGTGGCTGGCAGGAGCCGCGTTATGCAATTGCACGAACTCACCATTCACCAGGCACGTTCACTGCTGAGATCAGGACAAATCTCCGCCCAGGAACTCACCGCGGCGGTCATAGACCGCATCCTCGAGATAGACAACGAGGTCAAGGCATATCTCACCCTGACCCCGGAGTTGGCCGAAGAACAGGCCCGCCAGGCCGACGCCCGGCAGGCCGCAGGTGAGGACGCCCCGTTGCTGGGCATCCCCCTGGCCATCAAAGACGTGATTTGCACCGAGGGCATCCCCACCACCTGCGGTTCGAAAATCCTGGAGGATTTTATCCCCCCGTACAGCGCGACCGTGATCGAGCGGTTGCGCGCAGCCGGGGCGGTGATCCTGGGCAAGACCAATACCGACGAGTTCGCCATGGGCTCCAGCACCGAGAACTCGGCTTATTTCACCACGCACAACCCGTGGGACCTGTCCCGCGTGCCGGGGGGGAGCAGCGGGGGCAGCGCGGCGGCCACAGCCGCCTATGAATGCCTGGGCGCATTAGGCTCCGATACAGGGGGTAGCGTGCGCCAGCCGGCGGCGCTGTGCGGCGTGGTGGGTATCAAGCCGACCTACGGGCGGGTCAGCCGCTACGGGTTGGTGGCCTTCGCCTCCTCGCTGGACCAGATTGGCGCTTTCGGTAAGGACGTGACTGACTGTGCGCTGCTGCTCTCCGTGATCGCCGGGTACGATCCCCGCGATTCCACCTCAGTGAATACCCCGGTGCCCGATTACCTCGCTTCGCTGGTGCTCGACGTGCGAGGAGTGCGGGTGGGAGTGCCCCAAGAATATTTTATCGAGGGCATCCAGCCGGAGGTGGAAGCAGCGGTGCGGGCGGCAATTGACCTGCTGGCCGGGATGGGTGCGGAGGTCGTGGACATCTCGCTGCCACACACCGGGTACGCCTTGCCTGTGTATTACCTCATCGCCCCGGCCGAGGCCAGCGCCAACCTGGCCCGCTACGACGGCATCAAGTACGGCTTCTCTTTCCCGGATGCGGCTGACGTGTGGGATGCCTATCGCCGGACCAGGCAGCACGGGTTCGGCGCGGAGGTCAAGCGGCGGATCATGCTCGGCACTTACGCGCTCTCCGCCGGTTACTACGATGCCTATTATCTCAAGGCCCAGCAGGTGCGCACGCTGATCAAACAGGACTTCGACCGCGCATTCGAGGCCTGCGACGTTATCCTCTGCCCCACCACGCCGACCACCGCCTTCAAGATCGGCGAAAAGGCCGCCGACCCGCTACAGATGTACCTCTCGGACGTGTTCACCCTGTCTGCATCGCTGGCCGGGTTGCCGGGGCTGTCATTGCCCTGCGGCTTCGACGCGGAAGGGCTGCCCATCGGCCTGCAGATCATCGGCCCGGCCTTCGCCGAGCCGGCCGTGTTCCGCGTGGCTTACACCTACGAGCAGGCCACGGATTGGCGCACCAGGGAGCCGACGTTATAAAAAGGTGCCCGCAAGGGGCAACGCTACCAACTCACCGTGACCTCGACGGCGGAGGGATAAGACATGCAAAAAGCCGATGTGGTATTTGAGGGTGGGGGCGTCAAAGGGATAGCCCTGGTAGGGGCCCTCCAGGCTTTTGAAGAGGCGGGCTTCCAGTGGCAAAACGTGGCCGGCAGCTCCGCTGGTGCTATCACCGCTGCCCTGGTAGCCGTGGGCTACAGTGCAATGGAGCTCAAGAAAGCGATGAGCACACGGGTGGATTTCCGTGCCTTCATGGACGCGAAGGGTATCGGCAGATTGCCCGTCGTGGGCCCCTGGCTGAGCCTGTTAGTTGCGCAGGGTATGTACCAGGGCGACCACTGTCTCAAGGTCATACGAGAGCTGATAGCCGAGAAAACAGGTAAGAAAAGGTTCACCTTTGGTGACCTGGTCATGCCCAAAGAACCCGAAGACTCGGAAGAAGATTACGAGAAGAAGTACAAGTACAGACTCCGCGTGCTGGCTTCCGATATTTCCGACAACACGATGCTGGTGCTTCCCCAGGACGTGGCCTGTCTGGGCCAGGATCCTGACGACCTGGAAGTGGCCCTGGCGGTGCGCATGAGCATCAGCTACCCCTTTTTCTTCAAGCCCGTCGTCCTGGAGGAAGGGCAGCGTAAAAAGAAACACTGGATTGTGGATGGGGGCATGCTCAGCAATTTCCCCGTCTGGCTATTCGACTCGCCGTCAGGAAAGCCCCCCGCCTGGCCTACCATCGGTTTCCTGCTGGCCGAGCCTGGCTCAGCGGAACCCCGCCACCAACATATCGGTGGCCCGGTTTCCATGATCCAGGCCCTGATAAGGACCATGACCACCGCCCACGACCGCAAAGCCCTGGATGAGATTGACAAACGGCGCATTGTCCGGATCCCTACCGGCAAATACAGCAGTCTGGACTTTGACCTGGACGACGAAGATCAAGAATGGCTTTACAACAGTGGCTATCAGGCGGCGAAGCAATTCCTGTCTACCTGGAGTTTCGAGGAGTACGTGGTCGGGCGGCTACAACAGAATGCGTGATCGAAGCCCACGGGCGCAGCAATGCTGCGCCCTTGCTTTGCGCCTTCGCCGGCTCACCGCCTGCGCGCCTGAAGCCGCTTCTGGATGAAAATGGCCACGATCACCAGGGCCATGGCAACCGATATGGCCTTCACGATAGCGTGCTGGAGGTCCGTACCGAGCATGTTGGCATGGACAGTCGCCAGCAAGAAGGCCACGTAATTGAGGAAGTGGACTACCCGCCAGTTCTTGAAGGTCTTGCGCAACACGGCAGCCAGCGAGGCGGCGACGATAAAATACCAGGCCGGACGCCCACCCAATTGCAAAAAGACGGGCAGAGAGTCAAAGCGGGGCAGAAAGACGCGCAGGGTCGCACTGTCTAACGCCACCCCCAGCGGGTGCAGTGTAAGCAAGACCAACCCCGTCACAGACAGAATGTGATGTACCCGGATAAAGGGGCGGCCAAAGACGCGCGCCATCTGCCGCATGTAGGCGGAGGAGACAATGGCCAGGAAGGTGGCCAGATAGCCCATCATCGCCGCCCCACGGATAACCCGGTTCAAGGGTGTGCCGTACGGCTGCAGGGCTATCAGGCTGCTGATCAGGAGCAAGGAGACCGCCCCCACCAGAATCAGGTACCACGTTTTATCAGGTCTCTTCGCACTTGCCATGCCGGCCTCCTTTTCCGTAATAGGGGCAAGGCGGCGGCTTGCCCTACGGCGTGGGCGTTTCTGCTATCTCGGACGATGTCGTCGGCGCTGGCGTGGCGGTGGGCGTGGGCGTCGGCGGCACCGGAGGTGAGGTCAGCAAGCCAATCGCCTGGTCGAGGGCATAAGTGGGCAGCAAGTAGGGCAAGCTGTCAGCTTGCCCTACTACGGCGTCGGTGTTTCTGTTACTTCGGGCGATGCCGCTGGCGTGGCGGTGGGCGTGGGCGTCGGCGGCACCGGAGGTGAGGTCAGCAAGCCAATCGCCTGGTCGAGGGCATAAGTGGGCAGCAAGTAGATAGGTTGCTGTCCTTCGACAGGCTCAGGACGCTGCCCCTCAATTTGCACGTAGTAGGCCGTGCCCTGCGGATTCTTATCCCCGATGCGGAGTACCATCTCGTCCTCGCCCAGCGGCATGATGCGGATGACGTAGCCCGGCGCGGCCAGCCCGAAGACGTTGAGCGGCTCGTTGGTTTCGCTCAACACGCGGTTGGCGCGGATGTCCACCAACTGCGATACTATCTTCTTGACGCGGTCCTGGTCCGTCGCCTCGAGGGGCGGCTCCAAGCACTGCCACCCGATCTCTCCGTAGTACGTTAAACGCACGGCAGCAGCCGTCACTGGTTGCTCGATCTCCAGACGGACTACATCCTCGGCCGTCATTGTCCACAACTGCGATTGTTCAGTAGAAATCTCCCCCTCAGAGGACGGCTTACTGCCCCGGACCTCGGCAAAGTACACGTAACCGCCCATCACGATCAGGATGGCCAACAAAATCAGCAAATTCCTGCGATTCATGGCTCACCTCACTTCCTTCGCCTGCGCTCAGGACAGGGCCAGATCGTTACCTCCGGCTCCACCACACCCACACCCCGGCGATGATCACCACCAACGGCAGAATCCCGATGCTGGAGTAGAGAATCAGCCGCTGCTGGATGCCCGTCAACGGAGTAATCTGGCGCACGTCCGTCGGCTTGCTGCTGATGGAGATAAGGATTTCCTCCTCGGTCAGCCAGTTGGCGGCGTTGAGAAACAGGTCCTTGTTGCCCAGCGCACCGCTCACCGTGTTCAACACTTCGTCGGCGGCGAAGTCCGAATCGCCGAAGACTACCAGCCGCCCGCCGCTATCCGTCATCTCCGCGCTGATGCCCAGCACCAGCGGTCCCTGTGCGTCCGCGCTCTTGTCGTTGCTGAGCTGGCGGTTCTGCAGGTCCGTCTCACCCCAGCTATCCTTGCTCGTCTCGATCAGGCGGCTGGTAGCCACGCCGTCGGGCAACTCCGCCATCGGCTCAATCGAACGGGCCACGGGGAAGAAGGAAGTCAGTCCACCCAGGTCTTTGGTGATCGCGCTGTAGGGGTACTGGGCCGCCAGTGGGGTCAGATAGTCGCCAAAGAAAGCGTTGACCGGATCAACCACCAGGTCGTCCCGCAGGCTAAAGCCCCACTTGGCCAGGTAATCGTTACCCAGGACGTTCGGCAGCGTGGGATCGGTCAAGAACATGACCTTGCCCCCGCCGTCCAGGTAAGCGCGCAGCGTTTCCGCCTCTTTGTCCGAGAAAGAAACCTGCGGAGCAGCTACGATCAGGGCGGCGGCGTCCAGGGGCACGGTGTCGGTGATGGTGGCCAGGTTCAACATGCTTACCTGGTAGTTTTCGTCCAACAACGCCTGGCGGACGGCGCTGTAGGAACCCTGGTCGGTTCCCTGCGGGTCGTGCTCCTTGTGGCCGGTGATGAAGTATATAGTCTTGGTCTCAGCCTGGGTAACTTTGAGGATGGCGCTGGTGATGCTCTTCTCGTCGGGATAATACACCTCCTGCCGGCGATCCGCCTGCTGAAAGAGCATCGTGCCGTCGCGGGTGATCCCGTACTGGCGGGCCACGCCCGGCTGCAATTCGGGATCAATCACCTGGTAGCTCAGCTTGTCGGTGTGATAGCGGTACTCCGTGATCAGATCGTCGGCCTCCTGACGGTAGTAGTAGCTGGTGGTGAAGAAAGCGGTGATCTCCACCGGCTCTTCCAGCCCGGCCAGAATCTGGATGGTCTGCGGAGAAAGGGAGAACTCCTTGCTGGCCGTCAGGTCGAAGCGCTTGTGATGGCGGTTGCCCAGGAAGTTCACCAGCACCAGGATGCCGATGAGGGCCACGCTCATCAGGGTGGCGCTTCCGCCGTAGCGCGCCGTGCGCCCGGTCAGCGTCCTTTTCACCTGTTCGGGCCGGCCCACGACGAACAGCCCGACGAGAACCAGTCCCAGGATCAGCAGGACTTCGACTGTAGTGTTGAACTGCCGGGTCACGAGATACAGGCCCAATCCGGCAGCCAGGGCCAGCAGGCCAGCATAGAACGAGTACGTTGCGATTGACTGCAATCGAGCGCGCATCTATCGCCACCTCCTTGTCTCCAGCACGCGGGTGGCCAGGAACAGGGCCACCACGATTACGCTCACGCAATACACCACGTCCTTGCTGTCCACGATCCCGCGCAGGAAGTCATAGAAGTGCGTGCTGAGTGATATATAGGTGAACACACCGGAGATCGGCGATCCGGTGAACTGAGACAGGGCGTCTATCAGCCAGGCCAACAAAGACAGGCCCACGCCCAGGACGGCGGCCACGATTTGATTGCTGGTCAAGGCCGAGGTGAGTGTGCCCAGCGCCAGCAAAGCTCCGCCCAAAAGCAGCACGCCGCCGTATCCAGTGAGCACCGGCCCCCAGTCGGGGTTGCCGTAGCGCCACAGGATCAGGGGGTAGTAGGCGGTGAGCAACAGGATGCCAGCGAACAGGCCCAGGCTGGCCAGCCACTTGCCCAGCACCACCTCCCAATCCTGCACCGGTGAGGTCAACAGCAGTTCCAGCGTCCCCGACCGCTGCTCCTCGGCCAGGAGGCGCATGGTCAGCAGGGGGGCGACGAAGAGCAGGATGGTCGTCAGATTGGCGAAGAGATAGCGCAGCGTCGCCTCCTGCGAGAGCAACAAAATCGCGGCGAACAGGTATCCGCTGACCAGCAGGAAGGCTGCCGTGACCACGTAAGCGATAGGTGAGACGAAATAGGCTTGTAGTTCGCGTCCAGCGATGGCCAGAGTGTTGCGCATGATGCTACCTCCTCTCCACAATCCGCTCGTCGAGCGCCGGGGTGGCCGTGTCCTCGGCTGTCAGTTTGAGGAAGATGTCCTCCAGACTCATTTCAATGGATCGCAGTTCCAACAGGCCCCAGCCGCCGTTCACCACCGTGGCCGCCAGCGCAGCGCGGCAATCCTGTCCCTGAGCGCAGGTCACTCCGTAGATGCCACCATCTTCCGGCTCGACGTCGTCCACGCCGGGCACCCGACGCAGCGCCTCGATTACTTCCTGGCCCGGCTGGGCCACCTGAACGTGCAGGAGCGTGCCCCGCGCCAGGCGGTCGGTGAGCTGGCGGGACGTGCCCTCGGCCACGATCTCCCCCTCGTTGATGATCAGCACCCGGTCGCAGGTCTGCTGCGCCTCGGAGAGGATGTGGGTGCTGAGGATGATGGTTCGCTCGTGCCCCAATTCCTTGATAAGCTCTCGCACTTCGATGATCTGCTTGGGATCCAGACCGATGGTCGGCTCATCGAGAATGAGCACTTCGGGGTCGTGGACCAGCGCCTGGGCCAGGCCCACGCGCTGGCGGTAGCCTTTGGACAGCTTACCGATGATCGTGCCCGCCTTGTCGGTGACGTGGCAGTCTTCCATCGCCGCCTCAACCTGCGCCTTCCGGTCGCTCACGCCCCGCAGGCGAGCCATAAAATCCAGATAAGAATACACGGACATCTCCGGGTACAGGGGCACGGTCTCTGGCATGTAGCCGATGCGGCGGCGCACTTCCAACGAGTCGGCAAAAATGTCGAAGCCGGCGACACGCGCCGTGCCCGCGCTGGGCGGCATGTACCCGCTCAGGATACGCATGGTGGTCGTCTTGCCGGCCCCGTTCGGCCCGAGGAAGCCCAGGATTTCTCCTTGCTCCACGCGAAAGTTGAGATCGCGGATGGCTGCCAGATTGCCGTAGTACTTGGTCAAATTCTCGACTTCAATCATGGCATTCTTTACCTCCTCGTTATAATCAGTGCAAAAGCGTAGCGGCCAACCGCTGCGTTGGCCTTATGGCGGACAGGGCCGTCCGCCGCTACATCTCGTTTCTTCAGACCTGCAGATTCGCTCACAAAGGAAAAGCACAATGTTCTGCGCGAAGGCTTCACAATGTGCTCGTTTTCAGGCTCGTCCGGCGTAATATATCACAACCCCATGTGTCTGTCAAATGTTAAGGAGCTGTGAAGGTGCGACGCACTTCGGCAATGCGTCGCGCCACGTGCTTTGTCTGATGATTACCCATAAGTAGGGGCGAGGCATTCTCAGCACAAAGTTGGCTGAGATTCGTGTCGTATACAAGACGACAACACGCATCAACAGAGCAGTTTTGTAGAATGCCTCGCCCTACCATCACATGTGGGTAATCACCAGGCTTTGTCTTTTGCGCGCCTTATAGTATAATAGGCCACGACAGTCGCTCAATTGGCAACCCGTGAAAGGGGGGTGCATGAAAAACTTTGCCCAGCCGGCCGAAACGATGTCGGCCACGGCATGGAGGCGGGTCTGGGCCCGGCCACACAACGGCATCGCCGCCCGGTTGTGCGCGTTCGGCAACTGGGTGGGCCGGGTGGTAACGTTCAGCATGCTCAAGGACGTGGACCTGCGCGGGGGAACGATCCTCGACCTGGGATGCGGCCACGCCGAGGTCACGATGGCCCTCCTCCAGCGCCACGGCGGGCGCGCGCTCACTGCGGTGGATTTCTGCACCGAGGCCATCGAATCGGTCAGGCGGCGAAGAGGCTCATTGCCAGTCACCACAATCTATGCCGACCTGCTGAAGCTCGATCTGGACCAACAATTCGATCTGGTGTACAGCAGCATGGTCGTCGAGCATTTCTGGGGCGAAGCTAGACGGCGGGCCATCGCCCAGCACGCCCGTTTCGCCAGACCGGGGGGGTACGTGTTTATCAACGCGCCCGGCCGGTCGTTCTTCTCGAGAATCTTCGATGCCTCCCTGAACCAGCCATCTGGCATCCGTGAGAAGCACTTCACGCCCGGCGAACTGCGCGCCCTCCTGAGCGAACACCGGCTGGAGATCGTTCGTTTTCGGAGCCTACTCCTCGGTTCGGTGTTGTTCGTTCTGGCTCGCAAACAGGTGGAGTGCGGCGGCAGATTGGAAGTCACGCTTGACAGGACTGGTGCGGAGTAGCAGAACTTGTTCTGCGCCACGAACGCGAAACAAGTTTCGCTATTCCCACGATAGGTCTACACGTGAAACAAGGTCACCTGTCAAATCGCGCTTGACACCGTGGTAGGTTGGGAAGGCAATTGAGGCCGCTCTCACGCGCAGATTCCTGGAAGGAGGAGTCCTATGAAAGGTTCACTCACACGTACCATCCTAGCTTTGCTGCTCATCCTGGGCGGCGTCGTGCTCTTGTTAGAAAACCTGGGGTACCTACGGGGCTGGAGATCGTGGTTCTGGACCACGATCTTCGGCGGGGGTGGACTCGTCTTCCTGGCCGTGTATGCCAGTAACCGGAAGCAGTGGTGGGCGCTCATTCCTGGGGCCAGTCTGATCGGGGTAGGGCTGCTCATCTTTCTGGACACCGTGCCGGCAGTGCCAGACGAGGTGGGGGTCGGAATCATGTTGCTGTGCATCAGCCTGGCCTTCTGGGTCATTTTCCTCGGCGACCGCAGCCAGTGGTGGGCACTAATTCCTGCCGGAGTGCTGATCGTCGTGGCGGTGATCCCCATCATCGAGGCGCAGGGATTGTCAGGGCCAGTGATCGGCGGCCTGTTCTTCATCGGCATAGGACTGGTGTTCACCGTGCTCTACCTTTTCAGCTTCAGCAACCCGGACCTCAGGTGGGCCAAGTATCCAGCTATACCCTTGTTCCTCATCGGCTTGCTGGTGATATTCGCCTCCCAGCTACTCACCTGGTGGCCACTGCTGCTCGTCCTCCTGGGTCTGTACCTGTTGCTGCGCATGATGACGGGCAGACGATGACGCGCCTGACAATCTCCCTGGCCCAGATAGACCTGGCCTGGGCTAAACCCGAGCTTAACCTGGCCCGCACCCGTGAACTGGCCGTTGAGGCCGGGCGGCGGGGATCAGACCTGGTCCTTTTCCCCGAACTGTGGCTCAGCGACTACGACTTGGCCCACGCACCGAAGTACGCCAGCGCCCCCGGCTCCGGCGCTTTCGCCCTGCTATCCGACGTGGCCCGGCAGAGTGGTATCCACCTGCTAGGTTCGCTCCTGGAGACAGACGGCGAGCGGATGTACAATACGGCGGCGCTGTTCGCCCCGGACGGCGAGTTGGTGGTCACTTACCGCAAAACGCACCTCTTCGCCCCGATGGGGGAAGTGCGTTATCTGACCCCCGGTGACGCGCTGCCCGTCTTCGACCTGCCGTGGGGCCGCTGCGCCCTGGCAATCTGCTACGACCTGCGCTTCCCGGAGGTTTTCAGCCGCTACGCCGCAGCGGGAGCGCGCATCGTTTTCCTGGTCGCCCAGTGGCCGCTCCGCCGCTGGACTCACCTGCAAACTCTCGTTCGGGCGCGAGCTATTGAGAACCAGATGTTCGTCGTCGCCTGCAACCGGGTGGGCGAGGCGGGAGGCGAGCGCTTCGGCGGGCACTCGGTGATCTGCGATCCGTGGGGCCAGCCTGCCGTCGAGGCAGGCGAGGACGAGGTGCTGCTGACGGCCATGATTGACCTGTCACTGGTTGAGCAAATGCGGGCGCAGCTCCCCTTCTTCGCCGACCGCCGCCCGGAATTGTATCACTGCTGAAGGATCGCAATCCTCCCGCAGGTTTGGAACCTGCGGGAGGGTTGCGGGACTGCTCAGGCTTTCGTCATTGCGAGGGCGCGTCAGCACCCGAAGCAATCCCCAGCGTATTTGGAGATTGCTTCGCTCCGCTCGCAATAACAACATTGGGTGTCGGTCTGTCAAGTCAGTCCCCAGGGCCGAGCAGTTACCGCGAAGCTACATTCGACCGCTTTTCAATTTTGTTCAAGGAGGAACAATCACATGATCGTCATTGCCAGCGAGAACGGACGGGTGGGAATCGTTGAGGCGATGCACGTGCTGCGCTGCGGCGGCTCGGCGCTGGATGCAGTGGAAGCGGGCATCCGTCTGGTGGAGGACAACGCCGAGGACGAAACCGTGGGCGTGGGCGGCATCCCCAACCTGCTGGGCGAAGTGGAACTGGACGCCAGCGTCATGGACGGTCGCACGCGGGCCTGCGGCGCAGTGGGGTCGGTGAGCGGGTACGCCCATCCCATCTCCATCGCCCGCCGGGTGATGGAGGAACTGCCCCACGTGTTCCTGGTCGGCGAAGGGGCGGAGCGTTTCGCAGCGGAGATCGGCGCGGAACGCCGCCAACTCCTCACCGAAAAGGCTGCGGAGACCTGGCGCAAACACATGCTGAGAACGATGTCCGAAGAAGAACTGGAGCGGCTGGCCGAGGATGCCGACCTGCGCCGCTGGGTGACTGTGGCCATGGATCCTCGCCTGGTGGGAGGCACGGTGAACTTCATTGCTCAGGACGCGGCGGGGAACATCGCCTGCGGGGTGAGCACCAGCGGCTGGGCGTGGAAGTACCCCGGTCGGCTGGGCGATTCGCCGGTGATCGGCGCGGGGAATTACGCGGACAGTCGCTACGGCGCAGCAGCCTGCACCGGCCTGGGCGAGCTGACCATCCGCGCGGGCACGGCGCGCAGTGTGGTGCTGTACATGCAAATAGGCCTGGAGGTCGAGGAAGCCTGTCATCGGGCGATGAGAGACCTGCAAGAACTCCGGCCCGGCGGCGGAGTTGATATTCTGGCCCTGGATCGCTACGGGCATCACGCCGCAGTCACCAACGAGGAGTTGAGTGACACCTACGTGGTCATGACCGACGAGATGGACACCTACGAGGAGCGGCCCCGCACGTTGGTGCCGCCTCTGGTTAGAGAGTAGCATCGGGGCTTGCCCCCGACGCTTGCGTCGCCCACAAAGGACGACGCTCGTGACGGTCACTGTTCTCGACTTTGCCAGAATTTCTCTGTGTGATATAATCAGGACAGCCAGAAGCATCCGATGATTAAGGAGACCCAGTGTGAACGGAAGTGATCAGGACATCGTCAACTACGATGTGGTGCTCATTCCCGCCGAAGAAGGTGGCTTCACGGTCATCGTCCCGGCTCTGCCAGGGTGCATTTCCGAAGGTGAAACCGAAGAGGAGGCTTTGGAGAACATCCGGGATGCCATTGAGGGATGGTTAGTGGTGGCCAACAGGCACGGGCTTGACATCCCGTTCGTACCCCGCGTGAAACTGATCACCGTGGGAGTGGCCGCTTGAGCCCCCGGCTTCCTGCTTTGAAACCCCGCCAAGTAGTCCGCGCTCTGCAACGCGCCGGATTCGTCATTGATCACCAGACTGGAAGCCATGTGATTCTCTACAAGGATGGACACCCCAACCCAGTCTCCGTCCCCCAACACAACAAGGATCTGAAGCGCGGCACTCTGGTCCGCATTATCAAGGATGCCGGACTGGATCACGACCGGTTTCTAGAACTTCTATAGCCACGGCCCTGCGTCGCTCTCTGGAGTGGCTCAGAGCCATGTCCTCAATTCGTGACCACCCCCGGCAATTGGCGCGTCGGGCGGAAGTGTGATATAATTAACACAGCTTGAACCTGCTACCTTTTGCACGCCCCCGTAGCTCAGTTGGATAGAGCACCGGCCTCCGAAGCCGATGGCGCGCGTTCGAGTCGCGCCGGGGGTACTCCCTTATAGCACTGTGGTTAGCACAGTATCGTCGCCGCCCAAATCGCGACGTTAGCCAATCGAGGAGGGTAGTGTGCAAGACCGACGGCCGCCCCCCCCACTCTGGGAATTATCCTGGGGGAGCGGCTGTTTGTTGATTGGATGGGCATCGCTCAGCGATGGCCTTCCGACCACGGCGAAAGAGGCGCGGTCAGGAAACCTTTGCTTCTGGCGGGCGATGTCTCGTCGGGAACTGGTCACCCGATGAATCCGATTAAGCCGATGAGCCTGTATATCGGCTATCCGCTAGAGACCAACCCTCCTAACAGGTTTGAGAGCTTGTTTTAAAAGTCATTGCGAGGAGCGCAGCGACGAAGCAATATCCTCTTTTGCGGGCGAGAGATTGCTTCGCTCCGCTCGCAATGACACTTCTGAAACCTGCGAGAGGGTCAAGCCAACCGAAAGGAGTCACACCATGCCCACAAACTCGATAACCAATCAGGCCGACCGCGAACTGCTGTACGAAATCATGTACGCGCTGAAAGAGGGCGATGACGACGAGCGCAGCAAAGCCGTCGAGGACAAGGTGCCCAAATTGCACGACAAACAGGCTGCCCGCGACGAACTCATCCGCCTGCTGGACTATGGCGTGAGCGCGAGGGAGAAAAAAGCGGAGTGGGAAGATCTATGGACGGAGTGGGAGGACCCAAACGCCGAGGTGAGGGGTTGGGCGGCCACGGCGTTGGCCAGGTTGTGCGGCACGGATGACAAGGCGGCCCGAGACGCCGTCAGCAGCCGTTTGCGGACGGAAGAAGAACAGAGGCCGCGCTACTGGATGCTGCTCGCTCTTCACAAAATGAGCAGCCAGCAAGACATCGAAGGCGTGGTGCGCGGCATCGCCGACGATTACACAAAGCAACTCGACGCCGACGAGAACCCCTCGTTTGAGGGCCGGGGTGCCGATAACAGCCATGCTGGACCGCTGGCCCTGGCCATCCTGGCCTCCTGGAAGGATCGAATGGCGGCCGAGAGGCTGGAAAAAATGCTCAGATCCCAGGACTTCGAGTGGATGTGGTCGGCCTGCCGTGCGCTGGAGGCGGTCAGTTGCCGCGAGATGCTGGAGCCGCTCCAACACGTGGCCGAAGACCCCAGAACATGGCCGGACATCCGCAACAAGGCCGTAGTAGCACTGGGAAAGATCGAGAGCCCGGCGGCGGCGCGGGTGCTGGGCCGGGTGCTCACCGGAACGCGCGAGGCGATCACCAAAGAATCGGCCCTCGAGGGACTGGAGCGCCTGGGCCAGTCGCGCCTGGTGCGGGACACGCTGGAACAATTGGAAAAGGACAGCAAGGCACCGTACTCCGTGGCCGATAGTCTGATGGCCGCCCTGCTGGATGGCAACGCGCAGATCCGGCACCGGGCAGCGGCGGCCCTGCCCAAAGTGATGATTGACCTGAAAACTTACCAGGACGGCGACCAGGAAGCGTACGAAAAAGCCCTGGCCCAGGCGCGGGTACCGGCCACCGAAAAAGTGGTTGCCGAGTTGGTCCGCGAGCGAGTTGACCTCGACAAGGGCGTCCCCCTGCTGGTGGACGCGCTGCGGGTGATTGACCCGCCGGAAGCCGAAGCCGCCGCTACCGTGCTCACCAGGTACCTATACAGCGACGACGTGTCGGTGAAGCAGCGGGCCGAGCACGCCCTCAAACTCGTCGGCGGGGAAAAGGCCGTGCAGACGCTGATGGGCCAGAAATCCGAGGTGCTGCGCGCGTACAACGACCTGCTGGCCAAAGCCGACGAGCCGATCCAACTCCTGTTCCAGGAGACGATGCGCCAGGCCCAGTTCAGCTTCCGCGTCAGCCAGACGATGAGTATCACCCTTTTCATCATCGGCGTAGTCGTTCTCATCGCCGGCCTGGGCGTCGCTTTCACCGCCGGTAACGATGGTATCCAGCGCATCTTCGGCGCAGGCGCATCAATCGTCGGCGTGATCGCCGTCGTGCTCGATCTGCTGTTGCGCGATCCACACCAGCGCGTGCAGGAAACGACCAGCGTGCTGCTGCGCATCAAGGTGATTTTCCTCGGCTACCTGCGGCAGATTCACCAGGTAGACGCGACCTTTAAGCACGAGTTCATCGAGGGTGGCAAGGAGTTCGGCATCAAGGAAGTCCAGGATACGATCAAGCAGATAAATGACGTAGTGAACAGGACGATGGACTTGATCGTCCTCCACCTGCCGGTGCGCAAAGCCGAGAAGCTGGCCGTGGACGAGGTGCTCAAGCCATGGCAGGAGAGGCTGGAAGCAGCGGCGAAGACATTAGAAGAGAAAGCCAAAACAACCGCTGAGGGGGAGGGAAAGAAGAAAACGGACAAGGCTACTCCGCTCCCCGCCCAACCCGACACCGGGCGCGGCCGGGAAGGGGGCGACGCGGCGTGAGAGTAGAACAGGTGCGACGCACCTCGGAGGTGCGTCGCACCTTTCACTATAAACCTTCCCTGGCGGCGACGACCTTTTGCACCCGTTCCAGGAAATCCCCCACGGGCATGGCCCCCAGGTCCTCTTCCGTACGCAGACGCACGGCCACCGCCCCGGCCTCCATCTCGCGGTCACCGATGACCAGCATGTAAGGGATTTTCTCCACCTGCGCGCGGCGGATTTTGGCGTTCATCCGGTCGGTGGAATCGTCCACCTCGACGCGCAACCCTGCCCCTCGCAGCCGGTCCGCGACCTGGCGCGCGCAGGCGTTATGCCGGTCGGCGATGGGGATGAGCCGCGCCTGCACCGGCGATAGCCACACCGGGAAGGCTCCGGCGTAGTGCTCGATGAGCGCACCGAAGAACC
>Ga0116202_10001058_pt1 | contig 16005 bp, 11 predicted proteins | sample LakKivw325mmetaG_FD_94479 | JGI IMG/M metagenome (GOLD analysis project Ga0116202, IMG submission 94479) | Anoxic lake water microbial communities from Lake Kivu, Rwanda to study Microbial Dark Matter (Phase II) - Lake Kivu water 325m metaG | ecosystem: Environmental > Aquatic > Freshwater >...
CATCCTCTGCACATCCATCGGCACGTCGAGCAACACGGGACCCGGACGACCGCTGCGTGCGGTGTCAAACGCCTTGCGGAGCAATTCCGGCACCTCATCGGCTGACCGGGCCTGCCACGCAGCCTTGGTTATAGGACGTGCCATCGAGACTATGTCTGTCTCCTGAAACCCCATCTGCCTGACTGGTCGGTCGCCTTTGAGTTCGTAGGTATTGACCTGTCCAGTGATGAAGACAGCCGGCGATGAGTCGAAATAGCAGCTTCCTATCCCAGTGAGGAGATTCACTGCGCCTGGTCCACTCGTGGCCATCGCAACTCCCGGTACTCCGGTCATTCTCCCATACGCGTCGGCGGCAAAAGCTGCGGACTGCTCGTGGTGCAGACTCACGATCCGAACGGCGCCACGTTGATGCAGGGAGTCAAGCATGTGTGTAATCATGCCCCCAACCATCTCAAAGACGTGGGTTACGCCCTGCGCCACCAGGAAGTCTGCTATGTAGTCAGAAGCTTTCAAGCTGCTCTTCCTGTCGTTTCAGAGGATAGACGCGATTCCAGATGGAAGTCCAGACTGCGGCGGATGGCTTCGTCAATCTCGACTGTCTGCAGAAGTCCCAACTCGGACCGTGCCCGCTCTACTGATGGAACGTAGCGGTCCGCTGAGAGTCCGCGTGCAGACTTCTCCGCAACGATCCCGCAATTGCCCGACAAGAGTGTCGGGCCTATCACCACATTTTCCGCCAAACCAGCCTCTCTCGCTACGGTCCGTGCCAACGTCTCTATTGAGATTGGACGATCCGAGCCCACGTTGTACGCGCGACCGCACCTCCCACGAAACAGGATGGTCCAGAGCCACACCGTCAGGTCCGACGCGTACAGATACGAGCGGACCGGGGTGCCATCCCCCTGGACAACAATCGGGCCGCCGATCACGGCGTCACGCATGAAACTCGCTGCGGCGAACGGTCTGTCCAGAGATAGATGCGGACCGACAAACGAGAAACACCGCGCCACCTTGATATCAAGGCCGTAGGAGCTCGCATACATGCCGCACAAGGCCTCCGCGGCGCGTTTTCCGTGTGCGTACGCGCACTGGGCATCCAGAGGGTCAGGAGCGCCGACGAAGTCTTCTTCAACTTGCTCCACTTCACGAGGCTGCGCTCCGTATACCGCTCCGCTACTGACAAACAGGAACTTGCGCACTCCACACATATTAGCGAAATCAAGGACTCTCCGCGTCCCCAGAGCAATTGTATCGAACGTCGCGACCGGAAACTGCCTGCACCGGCAAATATCAACTTCGGCGGCCGCGTGGATAAGATGACTGCAGCCGTCTCGTGGAAACTCAAAGTCACGCACGTCTCCTCGCACAAAAGTAAGCGCAGGGTTTTTCGCAAGCTCAGGGCACTTTGAGGCGAACGTCTCGGGACTTCGGCTCAAGACCAGTGCCCGAGCATTCAGGCCAAACTCGTCGTTCGCCCGAACAAAACTACCCAGCAACCATCTTCCGAAAAACCCGGTGCCACCCGTTATGAAGAGCGTTTCACCGCGTATTTCCTCCCACAGATTGCGCGTTTGCGAGATTATGTTTGCCAGGTCGTCCTCGACCACACGATTAGTCAATACTGATGGCTCCCGTTAGGTTTGATTATCCTGCGCACTGCCAGTGCGCTACTAATGTATTATCGTCCGTGTACAGTGATTTGGCAAGGGCATTTTCCGTACTGCCCGAGTTGCCAAGTCTGCTAAAGACTAACGTCCATTCAGTCGATAGTTCTCTAGGCACACCACAGCGCGAAGGAGCACATTATGAAGCGAGCACTCATAACCGGCATTACCGGCCAGGACGGTGCGTACCTGTCTGAGTTTCTTCTTGACAAAGGTTACGAAGTGCACGGCATCGTACGCAGATGCTCCCTCTTCAATACCGACAGGCTGGAACACCTCTTTCAAGACACTCACGAAACCGGCCGAACGTTCATTCTTCACTACGGCGACATGGCCGACGGGACTTCGCTGCGCCGTATAATCGACACGGTTAACCCCGATGAGGTCTACAACCTCGCCGCGCAATCCCATGTGCGCGTGAGTTTTGACCAATCAGAATACACAGCCGACGTCGTAGCGACAGGTGCGTTGAGGCTACTCGAAGCAATCCGTGATCACATTCGGTTCACGTCTCGTGAGGTACGAGTGTACCAGGCATCGTCATCGGAGATGTTTGGATCGGCCCCGCCGCCGCAAAGCGAGACTACGGCGTTTCACCCGCGCAGCCCGTATGCGGTCGCCAAGACTGCTGCACATTACTTCGCTGTCAACTACCGTGAGGCATACGGTATGTTTGTCTCAAACGGCATTCTCTTCAACCACGAATCCCCCAGGCGCGGGGAGACGTTTGTGAGCCGCAAGATCACCCGTGCCGTCGGCCGCATCAAGATGGGCCTGCAAGACAAGCTGTTCATGGGCAACACGGGCGCCCGAAGAGATTGGGGATATGCTGGAGACTACGTGGAAGCTATGTGGCTGATGTTGCAGCATCATTCTCCCGATGATTATGTAATAGCTACGGGTGAAAGTCATACGGTCACAGAACTGCTGGATGAGGCGTTCGGCTATGTCGGCCTTGACTGGCGGAGCCTTGTGGAGATTGATCCGCGCTACTACAGACCCGCTGAAGTCGATCACCTCTGCGGTACCGCCCAGAAAGCCAGGGATGTCCTGGGCTGGAAACCGCGAACCGGATTTCGCGAACTGGTGCGGATGATGGTGGATCACGATATGGAAATAGCCAGCAGAGAATGGGTCTTGAAGAACGCGGGGCACGAGTCCAGCGTGCGAGCCGCCTGAGGCTTAGAGGAGAGAATGCGCATGAGAGTTCTGCTAACTGGTGGAAACGGACTGCTTGGGTCGGCAATACGAAGACTGGCGCCCGTGCTGACCCCGGAGAACGAACTTCTCTCACCGTCACGCCCCGAGGTAGACCTCTTGTGCGTTGACTCGGTCGAGGGATTCGTCAGAGTGACCAGGCCGGACGCGGTGATACACTGCGCCGGGAAGGTTGGCGGCATCCTTGCCAATGTCAACGATCCGGTGGGCTACCTCTTTGAAAACACCCAGTTGAACCTGAATGTAATCCGCACCTGCGCCCGGGTAGGCGTCCGCAAGCTAGCCTACATCGGAAGCTCGTGCATGTACCCTAAGGACCTCAACAGACCACTCGCCGAGAATGATCTTCTCGACGGAAGACCCGAACCAACCAACGAAGGGTACGCCCTGGCAAAGATAGTCGGCGCGAAGCTATGCGAATACTACGCAAGGCAGCACGGGCTGCACTATCGGACACTGATACCCTGCAACCTTTACGGCCCGGGGGAGAGGTTCGACGCAGTAAGAAGCCATCTGGTTGCGGCATCCCTAGTGAAATCCCACGCAGCCAAGACTTCAAGCCAGCCAGCGATTGAGATTTGGGGCGACGGCAGCAGTCGACGCGAGTTTCTCTATGTGGACGATTTCGCGTCCTTTGTCCTGCAGAGCCTGGAAAGGCTGGAGACGTTCCCAGACTATCTGAATACAGGCTTCGGAGAGGATTTCTCTGTGCTGGACTACTACAAGATCGCGATGCAAGTCACGGGCTATGAAGGCAAGTTCACTTTCGATATGAACAAACCATCAGGCATGGCAAGCAAACTGCTTGATTCAACCAAAGCCAGTGCCTACGGTTGGCAGCCGACCACCTCGCACATCGAGGGAATGGCAAGAACATATGAATACTACCTTTCGACACTGAACTCCACAGGACGGCAGGCGGCATGACAGTGCAAAACAGCGACTGTTCCGCAAACGTGAATTCCTCGGCCTCGCTCAGAACGGAATATCCACTGGCGTGCACCACGTGGGGAGAAGAGGAAATCGAGTCCGTCGTGAAGGTGCTGGAGTCCGGCAGACACACGATGGGTGACCGAGTACGTCTGTTCGAGTCCGCAGTTGCCTCACGGTTCGGGTCGAAACACGCGATAATGGTCAACAGCGGCTCTTCGGCCAACCTGCTCGCCGTGGCAGCACAGATGCACCGCGGCGAGAGTCCCCTGCAAAAGGGCGATGAAGTGCTTGTACCCGCGGTCAGTTGGGCCACAACGTACTTTCCGGTATCCCAACACGGGCTGCGGCTCCGCTTTGTGGACATCGACAAAGACACTCTGAACCTCGACACGTCATTGCTGGAAGACGCAATCACGCCGCGCACTCGTGCTCTGCTCGCTGTCAATCTGCTGGGCAACCCCAACGATTTTGACGTACTGCGCAGTTTCTGTCAGCGTCACGACCTGATACTGCTGGAAGACAACTGCGAATCCATGGGTGCAACGTACATGTCCCGGCACACAGGCACGTTCGGCGAGTGTTCCACTATGAGCACATTCTTCTCCCACCACATTTGCACGATGGAAGGCGGATTGGTGCTCACCGACGACGAAGAGCTGGCGCAGATAGTCACCTGCCTGCGCGCACACGGCTGGACGCGGGAGCTGCCTGAACAAAACCACGTCTTCGACAAGACGGGGGATCCGTTCGACGATCTCTTCAGGTTCGTTCTTCCGGGATACAACCTGCGCCCACTGGAAATAGAGGCCGCGGTTGGAATCGTCCAACTCCGGAAGCTGGACAACATGCTCGCCGAACGCAGAAAGAATGCCGCACTGTTCAAGGAGATCTTTGCGAACCGAGAGTACGTATCTACACAGATGACGACTGGCGAGAGTTCGTGGTTCGGGTTCGCAATGATACTGCAGGAAGAACTGGCGGGTAAGCGTGCAGAAGTGGTGCAGGCCCTCACAGCGGCGGGGATTGAATGCCGCCCCATAGTAGCAGGCAATTTCGCCCGAAACCCGGTTGTACACAAGTTGGACCATAGCATCCACGGCACACTGGACGCAGCCGACAAAATCCACAAGGATGGGTTTTTCGTCGGCAATCACCACTACGACATTTCGAACGAGCTGGAGTTACTGCTTGACGTGCTGGATTCGACAGCGCAGCAAGCCGCGTGTTCGAGTGCAAATGCTGCTAGCGGCCAAAACAGGAGGATAGCGTGATGAATAACGAACAGATTCGCACTGGAACTGACTACCGAGTCCGCAGCCACGGAATACTCTCGGACCTGATAACCAACGCCGAAAGGATGGCCGAATGCGGGATGACCGAGCAGGCAGCCGAGGTAGCAACCCTTGTGCTGTCATTTGACGCTGACAATGCGGCCGCACTGAACATTCTTGGTTACAACGCGGCGATGCAGGGTGATTGCGATCGGGCCATAGATTGTTTTCAACGTTCACGCCAGGCCGATCCGAACTGCCTTGACGCGGCAGTGAACCTCTTCGCGGTCTACAATCAAGCTGGGCGGCACGATGACGCCGCCTCATTGCGCATGACCTTGCTTGACAGCCGCCCGGACGACAAGGAGCTAGTCGACCAGCTTGCTGAACGTAGCATCGACGAAATTCGGGCAATGATAGACCACGACCCTGAAAACGCAGCCTACCATCTGGAAGCGGCCTCACTGTATGAACGACAGGGTGATCAGGCCAAGGCGCTAGAATACTATGAGAACGCCTGGGAACTGGATCCATCAAACGCTTCCGTCCGCAACAAGGCAATTGAACTCAGGAGCCGCATAGACACGGAGGCAGCTTAGCATGAACCCCAAGCTACTGTATGTAGGGATGCGATACGACTATGGCAGACCGGGGCGTGGTTTCGATTACGGCTACCGCAACATTGCCTCTTCCCTGAAGACATTCTGCAACAAACGCGGATGGGAGATGCTCTTCTATGACTTCATGGAAAGAGGCTCTGAACTTGGGCTTGATGCGATGACCGAGGAGCTATCCGACCTATCCGCACGGGAGAAGCCCGACTATGTTTTCTGCAGCTTGTTCGACTTCGAACACGACCCAAGACATCAGGCCTTCGCGCAGATGTCAGCCCGTGGGGCTGTCACTATCTCCTGGTTTTCGGACGACAACTGGCGCTTCGACAACTACTCATCTCAGATAGCGCCGTGTTTTGACTACGTACTCACGACGATTCCGGGAGCCGTGTCGAGGTATCAGGCTCTGGGACTTGGCGACAAAGTCATACGCACACAGTGGGCCTGCAATGAAGAGCTATACCGGCCCAGTGAATCCGTCAAGGATGTCGACGTGAGCTTTGTGGGAATGCCGCACTCTGACCGCGTAGAAGTGCTGAACGCCCTCATTCAGAACGGGCTGGACGTGCAGGTATTCGGTCATGGCTGGACTGATCGGCCACGATTGCCGTTCTATCAGATGGTGCGGCTGTTCTCACGCACAAAGGTCAATCTGAACCTGTCCAATTCTTCGTCCGCTACCTCAAATCAGATGAAAGGGCGTAATTTCGAGATCCCCGGATGCGGCGGATTTCAGTTGTCCGGACCGGCGGAGGGACTGGCCGACTGCTACGAAGACGGCAAGGAGATTGTGGTCTTCCATTCTACGGATGATCTGATAGACAAGTGCCGCTACTATCTTGAGCACGACAATGAACGCGAGGCCATCGCAAGGCGTGGCCATGAGCGGACTATCCGTGAACACACATGGCAGCACCGTCTGAACGACATTTTCGAGACCATTGACCGACGCACAACAGCGCACCGCCGAGCCCCGGTGGACGTGAACTCGACTGGCGGCGACGCCGACAGCGGTCACACCATTACCGTCGGCGCCTGGAACTACTACGAGTCGATGAACATAGGCAATGCCATGTTCAACGCCGCGAATAATGCGACAAACCGAGACAATGTGCTAAGCGTATTTCATCGACTGCGAGAGCACGGTCTCGAGAATGGGGTGCAAATAGACTCGCTGGATGCGATGAGCGATCTATCCAGGGCTGAGGCATTCCTGTTCTTCGACTTTCCCGACATGAACCATCCAAAGGTGAAACAGGCGATGGGCACAAACGCCCTCAAGTTCCTGGTCACTTTCGAGCCCGAGGTTGTGCGGCGCGAGAACTGGACATCCCAGAACCAGCAGTTGTTCGATTGGATCTTCACCTGGAACGACGACATAGTCGACGGAGAGCGGATCGTTAAGCTCGGTTTCTGCAACGAGTTGCCGTCCACGATCCCTAAGAACATCGCCGCCAAGACCCGTATGTGCGCGATGATTAACATGGCTAAGTCGTCGGAGCACGATAGAGAACTTTACAGCAAGCGAGTGGAAGCGATACGATGGTTTGAACAGAACCACCCGGATGACTTTGACCTGTATGGAATCGGTTGGAACCAGCGAGAGTATCCGTCCTACCGAGGTCCAGTGCCGAGCAAGGCAGACGTCCTGAAGAAGACTCGTTTTGCGATATGCTACGAGAACGCGGAGGGCTTTTCGGGCTATATCACGGAGAAGATATTCGACTGTTTCGTGGCCGGCTGCGTGCCAATATACTGGGGTGCGCCCAATGTGGCGGAGTACATACCCGCCCATTGTTATGTAGATCGTCTGGCATTTGGCACCTACGCGGAGCTGTACGATTTCCTAACAGGCATCACCGACGATCAGTACAAGGCCTATCTGGAGAACATAGAACAGTTTCTCAGAAGTCCACAGGCAGAAGTATTCACTTCGCGGCACTTTGCGCGGACGATAGTCGAACGGATAAAGTACAATGTGACCCAGAGCCGACGGTGCGCTCCGGCGGTCAGTGTTGCTATACCTTCATACAACTACGGACGCTACGTAGCACAGGCCATCGAGAGCGTCCTGGGACAGGACTGGGATGATCTGGAACTCGTCATATTGGACAACGCCTCCACCGACAACACTCCGGAGATAGTGAAGCCATATCTCGCGGACAGCCGCGTTCGCCACTTCAGAAATGATACCACTCTGCCAGTCCAGCAGAACTGGCAGAAGGCTGCAGGGCTTTGCCGTGGAAGGTATCTTGCAATCCTCTCCGCAGATGACTATTTCCTGCCAGGCCACCTCAGCAGTTTGGTGCGTCTTCTTGAGGATAATCCTCATTGTGATCTGGCATACACACGTGTCCAGGGCGTGAACGAAGCCGGAGAGGCAATATATACCAATAGCTCCGGCGACAGCATTCGTCCGGAGACCTATGTCGGTGGCTATGACGAATACACCGACTCACTGGTGCACGGCTGCTATATCACACCCAGTGCGGCAATCATCCGTCGGGATGCGTTCCGCAAGGTCGGAGGATTTGACACAGACTGCAAGGGAGCAATCGACCTTGACCTTTGGATCCGCCTTGCCGAGCGCAATCCCAACTTCATATTCGTGGGAAGACCGACAACAGCCTACAGGTTCCACGGTCCGCAGGACTCACAGCGTTACTTCGCCTCGGCGGAACCCCTGGAGGACTATCTCAGAATAGTCGAAAAGGCGTTGTCCTCGCCGCGGGCGGCCCAAGTACGCCAGGCCGGTGAAGGCATCATGAAGATGATCCAAATGAAGCTCAACAACACGCCGGTCATAAAGCGGATCAACGCGGTTGCCCAGGCTCTCACTGATGATGTCATCCCGAGCGAACCATCGGTAGGGTGCGATCTGAAGTCGCCACCCATCGAGGCATGCAGGCCACAGACCGTAAGTCTTTGCATGATCGCCCGAAACGAAGAAGATTTCATCGAACAGGCGCTGCTGAGCGTGGACCGGCTTGTGTGCGAGAAGATCGTCGTAGACACGGGTTCGGACGATGCTACACGCGAGATCGCGGCCGGGTGTGGTGCGCAGGTTTACGACTTCGTGTGGAACGACAGCTTCGCAGACGCCAGAAACAACGCAATTGGCCACGCAGTTGGAGACTGGATTCTGTTCCTTGACGCCGATGAGACACTTGACAAAGCAGGAATTGAAGCAGTTCTGAAGGCGATCCACGAGACAGAATATGCCGCGTATGACTTCCCGATAGTTAACTACCTCTCCGGCGGCAACAATCCGGACATCCAGCTCTCGCAGTGCTGCCGACTGTTCAGGAACATTCCCAAGCACCGTTACTCTGGCCGTATACACGAACGAGTGGCGCCAGCCGTCGAATCGGCCGGCGGCAAAACCGGTCTAATGTCCACGGTGATACACCACCACGGGTATCGCCCGGAAGTGGTGCAATCACGGGGAAAGAGGGAGCGGAACGTTCGTCTCCTGAATGATGAATTGCGTGAGAAGCCTGACGACGCCTACACGCTCTATCACCTCGGCAACGAGCACTTCAGCACCGGTGACTACAAGAAAGCCAGGAGATGCTACCAGAAAGCAGTCCAGAACAGCCGCGATTGTGATGTCTTCACACCTCTGGCGTATTCACATCTGACCGACACGCTGATTGCCACAGGAAGGAATGACGATGCACTGCGAACCGTCGAGACTGCTGAAGGCAGGCGCATAGTACACCCTCAGCTTTCTCACTGCAAAGGCAATGCGCTTCGTATGCTCGGAAGATTTGGCGAGGCCATCGATGCTTATGAGCAGGGTCTCCAAATGGGTCAGCAAGGCATGTGGACCGGCGATCCTGGTACGTGGGGCTTCAAGGCAAACTACGGGGCAGCGGCCGCCTGCGTGGCTGAGGGACGCTATGAGCGAGCCATCTCGCACGCGGAGATGGGCCTCAAGTCAAGACCGGATTGTACCGAACTCCGCGACATACTCGCGCAGGCCCGCGATCTGCTCCACGCAAGTCCGTCAGATGCCGCGCAATCGGCTGTTCGTCTGGGCTCAGGGCAAGATACCGGCAGCAAACCGAGGCTCTCGCTTTGCATGATAGTAAAGAACGAGGAGCAGTTTCTGGAGAAGTGTCTGCAGAGCGTCGATGGCATTGTCGATGAGTTGATTGTTGTAGACACAGGGAGCGTCGACCGCACTGTAGAAATCGCCGGGCAGCACGGCGCAAAAGTGCATTTATTCGAATGGACGGGGAGTTTCGCGGACGCGAGAAACGAGTCGCTGAGGTATGCGACTGGCGAATGGATACTCATACTCGACGCTGACGAGGTCCTGGATCCGATGAGCCATCGGGCGATAACGGATGCCATAGTCAATCCTATAGCCGATGGATACGAGCTTTTCTTCAGGAACCCGGTGACTTTGGATTCAGACGCGGACTACACTGAACACCGCGTGTGCAGACTGTTCCGCAACAAACCTGAATACCGGTTCTGCAGCAGAATCCATGAGAACATTGAGACAGCACTGCTCGCCAATGGCGGAAAAGTGGCGTCAATCGAGGCGCTGATCCACCACTACGGCTACACGTGGGACGTCGTTCAGGCCCGCGACAAACCCGAGCGATATACTGCGATGCTGGAGGAGGAACTGCGGGAGCACCCGGGGGACCTCTTCTATCTGCATCATCTGACAGCCGCGTACTGCGCGTACGGACGCTACGACAAAGCCGTCCCCCGTCTGCGCGAGGCTGTGGAGATAGCCCCGATGGATAACTCGTTCACGCCGCTCGTGTGGTCGAACCTGGTGAATGGACTGGTCGAACTGCGCAGACCTGAAGAGGCGATGGAAGTAGTTGAAAAAGCGGGCGCTCTCGGCATAGATCATCCTCAGTTCGCATTCTGCAAAGGCAATGTCCTTGCGATGCTCGGCAGGCACGAGGAAGCGATCGAGTCGTTCAGACACGCGATGGAGACCGGTCGCGGCAGAACCTGGAACGGAGACACGACGACCGCCGGCTACAAGGCCGATTTTGGAATCGCTTCATGTCTGAAGTCGCTGGAACGCTACGGGGAGGCGATCGAACACCTCCGCAAGGTCCTGGATGTTAAAACGGACAACGAGAAAGCGCTGGAACTGCTGGCCCAATGCGCGGCAGGGGCCGGAATGATTGACGAATATGCGAATGCACTCGAGCAACTCAAAGACGTAGCTCCCGGTGACGTTGGGCCGCGAATCAGACTGGCGGAACTCCGGGAGCACGCGGGCGACACCACCGGCGCGCTCGAACGATATATGGAAATCGTGGACTCCGGCGAGGCGACGCCCGCTGTGTGGTTCAAGATTGCCACTCTGCTAGAGGCCGCTGGCAACCCGTCTGACGCTGAACAGGCATATCTTCGGTGCATAACAAACAAACCTGACTGCGTGCAGGCTTATGACAACTTGGGGCTCCTCTATGCCGCACAGGGCGATCTCCAGAAGGCAGTTGACACGTTCAGCCAGGCACTTACAGTAGACGACACATACGCGAACGCCTACTTTAACCTCGGTGATCTGTTGTATGGCGCGGGAGACTATGCAACCGCGGCCGGCTTCTATCAGACAGGAACAAAGCACGATACCGCAAGGCCAAACGCCGTTCTTATGACGGGCAACTGCCATTTCCATCTGGGCAATCTGCAACTTGCCGCTGCCGCATATCGCGAAGCCCTGCGGCTGCAGCCCGACAATGCGGAAGCAGCCAACAATCTGGCAATGGTGGAGGAAATGCTCGAGTCCGACAGAGCAGCGTAACGCCTAACGCTCTGGCGCATCGAACATCAAGGCTAGTGCCAGGAACAAGCTTCCCGATGTGCATCAGACTCAGTTGTCGGTCTGCGTTGCCGCCCAGGCAACTACCGCTTCCGCGTGGCGGTCTATCCGACGGCACGGTAGAGCTCCTTTCCTTCCTTGAGAGCCGGGTGCAATATGAGCGAATGGTTCTCGGAATGCTGTCGCACATCGCCTTCCGTAACCACGATCACATCCTTGGAGACTCCAAGCGCACGAAGACTTCTGTAGGCTTGCTGAGCTGTACGCCTTCGGTGAACTCCGTCGGGCATCACCAGCAATACATCGAGGTCGCTGTTCGGACCCATTTTCCCGCGCGCCGCAGATCCAAAAAGAATGATCCGACGCGGCTTCACAGACTCCACAATGCGGCGTACTAATTCGGAGAGGAGTCGTTCGTCCGGCATGCCCGAATCGTTTGAAGTTGCTTGCGTAGCCATAGACTCTCCCTTGGTTTTGGAGGCTTTCATCAGAAGTGATCCACAGCATCCGTGCACCCCCTAAGTGTAGCAGTTTAGCGGCTTCCGTAGCAAGAAGCCATATTGCATCACGCACAAGAGGATTCCGTGCATTAACACTTCACATCGCTTATCGACTACGAGGGCGACTACCACCAGAAAAAAAGTTCAAAATACCCCTTGACAAATTGAAATGGGGGGGTACACTGAAAGTGTGTCTTTGCTGTTCTTCGCTGTCCAGGGTTGCGGACCATAGGAGATCACAAGTCCAAGACTCACGACAACGATACTGCATGCTATGGTACCCTAAGGTAACGGGCAGGTTTCTTGTTTCAGAATACGGTAGTTTCCATCGAGAGCAGAAGGAGGAGGACAATGAAGAAAGGTTGGTTTGGGCGGCCGCTGGTGCCGGTCGCATTGTCTTTACTGGTATCGCTGACCATCGGTCTTGTGGCCGGATGCAAGACCGTTGACACAACTACCACTGCCGCGGCCGCCGCAGCCGCGCCCCCGCAACGGACAGTCGCTGTAACACCAATCACAGGCAGGTCGTTCCAGCAGATGGTGCGGAGCTGCCGCTCCGTCCCGGCGCCCGTTTCCGCGGGGCTGGTGGATACTAGATACCTCCTGTTCAAGTATTGGTGGGATGATGATGAGCATCTTGTCGCCCTGCCGCAGTTCGAGGCGCAAGGACGCCTTGAGCCGGAGGAGTGGATAGCCAAGTTTCAGATGTACGAGGGCGAAGCCCCGTGTTCTTCGGATTCCTACGCAGTCGACCTACAGCCAACAGAACCGAGCGCGATTGCCATATCTGCTGATAACATATTGTACGACTCCTGGAATCCAGCGTATGCCGACGGAGGTCCTGGTGTCGCTATGGCTAAGATGCCCGTGATTACGACTGAAGAACTGCCCTCCGGTCAGGGTGCCTATCAGTCCGTGCGAAACAACAGTGTGCCCCAAGAAGGCGAACTGCTGGCATTGGTCAGCGCTGACCTAAATCAGGGTGTTGCATTACCGGGCTGTGACCAATGGCGATTTGAGAGCATCAGCTACTGGTCCGCGTGGCCTGGAGATGGTGACGCGGACGGTGTAGTGGTGAACGGCTGTGGTGGCAGATGGCCATTCATGGCTTCCTATGAGCGTTATAGGTGGTCGAGGGTTCTCATTGATGAGTTAGTGCTTCCCGGCCTACAATAGATTCCGCCACGTATCAATAACGGCCTGGATACTCTGCAGTTCTTGTCGGTGTCCCAACTATTCTTCGATCGGGTGCGATTTGGAATCGCACCCGTAACAGAATCCCGACATCTGCGATGTCCTTGGCTGTCGACGTGTTTCGGGCTGTCGGATTCAAAATCCTGGCAGTTCTCTTGCGGTGCCCCAAGAAGGCGAACTGCTGGCACTAGTGCAGAATTCATTAGGCTTCGATCGGGTGCGATTTGCAGTCGCACCCGTAATAGAACCTGCAGGATTTTCGATGCTTCGGCACGGCGTCACGCAACCTGCTCTGATACTTCGCGGGCGCGTGCCCCGAAGGGTACCGGACTAGATGCCGACACTTGAGAGAGTTCAGTATTGCGGGAATGGCTAGAGAGAGTGCTTTGGGGGTTGTGGTGCAAAATACCCCACAAAAAACATCAAAAATCGTAATGAATTCGGCGGTGTGATGTGTAACTAGTCCTTGTGAGCGGACTAGACGAGCTGACAAGAGAAGAGTTGACGGCGCTGGTGGTGAGGCTGCACGAGACTGTGCAGGCCCAACAGGCCGAGATTGCGCAGATCTCCGAGCTAAAGACGATGTTGGCTCAGCAAGCGAAGCGGATAGTGGAGCTTGAGGAGGAAGTGGCTCGGTTGCGAGGTGGGGGATCATCTGCTCATCTTTGCATAAAGCCGAGCTTGAAGAAGGAAGAAAGAGCGCCTCGAAAGAAGCGCAAGCACTCTTTTGCCAGGCACAAACTGGAAGCGACGCAGGTAGCAGTCCATGCCTATGATGAGTGCCCGGAGTGTGGAAGAAAGCTCTCCGGCGGCCACGAGAAATGGCGTCATCAGGTGATAGAGATTCCGAAAGTCGCAGTGTTGGTAACGGATCACCTATTTGTGGAGCGCTACTGCGGTGTGTGTAAGAATCGATGGACGCCTGATCCGGCCAATGTTCTTGCGGGCGTAGTGGTGGGCAAAAGGAACATAGGTATCGGCGCGATGAGCCTAATATGCCATCTGAAGACGGTTTGCCGAGTTCCTATAGGGCAAATACGCAAGCTTCTGGACACTCTCTGGGGCTTGAGGATATCGGCTGGTCAGATAGCCGAGATCTTGCATGATGTGGCGGAAATGGGGAAGCCGGTATATGAGAGGTTGCTCAAAGAGGTTCGCGGTTCTCCGGTTCTGCATGCGGACGAAACTGGTTGGCGAGAGGATGGTGTAAATGGCTATATCTGGAGCTTTTCATCTCCGACGGTGCGCTATTACACGTATAGACATTCTCGTGCGACCTTGGTGCCCAAGGAGGTCTTGTCCGAGGAGTTTGTTGGTGCACTGGTGGCGGACTTCTACGGCGCCTACAACTTCTATGATGGGATTAAGCAGCGGTGCTGGGTTCATCTGGGGCGTGATCTGAAGACTCTCGTCGAGAAGAATCCGGACCTGCCGGAGACCGCAGTATGGGTAAATAGGGTAATGGAGCTATATCATCGCGCGAAGGAGTCGACAATGCGAGAGTATAAGGAGCTTGAGCGAAGCAGGCTCAAGAAGAGCTTCGAGCGTGAGCTTCTAAAGCTTTGTAGGCCTTACGTGGAGGTAAGAAGCGCGCCGGAGCGGGTGCTTGCCGAGCGGATGACGGGATTCATTGGGGAGCTGTTTGCTTTCGTTGCCGATCCTGAAATCCCTTCCGAGAACAATGCCGCTGAGCGTGCTATTCGACCTGCGGTTGTGGCTCGCAAGATAAGCGGTGGGACTCGCTCGGAGAAAGGCTCCCAAACCATGAGCACTTTGAGGAGCCTGTTTGAGACCTGGGAACTGCGAGGCCACAACACCATAGAAGCCTGCCGCGAGATGATCGCAGGTTCAGACATCGCCTGCCCTCAGCCCCAGCAAACAACATTACTCCCGCAAGACTGAACTCTCTCCGACACTTGCCAATCCAGCACGGACATGGTATCATGAATTATGATCTGTAATCACGGAAGCTCATAATGGTAAGAACCCAGATACAGTTGACTGAGGAGCAATACAAGAAGCTCAAGAGCGTTGCAGGCCGCAAGGGACTGTCTGTGGCGGAGATCATTAGGCGGTCGGTGGACACCGCACTTGCGTCCGAATCGCTGCCGGACGCCGCTGAGATGAAGGCCAGAGCGCGTGCGGTTTTTGGCGCATTCCACGATAGTAAGTCGGACGTATCCGAAAACCACGACAGCTATCTGCCGCGGGCGTTCCAAGAATGAACGTATTTGTTGATACATCTGCATTCTACGCAGTCCTGTCGAGGGAGGATGCCAACCACTCAAGAGCCGTCAGCGATTGGAACAGGTTGATGGACGACGCTATGGTGCGGCTCTGCACATCCAACTATGTGGTCGTAGAGACTTGTGCTCTTGTTAGGAACCGGTTGGGTGACGATGCGATGCGTAGCTTCCTTGGCAACCTGTTGCCGCTTGCTATGGTCATCTGGATAGACCAAAAAGCTCACGCTTCCGCAACCGCAGCAATGCTTGCGTACGGCAAGAACGGGCCAAGTATGGTGGATTGCGCGTCTTTTGCAGTTATGCGCGATACTGCTACGGAAAAAGCATTGGCCTACGACCGACACTTTACAGAAGAAGGCTTTTCGCTGTAGCCCGTTTGGTGGATGTTTCGTGTGTTTCGGGATTTCCGGACTGCGGTAAGCCGCCTAGTTTGATAAGGCCAAAATCCCGGTTGCGCCGATGAAAACCGGCAGTATGTTACGAGTGCGAGTCTCTCACAGCTAAGGATTAGCGATCCAAGCTGTCTCCTCGTCATGCGGTGCATTTCGCAAGGGGTGTATCG
>Ga0116202_10001063_pt1 | contig 15982 bp, 15 predicted proteins | sample LakKivw325mmetaG_FD_94479 | JGI IMG/M metagenome (GOLD analysis project Ga0116202, IMG submission 94479) | Anoxic lake water microbial communities from Lake Kivu, Rwanda to study Microbial Dark Matter (Phase II) - Lake Kivu water 325m metaG | ecosystem: Environmental > Aquatic > Freshwater >...
CTTATATACTGGATTTCAGGAAGTATATCCTGCAATAAAAGCATACCGACATAAATCTTTTTGGTGCCTATGGTTTCAACCACAGGGATGGCATATTTTCCGGGTTTGCTAAAAATTTCCATTGCTTCCCGAATTAGAGCATCCCTCTCAACTGTGGGATATTTATCATCCATCAGGTCCGCGGAAATAATAAGACACGAAATTTCTTTGCTGAACATTGTGTCCCGAACATCATCAAGATGAATAACCCCTCTGTATATCCCGCTGTCATCAACAACAGGATAAACTGAAAGTTCAGTATCTCTCAACCTTTTTGCGATATCGCAGATGGGGGTTAATAAATTAAATGGTCTTATTTCATTATAAAAGTCCTCAACAAGAATGGTTCTTCCTGTCTCTCCCTGTACGCCAGGAAATAAAAGTATTCTTGCAAAGGCAGTTCCAGAAATTGTTGTGATGATCGTGAGGATTACAACTGAGTTAAAAAGGACCGCTGAAGTTAAACCGGCGCTATAAAAAACCACTCCAATTGCAAGCGCGCCGGTCAGCTGAGGTACAGCCAGAAACCCAAAACCAAGTGAATCCCTGAAAGAAAAACCTGTTTTTCTTGAGCCAGCATAAATAGAAAGACCCCTCACAAATGCTAAAAAAATTATTGTAATAAGGGCAAGACTGAGATTCTCTATAATCCCAAATATCGTAAGATTCACCTTTGATCCCACTATAATAAAAAATATGGGGACAAATATACCGGAAGTTATGAAGTTAATGTTATTTCTGACCATTCTGTTTATATGAACATTGGCAAGAGATATACCGGCGAAAAATGAACACACAACTGCTGGGATCTGAAGAATAGCACCCATTGTGACCACTATGACAACAAGCATCAGAAGAGTTTTTGTTTCTTCTTCGGATGTGTTCATTCCTTTGAATCTGTTCAAAATTTTTTCGTGTAATACCGGCAGGCCCTGAAAAATTATAAGAAAAAAAACTCCGCCAAAGGCAAATAATTTTACAAGGTCATAAAAATTTTTCGAAACGTGCACAGCAAACATTATTGCGAAAATAAGAAGGCTGAAAAGATCGGCAAAAACAGAACTCATCACCATGCTGTGAAAAAACTGTTTTTTTCTGTAATCTGTTTTTCTGACAAATTCTCGAAAAAACTCAACAACCACTTCAGATGCAGGAGAGGAAAAAAGGGTAACCATATAAAGCGCAATAAAAAGTGGTACTCCGATATAAAAGTATTCTGCCATCAGGAAACCATAGATAAAACCGGCCAATCCTGGTATCAACAGATTGAATAATAATAATGTATTAAGTGTTTTTTTCGACGCAGAAGCCGGTTGAATTTTTAATTCAAGTCCGGCAGAGAACATCAGGAAAATTATGCCAAGCTCATAAAAATAATTAAGGGAAGGTACATCCTTTACAAGTCCTATACCTGAGGGACCAAACAGGATACCGGAAATTATATAAATTATCAGTGTCGGTAATTTCAGAAAAATAGCAACAGGCCTTGCAAAACAGATTATTATAAATGCTGCAAGAAAAAAACCAAACATTTCTCCCATATTTAAATTTTAAGGCAGTAATTGAATATGGTCAAAATTCCTTTCCAAACTAAACCGCTTTTAAGAATCACCGTCAAAATATAAACAATAGAAAGGAGGTGAGATGAATGAAAAAATTATTGATCCTGACATCAGCAATTTTGATATTTGGAGGTGTTTGTGTTCTTCTGGCTGCTGATCAACCATCAGGCAAGGGTGCCGGCGATAAGGGGAAGGCAGGTCAGGGTATGAAGATGGGTCGAGGAGAAATGGGTTTAGGTTTGTACTCCAGGCTGAATCTAACAGATGATCAGAAGACAAAAATTACTGAGATTATGAAAAGCAGACATGATCAACTTTCAGCCCTCAGAGAAAAAATGAAATCCATCATGGAATCAACGCAGAAACAGATGGATGAGGTTCTGACTCCTGAACAGAATCAGCAGCTTGAACAGCTCAGGGCGCAGATGAAAGAAAAAATGAAAGAAAGATGGCAGGAAAAGAATAAGGGAGAAAATAAGCCTGCTGCTGAAGCCAGGTGAAAGTCTGTATTAAAAGAAAAGAGGGGGGCTTGATTACCCCCTCTTTTCAGTTGCATTCGGGTTCGAGTGGTCCGGCCAGTTCTTTTAAGAAAAATAATCTGCCGGGCAACGTTGGCATAAAACTGCTCGGTACCCACATATCAGGGCCATATCTCAGTGTTACCCACAGGCTCATTCCCTGCCACATCATTCCTCTTCCGAGGGAACCATCGCAACCACCGATGATTCTGTCAGCACTCAGGAAAATTCCAGGTCCTATTGTATTTGCAAAACAGGGCACAAGCGTTGTTCTGCTTTTGAAACTTGTAATGGCATTCTGTTCTATCGTAAGGGGATGTAATTTTGCACCGAGCCTGTATTTCTGCTTTTTCCACTGTTCAGGATTCTTAAACTCAGCAGCAAAGTGAGGTTCCCAGAAGGCGATGTGAAATACACGACCTATTCCAAAAATCACAATAAGTTTTGCACCCTGTTCTTTAAGCTTTTCTATTTTTTCCGGATAAGAGGGCAACAGTTTTTTTGTTGCAAAATTTCGCTGGTTCACGGGCACCGTTAATTTACCGAGTGGCCCATAGAATGCCTGTTCCATAGCATTCTGAAATGCACCCGGATTTTCAGGAGGCAAGGTATTTCCTTTTGCATCACTCCATTCGTCCATATTAAAGCCATAAACATGTTTGCATGAAATATTCCATTCCTTCAAAAAGTAGACTGCCCATTTATACATGCCCATTGGTCCTACAGGAAGAATCAGAATCAGTTTCCTACCATCTCTATGGGCGGCCGCAATTTCAAAAGCAATTTCATGTCCCATCTTTGTGTCAAATTCTTCAAGAGTATTGCATGCCACAGGTTGAAATCCTGGATTCCACCATCTCTGTCTTTCAAGAATTTTTTCAGGTGGATTTGAACAACACCTATCAATTTTTCTCAGGTCCCATCCAGCGGGAAAAAATTTTTCAAGAAGTGAACCCCTCACTGTTGAAAGAAGATCCATGCTTCCTCCTTTTTTGAGGTTTAACCTTAAAGCATCTTTGCCACTGCTTATTATATCATGGCAAAAGAAATGATGTCAGAAAAAGGATCCCATAGAATGTTAAGAAACGACATAAACCGGATCGTAAAAAATATCCTGAGGTCTATCAGGTTTTGCCAGCACAGCCCAGAACATTTTTGCACTTATCCGCATACATATTCTTCAACGCCTCTCTTGCAGGACCCAGGTACTTTCTGGGATCAAATTCAGAAGGATGCTCGGCAAGATATTTACGGATCATTGCTGTCATAACAAGCCTTCCATCAGAGTCTATATTAATCTTGCATACAGCTGAGCGCGCAGCCTTTCTGAGCTGTTCTTCAGGTACACCCGCTGCATTTTCAATTTTTCCGCCATATTTGTTTATAATATCCACATAATCACCAAGCACAGACGATGCGCCGTGCAGCACGATTGGAAATCCTGGAAGCCTTTTTTCGCATTCTTCGAGTATGTCAAATCTGAGTGGAGGGACTGACTCGCCTGGTTTCAGTTTGAATTTATAGGCGCCATGGGAGGTGCCTATTGATATTGCAAGACTATCAACGCCTGTCCTTGAAACAAAATCCTGAACCTCTTCAGGTTTTGTATAATGAGATTTTTCAGAAGAAACATGTTCCTCTATACCCGCGAGTACCCCGAGTTCTCCTTCAACAGTTACATCGTATTTATGCGCGTAGTCAACAACCTGTTTTGTGAGTTTAACATTTTCTTCATATGGCAGATGAGAACCATCTATCATAACGGATGAAAAACCATTTTCTATACAGGAAACACACAGTTCATAGGTATCTCCATGATCAAGGTGGAGTGCTATTGGGATATTTGCGCCCATTTCCTTTGCCATCTCGACTGCACCCTGTGCCATGTATCTAAGCATGGTTTGATTTGCATACTGTCTTGCGCCTTTTGAAATCTGCAGAATTACAGGAGAGCGGACTTCAACACACGCGGTTATTATTGCCTGTAATTGTTCCATATTATTAAAATTAAAGGCACCAACAGCGTATTTCCCCTCCATTGCCTTTTTGAACATTTCTCTTGTATTAACCAGTCCCAGTTGTTTGAAACTTACAGCCATTATTCCTCCTTCTGTCGAATTGAAAAATTAACGGATTAATTTTAACATAATTTGACAGGCTTGCAAAACTTATTTGATACCGAGGACTGTTTTGATAAATCTATTTCCGCTGAGCACACCATACCTTCCTTCATAACAGCTTCTTTCATTGAAGCTTTTCACATTGTCGGGTTTCAGGTCAGGTCTGTATATCATAAATGGTACTTTTTGATTGGTGTGCCCTCTGATTGAAACAGGTGTATAATGGTCAGGAATAATGGCAATGACTGTATCTTTTAAATCAATCTGTTTTAAAATCGTTCCGACAAGCCTTCTGTCGAAATCTTCAATACATTGAATTTTTAGTTTTACATTTCCCTCATGCGAAGCCTCATCGGGTGCTTCAACATGCACATAAACCAGGTCGTTTCTTTTAAGAGCTTTGATAGCGGCATCTGCTTTCCCCTCATAGTTTGTATTATATAAGCCTGTTGCTCCATCGACCTCAATTACATCTAATCCCGCATAAATTCCAATGCCTTTTATAAGGTCAACTGCAGAAATCACGGCGCCTGTTATACCAAATTTTTTCGTTATTGGTTCCATTTCAGGTTTTTTACCTGGAGACCACGGCCATATAAGATTTCCCGGTAGTTTTTTCTGATTTATTCTTTTCAGGTTTACCGGATGTTTATCAAGAACAAGAACAGATTTTCTTATCAGGGACCTTAATGTTTCTGCGGTTTCTTCAGCAGAATTATTTAAGGCGCGTGGCAGCAATTTTTCAAAGGGATGACCGATATTGTCGTGGGGTGGAAAGCATTCAACTTCCGACGAAAAATCACCTTTTAAAATCAGGATATGCCTGTAATCAAGTCCAGGATAGAACCTTATTTTTTTTGAAGAAAATTTCTCATTGAGAGACCTGATCAGTTCTCTGGTTTCTTCTGTGCTGATATGTCCTGCAGAATGGCTGACAATCACACCATTTTCAACATAAATTGTATTGCAGCGAAAAACAATTTCATCGGATTCGATTTTTATTCCAAGGGATGCCGCTTCAAGCACTCCTCTGCCCTGATAACATTTTTCCACTGAATATCCAAGTATTGAAAGATTTGCAACCTCTGAGCCTGCTGGAAAACCCTTTGGAATTGTTTCCATAATACCGCAGCACCCGATCTCTGTCAGTCTGTCAATATTTGGTTTGCTGGCAGCTTCAAGAGGTGTTTTATTGTTCAATCCTTTAATGGGAAGATCTGCTGCACCGTCAGGGATTAGAATCAAATGTTTCATAAAAGTATTTCAACCAGTTGCCTGTAATCATTGTCAATGATGACAAAGTCTTCCTCTTTATCATCAAGTTTTTTAAGACATTCCGGAACAGGTGGTTCCAGATTCAGTATCTGTCTGATTTTTTCAGGAAATTTTGCTGGATGAGCCGTTTCAAAACAGCAGATACAGGCATCCAATTTTGCCTTAATTGCGGCAGCGAGGCTTACCGCTCCATGAGGTTCAACAATAATGCCGTATTTCCGATAAATATATTCAATGGTTGTGTCTGTTTCACTGTTTGATATTGAAAAAGAAACAAAATCTCTTCTCATTCGCTCCATATCGGGCGTAATTTTTAATACACCTCTTCTGATAATTTTCCCTTCTTCGTCCCTTTCATCCGTAAGCCATCCACCATAGAGGTCAACAAGTCTTGCCAGGTTACTTGGATTTCCCACATTCATTGCATTTGATGGACTTTTTCTTGAGGGAACCACAGGTTTATAAATGCCTGTCTGAAGAAATTCTGGAAACTCATCGTTTTCATTCACGGCCACCACGAATTTTCTTACCGGCAGTCCCATTTCTCTTGCAAAAACCCCACCCATCAGATTACCAAAATTTCCGGATGGAACAGAGAAAACAAGGTCATTTCGACCGATCTCAGCAAATGTTTTAAAATAATAAACCGTCTGGGGAAGAAGTCTTCCGAAATTTATTGAATTGGCGGATGTCAGATTTTTCCCTGAAAATATACGGTCATTGAAAACCCTTTTGACAAGTGCCTGACAGTCATCAAAAGTTCCTCTGACCGCAATCGATTTAATATTTTTTCTCAGGGTGGTCATCTGCTTTCTCTGTCTTTCAGTGACTTCTTCCAGTGGAAACAGAATGAAAACTCCAACATTTGGCAATCCGGAAAATGCGTCTGCGACCGCTCCACCGGTATCACCGGAGGTTGCGACAAGGACATTGAGATCTATTTTTTCCTTTTTCGCAAGATAGTTCATAATTCTCGCCATTAACCTCGCCGCAAAATCCTTGAAGGATGCAGTTGGACCTCTGTCAAGATAAAGGATATACAGTTTTTCATCAATCTTATCCACGGGCACAGGAAAATCATATGCATCTCTGCATATTTCCATAAGGGCGTCATCATCAATTTCATCATGAACGAAGGGTCTGACTATTTCAAAAGCAATCTGATGATATTTCATACGAGCGAAAGAGTCTATTTTTTCTCTGGAAATTTTTGGAAGCACCGTGGGCATATAAAGTCCATAATCTGGAGCCTGCCCTTTCAATAGTGCTTCCCTGAAAGTGACAGGTTCAGCCTTGCGATTGGTGCTTCTGAATAAAATTTTTTCCATTTAACCCCGAACTAAAGTTTTATGCTCTTAAAAGTCGGCAGGTGTTTTTTGTTTTTTTCAAAAAGCTGGCGCACCATCTTTCGTATTTCAGCGAGAGACAGCACAGCAGCACTCAACGGGTCATAAGCAACAGCATGAAACACCATCTCAGGATCACCTTTAAGGCAACCCTCGACAGCCATCTCCTCACTGGCTATGCTTATATTATTCAAAGCCGCACATTGCGGCGGAAGAGGTCCAACGTGGATAGGATTAAAACCTCTTCTGTTAGCAACAACAGGAACCTCAACGCATGCATTTCTGGGAAGATTGTCAATCAGTCCGGTATTTGGCACATTTCCATTGAATACATACTGTTCTCCACCAAGATATGCATTGATTATGTATGCCGCATACTCATGACCTCTTTCAAGGGAAATCGGTTCTTTGCTTGAAAGCCATTTCTTAACCTGTTTCTTCCACGTTTTTTCGGTTTTAAGATAGTGCTTCAATATAAAGGCATATTCACCGGGATTCCAGTTGGTCCCATGAGTGCAGTATTTTTCAATCAGATCAGGTCTTTTTCTGAACCACCAGTTGTATTCTGAATTATGGCCGCTTGACTCAGTAACATAATACCCAAGGTTAAGAAACATTTCATTCCTGACCTGTTCTTTATTGTAAATTTCTCTATTTTCAGAAACAAGTTTTTTCAGCTGCGGATACAAATTTTTACCTTTGTGTTTAAACTCAATAAACCATGCCTGATGATTTATTCCGGCACACACATAGTCAATATCCTCATATCTCAATCCCAGCCAGCCTGCAAGCATACCCGCTGTTCCCTGAACACTGTGGCACAGTCCTGTTACCTTCACTGATGTCTGAGACTGCATTGCTTTGCAGTTCATTGACATCGGGTTTGTATAATTCAGCAAAATAGCATCCGGACAGAGTTTCTCAATGTCCCTGCATATATCGAGCATAACCGGAATAGTTCTCAATGCACGAAAAATGCCGGAAACGCCCCTTGTATCACCGACGTTTATGTTGACTCCGTACTTTTTGGGGATTTCAATGTCATGTCTCCAAACATTTGTCCCACCCACCAGAATTGTACACAATACCGCGTCTGCATCCTTTAACGCCTGTTTTCTGTCAAGGGTTGCTTCAACTTTTGCTGGATATTTACCGATTTCAACTATTCTTTCAACTGCTTCCTTTGCAAATGATAATCTTTCTTTATCAATATCCATAAGAGAAATATGTGCATCTCTCATTAATGGAAATGTGAGAAGATCTCTTACAAGTCCTCTCGTGAAACCGAGACTTCCAGCCCCAATAAAGCATATCTTAGGTCTTCCCATACATATCCTCCTTAAGTAAGGTTAAACATTAAGCAAGTTGTTTTTTTGCTTCTTCAATTAAATTTTTCCAGTATGAACCAAGGCCAAGCACATCTGCACCGAGATTTATAAAATTATACCCCATACTCGTGTATTCTTTAAATTGATGGATTCCACATGGCGTTGAACAGGGTTTTCCATACTTTTTGCATACCTCAGCAATTTTTTTCCGCGTTGCAATAAGTTGAGGATTGTCAAAATCACCTGGAGCACCAATACCCTGAGAAAAATCTCCTGGACCGAAAAAATAATGTCAATCCCTTCCAATTGAACTATTCTTTCAAGGTCAGCAACAACTTCTGGATCCTCAATCTGGACCATTACAAATCGTTCGCTGTTTGCCTGTTTTATATAACTTTTTATATCGATCTGACAGTACATTGCATCTGCATTTCCACCATCAATAGGTCTTCTTCCAACAGGATAGAATTTTGTAAAATATACAAGTTTTTTCGCTTCTTCGTAATTCATCAGATGGGGATAGATTATTCCTGTTGCATCTGCTTCAAGCGGTTTTATAAGATCCGAATAGGATCCTTTTGAGACCCTCACCATGGCATCCATGTCATAGATTTTCGCTGTCCGTATCATATTACAGATTGCGTCCCAGTCACATGGTATGTGCTCCATATCAAGCCAGACACAATCAAAACCAGCAAGTGCTGCAAGTTCAACAGAGACAGGGTCAGTAAGGTTGATTTTTGTACTCAGTGCTATTTCGTTATTTCTTAACTTTGTTAAAACACGGCTTTTTCTCATTTTAATATTCATAAAAACTCCTTTTTATCAAGATCATGAAATTCAACTGCATTTTCGTATAATATTGCTCTGGCGATTGATTTTGCTGTTTCCATATTAAACATTCCTCTGCTTATTTTTTCGGCAAGAACATCATAAACTGTCTGTCGGATTAAGCTGACGGTGCCAGCAAAACATTCAGCAGTTCCGCAGTCAGTACGGATCAGAATTTTGTTTGCAGGCACCATTTCTATTGTCTCAAAGAATATGAAAAATACTGTCTACAAAAGCCCTGAGTTCTTTCAGGTTTTTTCCATATGTCATTTTAATTGGCTCATTTTTGCCAGAAGGGGACAGTTCTGAATTATCATAATATTGTGAACATTTTATGTCAACTGACAGCCTTTCTGAAACTCCTTGGATTTTCAAAAAATACTCAAATATATTAAACTAAATGAAAACAACAATGGAGGAAGGAATGATTTTTGATAGAATAGATACCTGTATTCAGTACACAAAAATAAGCCGAAATTTCACTCGAGCGTTCGATTTTCTCACGAATACAGATTGCAGAAATCTGATACAGGGTAAGTATGAAATATACGGAAATAAAGTTTTTGCTCTCGTCCAGGATTATTATACTCAACCGCAGGATAAACTTGCATGGGAGGCTCACAGAAAATATATTGATCTTCAATATATTGTAAAAGGCACAGAATTGATTGGTTATAACCATATCAGCCAGATGAAGCCGATCACAGATTATCTTCCGCTTGAAGATTATCTGTTATTTGAAGGAGAAGGTGAATACTTCACAATTTCAGAAGGCTTTTTTGCGGTATTTTTTCCACATGACTGTCACAAGGTCCGCATACAGGCTGGCAGCAACAGTTATCAGGTAAAAAAGGTGGTTGTCAAGGTTTCAATTTAGAAAAGGGGTTTTTTATGAAAATAGCATTAACTCTTTATACTTTGCGCGAGTATGTTAAGATTCCGCCGGATATGGCAGTAACATTCAGACGGATAAAGGAAATAGGTTATAACACTGTGCAGCTTTCAGCTCTCGGTCCGGTGGATACAGAGGAACTTCGAAAGATGCTGGATGATGCTGGACTTGAGGTATGCGCAACACATGTTTCCTATGATAGGTTGAAAAACGATCTTGATAGATTGATTGAGGAACATTTTATTTTAAGGTGTCCACATATCGCGATAGGTTCCTTACCCGCTGAGATGCGCAGCAAATCCGGTTATAAGCAATTTGCCATCGAGGCTTCTGAAATAGGTAGAAAGATTCTTGAGTCTGGATTGGATTTCAGCTATCACAACCATGCTTTTGAGCTTGCAAATTTCGATGGAAAGACAGGTCTTGAAATATTATATGAGGAAAGTGATAGAAAGGCTGTCTTAGCTGAGATAGATACCTACTGGATACAATACGGTGGCGGTGATCCCGCTTTCTGGATAAGAAAAATGAAAAACAGGATAAAGGTTGTTCATTTTAAAGATATGGGAATCATCAATAATACACCCACGATGTTTGAGGTGGGAGAAGGAAACCTGAACTGGGGTGAAATAATTGATGCGTGCAAATACTCAGGCGCAGAATGGTTTGTGGTTGAACAGGATGTATGCCAGAGGGACCCATTTGAAAGTGTCCGCATAAGTTTTCAAAACATGGTCTCAATGGGACTTCACCCATGAATACATTTCTATGACCACCAGGGAAAGAATAACTTCTGTTTTCAGGAATCAAAAACCGGATTGTGTTCCTTTTATTCTTGATCTTTCTCACTGGTATTACCATCATTATGGACAACCCTGGGATTTGACAATGCCATATCGCAAGCCTGATACCGGTCTTATTGAGATACACAAGAAATTTGGTGCTGGTTTTTATGTTCCCATTCTTTCCATAGGATGGAGTGTTGAATATATGGCTGATGTCAGATATTCAGTGTGGAAGGAAGATTATAATGGTACACCTTCCATTGTATGGGAATACGAAACGCGGTACGGGAAAATAAGACGACGCAGGATCTGGGAAGAAAAATCCTATTCCTGGCCAGTTTATGAGTGGGGAATAAAAACAGAGCAAGATTTAAAAATTCTTCAGTATGCGCTTGTCAAAAGAAGGTTTTTGCCGGATTTTGAAAGTTATAATGAATGGAATGAAGCGGTTGGAGATATCGGAGTTGTTTATATGCCGTTTGGTTACAGTGCTATGGGTCTATTACTCAATGCATGGATGGGAGTTGAAAGAACCATTTTCGCTTCATATGATATGGAAAAAGTATTAAATGAATTTGTTTTGTCCGTAAATGAAAATAATCTACAACTTGTTGATTTGTTATGTGAATCTCCGGCAGAAATTATTATGATGGGAGACAATTTTTCTTCTGATATCCAGCCACCTTCTTTCTTTGAAAGATGGTCAGGAGAATTTTATGCGGAAGCGATCAGGAGGTTTCACCTGGCAGGTAAAAAGGTCGCAGTTCACATAGACGGAAGACTGCGTGGAGCCCTCAGGATGATTGCTGAAACCGGCGCTGACTGTGCTGATGCTGTGACTCCTTTCCCTTCCGGGGATCTTACCCCGCAGGAGTGCAGAAGAGAAGCGGGTAATCGCCTTATACTTTCCGGTGGGGTTTCGCCCGTGCTGTGGCTACCTGAAAGATCCCTTTGTGAATTTGAAAACGCTGTTATAAGGTGGCTTGAGACGAAAGAAGAAAGTTTCCTTCTGATGGCTGCCGCAGGAGATCAGGTTCCACCGGGAGCAGAAGAAAAAAGAATTATCATGATGAAAAACACAGTTGAAGAATACGGAAAGTTTTAAGGGGGATAAAATGTTAACGCGAGAAAATTTCAGGGGCATATGGGCAGGTGTCCCTGTGGCATGGAATGATGATGAAAGTTTTGATGAAAAAACATATAGAAAGGATATAGAAAGCTGTTGTGCGGCGGGAATTCCAGGGATTTATACCGGTGGTACAACAGGAGAATTTTACGCACAGGAGTTTGAGGAGTTCTGCAGAATTACCGATGCAACGATAGCAGAATGCAAAAACGCAGGTGTTTTTGTGATGATAGGTTGCACTTCAACCTATACCGGCGGGGTGTTAAGAAAGGCATCGTATGCGGTTGAAAGGGGTGCTGATGCCATTCAGATTGCGCTTCCTTTCTGGATGAGTGTCCCTGATGATTGTGTCATTCAATTTTTCTATGATGTCAGTAAAGCTGTGGGGAAAACTCCTGTTTCCATATATTGTGCTGGCGACAGAATGAAGAAGAATCTTTCGGTGGCATTACTTAAAGAAATTAACAGAAAAGTACCATCAGTTTTTCATATCAAAGGAATAAACGTGCCCGACGAAGAAAAAGAAAATGCCTGTTTGGAACTCAGCAAAAACTTTAATATATTTGTTGGTGAACACCTGCTGTCAGGACTTGGAAGATGTGGGGCTGCTGGTTCATGCAGTTCTCTTGTTTACCTCAATCCGTTTATTCTTCTTCATATGCAGCAACTGCTTTTTGAACAAAATTGGTCTGAACTCGATTTATGGTGTGAGAAATTGCATTTAATAATTTTTGAGGGACTTAAAACCGTTATCGAAAAGGGTTGCGAGGACAGCGCCATTGACAGATTGATAGGCAGAAGTGCAGGTTTTTTGAAAACATCGCTTCGCTGTCGGAAACCGTACCCTTTTTGCACAGAGAAAGATCTTGAGGAATTCAGATGCTGGTTGGGCAGGAATTTCCCTGAATTTTTGAACCTTAATCGGAAAAATGGAAATAAAACAGATTAAGGCAATTGATACCCACGGTCATTTTGGAAAATATCTTACAGGCGATTGTATCCATAAAGAGTGCATGACGGGAAATCTTGAATGCGTTCTGAAACGCGCTCAGCAGGCAAATACAAAGGTGACGGTTGTGTCTCCGCTCAAAGCCTTTTTCCCCGAGCCAGGAGATCCCATAACTGCAAACCGTGAAGCAATAAGATTATTAAAAAGGGGAAAAAAGAATTTTTTATTATGGGTGGTTGTTGATCCGAATCGGCCTGAAACTTTCAGACAGGCTGAAAGTTTGTTAAAAGAAGACATATGTGTCGGAATAAAAATACACCCCTTATTGCATAATTATCCAATCAGCAAGGCAGGAGGACAGATTTTTGAATTTGCCGCAAGACATTCTTCTGTCGTTCAGTCACATAGCGGACAGAAGAATTATTTGCCTGACGATTTTGTTGTTTTTGCAAACAGTTTTCCTGAGGTAAAAATCATAATTTCTCATCTGGGCTGTTCTGATTCAGCAGAATTAATGCTTCAGATGGATGCCATTAAGAAAAGCAAAAACCATAACCTTTTTACAGATACATCAAGTTTTCGTTCAATTTTTCCGGGACTCATAGAACTCGCTGTACAAAATATCGGTGCTGAAAAAATTTTATACGGCACTGATACGCCTCTTTATTTTGCCGCATGCCAGAGAACAAGAATTGATTATGCCGATATATCCGATGATGAAAAAATTATGATACTGAAAGAAAATGCCTTCAGGATTTTTGGTGATAAACTGATCAGGGTTTATTCCGCGAATGAACATTAAAATAAGAGATGTTGACAGAAGAATCCGGGATGAGATAAACAGTATTATTCCTGACTATGTGTTTGATTTTCATACTCATTGCTTCCTTGATGATGGATTTGATGGTTGTGTTCCGGATTCCCTGAAAATTTATTTACCCTGCGACACAGAATCAATTTTCAATAAATTGCGAATGTTTTTCCCGCAGAGAAAACTAACCGGAATTATAACAGGATGGCCTGACGTAAGGGCTGATCTTATAAAACAGAATGATTATATTGCCTGTGCTGCCGCGAAACATAATCTTTTCTTTCTTGCACTCATAAGTCCGCGGACTGACATCTCATATATTGAACAGATTGTTAAAAAAAAGGAGTGCATCGGATTTAAACCTTATAAATGTTTTGCAAAAAATCCGGAGGATGCCAGAATTTCTGATTATGTGACCCAAAAACAGATGGAAATCGCAAACAGCTTTGGTCTCGTTATCACATTACACCTTTCAAAAAGATCTGGTATTGCAGATTCTGTTAACATCCATGATATTCTCAATCTTATAGAAAAGTTTCCTTTCATCAGATGGAACCTGGCTCACTGTGGGAGGTCTTTTACTCCATACTATATTGAAGAAAATGTCAGAGGATTAGAAAAGCTGGTCAGGCCTAACATTTACCTTGATACTTCAGCGGTTACAGATAGTGAGGTTTTTTCATTGCTGTTTTCAATTTTTGGTCCGAACAGGATAATCTATGGAAGTGATGCACCTGTTTCCTTTTTGAGGGGAAAGTGCGTGGCATTCGGTTATGATTGGGCTTTTATTACAGAGGAGACACATACAATTACCGCAAGTTTTCCGGTTTCGCCGACTCTGATTCTTTATGAACAGCTCAGAGCAATGAAAAAGGCCTTCAAAAAATCTGGTTTCAAGAAAACTGACATAAAAAAGGTTTTTTTTGAAAATGCCTTTGATATTGTTAAGGATGTGATGAGGAGGAAAAATGATTAAAACAAGGAAAGGTCCGGCTCTATGGAAGAAGGCAAAAAAAATTATTCCAGGTGGAACCAATCTGCGATCAAAATATGCGGAATTATTTCTTCCCGGTAAGTGGCCTTCTTATTATGTTAAAGCAAAGGGAATAAAAATATGGGATATGGATGGAAACATCCTGAAGGATTTTTCACTTTCAGGAATTGGTTCATGCATACTGGGATATGCTGATTCTGACGTAAACAGACGGGTTATTGATGCAATAAAAAATGGTTCAATGAGTACCCTTAATTGTCCTGAGGATGTGCAGCTGGCAAAGTTATTGCTTCAGATTCATCCCTGGGCAGATATGGTGAGATATGCCAGAAGTGGAGGAGAAGCAATGGCTGTGGCTGTCAGAATTGCCCGTGCTTATAAAAGAAAGGATACTGTTGCTTTCTGTGGATACCATGGATGGCACGATTGGTATATCTCGGCTAATCTTGGCGATTCCTCCAATCTTGACGGGCATCTTTTGCCCGGGCTTGAACCGATCGGTGTTCCAAGATGTCTGAAAGGCAGCGCTATCCCATTTGAATATAACAGGATTGACCAGCTGAACAGGATTGTAAAAGAAAATGATATTGCTGCGATCGTAATGGAACCAATGAGAAGCTGCTGGCCTGAGGATGACTTTTTGAATAAGGTAAAAGAAATTGCGGTTACAAACAGAGTGGTGCTGATATTTGATGAGATAACAAGCGGCTTCAGAATGACAGTCGGGGGTGTGCATAAAATTCTGGGGGTTGAACCAGATATGGCCGTTTATGCCAAAGCAATAAGCAATGGATTTCCCATGGCAGCCGTTGTTGGTAAGGCTGAAATAATGGAACTTGCGGGAAAGAGTTTCATAAGCAGTACATACTGGACTGAAAAAATAGGTCCTGCCGCTGCAATTGCTACCATTGAAAAGATACGGAAAAAAAATGTACCTGCGCACCTGATAAAAACCGGTGAGGCAATTAAAAAGGCATGGCTTGAGATTGCCAGCAAGCACAGGATAAAAATTACTGTTTCAGGAATGCCGCCTTTACCTGCCTTTTCATTTGATTACGGTGACCTCTCACTTAGCCTTCAGACACTTTTCACTCATGAAATGTTAAAAGCCGGCTATCTTGCCTGTAAATCAGTTTATGTTTCCTATGCTCATAAAGAAAAGGATGTAGAAGCATATAATTGCCAGGTGGACAGGGTTTTTGGTATAATAAGTAGAAGATTAAAAAGAAAAGAGGGGCTGAGCCTTCCAGAAATAAAAGTCGCCAGCAAGGGTTTCAGGAGGCTAGCCTGATTTTAAAAAAGGGGAGAAAATGGAAAATCCATGGGAAATTGCTCAGCAGCAGTTTGATAGTGCAGCAAAAATACTCGGTCTTGAAGAATGGCTCAGATTAAAATTAAGAGAGCCC
>Ga0116202_10001064_pt1 | contig 15978 bp, 11 predicted proteins | sample LakKivw325mmetaG_FD_94479 | JGI IMG/M metagenome (GOLD analysis project Ga0116202, IMG submission 94479) | Anoxic lake water microbial communities from Lake Kivu, Rwanda to study Microbial Dark Matter (Phase II) - Lake Kivu water 325m metaG | ecosystem: Environmental > Aquatic > Freshwater >...
AGAAGATCGCCCAGTTCCACTGCTCGATGCAGGTACCTCAGCTTGCGCCGGGCCACCCGCTGAATCGTCGAGGGCAGCTTCAGGGACGGGGTGCCCAGGAACACCTTCTACGTCTCGCGGTCCGCGAAGGACGCGATCACGGGAGCATAGTATCGCCAGGCGATACCATCGTCAAGCTCGGGCCGTGCAACTTGCGCCTCTTAGCCGAGGCTCTACGAAAGGATGATCTCACCATGGCAGTACGTGTCGGCTTCATCGGATGCGGCGGCATCAGCCGCTTCCACATGGGCCATCTGGCCAAGATCAAGGACGCCGAGATGGTGGCGTTCTGCGACGTGCAGAAGGACCGTGCCCAGGCGACGGCCCAGGAGTTCGGCGTCCCCGATGCTAAGGTCTTCACCGACTACAAGCGGATGTACAAGGAGGCCTGCTTCGACGCCGTCTACATCGGCCTGCCGCCATTTGCCCACGAAGAGCAGGAGTTGATCGCGGCCAGGCAGGGCATCCACCTGTTCGTCGAAAAGCCCGTGGCGCTCTCGATGGAGTTGGCCAACAAAGTGTCCCGCGCCGTCGTCAAGGCCGGCATCATCTCCTCCGCCGGCTTCCAGGACCGCTACCAGGACATCATTGACCGGCTCAAGCAGGAGGTCGCCGACAACCCGCCGGCCCTCTTCCAGGCCTACTGGATGGGCGGTATGCCCGGGGTCATGTGGTGGCGCCGCAAGGAGCAGTCCGGCGGCCAGGCCTGCGAGCAGACCATCCACCACTTCGACATGGTCCGCTACCTGTTCGGCGAAGTGAAGAGCGTCCACGCCGTGGCCTCCAAGGGCCTGATGAAGGACGTCCCCAAGTACAACATCGAGGACGCCAGCGCCGTGAATTTGCAGTTCAAGAGCGGCCTGTGCGGCACCGTCTTCTCGGCCTGTTGCCTGGCCATGGGCAAGAACGGCATTGACATCTGGTCCAAGCAGTCGGTCTACGAGTACACCGAGCGCACGTCGCTGCGCATCAAGCGCGCCAGCCGCGAGGAGCACTTCTACCCGACCGGCAACGACTACGGGCAAGCGATTGACGACGCCTTCATCACGGCCATCAAGAAGAACGACCAGTCGCTGCTGAAATCCAGCTACCCCGACGCCGCCAAGTCGCTGGCCATCGTGCTGGCGGCCAACGAGTCGCTGGCGACGGGCGAGGCCGTGCGGTTGTAGACGGTCGGGCACCGGGATCCGGGGTCTGGGACAGCGAGAACGTAACGAGTCGCGGGGTGCCCGCGTAGCGGGCGGGGCCCCGCGACCCGCAGCGAGGGATCGTCGCGGGGCCCCGCCCGCTACGCGGGCACCCCACGACTCCTCGTCTTGCCGCCATCTCGCCATCCCGCCATCTCGCCATCCCATGCTCCCGCCATCACAAACACCCATGCGCCACGTCACCCTCGTCCAGGCCCCACCGGGGCGCAGCGCCATGTACGCCAGCCTCGTGGACCTGGGCGGCGACGAACTCCTCTGCGCCTTCCGCACCAGCACCCTCGACGGCAGCGACCCCTGGACGAACCTCGACGACGAGATCGTCTGCCTGCGCTCGCTCGACGGCGGCCAGACGTGGCCCGAGGACACCCTAAGGCCCATCTACGGCGACCCGGCCCAGCATGACTACATCGAGTGCCCCTCGGTCCTGCTGAGCAACGGCGATGTGCTGCTGGTCTTCTACCAGGTGAGCCCCGAGCACGACGAGGACGATGCGACAACATGGCGCACGCGGCTGCTGGCGACCCGCTCGTCGGACCGAGGGGAGACGTGGACAGGGCCGCGGGTGCTGCCCACGCCCATCGTGGCGCCCGCCTCGTACGGGGGCATCAGGCGGCTTCGCGATGGCTCGTTGGTCCTGAGCCACTACGGCATGGTGGCCGGGGCAGCCCCCGGCCTGTCGGCGCCCGCCCTGCTCCGGTCGCGCGATGAGGGACAAACGTGGGGGGAATTCGCGTTCATAGCCTATGAGGCGGAGCTGGAGCAGGCGCCAGGCGTGCGCGGCATCAACGAGACGTCCGTGGCCGAACTACCCGACGGGCGGATGGTGGCGATGTCCCGCACCTACAAGCCCGACTACCCGCTCTATCGCTCCGTGTCAGACGATGGCGGCCGCACGTGGCGCTTCGGGCCCACAGCACTCCACGGGCTGTGCCCGGCGCTCATCGCGACAGACGGCGGCCGACTGGTGCTCGCCTACCACGACCGCTACCTGGAACACGCCGAGCAGGGCGGCGTCTACGTGACCACCAGCGGCGACGCCGGGGAGAGTTGGGCCGAGCCGCGCTTTGTCTCCCCGGGCGCGTATCCCTGCCTGTTGCCCCGGGGCGAGGAGATACTGTTGGCGTACTACACCAACTGCACCCACCTGCAAGCCACCTTCGTGCGACCCGAAGACCTCCCCACGGCGCTGGAGCCGCCGGCGTGACCGCTTCCCCTCTCCCCGACTCCGCCGAGGTCCCGTTGTCCACCCGCCAGAGCGTCCTGTACGGGGTGGGGCACTTCGGCCTCAGCGTCCTGGGCTACGTCATCGTGGCTTGTGTCGTCCCGTTCTACGAGTCCGGGCAGGCTGCGGGGCCGGACCTGGCGGCTGCCGGCCGCCTGATCGCGCTGGTGCTGTTCGTCACGCGCTTGATAGACCTCATCGCCGACCCGCTGGCCGGCTTCATCTCGGACCGCACGTTCACCCGCTGGGGGCGGCGCAAGCCCTACATGCTGCTCTCCGCGCCCCTGGTGGTGCTGAGCTTCATCCTCGTATGGCACCCGCCCGCCGGGGAGGCGTTAGCGGCGCGCGCCTGGTACGCCGCCATCCTGCTGACGATCTTCTTCGTCTGCTTCGCCGCCTACGCCGCCCCCTACCTCGGCCTGCTGCCGGAGATCGCCCGCACGCCCGGCCAGCGCGCCCGGCTGGCCACCACCCAGGGGGTCTTCCACCTGCTGGGAACAACCACGGCGGCGCTGGCCACGGGCGTGCTCGGCCCGGTGTTCGGCGTGGCCCGCACCTCACTGGTGCTGGGGCTGCTCTGTCTGGCGGCCATGTGGCTGGCCCTGCTGGGCCCCCATGAGACCGAGGCCGCCCAGCGCCCGCCCCGGCAGATCGGGCTGCGGACGGCCATGCGGCAGACGCTCACCAACTGGCCCTTCCTGATCTACTGGGCGGGCTACTACTTGTTCTGGGTGCCCCTGCTGGTCGTCGTCGCCGGGGTGGGGCAGGCCGCGCAGGGCTGGTTCGGGCTGGGCCCCGGGGGCGCCGGGAGCATCCTGGCGGTGCCGCTGCTCGGGGGCTTGCTGTTCCTGCCGCTCAGCCGCCGGGTGATGGCCCGCCGCGGGCCGCGCTGGACTTTCCTGGCGGGGCTCCTGTGGCTGGCGATGACAGGGCCGCTCCTGGCCCTGATGGGCGCCCTGCACGCCCACGGGCCGTGGGCTGTCTGGGAAGCCCGCCTGCTGGCTCTCCTGCTCAGTCCGGCAGTTGCCGTCCTGTTCTCAGTGCCCTATACTGTGCTGGCGGAGATCTGCGATCAGGACTACCGCCGTCTGAACAGCCACCGCGAGGCGATGTACTTCGGCTTCCAGGGCCTGATGATGAAGGCCGGCTGGGGAGTCGCCCCGCTCCTGGTGGCGCTGCTCAGCGGAGCGTTCCCGGGGGCCGTGGGTTTGCGGATGTTCGGCCCCCTGGCCGGGGCGCTGGCGCTGCTGGGGTTTGTAGTCTTCTGGTTCTGTCCGGAGCGGCGGGTGCTGGAGGAGGACGGTGGGGGCGCCTCAAGCGGGGCGCAAGAAGTCACGAAATGACCCTAAAGTCGGTGTAGGGTGGGCCGATATAGAGGATGCGGGGGGCTCTGCGACGCGACTAGCCAACACGAGGAGAGCATTGAGATGCAGATTGATCCGGCCCGCCTGAGCCACATCGTCGGCTCCGGCATCCAGAAGGCAACCGGCGCCCCGGCCACGCCGGAAGCCTCACCAGCACAGGGCGCACCGAGCCCGCAGGCCGCCGCTGCCCCCGAGGGGGCTGACCGCCTGGTGCTCAGCCAGCAGGCCACCGAAGTCCGTGCCGCCCACGAGGCCCTGGCGGCCCTGCCGGACACGCGCCCCGAACTGGTGGCCAAGCTGAAGGCCGAGATCGAGGCCGGTACCTACCAGGTCAACCCCGATGCCATCGCCGAGAAGATGATCCCCTGACCCGCGCCGCACTGACGTGACGACGTCGCCGCACCTTCGGCAGGAGGCCCCACGGGCCTCCTGTCGTCGCTTGAGGTTGTCGCCCCTCCCCGGCGGACCGCGGCCCCCGGCTATGGAACTGCCTCGTATGCCGCAGGCGTTGAGACACGAGGGGTATCCATGACGGCTTCGCGCCGGCAGTCATGTTGACGGATGGCAGACATGGGTAAGGCGACGACGAGGCGGAGTCCGCGCCCTGGCTGGCTGCAACCGCCCGCTCTTCCCGGCGGCCGCAGGCTTATGGGCGTGACCATCATCGTCATGCTGGTGCTCATCGGCATGATCGAGATGGCTCAGTATGTGTTCGTGGACATCCTCCCCAAGACGTATGACCACGTCAGCGACATGGTGGAGGCCGTGATTGTCTTCACTCTCGTCGTCCTCCTGGTGCGGTGGCGCCACTACGCCTTGTACGGGCAGGAACTCGTGAGCAAGCTTCGCGAGGCCGAGCGCTGGCGTGAGGACATGACGGCCATGTTGATCCACGACCTCAAGAACCCGGTCGTCTCCAGCGCCCTGGCGCTGCAGGTGGTGTTGCGCCGCCAGTCGCGCGCCAACAGCCTGAGCGAGGAGGAACTGGGCTACCTCCGCATGGCCCGCAATTCCCAGGTGCGCCTGTCCAAGATGATCGGCGATCTGTTGACCATCGCGCAGGCCGAGAATGGCGCGATCGAGTTGCAGCACGAGCTGCTGGACCTGTGTGCCATCGCCACAGCCGTTGTCGACGAGATGGCGCCGCAGGCCCGCGCCGACCAGATTGACCTCCGCTGCGAGTGCAGCGCAGCGTACCTCTCCGGCGATGCCGGCCATCTGCAACGAGTCGTCGAGAACCTCGTGGCCAACGCCATCAAGTTCACACCGGCCGGTGGCGCCGTGACGGTGGCGACTGTCGTCTGCGCGGGTGAGGTGCAGTTACGCGTGAGTGACACCGGGCCGGGCATCGAGCCCGAGGCGCATGACCGCATCTTCCACAAGTTCGGACAGGCCGCCACTGGCCACCGCATGTCCGTCGGCCTGGGCCTGACGTTCTGCAAGCTCATCGCGGAGGCCCACGGCGGCAGCATCCGACTCGAGAGCCGCCCGGGCAAGGGCAGTACCTTCGTCGTCGTTCTCCCTCGCCACCCGGACGACGACGGGGAAGGTAATGCCTCCTCCGGAACAGAAGGCCCTGCGGCCGAGTAACCCATCGCGGAGGGCTGATTCCATGCTGACGACGCTGCACATCGGGCTGGGGACCATCGGCCGGGAGGTGCTGAAGGCTACCGTACTCGCGGAGCGCGGACGGCCCGTCGGCGGCGTGGACCCGCTCTTCGCCGGGCAGACCCTCGCCGACCTGCCCGACGCCCCGTCGGTGAGCGCGCCCATCTTCGCTTCCCTCGACGAGGCCCTCGCACTCAAGCCCGACGTGGCGCTGCTCTGCACCGCCTCGACCGTGGAGGCCGTCGCGGATGACTTGCTCGCCCTCATCGCCGCCGGCTGTAACGTCGTCTCCACCTGCGAGAACCTGTCCTACCCCTGGCTGAAGACCCCCAACTTGGCCGAGAGGCTTGACGCGGCCGCCCGGGAAGCCGGCGTCAGCGTCGTCGGCACTGGCGTGAACCCCGGGTTCGTGCTGGATGCGCTGCCGGTGCTGCTTGCGCGTCCGTGTGAGACGGTGCACAGCGTCCGCGCCACGCGGGTCGTGAACACGGCCCTGCGGCGCAAGCAACTGCAACTGAAGACGGGGGCCGGGATGACGGTGGAGGCGTTCCGCGCCGCGGCGCAGGCGGGGAAGCTGGGGCATGTGGGGCTCGCGGAGTCGGGCGCGCTGATCGCGCGCGGCCTGGGCTGGACGGTCACGCCGCAGCAGATCGAGGAGACGATCGAGCCGGTGCTGCGCCCGACGACCGTCGAGACCGCACACGTCACGGCCGGCCCGGACCAGTGCAAAGGCCAGTTCCAGCGGCTGACCGTGCGCGGGGCAACCAGTCAGACAATCACGCTGGAACTGACCATGGAGTTGGGGGCCGCCGAGCAGTACGACGAGATCATCATCGAGGGCGAACCGAGCATCCAGGCCCGCATCGTGGGCGGCATCTTCGGCGACACGGCCACAGCCGGCTGCAGCGCCAACATCATCGCGCAGATAGCGGCGGCCCGGCCGGGGCTGCTGACGGTGCTCGACCTGCCGCTGGTGTAGCGGCGCGATTCATCGCGCCTCAAGCCGACGGAGGGCGTGATCAATCACGCCACTACGGCCCCGGCCACTGCATCAGCGCCGACCCCACCTGCTTCGCATTCGCCGGCTTCCACACCCGCATCACGGCCTCCGGCAGCGGCCCTGCGACGTCCAGCCCGGTCCGCGTGATGAGCCGGAAGTCTGTCCCCAGCAGCGCGTACTCGACCGGCATGATCTTCGAGTGTTGGTCATGCTCGTAGCGCTGCTGCCACTGGGCCAGCGGGTTGTTGTCGTTCCAGTTGTGCCGCATGAACGGCACCCACGAGTTGCTGGCGTAGATGTTGTAGTCCGAGCTGCTGCCGAACTCCGCGCGCGCGGCGGCGTCGGCGGGGCTCTCGAGGATCAGGTCGGCTCCCCGCGTGATCGTGTCCCCGTTGACGTAGTTGCAAATCATCAGGTTGTTGAGGATATGGTCGTCCTTGGGCGGCTCGTCCTTGCCCCGGGTCATCGCCACGATGCCCTGGTCGTTGTGCGCGACCGTGTTGTGGACCACATACGTCTGCTGCGACCCCGAGACATAGATCCCACGCCCGTTGTTGGCATACACGAGATTGCCGGCGATGACCCCACCACCCTTGTTGATCTCAAAGAAGATGCCACAGTCGCCGTTGTGGTGGCAGACGTTGTCCAGGATGCGAATGTCCTCGTTGTCGGTGTCAAACCAGATGCCCTCGGCCATGTCGTTGTAGGCGGCCTCGCAGCCGCGGATCGTGACCCGCTTGTTGCCGGGGATCATCTTGGTCCCGGCGGCCACGCCCCAGTCCGCACCGATGTGGCGGTAGTTGTTGAACATCAGCTTGCAGTCCTCGATCAGGCAGTCCTCGTTCATCCCGCCGGCCAACCCGATGGCGCCGTTGTGCGAGAACTCACAGCGCCGGACCGTGCAGTTCTTGTTGCTCCCCCAGCCCATCCCCGTGAAGTCTGCCCACATCACCTTGCAGTCCTCGAACGTGACCCGCTCGCACCCGCCGACGCTGGCAATGGGCCACTGCCCGCCCGGCTGCCGATTGTGCCGCATCTCCAGCCCCCGGATGACCACATCATGCACCTTGCTGGCCGTGAGCGCGAAGCCGCGGACCCCGACCTCGATCGTGAACCAGCCCGGCTCGCCGCCAAGGTTGAGGTAGAGCGTCGAGTCGGTCGGGTCAAAGAAGAACGACTGGGGGATCATGTCGGCCCGCGTCTTGCCGACCAGCTCGATGTTGTACGCCTTGTCGTTCTTGTAGATGCCGTCGGGCCCGATCATGCGTAGCGGGTGGTCATCTTGGTAGAAGACCTGCGACACCCAGCGCTTGCTCTTGTCGGCGTAGCTGCCCGCGAAGCGCGGGTCGGTGAAGAACTCGTCGCCCAGCGTCATCTTCCAGGTGCGCTGGTCGGCGAACGACGCGTTGGCGTCGGTCCGGTCCGCCAGCCGCGTCCACTTGCCCTTCACGATCTCCGAGCCCTTGATGACCACCCGGGCGGCCGGGGCGGCGGCGAAGGTGATGGGCTGGTTGGGCTCGCCGCTGACAGTGATCTCCACATGCTCCCGGTACACGCCGCTCTTGATGAGCACGGTGTCGCCGGGCTTGAGTTCGGCGGCTTTGCCGGCGCGCGCGATGGTCTTCCAGGGCGCGGCCTCGGTCCCGGCGTTCGTGTCGGCGGCGGCAGGGTTGACGCCGTTCACCCAGTACGTCTGGGCGCCGAAGGCCGGCAGCAGGGCCAGCCCGGCCAGCCCAACGGTGAGCATGAGCTTCCGGAACGAGGCGTTCATGGTCGCACCTCCTGAGAGTATGGCGGAGGTTCGCCGGGGCCCGGCGCGGCCCCTGCTCGCCGCTGGAGGCGGCACACGCCTTGACGCCCGCGCGGCCCAGGCGATATAATCACTGGTACGCGGCGGCCGGATGGCTCGGGGCGTAGCGCAGTTTGGTTAGCGCGTCGGCTTTGGGAGCCGAAGGTCGTCGGTTCGAGTCCGACCGCCCCGACCAAGGCGAGTCCGGGAAACGTCTGAGCCGGCGTGTCGGCAGCGCCGGCCTGTGTGTTTCCCCTCCCGCCCGGACCCGTGGGCCGAGCAGTTGCGGGTGTAGCTCAGTTGGTAGAGCGTCAGCCTTCCAAGCTGAATGTCGCGAGTTCGAACCTCGTCGCCCGCTCCATCACGGCAGTGAACAGGGACCGGGGCGCCACGCCCGGGGCCTGTGATCTTAGAAGGGGCGCCCGTAGCTCAGAGGATAGAGCAGCTGCCTTCTAAGCAGCTGGTCGCCTGTTCGAATCAGGCCGGGCGTACCATTGACGGCAGGGAACGGGGATTGGGGAATGGGGATTAGGGACGGCTGCCGTCCCCAATGCCCAAGGCCCAGACCCCAGAACCTAAGCACGGTGGACGTAGCTCAACGGCAGAGCACTTGACTGTGGCTCAAGGGGTTGAGGGTTCGATTCCCTTCGTCCACCCCAAACTGTAACCCGTGCGCCTGTAGCTCAGCGGATCAGAGCACCGGACTTCGGATCCGGGTGTCGGGGGTTCGAATCCCTCCGGGCGCGCCAGATACTATGGGGCTGCGCCCCGTCGCTGAACACGCCTTGACGAATGGGCGCGAATCGGCTATAAGAGCCGTCCACAACCCAGGTCGTGCACCGGTAGCTTAGCTGGTAGAGCAGGGGACTCTTAATCCCAAGGTCGAAGGTTCGAATCCTTCCCGGTGTACCAGAACACTCCGCATGATGGGGGATCATGCTTCACCGAGCAGCCGGCCGCCACCAGGGGGCCGGCGCTTCTGGATGCAGATGCCGTTTCCCGGACCGGGCGCGTGATGGAATGGCAGACATGCATGATTTAGGATCATGTGGGGAAACCCGTGGGAGTTCAAGTCTCCCCGCGCCCACCAACTGACAGCCGTGCGGCAATTACCGTTCGCCAAGCGGCCCGCCGTGTGGTATAGTACCAGCCGAACCCTCTAACGTCGCCCGCGCCTGGGGCGACGTAAGTTATTGTGCCCGCCGTTTTGCGGGACTGATGGGAGCGATTTCGTTGCAGCTTCAGACCGTTAGCTTGCCCGGCAGTCAGCTCGACATGACGTTCCAGCTCGATGACGGCGATGTCCGCCGGGCCTTCGACAAGGTGTACAGCGAACTGGCCCAACAGGGCTCCATCCCCGGCTTCCGCCCCGGCCGCGCCCCCGCGGCCGTCATCAAGCGCCGCTTCAAGCCGGAAATCCTCCGCGACATGTTCTGGATGAAGGCCGTCGAGACATTCGTCGAGCCCGAACTGGAGAAGGAGGAACTCAAGGTCATCGGCCAGCCTGACTTCCCGGACTTCCAGGAGATCGAGGTCGAGGAGGGACAGCCGGTCGAGTTCACCCTCAAGATCACCGTCCGCCCCGAGCCGGAACTGCCCGATTACAAGGGCCTCAAGCTCCACCGGCTGCCGGCGGAAGTCACTGACGAGCAGGTCGCCGAGGTCCTCGGCCAGATGCGCCAGGCCGCCGCCAAGGAGAAGCCGGTCAGCGACCGCCCCGTCCAAAGCGGCGATGTCGTGGCCGCGGACCTGAAGATCACCCTCGCCGGGCAGGACGAGCCGGTGCACGAGTCCAGCCAGCAGTTCGAGGTCGGCAGCGGGCGCTATACCCCCGCCATTGACGAGGCCCTCGTCGGCCACAACCTCGACGAGACCGTCACGCTCGAGCACCAGTACCCCGAGGACCACGAGGACGAGGACCTCGCCGGGCAGCAGGCCACGCTGAGCGCCACCATCGAGGAGATCCGCGAGCGCCTCCTGCCCGAGCTGGACGATGACTTCGCCAAGACCCAGGGCGAGTACGAGGGTCTTGAGCAGCTACAAGGCGAGGTGCGTGAGCGGCTGGAGAAGGAAGCGGCCCAGCGCCGCCAGGAGGCGCTCGAGAACGACGCGCTGTCGGCCGTCGTCCGGGACACGAAGATTGACCTGCCCGAGATGCTCATTGACGATCTGGCCCGGCGCGGCTTCGCTTCCTTTGCCGAAGAGTTACAGTCCAACGGCATGTCTGTTGTGGAGTTTGCCGAGATTGCCAGTACGGACGTGGAAAACCTGCAGCTCAACGAGCGCATGCGGGCCGAAGTGGCCCTGAAAGTGCAGTTCGCTCTGGAGGCCATCGCTGCCGCGGAGGGTGTTGAAGTAGAGGAGGCCGCCCTCGATGAGGAGATCGGCCTGTTCGCCGCCGAGGCGAACGTGGGCGAGGACTTCGTCCGCAACGCCCTGGACCTGCAGGAAGACCTGCGCGAGCGCCTGGAGGACCGGGCCACCCGCCGCCTGACCATCCAGAAGCTCCTGGACGCCGCCGAGATCGAGGACGTCACCCAGGAGCGCTACGACGAGATCAAGGAACAGGAACGGCAGGCGGCCCGCGAGAAGGCCGAAGCTGAGGCGACCGCGGCCGAAGAGGCTGCGAAGACGGCCGAAGAGGCCGCGAAAGCCGCGGAAGAGACCGCCGCGGAGACCGCGGAAGACGCTGCTGAGCCCGTCGAGGACGCCGTGCAGGCCGACGCCGAGGCTGTCGAAGACGGCGCCGAGGCCGAGGAGGCCACACCTGAACCCGAGCCAGAAGCTGAGGCCGAACCCGCGCCCGAGGCGGAGGCCGAGGCCGACAAGCCCGAAGCCTAGCCGACTGACATCATTTGCTCCGGCCTTCCCCGGAGATCCTGAAGTGGGGTTGAACCCGTCATGTTGATTCCGAGCGTCATTGAGCAGACCCCGCGCGGCGAGCGCTTTTACGACATCTTCAGCCGCTTGTTGCGCGACCGCATCGTCTTCATTGGTACACCCATAGATGACACGGTGGCCAGTCTCACGATCGCGCAGCTCCTGTTCCTGCAGAGCGAGGACCCGACCGAGCCGATCCAGATGTACATCAACTCACCGGGCGGGTCAGCCAGCGCCGGGCTGGGTATATATGACACAATGCAGTACATCGGCCCCGAGGTGCATACGTGGTGTGTGGGGCTGGCCGCCAGCATGGCGGCGGTATTGTTGGCGGCGGGCGAGAATGGCCACCGGCACACGTTGCCCCACGCCCGGGTGCTGATCCATCAGCCTTGGTCGCCGGGCATCGCCGGGCAGGCCACCGACCTGAAGATCCAGGCTGAGGAGATCCTGCGCACCCGCGCCAGCCTGAACGACATCCTGGCCCATCACACCGGGCAGCCGCTGGAGCGCATCGAGCGCGACACCGACCGCGACTATTACATGAACGCCGTCGAGGCCAAAGACTACGGCATCGTGGACATCGTGGCCGAGAAGCAGCCGGAGGACGGCGAAGACGCCTAGCCCGACTGAGCCGCACGACAGGAGCATGGCATGAGCTCAACCGATGGCGGAAGCAACCGCACCCTGCGCTGTTCCTTCTGCGGTCGTGAGAAGCCCCGTCAGGTCAAGGAGCTGATCGCCGGCCCGGGCGTGTACATCTGTCCGGACTGCGTGGCGCTCTGCAACCAGATCCTGCGCGGCAAGGAAGACCAGACGCACACCCCCGAGTACCCGAGCGCCGAGATCCCCAAGCCGCGTGAGATCTTCGACTACCTCGGCCAATACGTCATCGGCCAGGAGCGTGCCCGCCGCGTGCTCTCGGTGGCCGTCTACAACCACTACAAGCGCATCCGCCTGCAGGGGACCCAGGACGACATCGAGCTGGACAAGACGAACATCCTGCTCGTCGGCCCGACCGGCTGTGGCAAGACACTGCTCGCCCAGACACTGGCCAAGATGCTGGACGTGCCCTTCACCATCGCTGACGCCACCTCCGTCACCGAGGCCGGCTACGTGGGCGAGGACGTCGAGAACATCCTGCTGCAGCTCCTGATCGCCTCCAACCACGACGTGGAGCGCGCCGAGCGCGGCATCGTCTACATTGACGAGATTGACAAGGTCGCCCGCCGGGCCGACAACCCGTCCATCACCCGCGACGTGTCGGGCGAGGGCGTCCAGCAGGCGCTGCTGAAGATCCTCGAGGGCACCGTCGCCAACGTCCCGCCCCAGGGCGGCCGCAAGCACCCGCAGCAGGAGTTCATCCAGGTCAACACCAAGAACATCCTGTTCATCTGCGGCGGCGTGTTCGACGGGCTGATTGACATCGTCCGCCGGCGCACCCACAACCGCAGCATCGGCTTCTCGGCGGTGACCGATCACGCGGACCTGACCGACGACGAGATCCTGGCCCAGGCCATGCCGCAGGACCTGATCAAGTTCGGGATGATCCCGGAGTTCATCGGCCGCCTCCCGACCATGGCCACGCTCGAATCGCTCAACAAGGACGCGCTGCGGCGCATCCTCGTCGAGCCGCGCAACGCCCTCATCCGCCAGTACCAGAAGACGCTGGCGATGCTCGATGACGTGGAGTTAGTCGTCGAGGACGAGGCGCTCGAGGCCATCGCCGAGGAGGCGCTCAAGCGCCAGACCGGCGCCCGGGCCCTGCGTACCATCATCGAGGAGATCATGCTCGACGTGATGTTCGAGGTGCCGTCCGACCGCGAGGTGACGCGCTGCACCATCGCCCGCGAGACGGTCGAGCAGCGCACGCTGCCCGTGCTCGAACAGGGCAAGCGCAAGGGTACCACACGGCAGAAGTCGGCGTAGACGTTGCGATGCGAGCAAAGGGCCATGGCCAGGCGGCCATGGCCCTTTTTCCGTGTGCCGGGAAGGGGACCGGGCCGCCGGGCACGAACTCTGGACCCGGGCTCCCCTGACGTTACGTGCCGCCGCCATGGGAAAGGAACACCCGCTTTGTCGAATCACGATGCCACTGACGACAGCTCCCAGGACTTGCCCCTGACGCTCGAAGTGCAGGTCTCGCCTGACGCCGACGAATTCCCACTGCTGCCCCTGCGCAACGAGGTCGTGTTCCCGCACACCGTTGTGCCGCTGGGGGCCATGCGGCGCCGCTCGGTTCGCGCGCTGGAGGAGGCGCACCGCGAGGAAACCGTCCTGGTGCTCGTGACCCAGCGCGACACCAACCTCGAAGACCCCCAGCCCCAGGACATGTACCGCGTGGGCACTCTGGCCCGTGTGGCGCAACTGCTGGAGCTTCCTGACGGCACGGCCCGCTCGATGGTCGAGGGCCTGGCCCGGGTGCGCATCCGCGAGTTCATCCGCGGCCCGCAGTACTACACCGTCCGCATCGAGCCCTTCGTCGAGTCCGTCCAGGAGAGCAAGGAGCTGCAGGCGCTGATGCGGACGGTCGTGCGCGACCTGGAGGAGACGGCCTCGCTGGGCCGCAACATCCCCGCCGAAGTGCTCGTGGCGGCGATGAACCTGCAGGACGCCGGACGGCTGGCCGACCTGGTCGCCACCCACATGCGCCTGCGCTTCGAGCAGCGCCAGGAGATCCTGGAAGAGGCCCAGGCCAACAACCGCCTCCAGCGCGTCGGCCAGCTCCTGAGCCAGGAGTTGGAGCTGCTGCGCCTCGAGCAGAAGATCCACCAGGACGTGCAGGGCCGCATCGAGACCTCGCAGCGCGAGTTCTACCTGCGCGAGCAGATTCGGGCCATCCAGGACGAGTTGGGCCAGGGCCCGGGCATGAGCCCCGAGATTGACGAATACCGCCAGAAGATCGCCGCCGCGGAGATGAGCGAGGAGGCAACTGAGAAGGCCCTGTCGGAGGTCGAGCGGCTCGGCCACATGTCGCCCGCGGCGCCGGAGTACTCCGTCATCCGCACCTGGCTCGACTGGCTCACCGACCTGCCCTGGCACCAGGACACCGCGGACGTGCTGGACCTGCTGGCGTCGGCGCGGATCCTGGACGAGGACCACTACGGTCTGACCAAGGTCAAGGAGCGCGTCCTGGAGTTTCTGGCCGTGCGCAAGCTCGTGGACCAGGCCCGGGGGCCGATCCTGTGCTTCATGGGCCCCCCGGGCGTCGGCAAGACCTCCATCGGCAAGTCCATCGCCCGGGCCATGGGCCGCGAGTTCATCCGCATCTCCCTGGGCGGCGTGCGTGACGAAGCCGAGATTCGGGGCCACCGCCGCACCTACATCGGCGCCCTGCCCGGCCGCATCATCCAGGCCCTGCGCCGCGTCAAGAGCAACAACCCCGTCTTCATGATTGACGAGGTGGACAAGCTGGGCATGGACTTCCGCGGCGACCCCTCCTCGGCGCTGCTGGAGGTGCTGGACCCGGCCCAGAACGACTCCTTCCGCGATCACTACCTGGAGGTTGCGTTCGACCTTTCACGCGTCATGTTCATCGCCACCGGCAATGACATGACGCCGATCCCGCCGGCGTTGCGGGACCGGATGGAGGTCATCGAGTTCTCGGGCTACATCGAGGAGGAGAAGCTCGCCATCGCCAGGGGCTTCCTCGTGCCCAAGCAGCGCGGCGAACACGGGCTGACGCCCCGCCACATCAGCTTCACCGAGGCGGCGTTGCGCAAGCTGATCCGCCACTACACCCATGAGGCCGGGGTGCGCAACCTCGATCGCGAGATTGCTTCGGTCTGCCGCAAGGTGGCCAAGGGCGTGGCCTCCGGCGCCGACGGTAAGGTGTCAGTGGGACCCCGGCAGATCGAGGAACTCCTCGGCCCGCCGCGCTATCGCTTCGGCGAGAAGCAGAAGCGCGACCGCATCGGCGTCGCCACGGGGTTGGCCTACACCGAGCAAGGCGGGGACGTGCTGTCCATCGAGGTCGCGACCGTGCCGGGCTCGGGGGAGCTGCAACTGACCGGACGGCTCGGCGAGGTCATGAAGGAGTCGGCCCAGGCGGCGCTGTCATTCGTCCGCGCGCTGGCTCCGGACTACGGCATCGCCACGGAGTACTTCGGCAAACACGACATCCATATCCACGTGCCGGCCGGGGCGGTGCCCAAGGAGGGGCCGTCTGCCGGCCTGGCCATCGTCACGGCGCTGGCCTCAGCGCTCATGCAGAAGCCCTGTCGCGCCGACACCGCGATGACCGGGGAGGTGACGCTGCACGGGCGCGTGCTGCCCATCGGCGGCGTGCGGGAGAAGGTCCTGGCGGCGCACCGCGCGGGTCTCAAGCGAGTCATCCTGCCCCGCGACAACGAGAAGAACCTGCAGGACCCCAAGGACCTCCCCGACACGGCCTGGCGCGACCTCGAGTTCATCTTCGTGAAGTCCGCTGCCGAGGCGTTGCGCGAGGCGATCGGGAGCTGACTTCGCGGCGGGCATCATCCCGACGCTCTCTCTCGGACATGAAAAAGCCCCCGCCGAAGCGGGGGCTTTTCGTTCGCTGCCAACACCGGCCCGAAACGCCCGGGAAAGGTGGGGCCGATGAGCTTCGCGTCGGTCTTAGGGCGCGGGCGGCGGCGGCGGCGGCGGCGTGCCGGGAGCGCCGGGAGCGCCAGGAGCGCCAGGAGCGCCAGGAGCGCCAGGAGCGCCAGGAGCGCCGGGAGCGCCGGGAGCGCCAGGAGCGCCAGGAGCGGCCGGGCCACCGGACGGAGCCGGAGCGCCGGGAGCGCCAGGAGCGCCAGGAGCGCCAGGAGCCGGAGCGCCGGGAGCGCCGGGAGCACCGGGAGCGCCGGGAGCGCCGGGAGCGCCGGTGGCGCCAGGATCGCCAGGAC
>Ga0116202_10001066_pt1 | contig 15970 bp, 11 predicted proteins | sample LakKivw325mmetaG_FD_94479 | JGI IMG/M metagenome (GOLD analysis project Ga0116202, IMG submission 94479) | Anoxic lake water microbial communities from Lake Kivu, Rwanda to study Microbial Dark Matter (Phase II) - Lake Kivu water 325m metaG | ecosystem: Environmental > Aquatic > Freshwater >...
ACCTTGGTCTTCATCTGCTTCAGCAGCGTTCGTTCGGGGATCTCGGCCTTCCACTCGACCTCGAGCCCGCCGATCCGGAAGCTCTTCCAGTCCATCACTTGGAAGACGAGGATGGCCGTCGAGGTCCCCGGCCGGCGATGGACGTTGCCGACGACGACGGCGTCGAAGCGGCCCTCCCGTCTCAGCCCCTCGCGGACCTCGGCGACGGCCGCGGGGATGCGCTCCTCGTCGAGCGTCCCGCCGGGGCGCAGAGAAACGAGGGCGTCCCGCAGGCGCGCGGCCGGGACGCCGGCGCCGCGGAAACGGACGGCCTCGATGAAGACCTTCCGGACCAGGACGAACGTGAGATCGATCCGCGCCTCGCCCGCCCGTTCGACCCGCACGTCCGCGAACAGGCCGGTCTTGAAGATCTGCTTGACGGCCTGATCGACGAGCCCGGGCTCGAAGGGATCCCCGGGCCGGAACGGGATGAGGTCGAGGAGGCCGGCTTCTCCCGGCCGCCCGTCGACCTCGACGACGATGCGGTCGACGACGGCCGGACGGACGTCCTGGGCCCGGACGGCGCCGGCGAGCGCCGCGAGGACCGCGAAGGCGGCGAGCAGGGCCATCGGCGCGGCGGCGCCGCGGCGGGCTCGGCGCCCGGGCTCAGAAGCGCCTGCGGTACTTGACATCGAAGCCCAGCCTTCCCCGGTCGTCCCGCCCGCCGACGAGCGAGAACCGTCTGCTGATGTCCCACTCCATGCGGAAGATGGGGACCTCGTCGATCTCGGCCATGACGGTCGAATTGGCCAGGATCGTCGAATAAAGAAAAAGGAGGTTCTTAGAGACCTTCTTGCCGACCGTGATCCGGGCGGCGATGCCGCCCGGCGCGCCCTCGGGGATGTACGGATCGATCCGCAGCCGGTCCAGGGAGAAGAGGCCGCCCGTCCGCTTCTTGGCCAGGTCGGCGATCTGGTAGGTCAGGAGCGAGGCCGTGTTCAGGGCCGTGCTGCGGTCGCCCGCGTAGGAGTAGTACATGCGCCGGAAGGACTCCCCGAGCGCGAGGAGCGACAGGATCTCCTCGGGCGCGAGCGGCGGCGAGGAGGTGAACTCGGGGTTGAGGCGGCTCGTCTGGCCGCGCAGCTCGAGCGTCACCCGGTAGTCCTTGACGTAGGTCTCGCCGCGGAAATCGAGATAGGGCTCGGACTTCACGGGGTCGGTGAAGCTCAGCCGGCCGTGGATGACCCGGAAGCTCCGGTCCTGGAAATAGAAGTCGCCGCTGACGAGGTCGATGTCGCCGAGCAGGATGGGCGATTCGAACGCGCCCGTGGCCGTCAGGTTGAAGCGGACGTCGAACCGGCCGAGGGAGTTCTCGATGGCCGCGTTCTCGTCGGCCCGGAGCCGGATGTTCAGCGACATGCCGTCGAAGAAGGACGGGCCGGTCGACGGCTCGGACCGGGACGAGAAGCTGAATTCCTCGTAGATCTCGCGGCGCCAGGTCAACCGCTTGAACAGGATCTCGCCTTCGGTGACGAAGCGCCTCTTGTCCTTGAGGAGGCGCAGGGAGGCGTCGGCCTGGGCCCGCATCCGCTCGATCGGGGCGAGGACCATGTCCTTGCCCTCGAACCTCACGTCCATCGTGGCGATCCCGCCCTCGCCGAGGCCGACCTCGCCGGAGCCCGTGAGCGGCCCGCCGCCGAGGCGGCCCCCGAGCGAGGTCACCTTGAGGAGGCCGTCGGCGTAGGTGCCGGCCAGCGCGAAATCGGTGATGGCGTAGGCGAACCCGGGCAGGGGCATGAGCGGCCCCGCGGCGTCGAGCGACAGGGTGACCTGGGCGGCCGGTTCCGCGTCCCGGACGTCCGCGGCGAAGGTGAGCCGCCCCTGGGCGCCGTCCCAGGGCACGACGAGGTCGAGGTTGGTCAGGGCCCCCTTGACGGTGCCGAAGAACGGCTCGCCCGTGAGGGGGAAGACAAAGGAGGCGGCCAGGGGATTGTCGCCGGCGTCGGTCTGGCCGTCGACCTCGAGGCGGACCCGGCCGCCGCTGACGTCCAGCCGCAGCCGGCCGCGGGCCTCGGTCCGATCGAGGGGCGAGAGGGCGAGGTCCTTGACGCTGAAGAGCCCGCCGAGCCAGTCCCGGCCGAAGACGCCTTTCCCGGCGAGCGAGAACGACAGCCGGCCGCCGGCGACGCCGACGACGCTCTGGAAGTCCATCTCCTCGCCCCGCAGGTCGGCGTCGAACTCGCCGCTCGCCGTCGCGGCGGCGATCCGGCCGGCGAGATGGCCGCCGTGGAAGTCCATGGCCAGCTCGGGGAAGGAGATCCGGCCGTCTTTCCATTCGAGCCGGCCCGAGACGTTCTTGGCCGTTTCGCCGTAGCCGTGGACTTCGAGGCTGGTGAAGCCGCCCGAGAACTCGCGCGCCCCGGCCCGGTCGGTCATGCGGAAGGTCCCCGCGGCCCGTCCCGAAAGGGCCACGGGGGCGTCGAGCGCGGGCAGGATCACGCCCAGCTCCCCTTCCCCGTTCTCGACCTCCACATCGAACCCGTTGGCGTGGGCCTGGACCCGAACGAGGCCCTTGAGCGCCGGGTCGTCGACCTCGAACCGGCCTTCGAACCCGGCCGGCGAGATCGCGGCGTCGACCCCGACGTCGGCGGCGTTGAAGGTCTCGAAACCGCCGGGCGAGAGGGTGGCCTGGATGGAGACGGTCGGCGACTTGGACGGGCCGGCGAGGCGGACGTCCGCGTAGCCCCGGCCGCGGATCTCGCCGAACGCGAGCTTCTGGGCGATGGCCAGGGCCACGAGCTCGCGCGTTTCCTTGACGTCGGCGATCTCCCCCCGGATCCGCGTGTCCATGTCCCCCCTGAGGTCGATCGAGGCCTTGGCGTCGAGACGGCCGAAGCTCGATTCGAGGCCGGAGGCGTCGATGGTCACCCGGTGGGCCGCGAAATCGACGCCAACCCGGGCGGAGCCGCGGAGCGCGAAGCGATCGCCCTGCCGCTCGAGGGAGTCGCCCTTGAACTCGGCCTCGGCAGCGAGCTTCTGGTTCTCGAGGGTGAACGTCCCGGCGACGGGCGACCGGACCGGCCAGGGGATGGCCAGGTCGCGGAAGATGGGATCGAGAAAAAGGGGCGCGGCACGGCCCTCAATGAATTCGCCCTGGCCCTTGGTGCGCTCGCCCCGGAAGAAAAGGGTCAGGCTTTCGGCCGGCAGCCCGGGCTTGGCGATATCGGCGGTAAGCGTGCCGCCCGTGTCCGGGTTGAGATCGAAGCGGCCGCGGACGCGGCCCATCGGCACTCCGGAGAGGACCAGGTCGTCCGAGGCCAGGCTGGTGGCGAAGGTGATCCGTCCGTTCTTGCGTTCCAGCCGTCCCTGGCCGTTCGCCCGCCCCGCCCAGCCGAAAGGCATGTGCAGGAGCCCGTCGAGGGGCTCGAGGCCGACGTCGAAACGTGTGTCGAGCTCGATCGAGGGGTCGAAGATGTTGCGGACGCGCCCGGCCGCGTTGACCGTGAGGCCGGGCCCGTCGACGGCCAGCCGCTCGACGACGACATCCTCGCCCTGGCCCGAGAGGAGGACGGTCAGGCCGCCGAGCGATCGGAGGGGGTGGCCCGCGGCCGCGTATCCGCTCGAATCGGAGGTGGCCCGGACGGTGAAGGCCTGGCCGGACTGGGTGACGAGGCCGCGGATGCCCCGGGCTTCGAGCGTGGTCGCGCCGGATCCATACGTGACGACGCCGTTCTCGAGAAGGCCCCGCTCGATGATGAACGGGAGGGTGAGGAGAGACAGCGGCCGCGGCTTGGTCCGGGGGGCCGGGGCGGCCCGCCGCTCGAGCCGGAACTCCGGGCCGTCGAGGGTGACGGAGAGGGCCTTGCGGTTCCGGAGGAGCGACAGGTACGGGACCTCGATCCTAACCTTCTTCACCCGAAGGGCCGGCGGCTCGGCGAGCGAGCGCAGGTCCTCGATGACCAGGGCGGGCGGGAAATAGTCGACCGTCAGGCGGCCGTAGGCGTAGTTCTTCCGGATCCCCTTGCGGACCTCGTTGAGCAGGGCGTTCTTGCCGACGACGACGGCGGCGGCCAGGACGGCCAGGACCAGGACGAGGACCGCGGTCCGGCGGGCCTTCCGGGCCAGGTCCCGGACGAGCTCGCGGACGCGGAGGATCGCGTGGAGCCTCACTTCTTCACTTTCCTCCAGTCGGCCAGGAACCGCTCGACGCCGAGGTCGGTCAGCGGGTGGTGGACGAGCTTGGTCATGACCCCGTAAGGGACGGTGGCGATATCGGCCCCGAGGAGGGCGGCGTCGATGACGTGGCGCGGGTGGCGGACGCTGGCCACGATGACCTCGGTCTCGAAGCGGTAGTTCTCGAAGACCTGGACGATCTCTTCGATGAGGCCCATGCCGTCCTCGGCGATGTCGTCGAGCCGGCCGATGAACGGGCTGACGAAGCGGGCCCCGGCCTTGGCCGCGAGCAGGGCCTGGCCGGTCGAGAAGACGAGGGTCATGTTGACGGCGACGCCCTCGCCGTGGAGCATTTTGGTCGCCTTGAGCCCCTCGAGCCCGACCGGGATCTTGACGGCGATGTTCGGGGCGATCTTGGCCAGCGCCCGGGCCTCAACGACGATCTCGCCGGCCTGGAGCGAGACGCACTCGGCGCTGACCGGCCCCGGCGTCAGGGCGCAGATCCGCCGGATGTTGTCCTCGAAGGAGGCGCTCTCCTTCGAACAGAGCGACGGATTGGTGGTCACGCCGTCGAGGACGCCCCAGCCGGCGACCTCGCGGATCTCCTCGAAATTGGCGGAATCCAGGAACAGCTTCATCGGTCCTCCTTCTCGGCGGGGCGGGTGAACGTGTTCGAGAGCGTGCCGAGGCCCTCGATCTGGACGTCGACCCGGTCGCCGGGCGACAACGGTCCGACCCCGGCCGGCGTGCCGGTGGCGATGACGTCGCCGGGGTTGAGGGTCATGATGCGGGACAGGAACCGGACGAGATACGGGATGGGGAAGATCAGGTTGGCCGTCGAGCCGGATTGGACGAGCCGGCCGTTGAGGAACGTCTTCAGGCGGATCGCGGCCGGATCGAGGCCCGTGGCGACGCAGGGCCCGAGGGCGGCGAACGTGTCGAAGCCCTTGGCCCGGGTGAACTGGACGTCCTTCGCCTGGAGGTCCCGGGCGGTGACGTCGTTGAAGCAGGAATAGCCCAGGATGCCGTCGTCGATGGGCGCGTCGTCGGCGAGGTCGCGGAGCTTCTTGCGGATGACGACGGCGACCTCGCCCTCGTAGTCGACGCGCGCCGAGGCCCGGGGCTGGACGATCGCGTCGAGGGGGCCGATGAGGGCCGTCGGCGGCTTGAGGAAGATGAGCGGCTCTTCGGGCAGCGGGTTCCCCAGCTCTTTGGCGTGTTCGCGGTAGTTGCGGCCGATGCCGATGATCTTCGAGGGCAGGACGGGGGCGAGGACGCGGACGTCGCCGATCGGCACGGGACTTCCCCCGAGCGTGAAATCGCCGAAGATCGAGCCGACCACGGGGAACAGGAATTCCTCCTTCAGGACGCCGGTGAGGACCCTCTTGCGGTAGCGGAAGCGGTAGATCTTCAAGAGCTCTCTCCCTTGGCCGCCGCCTCGCCGGCGGGCCGGCGGACGGTCCCGGCCGGGACGGCCGTCGCAAACTCCGAGGCCCGGCCTTTCCGGTCGAGGACGCGGACGGCGAAAGACAGGGCCGCCGCGGCGCCGGGGCCGGGCTCGTAGGTGAACGAGGAGACCGCCGTCCCTTCGACGCCGATCCGGCGGACGAGCCGGGGCTTCGTCCCGCCCTGCTCGGAGACCCAGATCTCGACCGCGCCGAGCGCTCCCAGGGGCTTCCCGGCGACGGTCTTGACGGGGTTGGCCCAAGACAGGACGACCGACCCGTCCTTGGGGACGGCCGTGAGCCGCTCGACGGGCATGGGGGCCCGGCCCGGCGCGAGCTCGAGCGGGCCCTTGCGGCCGCAGGCCGTCGCGGCGGCGAGCGAGAGCCCCAGCATCAGCGCGGCGAGCCTTCTGACCATCACAGGATGAACCGGCGCAGGTCCTGACTGACGATGATGTCCTTGAGATGCTCGCGGACGTAGTCCCGGTCGACGCGGAGCGTCTTTTCCGGGATGTCCGGGGCGGCGAACGAGATGTCCTCCATGACCTTCTCGACGACCGTGTGCAGGCGCCGGGCGCCGATGTTCTCGTCGTCGGCGTTGACCTTCTCGGCGATATCGGCGATCTCGTCGACGGCGTCGGCCGTGAACGAGACCCGCACGCCCTCCGTGCCCATCAGGGCCTCGTACTGGCGGATCAGGGCGTTCTCGGGCTCGGTCAGGATGCGGACGAAATCCGCCTTGCTGAGCGGCGTGAGCTCGACCCGGATGGGAAAGCGGCCCTGGAGCTCGGGGATGAGGTCGGCCGGCTTGGAGACGTGGAAGGCCCCGGCCCCGATGAACAGGATGTGGTCGGTCCGGACGAGGCCGAAGCGGGTGTTGACGGTCGTCCCCTCGATGATCGGCAGGAGGTCGCGCTGGACGCCCTCGCGGCTGACGTCGGGCCCGCGGCCCGACTCGCGCCCGGCGATCTTGTCGACCTCGTCGAGGAAGATGATGCCGGACTGCTCGACGCGCTCGACGGCCAGGCGCGAGACCTGGTCCATGTCGACCAGGCGCTTCTCCTCCTCTTCCAGGATGATCTCCCGGGCCTCCTTGACCTTCATCCGCCGCCGTTTCGTCCGGCCGCCCAGGAATCCGGGCAGGAGCTCCTGGATCTGGAAGCCGATCTCCTCGACGCCCGAGTTCGAGACGACCTCGACCGGCGGCGTCGTCTTCTCCTTGACCTCGAGCTCGACCGGCCGGTCGTCGAGCAGGCCGGCCCGGAGCTGGGCCCGGAGCTTCTCCCGGGTGTCGTGGGCGCGCGTCTCCTCCTCGGTCTCGGCCGTCTCGTCGACGCGCTTCGGCGGCGGCAGGAGGACGTCGAGGAGCTTCTCTTCGGCGTTGGCCCGGGCCTTTTCGACGATCTCGGCGATCTTCTCCTGCTTGACCATGTCGACGGAGATGCGGACGAGGTCGCGGATCATGGACTCGACGTCGCGGCCGACGTAGCCGACCTCGGTGAACTTGCTGGCCTCGATCTTGAGGAAGGGCGAGGAGGTCAGCTTGGCCAGGCGCCGCGAGATCTCGGTCTTGCCGACGCCCGTCGGCCCGATCATGAGGATGTTCTTGGGCGCGATCTCGTCGGCCAGGTCGGGCGGGAGCTTGCGCCGGCGGAACCGGTTGCGCAGGGCGATGGCCACGGCCTTCTTGGCCGCCTTCTGGCCGATGATGTACTTGTCGAGCTCGGCGACGATCTCCTTGGGCGTAAGCTCGGTCTCGGGGCGCTCGGGCTCCGGCCGGTCGAAGGACTCGGGCAGGATGATCGGCACTCAGAGCTCCTCGACGGTCATCTCGCGGTTGGTGTAGACGCAGATGCCGGCCGCGATCCCGAGCGCTTCCTCGGCGATCCCCCGGGCCCCGAGGTCGGTGTGGCGGATGAGGGCCCGGGCCGCGGCCAGGGCGTAGGGCCCGCCGGAGCCGATGGCGATGATGCCGTCGTCGGGCTCGACGACGTCGCCGGTGCCGGAGATGAGGAGCGAGGTCTCGGCGTTGGCCACGACGAGGAGGGCGTCGAGCTGGCGCAGCGATCTCTCCATGCGCCAGTCCTTGGCCAGCTCGATCGCGGCCCGGGCCAGGTTGCCCCGGTATTCCTCGAGCTTGGTCTCGAAGCGGGCGAACAGGGCGAAGGCGTCCGACGTGGCCCCGGCGAACCCGGCCAAAACCTCGCCTTTACCCAGGCGGCGGATCTTCTGGGCGGTCTCCTTGAGGACGGTCTGGCCCATGGTCACCTGGCCGTCGGCGGCCATGGCGGTCTTCCCCTTGTGACGGACGCAAATGACGGTCGTCGAGCGGATCATCGGCTCACCTTCTTAAGATGACTCAATGATATAAGATACTTCGGATGGGGTCAAACCTACCTTTTGCAGCAAAAGGTAGGTTTGACCCCCTCTTTTTGCTGGCGGTTTGACCCTTCCGAGGTGTTTCTAATAAGATACCGGCGCACGGCATCGAGAGGAGGCCTCATGGCGTCTTTGACCCTGGTCGTGATGGCGGCGGGAATTGGCAGCCGCTACGGCGGCCTGAAGCAGATCGACCCCGTCGGCCCGAGCGGGGAGGTCGTCCTCGACTACTCGGTGTTCGACGCCCTCCGGGCCGGCTTCGACCGGGTCGTCTTCATCATCCGCAAGGACATCGAGGAGGCCTTCCGGGACCGGATCGGCCGGCGCATCGAGCGCGCGGCGGACACGGCCTACGTCTTCCAGTCCCTGGAGGCCCTGCCGCCGGGGTTCGCCCTGCCTCCGGACCGCAAGAAGCCCTGGGGCACGGCCCACGCCATCCTGGCCGCCAAGGACGCCGTCCCGTCGCCCTTCCTGGCCATCAACGCCGACGACTATTACGGCCGGACCGCGTTCGAGGCCATGGCCGGCTTCCTGGCCGCGAACACGGGCCGCGGGACGGCGCTCGAGTTCGCCATGGTCGGCTATCGCCTCGAGAACACGCTTTCGGAGCACGGCACGGTCGCCCGGGGCGTCTGCACGGCCACCCCCGACCGCTTCCTCGTCGGGATCCGCGAGCTGCTCAAGGTCCGCCGCTTCCCGGACGGCATCATGCACACGGAGAACGACGTCGACTGGCTGCCGCTCGCGCCGGCGAGCTGGACCTCCATGAACTGCTGGGGCTTCACGACGGCCCTGTTCGGCGAGCTCGAGCGCCGCTTCCCCGAATTCCTGCGGGCCCGCGCGGCCGATATCGCCAAGGCGGAGTTCCTCATTCCCGAGGTCGTCGGCGAGCTCCTCCGGGAGAAACGGGCCCGGGTCAAGATCCTGCCGACCCGGGAGCGCTGGTTCGGCGTCACCTACCCCGAGGACCGGCCGGCCTTCCGCGAAGCCATCCTCGGTCTCGTCGAGACCGGGCTCTACCCCCGGGACCTTTGGGCCGGCCGATGACCGGCCCCGAAAGGACGTCAACGATGAGAATCCCCGCGACGATCGCCCTCGGCCTCTCCGTTCTCGCCGTCGCCTTCGCCCTGGCCCAGACCGGGGCCGAGGATTGGGAGAACCCGCGCCTCGTCTCCTCTGGCACCGAGCCGGCCCGGGCGACCTTCATCCCTTTCCCCGACGCGGCCGCGGCGCTCAGGCTCGAGCCGAAAGCTTCTCCCCGCTATCTCTCGCTCAACGGTCCGTGGAAGTTCCATTGGTCGGCCAAGCCCGCGGACCGGCCGCTCGATTTTTGGAGGCCCGCGGCCGATCTCGGCGGCTGGACCGAGACGCCCGTGCCCTCGGATTGGATGTTCCAAGGGTCGGACTATCCCATCTACGTCAACTCGTCCTACGAGTTCGCCCGCGATCCCAAGCCGCCGTTCGTCCCCCACGACCACAATCCCGTCGGGTCCTACCGCCGGACGTTCACGGTCCCGGCCGAGTGGGCCGGGATGGACGTCTTTCTCCACTTCGGGGCGGTCAAGTCCTTTTTCTATGTCTGGGTCAACGGCGAAAAGATCGGCTTCAGCAAGGACTCGAAGACGCCGGCCGAATTCGACATCACGCGGTTCCTTCAACCCGGCGAGAACGTCGTCGCGGCCGAAGTTTACCGGTGGTCGGACGGCTCCTATCTCGAATGCCAGGACTTCTGGCGGCTGGCCGGCATCGAGCGCGACGTCTATCTCTATGCCGCGCCCAAGGTCCGCATCCGCGACTACGAGGTCCGGGCCGGGCTCGACGGCACGTACCGGAACGGCCGACTCGAGGTCGCGGTCGAGCTCGGGACGGCCGGGACGCCGCCCCCGGGACCGCCTGTTGTGGCGCTGACCCTTTACGACCCGCAGGGAAAGACGGTCAAGGCCGGCCTCGCGACGCTGAAGGGGGCGACGGCGACGTATGAGACGTCCCTCCCCGCCGTCCGGCGCTGGAGCGCCGAGACGCCCGACCTCTACCGGCTCGTCGTCGAGCTCCGCGACGCTTCCGGCCGGGCCCTCGAGGCCGTGACCTCGAAGATCGGCTTCCGGACGAGCGAGATCAAGGACGGCCGTCTCCTGGTCAACGGCACGACCGTCCTGCTCAAGGGCGTCAACCGCCACGAGCACGACCCGTACACGGGCCATGTCATCTCCGAAGGGTCCATGCGTCAGGACATCGAGCTGATGAAACGCTCCAACATCAACGCGGTCCGGACCTGTCACTATCCGGACGACCCCCGCTGGTACGAGCTCTGCGACGAATACGGGCTCTACCTCGTCGACGAGGCCAACATCGAGTCCCACGGCATGGGCTACGGCCCGCGCAGCCTGGCCAAGGACCCGGCCTGGGGGCCGGCCCACCTCGACCGCGTCCGCCGCATGGTCGAGCGGGACAAGAACCACCCCTCGGTCATCATCTGGTCGCTCGGGAACGAGGCCGGCGACGGCGTCAATTTCGAGGAAGCCTACCGCTGGCTCAAGCGGCGCGACCCGTCGCGGCCGGTCCAGTACGAGCGGGCCGGGCTCCGCCCCCACACGGACATTTACTGCCCCATGTACGCCTCGATCGAGGAGATGCTCAAGTACGTCTCGACCGAACAGGCCCGCCCGCTTATCCAATGCGAGTACGCCCATTCGATGGGCAACTCGACCGGCAACCTCCAGGACTATTGGGACGCGATCGAAAGCCACGACCAGCTCCAGGGCGGCTTCATCTGGGATTGGGTCGACCAGGGCTTCGCGGCCAAGACCGCGAAGGGCGAGCCCTTCTGGACCTTCGGAGGCGATTACGGGCCGCCCGACGTCCCCTCCGACCAGAACTTCTGCTGCAACGGCCTGGTCGCCCCCGACCGGACGCCCCACCCCGCGCTCGACGAGGTCAAGAAGGTCTACCAGTCCGTCAAGCTCGTCCCCTTGGACCTCGCGGCCGGCCGGATCGAGCTCAGGAACCGCTACGCCTTCATCGCCCTCGACCGCTTCGATCTTGCCTGGGAGCTCACCGCGGACGGGAAGACGATGACCACCGGGAAGATCGAGCGGCCGGCCGTCGCGCCGGGCGCGGCCAAGGCCTTCCGGCTGGCGCTGCCCAAGTTCGAGGCCCAGCCGGGCGTCGAATATTTCCTCAACCTCGCCCTGACGGCGCGGGCCGAAGGAGCCGGCGTCCCGAAGGGCCACGTCGTCGCGGCCGAGCAAATGCCGTTCCCCGCGGGCGGTTCGGTGGCCCCTCCGCCCGTACAGCCGCTGCCGGCCCTCGCGATCGACGACGGGCCGCGGTTCGTCCGGGTCTCCGGCGCCGCGGTCGCCGTCCGCTTCGACAAGGCCACGGGCGCACTCGATTCCTTCGTCTTCGGCGGCCGCGAGCTCGTCGCGTCCGGGATCGAGCCCAACTTCTGGCGCGCGACGACGGACAACGATTTCGGCAACCAAATGCCGCGGCGCCTGGGGATCTGGCGGCAGGCCAGCCTCTCCCGGGACCTCCGCTCGATCGCCGCCCAGGAGACGGGCCCGGGCTCCGTGAGCGTCGCCGTCGAATACGGCCTCGCGGGAGGCGGCGCGACCGAGGTCCTGAACTACCTCATCGGCGGGGACGGCCGGATCACGGTCGTCGCGAAGCTCTCGTTCCGGGAGGCCGGGAAGCTCCCCGAGATCCCCCGCGTCGGATTGAAGATGGCCGTGCCCGCAGGCTGCGACAAGGTCCGCTGGTTCGGCCGCGGACCCTTCGAGAGCTACTGGGACCGCAAGACGGCGGCCTTCGTCGGCCTCTACGAGACGACGGCCGGCGCGCCGTGCCCCTACGTCAGCCCGCAGGAATACGGCAACCGGACCGACACGCGCTGGCTCGCTGTCCGCGACGCCGAAGGTTGGGGGCTTCTCGTCGCCGGCGACCCCCTCTTCGAGTTCTCGGCCCATCCCTATTGGCCGGAGGATCTGACCCAAGTGAGCCGGGGCTCCAAGCACCCGCCCGATGTCCAGAGGCGCGACTTCGTCTGTCTGACCCTCGATGCCGTCCAGATGGGCATCGGCGGGGACGACTCCTGGGGGGCCCGTGTCCATCCCCAGTACACGGTCCCGGCCCAGGACCGCGGCTTCCGCCTGACCCTGCGGCCGCTCCGGCCCGGGGACGATCCGGCCGCGGCGGCCAAGGCCGGGCGCTGAGCCGGGAAACCAAAGTCCCCGGCCGGGCGTATGAATTGATGAGATCGCCTTATTCGCGGCAATCGGTCCTCATTTTGATATAATATCGGATCAGAGCCATGAAATGCCCCGGCTGCCAGAACGATAATCCCGAGGGGACTCGCTTCTGCGGCCGCTGCGGCCGCGAGCTCGCCGCCGGGGGGGACACCGTCGCCGTCGGGACTGCGACCTTCCAGACGCCCTCGCGCGGCCTCGACCGGGGCACGACCTTCGCCCGCCGCTTCGAGATCATCGAGCAGATCGGCAAGGGCGGGATGGGCACCGTCTACAAGGCCTTCGACAACAAGATCAAGGAGATGGTCGCCCTCAAGCTCCTCAAGCCCGAGATCGCCTCGGACCTCGAGATCATCGAACGGTTCCGCAACGAGCTCAAGCTGGCCCGCCAGGTCTCGCACCGGCACGTCTGCCGGATGTACGACCTCGGCGAGGAGGGGCTCTCGATCTTCATCTCCATGGAATACGTCCCCGGCGAGGACCTCAAGAGCTTCATCCACCGGTCGGGGCATCTCAACGAGGCGAAGGCGATCGGCCTGGCCCGCCAGATCCTCGAGGGCCTGGCCGAGGCCCACCGCCTCGGCGTCATCCACCGCGACCTCAAGCCGCAGAACATCATGATCGACCGCGACGGGAACGCCAAGATCATGGACTTCGGCATCGCCCGCTCGCTCCACACCAAGGGCGTCACCGGGACCGGGGTCATCATCGGCACGCCCGAATACATGGCCCCCGAGCAGGCCGAAGGCCACGGCATCGATCATCGCGTCGACATCTACGCCCTGGGCGCGATCCTGTTCGAGATGGTCACGGGCCGGGTCCCGTTCGAGGGCCAGACGCCGCTCAGCATCGTCCTCAAGCACCGGAGCGAGCCCCCGACCGACCCGCAGACGCTCAACGCCCAGATCTCGCCCGAGCTGTCCCGGGTCATCCTGAGATGCCTCGAGAAATCGCCTGACCGGCGGTACCCGTCGGCGGCCGAGGCTCTCGAGGCCGTCGCCGCGATCGAGTCGGGGCTGCCGGCGCCGAGCCCGACGATGGTCCGGGCCAAGCCCCTGACCTCCCGCGAGATCACGGTCAAGTTCAGCCTGAAGAAGGTCCTCGTCCCCGCCGCGATCGTCGGGGTCCTGGCCGTCATCGGCGTCCTGTCGCTCGTCCACCGGAAAGGGACCGGCGGGCCCGAAGGCCAGGCGACCCGGATGACCGTCCGGGACAACATGGCCGGCCGGGGGACGCAAGCCCCCTCGGGCAAAGGCCTGCCCACGCCTCCCGCTCCCCCGTCCGGAGAGACCTCCCGGAGCGGCGGGCCGGGAGGCGGCGCGGCGCCGGGGATCATGGGCTTCCTCGCGCCCATCATCAAGGACCCGTCCAAATACCTCAGCGAAAAGGACGCCCAGGAGTTCGAGACGGTCATCGAGAGGATCAAGACGCAGTATCCGAAAGAGGCGGCGGCCTTCTCGGGCTACATCGAGAGCATCCAGGGCCGCATGCGCCAGGCCCACGAGGAACGGGAGGCGGGCAACGTCGAGGCCTCCAAGAAGAGCTACGACCGGGGCGAGTCTGAGATGCGCAAGCTCCTGGCCCAAGTGAGCGAGAGGGACCGGGCGGAGAAAGCCTTCCAGGACCTCCAGGACGTGAAGCGGAAGATCGCCGCGTCGACGGGCCTGCGCGAGCGCCCGAACCTCCTCCGCTGGATCGCCCTGGAGAAGGAGAAGGACGCGACCGACGCCTTCGCCAAGAACGATTTCTCCGGCGCCCGGATCCTTTACGCGCTGCTCACCCAGGTCTACGGCTTGAGCGTGAGGATCCAGGGCGAGGCCGAGGGTCTGGCGGCGCTCAAAGACATGACCCGGGGCATCCGCAAGGAGGCCGAAGCGGCGGAAGCGCCCCAAAAACAGGCCTGGCTCTTCGAGCGGGCCGTCACGGAAGAGGACGCCGCCGCGCAACGGATCAAGGACGGCCTCCTTCCCCAGGCGGCCGAACAGTATGTCCTCGCCTCCTTCCTTTTCGAGAAGGCCAAGGAAGTCGCGCTCGAGAGCGCGCTGGCGGGGCGGAACTGACGGCGCCGGCGATGAAAAAGCCCAAGAAGCGGCTCCTCTTCGTCTGCTACGGGAACATCTGCCGCAGCCCGATGGCCGAGGGGATCGCCCGCAAGCGGCTCGGCGGCTCCGTCGACGTCGCCAGCGCTGGCATCGGCGCGACGGGCGGCCCGGCCACCGAGGAGGCCGTCCTGGTCATGAAGCTCGTCTACGGCGTCGACATCTCCCGCCACATCGCCCGCCCCGTCGGCCTCTTCGATCTCGGCAGCTTCGACGCCGTCGTGGCCATGGACGCTTCGATCTACCACCACCTCCGCGAGGTCTGGGAGGTCCCGGAATCTGTCCTCTTCGGCTGGGACATCGAGGACCCGCTCGGCGCGGATTACGCGACCTACAAGGGAACGGCACGAAAGATCGAGGGGCGGCTGGAGCAGCTTCTGGCCGCGATCGGCCTCGAAGCCTGAGCCTCTTCCCTACCTGTCCATCATCTTCCCGACCGGCTTAAGAACGGCCACGTTCTCGAAGACGATCCGCCCGGCCGTCAGCGCCGGCACGGCCAGGATCATCCCGGGCAGGCCCCAGAGCCAAGCCCCGAAGAAGAGCGAAAAGAGGACGAGGAGCGGTGAGAGCACGATCGTCTTGCGGATCAGCGGCCGCTCGAGGAGGCGCTGCAGCAGGACATGGACCGCGGCGAGCAGGACGAGGACGGCGACGACCTTGAAGGTGATCCCGCCCTCGAGGAACGTGGCCAGCAGGGCGGGCAGGGCGACCGAGACGATCGCCCCGAGGGTCGGGACGTAGTTGAGCAGGAAGGCCAGGACCCCGAAGACGACCGCGAACCGGATCCCGAAGACGGCCAGGACGGCCGCGACGAGGAGTCCGATGAGCAGGTTGGTCAGGCTCTTGACGGCCAGGTATTTCTGGACCTCGCGGTCGATCCGCGCGGCCGTGCGGGCCATGGTCTCGGCCTGGTCCGGCGGGAAGGCGACGGCGATCTTGCGGACGAGCCGTCCCCGCCCGCCGAGGATGAAGATCATGGAGATGAAGATGAGCAGGAGATCGGACATGAACCCGAAGAAGGGCCCGAGGGCAGAGAGAAGGACCGAACCGGCCTGGCCGATATTGAAGCCCTGGATCCACTCGGTGAGGCCGAGCTTGAGCCGGGGGTCGGGCACGACCTGGTCGATCCTTTCGAGGAACGACCGGACCATCTCCGTGTACGACGGGAGCTCCGAGGCGAGGCTCTTGCCGCCGGCGTAGAAGACCGTGCCGATGAGGTAAAGGAAGGCGAAGGCGACGATGAGGATGGCCGTCAGGGCCAGGGATTTAGGGACTTTGCGCCGGACCAGGAAGTCGAGGGCCGGAGAGACGGCGAAGGCGAAGAGCAGGGCCATGGCGAAGGGCACAAGGATCGGGCGGGCCAGCCTGAGGAAGACGCCCAGGACGAAGAGGACGACGATGCCGACAGCGAGCCTGAGCCAGCGGTTCTTGTCCACGCGCCTTCCCGTCCCCTCATCATAGCCAAAATCCCTTAATAAAGGAATGGCCATGCGTAGAGAACGGCCGCGGAGGGGCCTCGGGGATCCGCTCCGTTCGCTGCGGTGAAACTTCACGCCGTCCCGGTCCGAAGCCCGTTCTTAGGTCTCCGTCCCGAGGCCGGCTATTTCACCGCTTTATGCTCACTCCGGGATACCCCTCAACCCCTTCTCCC
>Ga0116202_10001067_pt1 | contig 15950 bp, 12 predicted proteins | sample LakKivw325mmetaG_FD_94479 | JGI IMG/M metagenome (GOLD analysis project Ga0116202, IMG submission 94479) | Anoxic lake water microbial communities from Lake Kivu, Rwanda to study Microbial Dark Matter (Phase II) - Lake Kivu water 325m metaG | ecosystem: Environmental > Aquatic > Freshwater >...
AGTCGGGCCGCACCAACGTGACGGTGGACTGGCTGGCCAGGCTTGCCGATGCGCTCGACTCCGACCTCACCGTGTGTTTCACGCCGCGCGGCGGTGAGCACGGCGGCCAGCGGTTCGAGGCGAGGGTAACGGCAAAGCCCTGAGACGGCCGCACGCGGGTGTTCTCGCCCCACCCGACTCTCGGCTCCGGGCGCGGGACTGTGCCTCGTATGGCATCCCCCGACAATGGCATGCTGAGCATCGGACGGGTGGCGAGGAGGTAGGATGCAGCCGATAGGACCGCTGATGTGGGAACACCGCACCATCGAGCGCGCCGTCAAGCTCATGGAGGAGGGGCTGGTCCGGATGAGGCGCACGGGGGTCCTCGAGCCGCGATTCGTCGAGCTGAGCGTCGATTTCATTCGGACGTATGCCGACCGCACACACCACGGCAAGGAGGAGGATATCCTCTTCAGAGAGCTGGCAGAGAAGCCGCTTGGGACTGAGCACAAGGTCATCATGGACGAGTTTGTGGCGGAGCACGTCCGCGGCCGGGAGCTGACGCGCCAGGTGTCGGACGGTATCCAGCAGTACCGAAGCGACGCCGCAGGCGGACTCGCGATGGTGACCGAGGGTCTGCAGCATCTCTGCCTCTTCTACCCGGCTCACATCGAGAAGGAGGACAAGCGCCTCTTCCACCAGGTCATGAAGTACTTCGACCGGACTGAAATGGACCGCATGCTGGAGGAGTTCCGGGAGTTCGACAGCCGGCTGATACACGAGAGGTACACGGCGCGCCTCGAGGAGATGCGTCAGGTTGCCGGAGCGGCCTGACCTCAGATTGGGGGCTGCTGCCGGGAGGTGGGTGTTGCTGTAACGGACCAGTGCCTGAAAGGATCGCTGCAGTTCGGCATTGTGGAGAGCGGCATCGTGGCGACAAACGACTCGGATCAATTCGCCGATGCCGAAGCAGCGGCCCATTAGTCAACCCGCAAGCCAGTCTTGCCGGCGCCCCGAGTTGGGAGTGGAGTCCCTGCAAGCAGCGGTCAAGCTGTTCGAGAGGACGCGGGGCGAAGGACACGATCAATCTCCGCCAGGATGCATGGCTGTCCGACTCCCAGTGTCAAGGACCTGAGTTCCTCGGCAGCCTGCTTGCTTCTCTCCCGTTGTGAAAGAGGCCCCTTGGCATGTGCTGCTCCTCCCCGCAGTGCCTGTGCCCGACCGAGCATGGTGGCCAGCGGTTTGAGGTCGGGGGGCTTGTTCCAGCGGTAGGTTTCGCGAAGGAACTGGCCGAAGGCTTGGCACGAGTCAGTGAGCGTCCTTGAGAACAGCGGACTCGGAATCGCGAGAAGCAGGCGTTCCCAGTCGCCCAGCCCCCACCGTTCCAGATTGCCGCGTGAGTACACGCCGAAGGCCAGCGGCGAACCGCGAGTGCTGTCGAGCGGCATTCGTCCTAAGCACGGCAACTGGATGCGGCCTAGTCCTTTTGATGTCATGAACGAATCCAGGGGATGCAGGAGCCGTGCGTTCAGTGCAGCCTCGATGGCCTTCACGTAGTACACTCGGGCGTCAGCAGACTGGTGACGTTCAAGGTGTCTCTCAGCATCCGTGAGATACTCGCCTACTTGGGCATCGAAGCTCCGTACATCGGGACAGGCGGCGAGAACCGCATCCTCGATCTCGCTATCTGTGCTGCCCAGACGTCGTCTAAGATCCTCGCTGTTCTTCACCTGCCAAGACAGCAGCCTCTGCACGTCTTCTTGGATCTGTAGGATCCCCCTGTCGTGGTCTCGTTTGGTCTTGATAGAAGAGGGAACACTCTCGAAGAAGCCCAGATGTAGAGCCCAGTACAGGTCCGTTTGCGGAGTAATCTGGTGGAGTGGGATTCCAGAGTAGGCTGGCGTCCGGGCAAACATGTCGAGTGAGAGAGCGATGGCCTCAGATGGATTGTCGGTGCAGCGATAGTCGATCACAAGCGACGTGGCAGTGAAAGCTGCAAGAGAAAGGGCTTCTGAGGCATGTGTGGACGACCAGCAGCCGGCGTACGAAAGGGGATCCAGCAGCGTCGTCGGAGAGGAGAGCGGCTTCTTGTTCCAGTTGGGACTGAGGGCAAAGCGCGCCATGTAGCGGCCGAGGTCCCAGGCTGTCAGTTGAGCGGAGGTCGCTGCGCACCTGTCAGGCCGTTCAGCACTGGTGTCTGCCTCGTCACTGACTTCCAGAAGCAACGCCGCATATGCGAGTAGGTCCAGCCACGCAGGGGAAGGGAATCCGAGGCTATCGGAGGCATTGCACTCGCGGTCCCATTTCTCAATCTCGTGAGCATAGGCTTTGAGCATGGCTGCGGCAAACAGATGCGGGCCAAAACCCAGCGAGCCGGTCGCCTGCGCCGAATCGAAGAGCGGCTTCAGGACAGCACACGCGTCCTCGATCTGCACAACACTCTGTGGCACTGCCGACGAGGAGAGAAACAGGAAAACGCCATCCAGGGACTCTTGGGCAGTCGGACTTGATGCGTCCTCAACCAGCCGATTCAACGTCGCGAGAGAACCGTCGAGTTCCTCGGTCAGAACCAGGAGACAGAGGAGAGCCAGGCGCCCATACTGGAGTCGAATCCACCAATCAGGTTGATGCCGTTCCTCCGCATTTTCAAACGACTCCAAGAAGGTGACGTAGCCGCGAAGTTGGGGCAGAGTTGCGCAGAGCGCCTCGCGCTCTGCGGAGAGACGAGCCGTGCACGAGGCATCCGGACCGCAAGTTGCCTGGAACATGGTATTCGCGAAGGCTGCCAGGGATGCCAGGTGGTGCGCGGCACACGTTGATTCGCCCAGACTGGATGTGGCCTCATCCAGGTTCACTAGATGGGAACCCTCGGGCAAGCCCGTAAAGAGGTCGTAGTGGAGTTGCGAGAAGCCCTGCAAGAACTCATCCTGTTCATCCATGGCAGTGGGGGCGCTCCTGTTCCATGCGATGGTGGCAGTCTAGGACTTGGCGCGCGCGGGCGCAAGGCAGGTCACGTGCTTGGCCATCGATAATGATCGGGAAGGCAGAGACCCTTGTCTAGGAGCATCGACATGTTGACACCGTCAGTTGGCGCGGCTAGATTACACAGAGCGCCGCGCTCCCCGCTCCAGGCGCGGCTGGATGTGCGTTCGGTGTACCCCTCGGAAGGAACCCGACCGCTTCCGACTCCAGGCTTGGGCTCGGCGCACGACAGGGTGGTGGACACAGCCAGTGAGTGAGTACTCCTCGGAAGCAGACGCACGCATCGTCATCGATGGCCTTCTACGTCGTGCCGGGTGGGACCCCACCGACAAATCGCAGGTTCGCACCGAGGTCTCCATTCAGGATGTGGCCGGAATGGTTGCGGAGCCCATCGCCGGCTACGCGGACCTGACGGCAGGGGCCGTGAAGGGTGGCGACGGCGGCGTCAGCGGCCGAATTGACTACTTGTTGCTGGACCAGCGCGGCCGCGCTCTCGCCATCGTTGAGGCAAAGCGGGCTTCGATGGAGCCCTATGTCGCCCGGCACCAGGCGCTGCCCTATGCCCAACGCACTGGTGCACCGTTTGTCTTTCTCTCCAACGGCGAGGTCATCTACTTCTGGGACTACACCAGAGACGATGCCCGACTGGTCGACTCCTTCTTCTCGCAGCGGGATCTCGAACGCCTTGTCGAGATGCGGGCAACGCGGAAGCCTCTCGCGACCGTGCTGATCCCCGAATACTACGTACGGCAGGGAGAGACGCGGCGAGTACGTGGCTACCAGCGCACGGCGATGCAGAAGCTGGATGCCGGTCTCGAGCTGGGTAAGCGACGCTTCCTCATTGAACTTCCGACCGGCACGGGAAAGACCGATGTCATCTGTCTGTATCTGAAGCGGCTTCTCGATGCCGGCATTGCCGAACGCGTGTTGTTCTTGGTCGACCGCGAAGCGCTTGCCCTGCAGGCCCTGGAGGCGATGCAGCAAATCCTGCCGCATCATGGCAGCTACTGGCTGAAGTCGGGAATGGCGGCGCAGCAGAAACAGGTCACCGTCTGCCTTCTGCAGACCATGATTGGCCGTTATCAGGAGTTCACTTCGGCGCACTTCGATGTCGTCATCGCCGACGAGTCCCATCGCTCCATCTACGGTGATTGGCGACCTGCCCTGACGCACTTCGATGCCATTCACATCGGTCTCACCGCTACGCCTGCCGCCTATGTCGACCGGAACACCTTCCGGTTCTACCAGTGCCGTGATGGAGAACCGGACTTCGCCTTCACGATTCAGGACGCTATTGCCGGCGGATACCTGGTGCCCTACAGGTTTGCCAGCGGCATCACGGTGCTTCTGGCTGAAGGCGCAGAGGTCGATGACGAGACGTACGATCCGGAGGAATTCGAGCGCGTCTGGACAAACGAAGCTACGAACCGTCTCATGATGGAGGAGTTCGATCGCCTTGCACACGAGAGCTACGTGGAACTGGCGCCAGGCCAGAAGGTCGCGCCGGGGAAGGCCATCGTGTTTGCCATCAGCAAACGGCACGCAGCGCGTCTCACTGCCTGCCTCAACGGGCTTCATCCCGAGCAGATGGGGCGCTATGCCGAGTTGGTCACCAGCGATGTGCCTGATGCCGCCGAGGTCATACGGCGATTCAAGCGGGAGGACTATCCCCAGGTCGTCGTGAGCGTGGGGATGCTTGAGACCGGTTTCGACTGTCGTGAGGTGTTGCACCTGGTGATGTGCCGGCGGGTGCGCAGTCCCATCCTGTACCAGCAGATGCGCGGCCGCGGCATGCGCACTGCCGACCACATCGGGAAACAGAAGTTCGTCATCTACGACTTCTTCGGCAATCACGAGTACTTCAACGACAGTGACACCGACGTTTTCGCGGGCCTGGGCGCTGGCGCGAAGGCAGCGGCTCAGCCGAGACTGCCCAAGCCGCCGGGCCGGCTCATCGAGCTGGGCTTGGACGACGAGTGGCTTCAGGCTGTGGCGTACGTTGAAGTGGGTCCCGGTGGTGAAAGGGTCGACAAGCGAGAGTACGTGAATGCGTGGGAGAACGGCATCCGCACCTCGGTTGAAGAAGACCCGCTTCTGCAGAAGCTGCGGCGGGATGAGTTCCTGACCGAGAGCGAGCAAGAGCAACTTGTGCGCCGGCTGAACAGCCCGGAGATGTACTTCAACGAGGACAACCTCCGCCGCGCGTACCGGCGACCTGATCGCAGCCTGGTGGACTTCATCAGACTGGCTCTCGGGACTCTCAGAATCAAGCCACGAGAAGAGGAGGTCCGCGAGAACTTCAACGCATGGCTGGCTGCCAGGGCGTTCACGCTGGAGCAGGCGCGCTATCTCACGTTGCTGAAGAACCGGGGGCTCGTGCGTGGCCGGCTAACTGTGGATGACCTCTTTGAGCCGCCTCTGTCCATGGAGGTTGCTCACGTTCAAGGCGTCAAGCTCTTCGGAGAGGAAGGGCTGGTAGAGGTCATACAGGACTTGAATGAGTCTGTTCTGCAGAAGAGTGCGACTGAGGGAACATGAATCAGGAACTGCGCAGGAAGCTGGACCGCATCACGGACATCCTCTGGGCAGGGGGAGTGACCAATCCGGTCACCTACATCGAGCAGATATCGTACCTCGTCTACCTGAAGCTGCTGGATGAAGAAGAGTCGGCGCGGGAGCTTCGCGCACGGCTGAAGGGCAAGGGCGGCAACGGGAACGGCAACAGTCTGCGGTTGTACCCTGGCGACGCGGACCGCTTCCGGTGGTCGAAGTGGCGCTTCAAGAGCGGCCCCGCGCTACGCGATTTCGTGCGCGACGAGGTCTTCCCGTACATGGGGAACCTGGTGGAGACGGAGCCGCAGATCGCGGAGTACTTCCGCGATTCCGTGCTGGAGATAGTTGATCCCAATGTGTTGAAACAGGTGATCGACGAGATCGATGGCATCCACTTCAGCCAGTTGAACACGGACGTCAAAGGCGATGTCTTCGAGTACCTGCTGACGCACCTCGGGCAGGCTGCGCTGAACGGCCAGTTCCGTACCCCTCCGCAGATACGTTCGATGATGGTGGAGATGGTCGATCCCGACATCGGAGACACCATCTTCGACCCTGCCTGCGGCACCGGCGGATTCCTCATCGATGCAGTTGAGCACATCCTTGCGAAGTACTCGGGCGACGTCCGGGAAGTCGCGATCTACGGCGAGGAGTGGCTGGAGAAACGCGGCCAGACTATCGAGCAGGCGAAGGCTGTCATCCCGACCCTCCAAACGTATCGGAAGGGACCGGGAGAGAAGGTGCCGGACTGGGGAGTGCTGGAGGCGTCAATCCACGGCATCGATGTCTCGCGCCCGATGATGCGCATTGCGATGATGAACTTGGTGCTGCATGGTCTGAGGCACGCCAACGTCAAGCGTGCGAACACGCTCTCGGAGATGGGAGGATTGTCCGAAGACGACCTGGCGAGGAAGTACCGGGTCATTCTCTCCAACCCGCCGTTCGCTGGAACACTCCCGAAGGAATCGATACGCAAGGACCTGCCGACGAACTCAAAGAAGAGCGAGCTGCTCTTCCTTTCGGCAATGATGCAGGCTCTGGCGCCGGGCGGTTGGTGTGCGGTCATTGTGCCTGAGGGCCTGCTGTTTGGCTCCACGTCGGCTCATGTCCAGCTTCGTCGCAAGCTGGTTGAGGAATTCGAACTGCTTGCCGTAGTATCGCTGCCCGCAGGCATCTTCAAGCCGTACGCGGGCGTCAAGACGGGCGTGCTGGTGTTCCGGCGTCCGGTGGAATCGACCCGGAAGAAGGATGGCGCCAGGGTCTGGTTCTACGAGGTGCGTGCCGACGGCTTCGACCCGGACAGGATTCAGGGGGGAGGTCGCCCCGAGACGCCAGAACGGAATGACATTCCCGATCTCCTGACGCAGTGGGCGGCCTACAGGGCGTCTCGGTTCCACGACCCGCCGGGTGTAGAAACGGGGACAGTGTTGCCCGTTGGGAGCGGGGAACCGCGATGTTGGTGGGCTCCGGTGGACCATGTCATCGCAAATGAGTACAACCTCGCGGCTGGGCGGTACAAACCGCAGACGGTGAGAGAGGATGCGGAGGAAGATCCTGCGCGCCTCCTTCGTGAGGTCGAGGAAATCGAGCAGGATATCCTGGCAGGCTTGAAGGAATTGCAGCAGCGCCTGAAGGAGAGCGATTGATCTGGCCGAGATTGCCACTTGAAGTGGTGGCGGAGGTCTGTGGTGGGGGCACCCCTAGTCGGAGCCAGTCCGACTATTGGGGAGGCAGCATTGCCTGGATTACGCCCTCGGACCTGCCCATGCCGGGGGCCGGCATAGCAGAGATTGGGGATGCGCCTCAGCATATCACCGAAGCGAGTCTGAAGAGCTGTTCGGCTGTTCTTCTACCACCGGGGGCAGTACTGTTCTCGTCCCGCGCGACTATCGGGAAACTCGGCATCGCGTCGGTGCCATTGGCGACGAACCAAGGGTTCGTCAACTTCGTGCCGAAGAGTGGTGTGGACTCAAGGTACTTGGCGTACTGCCTTCTCCGATTCACGTCGGAGATAGAGGAGCTGGCAGGATCGACGACCTTCAGGGAAGTCAGGCGCGGTGCTCTGCGCAAGTTCACGGTGCCGGTGCCGCCTCTTTCGGAGCAGCGCCGAATTGTGGCAATCCTGGACCAGACTGACGCCCTACGCAGGAAACGCGCCGAAGCCGACGCCAAGGCTGCTCGCATACTGCCGGCGCTGTTCATCAAGATGTTCGGCGACCCGATTCAGGACAAGTCGGAATGGCCCCGGAAGACTCTGACGCAAGTATGTGTAGAGGGCGGCATCAAACCCGGACCATTTGGCTCTTCTCTGAAGAAATCGTGCTACACGGCGAGTGGACCCAGAGTCTACGGACAGGAGCAGGTGATCGCGGGCGATTTCGGAATTGGTGATTACCACATCAGCGATGAGCTGTTCGACGAGATGAATGACTATGCCGTTGAGCCGGGAGACGTCCTGCTGAGTCTGGTTGGCACGATTGGACGAGCAGTTGTCGTGCCCTCAACAGCAAACCCGGGCATCATCAATCCAAGACTGCTCCGCTTGAGACCCCGTCCGGAGTGTGTGACGCCTGAGTTCCTGTGCGATCTGCTAACCGGATCGAGCGCCTCCAGGTTCTTCAATAGCGTTGCCGGCGGATTCACAATGGGGGTTCTGAACGCCCGGGTCGTAAAGAAGCTTGAGTTCTCTGTCCCGCCACTGGGGCTGCAGGAAGACTATGTTTCACATGTGACGCAACTCCATGGACTACTTGATCTGCGAGCGCAATGTGGTGCGCAACTTGATCGCCTCTTGGAGGCGCTCCTGCAGCGAGCATTCGCCGAGCAGCTCACGGCCGGGGGGAGTGTAGGCCACACTACGGCGTTGCTCGAAGAAACGGCAGAGCAGGCGAAGGCTCCGGAGGTGAATCGACCGGCGTGAAGTTCTGCTACTTCGACGAAAGCGGAATGGGCGAGGAACCCTACCTCGTGATGGCGGGACTGGTTGCTGATGCGGCGCGGATGCACATCACGAAGGACGATTGGGCAGAACTACTCGAAACGCTCACGAGGGCCGTGGGCAGCACCGTGCGCGAATTCCATACGTGTGAGTTCTACGCGGGAAACGGCATATGGCGCGACCTGGACGGAGTGAGACGCGCACGTGTCATCGAGGCGATCCTGGCTTGGGTTGAAGGCAGAAAGCACAACTGCGTCTTCGCCGGAATCGACAAGGCTGCGTATAGCAGCCAGAGGGCCTCGGATCCACGCCTTGGCGAATGTGGTTCGGCATGGTGTCTGGCCGCACTCCACTGCGTACTCCAGGTCCAGAAGCAGCATCAATGCCTTGAAGGTTCGAAGGGCCACAGCGTCCTCGTGTTTGACCGCGAGATTACGCAGGAGCAGGATCTGACCCAGCTTGTCTTCCGGCCACCTGAGTGGCTTCACTCGTACTACCGACGCGACCGGCGGCAGCAGCCGTTCAGCAGCATTGTCGACGTTCCGTTCTTCGCGGACTCCAAGCACATCTTGCTTGCCCAGGTGGCCGACCTGTTCGCCTATGTGCTGCGAACGTGGGCCGAGCTGGTTGCCCTTCGCCGCCAAGAGCGATACTCCGGTGAGCTCGCAACGATGCACGGATGGGTCGGTCGCATCGCTGCCGTCGCCTACCCCCGATCGTCACGCTATCCCGCCCGAGGGCGCTGCTCTTGCACGCAGTTGTTGTATGACTTAGCTCCAGCGCCGCTGAGAACGCTGGGTTAGAGAGACCAGAAGCACCGGGTGAAGCCAAGACCGCGTCGCATGTGGAGTATGTCCTGCACCGTTTGAACGCTAGCAAAGGCGATGCCGTCTGACGCGGAGCTGGCGAAGTTGATGAAGGAGGATGAGGTCATGCCGACATCGAGAGGCTGCCGTAACTGGAGAGAGTTGGCTCGACGTCTCCTAGTGTGTCTCGTGTCTTTCTTGGTCGCGGGGTTCTTCATCCTCACGGATTTCGCTCGCCGCCAACGGATGCCCTACGTTGATCTGAGTCAGCAGTGGCCCAGGGCGTACGGCATCGCAGCGGCGCACAGCTGGCATCTCGGGGTATTGCTCCTTGTGATTGCCGTGATTGGCTTGGCAGCTTGGGTTTGGCTCGAGGTGGTCGGATGGAAACGCGCCGGTCAGGAATCCGATTTCGTTCGACGTATCGACGATGCGGTGGCAAGGTTCGAAGCGACTGCATCACGGCTTCATACCGATACAGGTGCAGGGAGCGCAGGCGGGAGCCAAGATGTTGCACGAGACACCGTGTACTCCGAGATGTACGCGGAAATGCGGCGTTTTCGGGACTACGAACTGTCGTCGGCGTCATGGTATACGGCGATGCTTTTGGCACTCCTCGGAGGCCTGTTTCTGTACTCCACCACCGAAGAGCCTGCGTTGACGGTGGATCTCGTCAAGACGATTGCCATTCTGCTAGCGGCTGTACTGTGTGCGGCGGGATGGTTCGCCGTTGGCTACTCATGGGCAAGATACAGAGAGTTGCGGGACTACACGACGGCGCAGCTCGAACCCGGTTGGCACCGTTTCACACCCAAGTCACATGATTGGACACCGCGGCACTCGATATACGTCAGCCAGGGTATCTTGGCAGTGGCGGTGGTCATTTTGGCCTGTCACCTGTGAGTCGGAGTGTGTCTCATGATTGGCTCTGACTTCCGGCGGCGGCGCTGGAGTTGCAGTGGCCAACTACTCTGCCCCACTTTGGCGACACGCAGGTGAGCTCGCGGTCAAAGTCCCTGTCGTATGAATTGGCTCTCACGGCGAATGCGGGGACACCATACTGATATCGTACGTGATCGCGTCAGCCGCGGGCGGCCTGCAAAGGACGCGGGGACACCGCTTCCGGCTGGTTGATCTTTGGTCCTCCGGCGTACTCGAGGACCTTCCTCAGGCATAATATGCCGGCATGAGTGCGGAGGCGAGTGGCGGCAGGCCCGTCGTGGCCGTCGTAGAGTACGAGCGGGAGGCCGGCAGTCTCCACGCCGCCGTCTCCGCGTGTGACGGGTTCCGTGGGCTGAAGACCACGGACCACGTACTCATCAAACCGAACATCCCCTGGGCCAGTCCCTTCTCGTGGAAGGCCCCGCCGTACGGCTTCGCGACCACGGCACGCGTTGTGGAGGAGACCGTTCGCGCGCTGAAGGACCATGGCTGCCATCGCCTCGCCATCGGCGAGGGCAGCATCGTGAACCGCGCGCTCGGCGCCGACACCTCCACTGCGTTTCGCTGGACGGGCATGGACCGGGTCGCCCGTCGCTACGGCGTAGAGCTGGTCGACCTCAATGAGGGGCTGTTCGACCGAATCGACCTCGACGACACTGCTGTCTCGGTTGCCTCCCGCGTCATGGAGTCGGACTTCCTGGTGGACCTTCCGGTGCTGAAGACCCACCACCAGGCGACCGTCTCCCTGGGACTGAAGAACCTCAAGGGCTGCCTCTCGCAGGAGTCCCGCCGGGTCTTCCACCGCGGCGGGCTCGACCGACTCATCGGGCTGCTTGGCGCGAGACTCAAGCCGGGACTGACCATCATCGACGGCATCTACGGACTGGAGCGCGGTCCCGAGTTCCTCGGCAGGGCGCGGCGGCTGGACCGGCTCATCGCGAGCCGCGACGTGCTCGCTGCTGACGTGGCCGGCTGCGGCATCATGGGCGTCCCCCCGGAGGGCGTCGGCCACCTGAGGGAGTACGCGGCGCTCACTGGAGGCTCGCTCAAGCTGGAGGACATCGATGTCCGGGGCCGGGAAGCCATGGAGGGCATACGCCCGTTCAAGCGGGGCCCCGCCTTCGACGGTCTGTTCCAGCGGACCGGCGTCTCCGGCCTCACGGTCCGCCCGCCGGGCGTCGAGACGTGCTCGGGCTGCACGCTGGCGATGTGGTCGGCGCTGGTTGCCTTCTGCAGCGACCACCGAAACGCGAAGCTCGACGGTGTGGAGCTTTGCTGCGGCCCGTCGGCACGGCCGACCGCCGAGGCCCGCGCGGTGCTGCTCCTGGGCGACTGCGCCATGCGCGCCAGCCCGGCGGGGGAGAACCGCGTGGCAGTCGCCGGCTGTCCGCCGTCCGTCCGGGATGCGTACGTGAAGCTGAGCTTCAGGACGCTGGGTCGCGCCCGGGGCCTTGCCTCACTCGGTGCACGAGGGCTCCGTCTGGCGGGAAGCGCGCTCAGCGTGGCCCGTGAGGACTTCGCAGGGTACCCGCACTACGACCCTGTGGAGTTCGATCGGGACGATTTCAGGTAACCGCTCGTGCTGCAGCCTCGCCGTGGGGACTGGTCCTGCTTCACAGCCCGTCGAAGTAGCGGTCGGGGAACGTCACTGTTATCAGGGACGGATCGTCGCTCTCGTTGTGGTCCATGAGCAGCCGGGTCGGGACCGAGAGTTCGACCGTCTCCTCGTCCTCGGGTATGTCTGGGGGTTCACGCAGCCACGACTCGGGGAAGGTGATCGTGACGGTGTCGTCGTCCGGCTCGGCGTCGTTCTCCAGCAGCCACTCGAGGGAGAACGTGATGCGGGTCATCTCGGATTCGCGCACGGGCGTAGCCGGGGGCGGGTTGGGATTCCCCGGTATCGGAGTGGTAGGCCCGGTCAGCCGGTCTTTGTAGGGACCTCCGGATACCTGGATCGTCCGCACGCTGTCGGACGGATTCAGGTGCAGCAGGAACTCCCGGACCTCTCCCGGCTCGATGTCAAACGTGATAGAACCGTAGACGCCGTTGCTGTCGAGCGTTTCCGCCACCCACACGCCGTTCTCATCGTAGCCGCGGGCGAACATGGCAATCTCGAGCGCCTTCTGGTCACGGTTCACGACGTGCCCCGCCACGACCAGACAGGCATCTCCGGCCTTGAGGTCGACTCCGGGGTACATGAAGCGCGTCCCGTACTCCTTCCCACAACTGCGGATGCTCGCGACGGCATCCACCAGCATGATGTCCGTTGGCTGCTGCCAGTAATCGGTCAGATAGCTGCCCGCCTCAGGCCGCACGAGTATGTCGCTCCGAACAGCGGGAGCCGTCGCGTCGGCGGAACAGCCCGTCGACAACAATGCCACCACGAGGATAATCAGAGCAGTGCTCTTCACCGCAACCCCTCCTTCCCTGGACGTCCTGCTCTTCTCATGCCCTCCTCAGCCCACTCACGGCGCTACAGCCCGTCGAAGTAGTAGTCGGGGAACGTGACCGTTATCACGGACGGGTCGTCGCTCTCGTTATGGTCCATGAGCAGCCGGCTCGGGACCGAGAGTTCGACCGTCTCCTCGTCCTCGGGTATCTCCGGCGGTTCACGCAGCCACGACTCGGGGAAGGTGATGGTGACAGTGTCGTCGTCCGGCTCGGCGTCGTTCTCCAGCAGCCACTCGAGGGAGAACGTGATGCGGGTCATCTCGGATTCGGCCACGGGCTTGCTCGGTACGAAATCCGGTTCTTCGTATACGCTTCCGTAGATGCGTATCGTGCGCAGCCTATCGGACGGGTTCATGTGCAGCACGAACTCGCCGATCTCCCCGGGGTCGACGTCCATGCCCAACACACCCGGTATCCGGTCGCTATCGAGCGTCCCGGACACGATGTTTTCGTTCTCATCGTAGCCGACGGCACGGATCGTTATCTCCTCCGCTTCCTCGTGCTGGTTCTCGATGCGGCCCCTCACCAGCAGGCACGGGTCCCCGATGTGGAGACTGTCCCCGGACCGCATCGTCCCGTACGGCCGCCGGCAGAGACCGACGCTCACCTCGGCTTCAATGAGCTTGACCGGGGACTCCTCTCCATTGCCCCTGTCGAGGTAGCTGCCCGCCGCCGGCTCGATCTCCACTCCGATCAGCGGCACTGGCGCTGGCGGGTTCGCCAGGATCTCGTAGCAGGCCTGTACGGTCGCGGTGAACGTCAGTTCTCCCGGCTCGATGATGGGCGGCGCGGGTACCGTGGTTCCGGCTATCACCGCCGGATAGTCCAGCTCCATCGCTCTGCCCGTGGCTGCGATTGGGCCGCCGTCGCTGATGAAGATGGGCTTGCCCAGCATGACCCCGGCGCGCTCGGCCAGGAAGACGGCATTCCACTCGGCGTCCTCCATGGCCCGTATCAGGACGTCCTCCGAGAAGTCATCGGGACTGTACGGCTCGAAGCGGACGCCGTAGATGCGGATGCGGTCGCCGGCGGCCTCGACAAGGGCTGCGATGACCTCGCCGGCCTCCTCCCCATCACCGGCCTCCGCCTCCATGCGAGTCGAGACCTCGTACCCGGTCACGACCTCCTCTCCGGAGTCTTCGTTCCAGCGCGTCAACTCACGGATGCTGTAGTCGGTCGTCCTCACCACGTCCTCGTCCACGTCGATGTCCTCAAGAGTCTCCATCACGCGCTCCAGCGTCTCGACGGATTGCTCCTGCGCCTGCTCAACGCTTGCGGCTCGGACCTCCACGCCGAAGCTTATGACGGCGAGATCGGGCCTCATCCGCATCTCTCCGATGCCGGTGACCCACAGCCCTCTCTGCTGCGCGTCCGGCATGGCGGCGGGATGCTCCACGACGACCGTCGGCGTGCTGGCGCACCCCGCCGCTGGCAACAGCACCGCGGCCAGAACCAGGGCCATGGCCATGACCCTCCCGCGTTTCCTGTCCATCCCCGTTTCCTCCTCCGGTCGCACCGCATCAGGGGAGCGCGGGGCGACTCCTTCGTGGTTGCTTCGCTATGGCACTGGATAGGAACTCGTGCTCGCGTAGAGCCGTATCCGCCTGACGTCTTCCGACAGCTCCATCTGGATTGCGAACGGGCCGGTGTGGCCGCAGTCGATTTCCACGTCGAGCACGCCGGCAATCGGGCGGCCATCGACCACCCCGAACGCCACCTCTCCCGCTGCATCGTAGGCCCAGGCTATGCCGATTACGTACCGGTTCTCCGGGTGCAGGTTCGTGAGCTGGCCGCTGACCTCCATGCAGGGAGTTCCTTCCTCGTAGCCGTGGAGGTGAGGGCCGAAAACGCCGGGGCCGAGTGTCACGTCTTCCAGGACGACGTGACCCGCATCGAAGAGCATCTCGACCGGTTTCGGGTCCACCGGCACCTGCGATATGGTCGCCGACGCCGAGAGGTCCGTGCTCCGGCAGGCGCCTACAATGGGCCGCCAGTCGACCCACTCTGGGACGGCGTCACAGGCCTGCGCGAAGACGCGGATGACAGCCACTCCCTCCGGCCGGTTCAGGCGCATGGCGAAGGCGCTCTCGCGGTTGCAGTCTATCTCCAGCAGGATGGCGCCGGTGGTGAGACCCCGATCAATCGTCCAGGCGACCGCCTCTCCGGCTGCGTCGTATCCGAGGGCGAACATCGTCACGAAAGGGCTGTCTTCGTATCCGTTTCTGACGTGCCCTGTGAGCACGAAGCACGGCTCGCCGGTCTCATGCCCGGCTAGAGGCTCCAGGAGGACGTCCTCGTACACGGTCACGTCGGTGAGGTCGACGGGGCACTGATGGAAGAGTGCGTTGCCGGGCGCCGGCTCGATGACTATCCCTGTGAGGGTGGGTGTGTCCGTTGTGTTGCGACAGCCGCCCGTGCAGAGCAGGGCGAGAGCAACCAGAACCAGCGTGATGGTTCTCATCATCCCGCCATCCCGAAGCGCCTGAGACCCGTCAGGCCGCTTATGGCCCCGCGGCAGCGGTGGGGAGCGCCGCAGAACCAGCCCAATGGTCGCACGCGACCGTGGGGTCTGTCAAAGCTACCTTCGTCCGGGAGTCGGCCTGGACTGGAGATGCAGGGCTCGCGCGATACCCGCGAGACGCAGGGCAGGGAACGAGGACACCCACAGCCGGGGGTGCCCACTCACTGCCGACGGGGGGCCGAATGTGCCAGGAGAGCGCCGGCCATGTCACGCAGCAGTGGTGGTGCATGCAGGGAAGTGTTCGTGGACGTATATCACGAACTTGGGGTCGTACGAGTCTCCGTTTCCGGGATCGTCGAACCACGCCCTGTGGAGACGGTTTTCGTCGGCTATCTGGGACTCCCAGGCCCTGCGCAGCCAGCGGCTCCTGCGACACCTGTCGTACACCGTCTCGCAGATATCCCAGGCCATCTCGGCATAGCATTCGTAGGCCTCCAGATCCGGCCCGCTGAAGGCGCTCTTGTAGTTGCAGGTGCGGCTGTCGTTCCGGAAGCCCGGGTGCTCCATTCCGATTCTCAGCATCTCCAGTGTCAGCTCGTCGAGGCTGGAATACGCTGCGTTCACTTCCGTCTGCCACCATGTTATGCCCGAGACGACGATGGCCACGACTGATAGGACAAGCGCTGCTTCCTCCATTTCTCCCCCTTGTCGGTCGCGTCAACAGATAGCCGAATTGCTGGTGTCGCACGCGCCTCTGCGAGCGAGACTCCTGTGTGGCTGCGCGCCCGGGAGCCCTTCTCGCGTCATGGCGGAATGTGTCGCTGCTTCCGTCGCCGTG
>Ga0116202_10001069_pt1 | contig 15930 bp, 10 predicted proteins | sample LakKivw325mmetaG_FD_94479 | JGI IMG/M metagenome (GOLD analysis project Ga0116202, IMG submission 94479) | Anoxic lake water microbial communities from Lake Kivu, Rwanda to study Microbial Dark Matter (Phase II) - Lake Kivu water 325m metaG | ecosystem: Environmental > Aquatic > Freshwater >...
ACCCTTACTTTAGAATCAGGTTTAAGTTTGTCCTTAAGGTTTTTAGGCATGGATAAATGTCCATCGGGTAAAACATTTGCAAGGTATTCATAGGCTTTCATATATCGCCTCCACATTTTGTCTTGTTTCAAATAATTATATCACATCCGTGCTTTTCATTCTTCGATATTCTCATAAGTATCCCATGCAATACTTGATGTCGTAGTTGATAAAAAGGTCGAAGGGGTAACAACTTTAATTCCAAGAGAAATCAGGTGTTTATTGTAAGTGTTCGAAAGGGTGAAGATGGCTTTGCCCCACCCTGCAATCTCCAAACAGAGTTTTTCGGTTTTACCTTTTGGTTGGGCATGGGGTACAAAAATAATGTCAGCCAGTGCAGCGGCAAAATGATTCCGAGCATCTGCCCTTTGGGTGCTGATTCTATTTTCTTTTTCGGTAAAAAGTGAAATGAAGAGAAGGCGCCCCTCATCAAGAGGTTGTTGATATTCTTGTTTTATTCTCATATTTTTGATACTACGGGCAGGGCAGATAATTATTGGACTTTTGCAACGGAGCAAAATACTCAAGCACTCCTGCTCTATTTGGGAATGAAAACCCCCAATTACCGTAACCTCAGAGTTTTTTAAAAATTTCATACAGTCATAGGTCTGCACAATGACACTGCCGGGGCATTTGACGGAGCAGAATATGGCAAGCTTTTTGTTATTAAGAAGCTCAATATTACCGATAGCTGTTATTTTGTCAGGGATGTCCTTCGTGAGAAATTTCTGTAAAGATTTTGGATACAGGCTATTGTCACGATTAATATGTGTTGTAATATTCATAATTATATACCTTTATGTATGATCCAGTCTGAACAAGCCCACGCAATTCTCTGTTTGAGGTAACAAGATTTATTTCGATTTTCCTTGACATTTCCTAACCACTTCATTATATTAATATTAATCCAATTATTTGGAGGTGGATGGCCCGTGTAGGGCTAGCGTGAAAAGCCGAGTGTTTAGCTCGGTTTTTCATTTTATAAACACCTTTCCATAACCATAAATCTCTCCAGAATAAACATGCCTGTTCAGTTTATTTTCCACTGCATCGCACACCTTATTTCCGAAGGTCTCTACTTCTGAATCGGGTAATCTTCCGTTTTCCTTTAAAATTTGCTGTTTGAGAGGGTGGGCGAGCAGGTCAGATAATTGAAGCCCGGCAATATTTGCAGCCTTGGATTTGATCTTAATTTCTTTGCTCGTCAATACACCCTGGAAAAAATCGGAGTGCCTGAATTGTGTCCCTCCTTCGTAAATCTTTCTATACGCCTCTTTAAGTTGTTTATCTTCCGAACCCCCTCTGCTTTCCGCCATAACGTCACCCCTTGCATTATAAAAATGTAATAGCCCGCAATACCGCTCAAGAATCGCAGCAAGACAGAAATGATATGGGTGATAGGCAAATGCTTGATAACGCTCAATATGGGTCTTTTTATCGATAACAACCGCTATAACCGTGTAATCCATGTCTCTAAAGAAAGTCAGTAAATCACTATTAAAATAGCTTTCCTTTTCAGAATCTCGTAGTCTCCAGAAACGCCCCCGTTTGTTTATTATGTCTTCTCTGTGAAAAATAAGAGGATCATCAATATCAAAAGTAAAGTGTCTTTTCTTGAGTTTTTCCATCTTCGGGTGAAATGCGCTCTGATACATCTCTTTTTCGATTATGCAGCCTGTAATTCCGAGATAGCGCTTATCAGGTTTATGCAGTTCTGGATAGTAATCCCGAGAAAAATCGATAATACCTTCCTTTGTTTTTAACTGGAGTTTTTTTAGTTCTCTCTTCCCATAAGAATGATCACCGGATTCATCAATATATAGTCTGAAAATTTTTGTCACAAACTAACCCTTAGATTTTTTCCCATATTACACCTGACGTCGGCTGGTTTTATTTCTACGTCGTCCAGTTCACTCTGATAAGACTGTATTTTAGAGATAAGGGCCAGTAATTCCTCGCGTGTCACTCTTCCTCCTGATTTTCTCGTCCCATGCGATACTTAATGTCGTAGTTAATGATGAAGTCTAACTCCTCGTCGGTGAAGCCATAATGTCTGGCGAGTACACGGTCAATTTCGTCAATATTCACCTTCGATGCTGCCGGTTTGAACAGTAATTGCTTGCGGGCACCTGTTGTAGCATATTGCTGCGTCTTCTCTTCAGCATTCTTAAACAGTGAGTCAACGAGTGACTTTCCAAGCGCGGACAACTGCCTGCTGACTTGACTCGACTCAAAATCAAAGCGAAATCCGTACATCATGTAATCTTTGCAGTTATACATATCGAAATGTAATGTGTAATACCACCACCAAAGATTGGAGCCAAGAACTGCTATGACAGCGCACACATTATGGTGCTCTTGGAGATACTTCTTCTTGTTACTTGTACTTTCTGTCCCTAATGGGCGGTCAGCAAAAATCTTGAAGTAACGACCTCCGGCTGTGCGATAGTACAAGCACTGTGATGTACGGTTTGGAGATCTTTCTATGAGCAACTCAAGGCGCTGCCGCTCCTGTGCAAGGCGGCGCAGAAGCCTAAACTCAAGATTACTGGTGAGCTTCGGAACTGCAAACTCAAAGAGATACACGTCGGACGGAACTTCAACATACGCAACACAAGAAAATACGGTGGGACGGCTTTCAGGATTCCATCTGATGTACTTTGTGCTCCAAAGGTGTTCAGACACTGCATCTGGGGTATCACCAATCTCCGAGAGTATAATAGACAAGTTCATCGTGACACCTTCAAACAAACATGAAGGCCGAGTGGCGTAGTTGGAGATCCACACAGCTGGTGCACCAAATCTAACCTCATTTACCATAGTGCGCATTTGGGGCGTAGATATTGAACTGATTTGGACGATCATGCCTATGCGAGCCTGTGAGCGGGACAAGTGTTTAGAGCGCTCATATACATATGAATACAGATTTCTGCTTGGGAAGGTACGGTATGCCTCCTGCTTGATTTGGTAGTCAACAGTCCTCACTGAATACTCAACATATGGTGGATTCCCAATAATCACATCAAACCCACCATTTTTTAAAATTTCATGAAACTCTATAAACCAATGGAATGGCTTGTGAGAGTGTAGCCATTTTTCGTAGGCTGAATTTTTGTTTGTATCAATCCCATATTCACTTGCAAGGTAACGGCTAAGCTCATCTTCAAGAACTTTAAGTCTTTTATAAACCTCTTGTTTGGCATCGGCAAAATCCCTTGAATCCATACCCTGTTCCGTTTGCATCTGCCGAAAAATCTCGAATAAACTTTCTATTTCTTCTGCCTGTTCTTCAACCCTTTTTAGTATATCGCCTGAAAAGAGTTTGCTACTTAGAGCCTTTTTTACGTCCTCATATGATGCAAAACCTACCAATGTATTCCCTGCCCGGATATTAAAATCGATATCTGGGAGAGGCTCGATCTGTTCAATCTTTTCCACCTGTGCGACAAGTTTCAGAAAGAGACGGAGCTTGCAGATTTCGATCGCCTCTTCCATGATGTCAACGCCAAAGAGGTTGTTGATAATAATTGATTTCAAGATGAAGTACTGCCTGTTAGGGTGCTCTTCGATTCTCTTAAGAATCTTCCGGAAGTCCCCATATTTGTCAGAACGGTGTTTCTCTCCTGACCGCTCCAAATCATCGAGGAAGACCTCCATACGGTCAAGACATGCCTCATAGAGAGGCTCAAGGATATTAAGTGCTGCAAAGAGGAAAGCACCTGATCCGCAGGTGGGGTCAAGGACTGTAACATTTTCAATGGCATGGTAAAAAGCTCTGAGAAGTTCAGGTCCCTCACAGTTCTCAATTACATCCTGGGCAAACTGACGGATGTTAAGATTATATGTGATGAAATAATTGATCGATGTGATCTCACCCGAGAGCATCCTATCTTTGATCTCTTCGTATCTCTTACGGCGGGCAACGACCTCCCGCCATATTTCCGTCGGCAGGGCATACTCTTCAGGAGCAGACTTGTTCCATTCCGTGCGTTTCGACACATCGTTGAGCCCTTGAGCTGTTTTCTCAGGTAAAGGACGGTCAACACCTTTCTTCATGGTCTCGTAAATGTAGCGGTCCGGGTCCACCTGCGTGAGTTTCCAGACGGACTGCTCACCTTCAAAGGCGATCTTGCATTTTTGTTTCGCCGCATCGAAGAGAAATGGAATTATTGTATTCTTGCTAATGTACTCAGTGATGTCCTCTTTCGTGTAGTACGCGCCCATTTGTTTCTGGTTGATGTATTTCTCGAAGATGTAACCGAGGACATCCGGGTTGATTTCATTGTCAGCCCGAAGTGGACGTTCATCGAGATACCATTGGTACTGGTCAAAAAAATCGAAGAGTTTCTCAAAAGCGTTGTCAGTAATTTCAATCTGTTCACCGTAGAGTTCTTCTATCTGGTGTTTTAAAAATAACCCACCATTAAGATACGGGATTTTCCCAAGCAGATGGTTCATTTCTTTTGACCGCTCATCTTCCTTTTTTGCAAACCCCTCAAAGAAAAGCGGGCAAAGAAACGCTTTATAAAAACAGTCTTTACTGTTTTCCTCACTCTGGACAAGTTTGTTTCTCAAATAATTGTCATCGCTATCGAGAAAACCTTTTTTTTGAATAAAGTATATGAACATAAGCCTGTTGAGCATCACCGATGTATACCATCGGAGCATCTCTTCATCGGGAATGCCATTAATGAATTTGAGAAATGCATCATGTTCTGTTTTAAAACGGTCATAGAATTTCTTTGTTACCTTTTCTACATCAAAGGCAGAACGTGTTCTTCCTGCTACATCCACAATGGTGAGATTTTCTTCTTCCTCAAGACTAAAAACTAACGTTTGTAATTTCTGTATGAGAGAATCGCCTGGTTGATTCACATGGTAAATATGCTCACGGCATGCAGTAGGTTTACCCATTTCATGCTTTACCCACTGCCATATCTGGGTTGTCCTGTTATCATCTAAGTAGATTATTATGTGCTCATGGACAGACTTTGCAACCTGGCGTTCTATTTTGCGCCTTACAGGATAAGTCGGTATGTTTTTATTATCTGGATTTAAACAGAGGAAAATGACCATCCCCTTTTTTTCTGCAACTGCTTCAAGAACGTAATTCTGGCTATCAACTGAGATTTCAAGCTGTGTAGAGTAATGGTCCCAACCAAGCTCCTCAATGAGAAGCAATTTAAAATCACAGGATTTGAGACAGTTACGAGCCCTATCTATTTCAATAGGCATCGTTATTCACCTTTCATAAGTCCCATAGAACATATGATACGCGGCTCCTGAGTCTGTTCCTCCTCGTGAATTATACAGAGGCGGTCTTCATCACGGAGGGCCATAACAAGCTGCGCAAGGGTTTCATCGGATATACCACTTCGTAACTGCCGGTTAAGGGTATCAATGGCTGACTGGCGAAGGGGATAGCGGTAAATATCATCTATTGCCTTGAGTAGTTCCTGGGATTCAAAAAGAGTGCCCTTTATCTCTTCAGCGTAGCGCTTTAGCCTCTCATACGTTCTGAATCGAGCACCTGATGGTCTTCCCAATTGGCCGCCGACGCTTTTCTCTTCTTCAACGATTAGCTCTATTGCTTTTTGAACTAATATGTGATGATTTTCCATACGTGGTAACGGCGTGGTGTCAGGCTTACATTCAGCAGCTTTGAGTATGGAAAATTGTGACTCCGTAACGCTTTTCCCATCTTTGCCCATCCAGGCAAGGGAATCGTTGCCCTCTGCTGTTCGGAGATATACCAGCACCCCTTCAGGCTCTTTTTCATCGGGATAGTGCGATTTTGTTCCGTACACGACTGGCGGTAATCCAGGGATTATTTTCTGGAGCGATGGGTTGGCGATAATTGCATTCTTCCATATCTGGTATGCATACGATGCGAGGTCAACTTCTGTATCCGCATCACCATCAATGATGCCTGATTTTTCATTATAAACATCAACAATTGCCTGATCGTCTCTATCGTCTTCAAAGAACGCTTCATCCGTACCAACTACCTCAGCGTTTTCCTGTAATCTCTGCCGTACCCTTGCACGCAGGCGAATTATACGCTCCACACCATCTGCCGGAAGGAATGAGTAACATATAATGTCTTCTGCCTGCTGGCCTATGCGATCCACACGTCCTGCTCTCTGAACAAGTCGAATAATAGCCCATGGTAAATCATAATTGACAATGGTAGAACAGTCCTGAAGGTTTTGCCCCTCACTTAAGACATCTGTAGCGATTAAGACACGGAGTTCGTCTTCTGGTTTAATCTGATCACGTTTATTGTTGCTCACAGGGCTAAACCGCCAGGCAAGGCCTGTAGGATCAGGAGAATCACCTGTAACACCCGAAATGCTATTTATCCCTCGTTTCTTAAGTTGTGTTTCAAGATAATAAACCGTATCAGCAAATTGGGTAAAAACTATGACTTTTTCATAAGGATGTTTTTCTCCAAGCATTTTAAAAAGGGCATCAAGTTTTAAATCCTTTTGAGGGTTCCATTCCCCGTTGTCTTGAAGAATTTCAAGAAGTGCCTTTGCATCATTAGTTAAATCTTTGTAGAGCGTGTTTATGAAGAGATTGGAACGCAACCATTTGAAACGGCTTTTATATTGACTTGAATATTCCTCATAAGCCTTCCTCGCCCGCTTTTTGAAATCTTCTTCTGTAAGGAGAACTGCTGGTATTTCATTTCCATATTCATTGTCTTCATCATTCTCAAAAAGACTATCAGTAAATAACTTGGAGTCAATATCCTCATCGTTAATTCGAGTATCAAGCAGTTCAGCCTCCTGAGTGCCTATTGGGAGGGGTTGCCCATTTTCGATTGCATAAAGATATATATAATTTCTGAGAATATGACGTGAAATGGATTGAATGAATGCATTGCCGCTGCTCTCTAAACGCTTGAAAAGATTAGTACGACAGAAACCCATCAAGCGCCTGCCTGCACGGGATAAGTCTTTAATAATTCTGTCTTCTGTCTGAGTGGGCGGCTCATGGGGGTTGGGTGCTAAGTAATTTCCAAGACCATAGCGTGGAAGTTCCAGCCTGTTGATTGTGTCAACTACATCTTGTGAATATAGCTTTGCATATTGATCATCCGGATTTTTCTCGTCAATCTTAAAAGCAATTGTTTTCGGCACACGATTAGGAAAGTAGGAACGGGTACCATCTTTAAAGGTGAGATATTTACGGCCATTTGTAGAATCTATTTCCGCATAATTTTCCTGTATGAAACTACGGGTACGGCGCACCATATAAAGGCGCATAAGCTCCCGCCAGTCATCAGTGTATGCACTTTTTTCGAAAGCTGAGAGAGAATGAACTGCACACTGATGGCGACGAATAAACTCTGCCTCACCAATGTCTCGGAGAAACTGTTCGGGACGAACACCAAGGTTTTTATCTTCAGAAACAAAAAGGCGGAGCTGGTTAGAAAGATCAAGGTAAGTTTTATTATATGGTGTAGCAGAGAGGAGAATGCATTTGCTTTCATTCTCCCGTATATATTCCTGGATAGCACGGTACCTCTTCCCTTCGCGATTCCTAAGGTTATGACTTTCGTCAATAATTATGAGGCGGTAGCGTCTAAGTTGCGGTAAATCCTGTATGGCTCTGGTTATGGGAAGAACCCTTGCCCTTAAACGATATTCATCCCGATAGTCTTCCCACATCTTGACTAAGTTCTTGGGGCATAAAATAAGTGTTTCAAGATCAAAGTCATCCTCAAATATTTTTGCGATTGTTGTAGCAATAAATGTCTTTCCAAGACCCACAACATCCCCTACAACAACGCCGCCTCTCTTATTAATGTGGTGTGCAGCTATCTTTACTGCCGCTTTTTGGAATTCAAACAGTTTCTGGTCAAGCTCTCGTGGAATCTTGAATTCTGAGAGGCCAGCACGTGCCTCTTGCGAAAGGTGGTATGCCATCTTTATGTAGATATAATAAGGTAGAATAAGTTCTTTTCTTGCCCAACTTTCTTCAATAATTTTAACCAACTCGTCAGATATATCGATGCACCAGCGGTCTGTCCATCGATCGTGAAACCATTTTACCAATTTCTGGCATGCATCAAGATCTAATACATCAATGTTTAGCTCTCCTTGTTGCGAAAGTCCTGCAAGAGTGAGGTTGCTGCTCCCGAGGTAGCCAATAACTGGGTTTATCGGATCAGAACGAAATAGTAAGTAAAGTTTTGCATGTAAGGGATGACGAAGGAACAGTTTTACTATTACTTTTTTTGCTATTATTTGTTCTGCCAGGCGACGAAGCCCTTCCTCATCCTCATTTGTTGGAATGCCTATAGTCAATTGGTTTTTAAATTCCTCTGCCAACTTCTTTTTAAGCCTGAGTGCAGTTTGATTATCAATGGCAGTATCCTGTTTGATTATACTAAGTGCTGTGCGGAGGTCCTCATGGGGCAAACGTTGCATCCCTACAAGTATGCGACAACAGTTTCCTTCCCCACCAGACCACCTATCTATATGAGCGGTAAGCCCTTTCCAGCCCCTGAGATTAAAATAACCAACGCAAAAATCTGCTTTGTTGGATAACTGAATCGTCTCCTGAAGGGCAGGCAATAACTCGTTTTCTATATTATCAAATATCCGTGGCATTTAATCACCTATGAGCAAAATATAAATGATTTTCATTAGTTCAATCCTATCAAAGACCCTGAGTCTTGTCAAGGCTTGAGATTTAAATAGAACACAAAAAACTGAAAATTCGAGCTAAACAAAACCCTTGATTAATCATCATGTTATGAAGTAACTTTACTGATATTAGCTATAAGCTATTAGCTGTCAGCCATCAGTATAAAACTTAAAGCTGGGAATATTAAGAGCTGAGAGCTAACGGCTTTCAGCTTTTTCAAGCAGGGGGTATAAATGCTATTTTCGAAGATGTTTATCCCGACCGTAAAGGAAGACCCGAAAGAGGCTGAAGTTGTAAGCCACAGACTGATGTTGCGAGCAGGTTTTATCAGAAAGATAGCATCAGGTATATATACATGGCTACCCTTTGGTTTAAAGTCTTTGAGGAAGGTAGAGAATATCATACGGGAAGAGATGAACAAAAAGGGTGCTCAGGAAATTCTCATGCCTTTTGTTCAACCAAAAGAGCTATGGGTAGAAAGTAAAAGATGGGATAAATACGGAAAGGAACTTTTACGATTCGTCGACAGGAATGATAGAGAGTTATGCATTGGTCCTACCCATGAAGAGGTGGTGACGGATCTTGTGAGAAGGGAAATCAGGTCATATAAGGAGCTTCCCTTAAATCTTTATCAAATACAGACAAAATTCAGGGATGAAATCAGACCTCGATTTGGTGTGATGAGGGGGAGAGAATTCTCTATGAAGGATGCCTACAGTTTTGATGTAGACGAAAAAGGGGCAGAGAAAAGCTACATGGATATGTATGATGCATATATGAACATATTCAAAAGGTGTGGTTTCCGGTTCAGAGTTGTAGAGGCTGATACGGGACCAATTGGAGGGAGTTTTTCCCATGAGTTTATGGTGCTTGCAGATACCGGTGAAGATGTAATTATTTCCTGTGATACCTGTGGTTATGCTGCGAATCTGGAGCGGGCAGAGGTAGGTATAACCGGTGAAAAAGCTGGAGGGAAAAAGGGTAAATATAAACGTGTGGCAACCCCTGATAAGAAAAAAGTAGATGAGGTAGCATCATTCCTCGGTGTTACACCTGATAAACTAGTCAAAACAATCATATATAATACGGATAAAGGCACTATCGGTGTGCTGATAAGTGGTGACAGGGAGATCAATGAGACAAAGTTAAAGAACCTGTTGTCTCTTGATTATATAGAACTTGCCGACGAATCTACTATTGAAAGAGTTACCGGTGGACCTCTCGGTTTTTCAGGACCCATCGGGATAAATATTCCCCTCTATGCAGACAGAGGTGTAGCTTTAATGAAAGATTTTGTAACAGGCGGGAACGAGCGTGATGTACATATTACAGGTGTAAATACCGATGATTTTAAGGTTGAAGGTTTTTATGACCTTAAGATAGCGAATGCTGGTGATAAATGCCCGAGGTGTGAGGGTATGCTCACGTCAACAAGAGGGATTGAAGTAGGCCACATATTCAAGTTAGGCTTAAAGTATAGTGAAGCGATGAACGCTACATTTCTTGATAAGGATGGAAAAGAACGATATATGGTGATGGGATGTTATGGAATCGGTGTAAGCAGAACTGTTGCAGCAGCTATAGAACAGGGCAATGATGAGAATGGCATGATACTTCCCATGGCAATTGCTCCTTTTGAAGTAGAAGTGTTGCCCGTAAACAGTTCCCATAGAGAGACTATAGAATTGGCGGATAATGTATACAGGACATTGCTGGATAAAGGGATTGATACTATCCTTGATGACAGGAACGAAAGACCTGGAATCAAGTTTAAGGATTGTGACCTCATAGGTATCCCCTTAAGGGTTACAATAGGTGAGAGAAATCTGAAAGAAGGTTTTGTTGAGATAAAACAAAGAAATGAAAAAGAATCACAAAGAGTAAGAAAGGAAGATATTGTCGGGAGGGTTCTGAAATATGTTGAAGAGCTTAAATGTGTGTGACCTCACACCGAAAGAAGAGATACAGAAAAGGATTGAGCAACTTAGAGATAAAATGGAAAAGAATGGTATTGCATTTTCTATTATTATGCAAAATGTTGATCTATTCTATTTTACGGGTACTTTGCAGAAAGGTGTTCTCTTTATTTCTCTTGACAGGGAACCGTTATTTTTTGTTGAGAAAAGTTTGAGCAGAGCTGCGGCTGAAACACCGCTAAAGATAACCCCAATAAAGCGGGATAGAGATATAAAGGATCTTCTTTTTGAAAAGAAAATATTAAAAGGCAGGGGAGGAATGGAGCTCGACGTGTTATCTGTTTTGATGTTTGAAAGGTGGAAGAACATGCTTGGCTGTGATAGCCTGTCGGATATTTCTCCATTAATAAAAGATATAAGGATCGTGAAGAGTACGTTCGAAATAGAACAGGTTAAGAAATCAGGAGAAATTATTACCCATGTTTTTAAGAAGGCAAAAAGTGTGATAAAGGAAGGCATGCGGGAGGTTGATATTGCTGCAATCCTTGAATCGGAGGGAAGAATCTCAGGTCATCAGGGTTTTTTACGGATGAGAGGATTAAACCAGGAGATGATGAATATGTATGTCACCCATGGTTATTCAGCTACTATACCATCCTATGGAGATGTCCCCATTTCCGGCGTTGGCACAACTCATGCGATAGCCCAGGGACCATCAATAAATAAGATTAGAAGGGATATCCCTGTTCTTATTGATTATGGAGGCGGATATAACGGCTACATAACAGATGAGACAAGGGTATTTGTCGTGGGAGAATTAAAAGGAATCTTCAAAAAAGCGTACAATGTTGCAAAAGAGATTATTGAAGACACCCTGAGTCATGCCAAAGAGGGAACGAATGGTACAGAGATATTTAACAGGGCATTACACATTGTGCAAAAAGCGAAGCTGGAAGAGTATTTTATGGGTCATGGAGAGGGGAAGGTAGGTTTTATAGGTCACGGACTTGGTCTTGAGATAAATGAACTCCCGGTTATCACCCCGAGGCATAGCGTAATCCTTGAAGAGGGTATGGTGTTTGCCTTTGAGCCAAAATTTATCATCCCTGGTAAGGGAGCAATAGGCATTGAGGTAGATTTTATTGTAAAAAAGAACGGCCTTGAGCGGGTTACAGATTCATCGGTTGATGTAGTATGTGTTTAACCTTAACCCTTGAACCCTTCATCAAAAGCTGATACTGCTTCGCCATCAAAGACTCATGAAAAATGTTCCTGAAGCACGACATCACGAAATGACAGGGGAACCATACTTACATGAAGTGGAACGTCCCGAAGGGAAAATGGACATGTCCGAAGTCCCGCATTCATGCGGGACAAGTTTGTCCATTTTAGTGGAATGAATGCTTAGTATGGTCTGGAATGTAGTGCGGAGTGCGAAGGAATTTTTTTCATGGATACCATAATTTATTGTTTGAGAGCGAAGTGGTATAATAGCTGATTTCTATGATCTTTTGAACTTTTCGTTTAACAATCTTTTAAATTTTGGCGTATAAATAATATCAAAGGCTTCTTCTTTTTCTGGAAATAACTTCAAGGCATGTTTTTTTACCCCTTCCACAACTGTAAGCGCTTCATTATGGGTAATATCCTGTGTTCTAATATATTCCAGCGCAAAGTCTACAATAAATCTTAACCTTCTGAGCTTTTTTTCTTCTTCCAGTATTTCATCTTCCATCTTGTCTTACCCTTTCGCATACACTATGGACGAACACCCATCTTTTTGCTCCTCTTAATTGAGTTGATCAGTTCTACATAAAGCCATAAACAGATTCCAAAGGTGATAGAGATATCAGCAACATTAAATGCAGGCCAGTGATAGCCCTTATAATATGCATCTAAAAAATCTATCACGTAACCATAGGATATCCTATCGTATATATTTCCTATCGCTCCGGAGAGTATACATAATAAAGAAAGCGTTTTTGGAAATACAAATTTATGTGTTAGAACAATATATATGAGCACGGCTATAATGAGCAAAGGGAAAATTGTAAAGATGTATTTGGCGAATTGATATTGAGAAAGGAATCCAAAAACGCCTCCATAATTTCTTGCGTGGACAATAGAAAAAAATGGTGTAAGTTTAATACTTTCCAGGTAGGTTAATTTTTCAAAAACAAGTAGTTTTGCCCATCTATCAAGAAAAAAGATAATGGGGGCTATAAGGAAGACAAAATATCTTCGCATCTTCCACATACATTGGGGAATTGCCCTGTCTTTTTAATATTAGTTGCGTATTGCCAACATCTTTCGCATTTTTCGCCGTCTGCCTTTAATATGGTTATCTCCATTTCATTCCCCATTTGTAGCTCTATCTGTGACACAATAAAAACATCTTTAAGTTCGTCACCTAATTTTTTTAATAAAAGGTAGTCATTTTCAGGAACTTTTACAATAATCTTTGCATCGAGAGAATGGCCGATTATCTTTGCAACCCTCTTTTCCTCAATATTTTTATTCGCAATTTCTCTTATTTTCCAAACCCTTTCCCATTCATCTTCGATTTTCATATTTATCATTTCTTTTTTTGGGGAAGGGAAGGTTGTGAGGAAAACGCTCTCTTCTTTAACCAATCCCTTTAAATAAGACCACATCTCCTCAGAAGTAGAAGATAGTACCGGTGCTATGAGCTTGAGAAGTGAGATAAGGGTTTCAAATATTACAATCTGGGATGCCCTTCTTTTCACCGAATTTTTGTTTTCTACATATATCCTGTCTTTTACAATATCGAGATATAATGCGCTTAAGTCTACAGTACAGAAGTTATGGATGCTGTGGTATATTACATGAAAAGCATAATTATTAAATGCCTCTGTAACCCTTTCAATGAGCCTCTGTAATCTTGAGAGCAGCCACTTATCGAGGTAGGATAGTTTTTCATAGGACACCATATCCTTTTCAGGGTCAAAATCATCATGTATATTGGCGTGGAGAAACCGGAGTGTGTTTCTTATTCTTCTGTAAGTCTCTACAAGTCTATTAATGATGTCCTTTGATATTTTTATATCGTCCCTGTAATCTTCATAAGTAACCCATAGCCTTAGAATCTCTGCACCATATTTTTCGATAATTTCTTTAGGGGATATAATGTTGCCCAGGGACTTAGACATCTTCCTCCCCGCACCATCAACAACAAAGCCGTGGGTAAGCACAGATAGGTAAGGAGCACACCCTTCATTTCCCACTGATGTTAAGAGAGAGCTATGAAACCATCCTCTATGCTGGTCGCTCCCTTCGAGATACATATCAACAGGGAATTTGAGTTCCTTTCTTTGCTTGCATACTGCTGCCCAGCTCACACCGGAGTCGAACCAGACATCAAGAATATCTTCTTCTTTTACGAACGTATCGTTGCCGCAATGTTTGCACGTAGCACCTTTTGTTAAAAAATATGATGGTTCTTTTTCAAACCATATATCTGCCCCATTCTCTTTTACTGCCTTTATCACGTTCTGAAATGTTTCTTCACTCCAGTATGGTTCTCTGCACCTTTTGCAGTAGAAAATCGTAATAGGGATCCCCCATGTCCTCTGCCGTGAAATACACCAGTCCGGCCTTACAAGGAGCATATTATAGATTCTGTCTCTTCCCCATGAGGGTATCCATCTAACCCTGTCTATACCATCAAGCGCCTTCTGCCTTAAGCCGTTTTTATCAAGTGATATAAACCATTGTTCTGTTGCCCTGAAGATTACCGGTTTTTTGCACCGCCAGCAGTGAGGATAAGAGTGCTCAATCTCTTCTTTATGGAGAAGTAGTCCAAGCTCTTCGAGTTTTTTTATGATGTGTTGATTACTGTCAAAAACGTTCATGCCCTTAAAAAATTCAACTTCTTCAAAGAATTCACCCTTTTCATTTACCGGTGAATACACATCGAGTCCGTATTCAATCCCTGTTTCATAGTCCTCTTCACCATGGCCAGGGGCAGTATGAACAGCTCCTGTACCAACATCTTTTGCCACGTAATCTGCAAATACAATAACAGAGTCCCTGTCGATAAAAGGATGTTTAAATTTTATGCCCTTAAGCTCTTCGGGTGTTATTTCTTCTATGACCTTATAATCGTTTATGTCTGCCCTTTTTGTGATATCTTCAAGCAGATCTTTTAAAACGATGTATATCTCATCTTTTGTCTCGAATGATACATAAGTAAATTCAGGATTAATGGCGATAGCAAGGTTTGCTGGAAGTGTCCATGGTGTTGTTGTCCATATAAGCATGAATATGGGTTTTTCCGGATAATGGTCAAAAATTCGCTTCCTTTCTTGAGTGAATGGAAATTTTACGTATATGGAGCTTGATCGTTTTGTTTCATATTCAATCTCTGCCTCGGCAAGGGCTGTCAAACAGCTTATACACCAGTGGACAGGTTTTTTCTTTCTGTAAACCTCTCCTCTTTCAAAGAATTTCTGGATTTGCTCAATAATCGATGCCTGATAGCTGTAGTCCATCGTAATATAGGGATGTTCCCAATCTCCAATACAGCCAAGTCTTTTAAATTCAGCCCGTTGTATATCAATAAACCTTTCAGCATATGCCCTACATCGATGTCTTGTCTCTATTTTTGTCAATGAGACCTTTTTTTCTTTTATTTCTTTTTCGATTTGGTGTTCTATGGGTAATCCGTGACAGTCCCATCCTGGTACATAATCTGCTCTGTGACCAGACATAAATTTTGATTTAACAATAATATCCTTCAGTATTTTATTTAGTGCTGTCCCAAGATGTATATTACCATTTGCATAAGGAGGACCATCATGGAGGATAAATGCAGGACGTCCATCCTTGCCTTGGGTGAGCTTGTCGTAAAGTTTGATTTCTTCCCAGAATTTTAATATCTCCTGTTCCTTGGTGGACAAATTTCCTTTCATAGGAAAAGGTGTTTTCGGGAGATTCAATGTATCCTTATAGTCCATTTTATCTTGCCTGCTCTTATTGTAATTATGCTTTCAGCCATAAGCTCTCAGCACTCAGCTTTGTGCTTTCTTAGCTGATAGCTGATTGCTAATAGCTAAAAGCTTTTATTCAAATTAGCATAAAGAGCGCATCTATGCAAGGATAATGGTAATAATACGCCTGATGACAGTCTATCCAGTATCCTGTCCCATTAATAACTTTACAGTTCAATTGCTGTTTTTCTCAAACCGGAGAAAGGAAGATTCCCTTCGCACTCCGGCACTCCATTCCCGACCATTCTAAGAATCGCTCCACTGAAACGGGCAAACTTGCCCCCGCTCTGGCAGGGTCTTCGGACATG
>Ga0116202_10001071_pt1 | contig 15922 bp, 17 predicted proteins | sample LakKivw325mmetaG_FD_94479 | JGI IMG/M metagenome (GOLD analysis project Ga0116202, IMG submission 94479) | Anoxic lake water microbial communities from Lake Kivu, Rwanda to study Microbial Dark Matter (Phase II) - Lake Kivu water 325m metaG | ecosystem: Environmental > Aquatic > Freshwater >...
AGCTTCAACGTGATCCGTCCGCATTCGACACACTTCAGTGTCATGGCGACACCTCCTCGACCCGTTGGGGCAATTTGCCCGCCCGGGGAAACCGGCAATTAGCCAATGAGTATCTGTAGGAGTGCAGAAACAGATAACTTCGGAAAGATGATGCGCAAATGATGATGAATCTGGATTCGGAGATGGATTCCAATAGCAGGCGGGCTTTCACTCTTCTATGATTAGTATAAACGCCCGGGAGGGAAAGTCAAGGGGCTTCGCGGCCAAAGTGAAACATATTGCATCCCCCCTTCTTCAAATCAGCAGAAAAATCAACAGCGGAAAGTGCGGACTTCCTTGGCCTCACAGTGGCTCAGGACAGGCTCAGCCGAAAATGCAAAGGGGGCCCGAATAAGGCCCCCCCTTATGAATTTTATGGCTCCCCGGCGCGGACTCGAACCACGGACCCGCTGGTTAACAGCCAGCTGCTCTACCGACTGAGCTACCGGGGAATGTTCGGTTGGATTTCAGTATCGGCAAAAAACCGCCCCTCTTGAGGGGCGGTAACTTGTACCAGATTTCCAAGCTATCTGCAACTGGTACAGGTCTTGAGCTTCTCGTAGGGCACGCCCGTCTTCTTGCTGATCCACTGCAGCTGGTCGACGGGGGCGAAGTATCTTCCGCAGACCCCGCAGGTTTCCATCTTGAAGTTCTTGCCCCAGACGGTCCGCTGGTTACCCTTGTCTTCCATTTTCACGAATCCCGTGGGACAGATGAAAGCGCAGGACCCGCATCCGATGCAGGCATCGGCGATGTATTCTATCTTCGGTTGGTCTAGCTTGCGCCCGGGTCCACGGTCCATGAAGGTTAGGGCATCGACCCCCACGACCTCGTGGCAGGTCCTCGTGCATAGCCCGCAGAGGATACAGTCATGATCACCGGCTTTTCCCTCGGCCACGTCGACACCGAGTTTCTTCGCTATGTCACGAACGGCGCCGGTCGTGGGGTACCGGTAATAGAGGAGTTCCGCCGCGAGCTTTCTCCCCTCCCTGACACGGTCGGTCTTCGTGCGGACCTCCATCCCCTCCTTCACCGGCGCGTCGCAGGACGTCGCGAGCTGCCACTTGCCGTTTGCCTTGACCTCCACTACGCAGAGACGGCAGGCACCGAAGGGGCTGAGATCCTTGTAGGAACACAGGGTGGGAATCTCGATCCTCGATTCCTGCGCGGCCTGCAACACCGTGGCCCCTTCCTTTGCTTTGACTTTCCGACCGTCTATCTTGATTGTTATCATCTTCATTCCCTCGGTTAAACTCTGTATGGACGATATTATTCCCAGACCACCAGCCGGTAACAGCGGAGGCACCTCTCCGCCTCCTTGATGGCCTGCGGTGCGCTGTAACCCCCCTCGACCTCCACGAAGCTTCCTCCCCGGACCGCGGGATCCAGGAATTTCACCTTCTCTTCGGGCCTCGTCGCCACGTAACCCTCAACCCTCTGCCTGCCGACATCGATCCCCTTGAAGGAGATGCCGGGCTGGTATTTCCTGCTCCGGAGGTAGGCGTCGATGCTCCGGGCAGCCTTATTCCCCGCGTCGAGCGCCTCGATGAGTGTGGCAGGCCCCAGGACGCAGTCGCCCCCCGCGAAGACCCCCTCAATCTGGGTCCGGTAACTCACGGGATCCGCCTTTATGGTTCCCCAACCGGTCACGCCGATCTGATCCTTGTCAACAATAAAGCTGAGGTCCGGCACCTGGCCGGTGGCCGCGATGACCATTTCGGTCGCGGCCTTGTATTCGGACCCCGGCAAGGGGATGGGCCGGCGCCTACCGCTTTCATCGGGTTCCCCGAGCTTCATCTTCCGGCACTCGATGGTCGTCACCTTCCCCTCTTTCATGAACACACAGACGGGTGCAACCAGGTACCGTATCTTCACGCCTTCTTCGAGGGCGTGTTCGATCTCCTCGTCGTTCGCAGGCATTTCCTTTCGTGAGCGCCTGTAGAGGATCTCCACATCCTTGAAGCCGAGACGCAGACAACTCCTGGCGCAGTCGATGGCCACGTTCCCGCCGCCGATGATGACAACCTTCTTTTTGGGCTCAATTTTTTTCCCGAGGCTCAGGTCGCGAAGGAACTCGGCCCCCTGCACGAAGTCCTCGCAGGCCGCCTCCTCTCCCTCGCAGCCGATCTTCGTCCCCACGTGGGCGCCCACACCAAGGAAGACGGCCCTGAAACCCTGCCGCTTGAGATCCTCGAGATCTAATTTATTGACTCTGTGGTTATATTCAATGTTGACACCCAGGTTGCGGATGAGATCGATCTCGTAATTGATGACGTCCTTCGGGAGGCGGTAGTCGGGAATGCCCACGGTGGCCATCCCCCCGCCCTCGGGAAGGGCTTCAAATATCGTGACCCCGTAACCCATGCGCCGGAGGTGATAGGCCGTGGCGAGACCCGCTGGGCCGGCGCCGATGACGGCCACTTTGTCAGCCTTTTCCTTCGCCGGTGTGCCGAGGGCGCTTCCGCCCTGGTCCCGGTCATAATCCGCCGCTGCCCGCTTCAAAAGCCTGATCGCAAGTGTCTCATCGATGTCATTCCTCACACAGGCCGCCTCGCAGGGATGGGTGCAGGCACGGCCTATCACACCCGGCAGGATGCACCTCTCGCGGATCAGGTTGAGGGAATCGACGAACTTGTTGTTCCGGATGAGTTCGATGTAACCCGGTATGTCAAGGCTCGCCGGACAGGCGGCCACACAGGGCGCTGTGACGGCCGAGGCATAGGACTTCTTCTCCAGTTTCTTCCGGCCTGCCGCCAGGGCCTGGAACTCATCACCGAAAAACCGTATGGCATCCAGGACCGGGACCAGCGCGGAGGCCCTGCCGAAGTTGCACTTGCTGAGTTCGGAGACACCCTTGATGACGCGCTCCATCTCGGCCAGGTCAGCCTTCTTCCCTTTCCCCGCCGCCATGTTTTCCATCATGTCGATCATCTTGTCGATGCCGATCTGGCAAACGGAGCACTCCCCGCAGGAGAGCTTCCTCGCTTCCCGGAGGTAGGCCAGGGCAAGGGAAGGGATATCCGCCTTTGCGTCGGTGACCACCAGGCCGTTCCATCCCATGAGGGCCGCTACCTGGTGTCCGTTGAGCTTTGTCGGCACGCCTGCACCGGCGTCTTTCCTTGCTGCGGCCTTGCGGTTGTCCAACACCCTGCCATCCCAGCTGCTGAATAATACGTCGCTCATTCCTGACACATCCTGTCTTTTTGTTTTTTGCCCCGTTATTCCTCGTCCCAGCCCTTCAGGCCACTCACCTTGTCCATCAGCTTCTTGATTTCGTAATCCACCTTCTTCTGCACCATCTTGATATCGTCGGCCGACAGGTGCCTGAAACGTCCCTGGTGCTTCAGGTAATCCTCGACGGGTCTTCGCTTCCTGGGCATCTCAATGGTGAGCCGGTATTTACCGTTTTCCACCTCGTAGAGGGGAAAGACTCCCGTTTCGACGACGAGCTTGCCGAGCTTGATCGTGATCTCGGAGGAACAGCGCCAGCCCGTGGGACACATGGAAAAAACATGGAGATAGGAAGGACCCTTGACCGCCTTTGCCTTTTTCACCTTGTTCACGAGATCGATGGGATAGCTCGGGCAGGCCGTCGCCACGTAGGGTACCCCGTGGGCGACCATGATCTCTGGCACGTTCTTCTTCCCGGTCCTCTGTCCCTTGATCTCCTTGCCGGCCGGGGAGGTGGTCGTGGCCGCCATGAAAGGAGTCTCCGAGGATCGTTGGATGCCCGTGTTCATGTAAGCCTCGTTGTCCAGGCAAACGAACATGAGATCGTGGCCCCGCTCCATGGCCCCGGATAGGGCCTGGAGGCCGATGTCGGCCGTCCCGCCATCGCCCGCGATGGCCACGGACTTGACGTCGCGATCGGGAATCCTGCCTTTGCGCCTGAGGGCCTTAAGGGCCGCTTCAACACCGGAACCGACAGCGGCGGCATTTTCAAAGGCCACATGGATATAGGGTACCTCCCAGGCCGTCTGGGGATAGGCCGAGGAGATAATCTCCATGCAGCCCGTGGCGTTGGATATGACCACATCATCGCCGAGGGCCTTGAGGATGATCCGCAGTGCGAGCACTTCGCCGCAGCCCTGGCAGGCACGGTGCCCGGGACTGAAATATTCCTTCCGGTCGATCAACTTCGGCGCAAATATCTCAAAGTTCTGTACAAGCGTCATTATTCTCTCACCCCGTAAAATTCAAAAGTGTCTTCTTTCTTCTTCACCGCCTTTTTAGTCATGGCGATGAAATCATCGACAGTGACGTCGCGGCCCCCGAGACCCATGATGTAATTCACGACCTTCGGCCGGCTCATGTCCTGGTACAGATAGGATTTGATGTCCGTCGCCACGGGACCGCCCGCGCCACCAAAGGAGACGGCCCGGTCCATGACGATCAGGGTCTTCGCCCCCCTGATGGCAGCCCGCAGCTCCTCTATCGGCAAAGGTCTCCAGAGCCTCATTTTCACGAGCCCGACAGAGGCACCTTTTTCCCTCATCTCGTCGACGGCGACCGATGCCGTCTCACCCATGGAACCCATGGTGAGGATCAGGGTCTTGGCACCTTTTGCCTTGTAGGTTTCCACCGGCTTGTAGTGACGGCCGAACATCTTTCCCCATTCCTTCCAGATCTTCACAATGGTCTTTTTCGAATTCCGCAGCGCCGTCTCCTTCACCTTCATTGACTCCGCGAAGATGTCGGGCATGTTGAAGCATCCCATGGAGATGGGGTTGTCCGGGTGCAGCGCGACGAAGGGTCCCCTCGGGGGCAGGAATCTGTTGACCTGCGCCTGGCTAGGGAACTCCAGCGGTTCAATCATGTGCGTGAGCTGGAAGCCGTCGATGTTGAGGACGATGGGGAGCATCACGTCCGGATGCTCGGCAATCTTGAAGGACTGGATCGTCATGTCGATGACTTCCTGCCCGTTTTCGGCAAACATGCAGATCCAGCCGCAGTCGCGCTGGGGCATGATGTCCGTGTGGTCGTTCCATATGTTGAGCGGCCCGGAAATGGCGCGGTTGGCGTTGCCCATGACGACGGGAAGCCTCATGGCCGAAATGATCGGGAGGATCTCGTGCATCAGCATGAGCCCTTGGGAGCTCGTAGCTGTGTATACCCTGGCACCCGCCGCCGAGGCCCCCGCGCAGGCACTGATCGAGGAATGCTCCGACTCCACAGTGATGAACTCGGCATTGATGCGCCCGTCATGAACGATGTCGGCCATATGCTCCGCAATGTGGGACTGAGGTGTGATCGGATAAACGGCTGCCACATCGATGTTACAGAGGGCAACGGCCTCCGCCGCCGCGATCCCTACTTCCATTCCAACGCGTTTACCCATCTTACTCCTCCTCTTCCACCATCACGATGGCCTCGGGCCAGCACTCGTGGGCGCAGATCCCGCATCCTTTGCAGTAATCCAGGTTGGCCTTGAAGAACCCCTCGCTGTCCTCGGCAATGCACCCCTCAGGGCAGAAGATGTAACACAGCCCGCACTTGATGCATTTCTGGGTGTCCAGCACCGGGCGCTGGGCCCGCCAGCTGCCCGTGTGCAACGCGCTGGCATTGCCCGGGGTGAAAACCATGCAGCCCGGGTTTATCTCCTGCCATTTTTCAGGCCATTTCTTGCTCACTGCTTTTTTCTTCTTCATATAAAATCCTCTGTCTTGTTATGCGGCTTGCGCCGTTTTGACGCCATCGTAGGCCCGTTTAAGGGCCTTCATGTTCTTTATCGCCAGTCGTCCGAACCGCTCTTCCAGCGGGGCGTTGAGATCCTTGAGGACCAGGACACCTGTGGCCTTGAGCACAGCCCCGAGCATGGTCGTATTGGTAATGGGGACGCCAAGTTCCTCCCGCGCGATGTGCGTGGCGTCCACCGTGAAGAGCTTCCCCTTGTAATTCAGTGTTTTTCTGATCTCCGAGGCCGGCTTTGACGTGTTCACGACGAGAATGCCGCCGGGCTTCAGCCCGTCAGTGACGTTGACAAGACCCACCAGACTGGGGTCCAACACGACGACAACATCGGGGCGATAAATGCCGGAGCGGATCTTGATGGGTTTTTCGGATATCCGATTGAAGGCCATGACCGGGGCCCCCCTTCTTTCAGGGCCAAACGCTGGAAATCCTTGCGCATATTTTCCTGCCTCTATGGCCGCCATGGCAAGCATCTCCACTGAAGTGACCGCCCCCTGGCCACCCCTTCCATGCCACCTGATCTCGATCATTGCCTGTTCTCCATGATGGTTTTTTTGCACTGCAGAAATGAGGTCAGCGCTGATTTGAAAACATAGAGCGATTTCTTATATGAACTGCCTTTTTCTGTCAATAGCTATTTCAGAAAACTATTTCCCGTCCCTGAAGAGGTAAAGGGCCTTTTCATAGAGATCCCCCCCTTGGACGTCATTGACGACCACAAGGGGGAGATCCTCAACGGTGAGCCTCATGATGGCCTCGGGTCCCATTTCCCCGTAGGCCGCGACTTCGGCCCGCCGAACGCATTGAGCCATGAGGGCCGCGACACCGCCGATGGCGCCGAAATAGACAGCACCGTATTTCTTCATGGCCTCAATGACCCCGGCCGAGCGCTTTCCCTTGCCGATCATCCCCTTCAAACCCACCTCCAGGAGTTTCGGCGTGTAAGGGTCCATCCGCGAACTCGTCGTGGGACCCATGGAACCGATAATCCGCCCGGGCCTCGCCGGCGTGGGTGCCGCGTAAAAGATGGTTTCCCCGCGGATCGGGATGGGGATTTTTTTGCAACGCAATATCGTCTCGTAGAGCCGCCGGTGGGCCACATCCCTTGCCGTGTATACCTCGCCGCTTAAAAGGACCCTGTCGCCTGCCCTGAGCCCCCGGCAGACACGGTCATCGAGAGGTGTCTGAATGCTCTTTGGTTTCTTCATCTTAGATGACGGCCTCTTTGTGCCTCGCGGCGTGACACTGGATGTTTATGGCCACAGGGAGAGATGCGATGTGACAGGGTATCATCTCCACATGTACGGCAAGTGCGGTGGCTCTGCCGCCGTATCCCTGGGGACCGATGCCCAAGTTGTTTATCTCCTTCAGGGTTTCCGCCTCGAGTTTTGCCAGTCTTTTGTCCCGGCGGTTCCTCTGGCCGAGCGGTCTCAGGAGAGCCTTTTTGGCCAGAAGGGACGCCTGTTCGATGGATCCCCCGATACCGACTCCGACAATCGTGGGCGGACAGGGGTTGGGGCCCGCTTTCCTGACCTTGTCCACGATGAGCTTCCTGATCCCATCGACGCCTGCGGTGGGAAGCAGCATGGTCACGGAACTCATGTTTTCACTGCCGCCGCCTTTGGGCATTGCCACGATCCTGATGCGGTTCCCGGGGACGAACTCCGTGTGTATGACGGCGGGGGTATTGTCTTGCGTGTTCACACGGCTTAGCGGGTCGCAGAGTGATTTGCGCAGGTGACCTTTCCGGTAGGCCCGCCGCACACCTTCCTGAACGGCATCATAGAGATTCCCGCCGGTCACATGAACATCCTGGCCTATCTCAAGGAAAAGGACGGCCATGCCGGTATCCTGGCAGAGCGGCAGGCATTCTTCCCGTGCGACGCGAGCATTTTCGATGATGCGCTCCATGGCAAACCGCGCCAGCTCGGATTTCTCGGCGGAAGCCGCTTTCTTGAGCGCCCCGAGCACGTCTTTGCCGAGATCCGTACTCGCCTCGAGAAAAAGTCTCTCGACCGTATCCCGGATGGTCTTACAGGATATTTTTCGAAGGGATGACATGTGGGAAATTCCTCGGAACTATTCCTTGAAGAAAGATGTGAACAGGGAGGGCTTCAGGGTTTCTATTTTTTCGCTTTATCCTCCATGTTTCTCCGGAATTCTATGGCCTTAGCGAGGGTCATCTTGTCCGTGTACTTGAGATCCCCGCCCACGGGAACACCCAGGGCGATCCGTGTTACCGTGATGCCCTTTTCTTTCAGGAGCTTCGTGATCAGAAGTGCCGTGGACTCGCCCTGAACGCTGGGATTGGTCGCGACGATGACCTCTCTGACGCCGTCAGCGGATATCCTGCCCATGAACTCCTTGAGGCGCAACTGCTCGGGACCAACGCCATCGAGGGGTGAAAGGGCCCCGTGGAGGACGTGGTACCTCCCGTTAAAGGCGCCGCTATCTTCGACGGCGATCAGGGCATCGGGATCCTCAACAACGCAGATGGTTTCCTTCTCCCGGCCCGGGTCTTTGCATATTTCACAGAGGTCCCCTTCGGCGAGATTGAAACAGCTGCGGCAGAGCCGGATCCTGCTCTTCACCTCCAGGATGCTCTCGGCAAGCTTTTTCGCATCCTCTTCGGAAGCCCGCAGGATGAACGTGGCAAGCCGGGTGGCCGTCTTCTCACCGATCCCGGGCAGTTTGGTGAGCTCCGCGATCAGGCGCCGGATAGGAAGTGCGTAACCCGTCATGCAAGCCCCTTTACATCAAACCGGGAATCCGAAGACCGCCCGTGAGTTTTGACATCTCTCCGGAGACCATCTCCTGGGCCCTGCGGATGCCCTCATTGACGGCGGCCACAACAAGGTCCTGAAGCATTTCCACATCCTCGGGATTGACGACGTCCTTTTCAATGCGAAGCGCTACAAGCTCAAACTTGCCGTTCACAATGGCGGTAATCATCCCGCCGCCGGCCCGGCCTCCACGGTCTTCGCGGCGAGCTCCTCCTGGAGACGGGCCATCTTCTCCTGCAGCTGCTGAGCCTGCTTCATAATCTTTCCGATATCCTTCATGGAAGGCTGTAACCTCCTTAAGTATGATTGTTCCTCACGATCACCTCACGAACCTCCGCACCCTCGAAAACATCCATGACCTTCTGCAGGATGGGGTGGTTCAGGGCTTCCCGCCTGACTTCGCCTGCCCGGTTGTTCGGTGTGCCGGTGTTTCCGGTCTCGTGGTCTCCCGTCCCCGGATTTCCCGTCTTCAGCGACTCGATTTTCACAGTGACTTCTTCCTGGAAGAATTCCCTGGCGATCTCCGCCAGACGGTCCCGCTGATCTTTTTCCTTGAAATGCTCGAGGAAGAGATACCCTTCGGGGAAGCCGATTCTGAGTGTGCGATTCTCATATCCCAGAAAATGCCCCGGCTCAATCTTGGACCAGAGGGGATAACTCTTCTTCTTGACGAAACCCTTGACGGATTCCCAGAGGTCATCCCCTGAAACCGGCCTGGTCTCTTCCGCGGGGGCCGGATCCATTGCAGGTCCCCTCGCGATGGGCACTTTCTCGCGCGAAGGGGCCGCTTCCCGGCGGGATGGCAGCGGGCGCTCGCCTTTATTCTGCGAAAGTCTTCTCTCCAGGTCCTCCATCTTTGAGAGAATCTCATCCACCGGGATCATCGGCTGGAGATGAGCCATCCGGACCAGTGTGAACTCGAGGTTCAGGCGCGGGTCGAGGCTCCTTCTCACGGCTTCCTCTTCCTCCAGGAGGATATCCAGGAGTCTCTGAAGAGTATCCCCGGATCTTTTCTCTGCCTGCATCTTCAACCGCGAAATGTCATCGGGGAGAAGGTCCATCACGCTGCGGTCCGCCGCGGTGATCTTGACCAGGAGAAGGTTCCGGAAATGGTTGAGGAGCATGCCATAAAATACCTTCATGTCCAGCCCGGCGAAATAGGCCTCTTCGATGATACGCAGACACGCACCTGCATCCCTGGCCAGAACGGCCTCGGAGAGGTTGAAGAGGAAACGCCGGTCGGCGGTGCCGAGAAGTTCCTCGACGTCGCTGTCCCCGATCTCGGTCCCGGCATAGGAGATGGCCTGATCAAAGATGCTCTGCGCATCCCTCATGCTCCCCTCGCTAGCCTCCGCAATCAGGGCGAGCCCGCCGTCACTGACCTTGATGCCTTCCGACGAGGCGATCTGCCGGAGGTTGTCCGTAATGTGCCTGAGGGACAGCCGCCTGAAATCGAATCGCTGGCAGCGGGAGAGAATAGTCGCCGGAACCTTGTGCGTTTCCGTCGTGGCAAAAACAAAGATGACGTGAGCCGGCGGCTCCTCGAGGGTCTTCAACAGGGCATTGAAGGCCTCCTTGGTCAGCATGTGGACCTCATCGATGATGTAAACCTTGTATCGCGATGCGGCCGGCGCAAATTTCACATTTTCCCGCAGCTCCCTGATTTCATCGATACCCCGGTTTGAGGCGCCGTCGATCTCGTTGACATCCATCGACGTACCTTCGGTGATCTCGCGGCAATTCGCGCATACGTTGCAGGGGGTCTCGATCGGTCCTTTTTCGCAGTTCAGCGCCTTGGCGAGGATACGGGCGACGGAAGTCTTTCCGACACCCCGGGGCCCGCTGAAGAGGTAAGCGTGGGCCACCCGGCCAAGCCGGATGGCGTTCTTCAGCGTTTTGATCACAGGTTCCTGCCCTAGAACATCCTCGAATACCTGCGGTCTCCATTTACGGGCGAGGACAAGATATTCCATTGAGACTTATTTCACTCCCCGGAGAATTTTCCGGCCCCACTTTGATGAAAAAGGTGATAGCCAGGATTCCCGTAGCACACATCGGTTATTGCTACCGCTGCTTCCTTCCGGACCTGACGGGGTTCACAATCCTCTGTCGCACGGGTCCCGGCTATCATATCCTGAGATGACATATGGCGGAGAGAGGGGGATTCGAACCCCCGGTGCACCTTTTGGGGCGCACACACGATTTCCAGTCGTGCCCATTCGGCCTCTCTGGCATCTCTCCCTGGCACTCACCTTGCCGGATGAGGATCGCTATTCACAATAATGGCGGAGAGAGGGGGATTCGAACCCCCGTGAGGGCTTTTGGCCCTCAAACCGATTTCGAGTCGGTCCCGTTATGACCACTTCGGTATCTCTCCGTCAATCATTTTTTTAACCTCTTTTCCTGAAAAAATCTACTCAAAAGTTCGGCGCAAACGCTTGCTAAAACGCCTGTTTTCACCTCTACCGTATGGTTAAGCCTTCGGTCATCAAGAATCCGGTAAAGGGAGGCCACACCTCCATTTTTCGGGTCGGTGACACCGTAGACGAGCCTCGAAATCCGGGCATGAACGATAGCCCCGACACACATGATGCAGGGCTCGACAGTGACATAGAGGGTCGTCCCCGTGAGGCGATAATTGCCGAGCCTTCCCGCGGCCTCGCGAAGCACAAGAATTTCGGCGTGGGCCGAGGGGTCCTGGAGGGCGATAGGGCTGTTGTGAGCCCGTGCGAGGATGTCTTGGTCAAGAACGATAACGGCACCCACGGGGATTTCGCCTTTCCGGATGGCCGCTTCCGCTTCTTCGAGGGCGATCGTCATGAATGTCTCGTCTCGGTCCACAGTGTCCTCGATTTTCAATCGCACGGATCTGACATTTCAGGGGCATGATAATTGCTAAACTCTATACTGCAATGTCTCCGCTGAAGTCAAATGAGGCGGGCGGGCCGTCTCCGGGCCTCCAGCGATATGCGCTTGATTTCCTGCCGAGCCATCGTTTATATAGCGTCTTGAACCGGGAGCGCTATCGGATATGATTCCTACCAGAATGATGACCCTTTTCATCCTGCTTTCCCTGGCCGGTCACATGACCGTTCTTTCGGCCGCCGGATTCATCGGGCTTTATTCCGGGCCGCCCGAAGACATCTTCCAGGTGGAACTCACAGCACGGGCATCCGAAGACCAACAGAGCAAAAAAGCGCTCCCGAGAGACCCCCAAAAGACTCCGGGGTTCTCCGGGCTCGAACGTTACCGGGGTGAAGATACGGTCGATCTCGGCAGTTCGAGCAGAAAGTACATGGATTACCTGAACCGCCTGAGGAAACAGATCGAAGGTCAGTGGGAGTACCCGCCCGAGGCGTACGCGAAAAAGCAAACAGGCACAGCCGTTCTTCAATTTTCGATCGCCAGAGATGGAAGCCTTTTGAACTCCCTCATCCTTTCGTCCTCGGGCTTTGAAGATCTTGACAGTGGAGCCCTTGCCGTCGTCAAGACTGCGGCCCCCTACGCCCCCCTGCCGGAAAATTTCAACCTCTCCAAGCTCCACATCGTCGCCCGATTCCAGTACGATATTTTTTAACAGGGTCGATAAAGCCGGTCAGCCTCTTCTCCCCCCCCCCGGGTGAACCCCGCGATACCGTTTGGTGGCCATCATGAAGGAATCGGGCAGGGCTTTCCCAGGCGCCGATCCCCGCCTTCGGAGCATCAGGTTGTACTCATGAAACACACATGATATGTGAGAGGCAGGAGTTGTGGAGGATAACAATGGTGACGGAAGACGAAAGCCTTCGATACGCAAGAGACGTGGTGGCAGTGGACCCCATGGCCACCTTCCTAGGAATCCAGCTCAAGGAGGTCCGGCGTGCCTACGCTCGACTTTCTCTCGATATCCGGCCGGAATATCTCAATGCATTAGGCAGGGCGCACGGCATGATTGTATCGGCCCTTGTCGACCAGGCCGCAGCGGTGGCGGCGAACTCGACGGAACACCGAGCCCTCATCGTGGAGATCAAGGTCAATTTCCTCGACGCCGTGTCCCCGGGGGACACCGTAACGGCCGAGGCTAAGGCCATTGACACCAGGAAAAGCCTGAGCCTCTGGCAGGTCGATGTGCACGATTCCTCAGGGAAGCTTGTTGCCACGGGCCAGGCCGTGGGTTATCACCGGCCGTAAAGAAAATGAACGGGAGACCTCCTTGAGAAATCCGTCGAGGCGGTTCAGGCGGCTTTCTCCCGATCGTCCCTGCCTGTGACACAATAGAGGCCTTCTCCCAGAAGGGCCGGCTTGAAACAACGGTTATCAGAAACGCAGGCGGCCTGCCTTCGGTCTCCTTCCTGCCACCGCCGGACGAGGCCGGGTTCGCGAATGAAGGGGCGGCTCATGGAGATGTAGTCGGCAACACCTTTTCTCACGAGATCATCGGCAACCTCAAAGGATCGGATTCCACCCACGAGGATCAAAGGGACCTTGAGCTTCGCCTTAAAGGCCTCCGCTGCATCCTTGAAATAGGCTTCGTCACGTGTCGTTTCGATGCCGCGCCGGGAAGGGCTGAGTTCCCCCGAAAGGAGCGTTCCACCGCTCAGCTCGATGGCGTCGAGCCCGGCATCCTGGAGGATGAGCGCCGTCTCGAGCGAGGCCTCCAGGTCAAGCCCGCCCTGAATGAAGTCCCGGGAGTTGAGCTTGACGAGGACGGGGTAATCGTCCCCCGCGGTTTTCCTGATTTCCCGCTGAACATCCACCAAAATCCTTGCCCGCCTCGGCACGTTTCCACCGTAAGCATCCTGCCTCCTGTTAAAAAAGGGGGACAGGAACTGGCTCAAGAGGTATCCATGGGCGGCATGGATCTGCACACCATCAAAGCCCGCCGCGCGAGCACGTGCGGCCGCTTTCCCGTATGCCTCGACCAGTTCATGAATATCCTCAACGGTCATTTCCGAGGCCCGCTGGGATCGCGAGATTTCCTCGACGATGGACGGACCGACCGGTTGAAGTCCAGTCAACTTTTTGCTGGAAAGCAGCCCTCCATGGGCAAGCTGGAGGACGATCCTTCCGTCAAGCCGGTGTACGGCGTCTGTCATATGCCTGAGGCCTGGAAGAAAAGCGTCACTGGAAACACCCAGCTGGCGGGTCGCCGCTTGACCCTCGGGGCGGACAAAGGTGTGACCCGTGATGATGAGACCCACACCCCCGGCGGCCAAGCCGCACATCAGATCCACGAGCTGCGGTGTGCAGGCCCCCTCCTCCGAGGCCATGCCTTCCCACGTGGCGGAACGAACGAAACGGTTTGCAATCTTCATCTCCCTGATCTCTGTTTTTTCAAATAGCCTGGTCACGGCGATCCTCCTTGAAGACCCCTGAGAAGCTAAACACGTCCTCGTAAAAAAACCGGGTTGACAATCCCCGATGGCCCATATATGGCAAAAAAGTGTTTTTTCTTCAACATATTCTATGAGGAAAGGCTTCAGCCGGGGTCAGCAGATACATGGTGATGTCACAACGCACTTTCATGAAAAGAAAAAGCCGGCCGGTTCGAAAAGGCTACACGAAGCCCACCCTCGCCCTGATGGCCCTGTGTTTCTTTGCCCTGACCACGTCACCAGGAAAATCAACCGCCGCGGTCTATAACGACGATATCGGGAGAACCGTTCAGATCCCCTCTCATCCCCGGAGAATTGTATCGCTTGCACCGAGCATAACGGAAACCCTTTTTGCCCTGGGTCTTGACCGGGAGATTGTCGGTGTGACGGATTTTTGCAACTACCCCGAGGCAGCGCTCTCCAAACCGAAAGTGGGAAGCTTCATCAGCCTCTCTGCCGAGAAAATCGTCTCCCTGAGCCCGGACCTGATCCTGGCCACAGCAGATGGCAACCGGAAGGAATCCGTTGATCAGCTGGCGAGACTTGGGCTGCCGGTATACACGGTCAGCCCGTCAAATCTGACCGAGACATTTCGGATGATTTTCACGATCGGCAGGATGACGGGAAGAGAGAAGGAAGCCCATTCACTGGTCCATCAGCTCCAGCAAAGGGTCCGCCATGTAACAGCCGTCACGGAGCGTCTGCAGCGCCCGAAGGTCTTTTTCCAGGTCGGCCTTGATTCCCTTATCACGGTCGGTCGTGACACCTTTCTGAATGAACTGATCACGCTCGCGGGCGGCACAAACATTTCCGGTGAGGAAACCGTCCGCTATCCCCGTTACAGCATCGAGAGGGTCATCACGGCGGTACCGGACATTGTGATCGTCACGTCCATGAAGGGCGAGGGAAGCTTTGAACAGGTGAAAAAGAACTGGTCGCGTTGGTCCTCCCTGCCAGCGGTACGAAATGGGAGGATCTACCTGATGGAAACGGATCTGGTCTTCCGCCCCTCACCGAGAATTGTGGACGGTCTCGAGGAGCTCACGAGGCTCATCCACCCCGAAATCCGGGACAAACTGAGGTCCAGGCCATAAAAAAGGGGCCGGATTCAAGGCCCCTTTTCCAACCGGATGGAAATCCCCTTAATCACGAGACCATTTGGATGATTCGACGTACTGCACGATCTTGTCGGCGAGCGTCCTCACGGTCTGCTCGAACTTGGACATATCTTTCTCCAGAAGCGTCATCCGGAAACCCATCAGGGGTGTGAAGAAGGAGGTGAGCGGGACAACGCAGATGCCCGTGGACCCGAGCAGGTAATAGACGAAGCGTTTGTCCAGCTCGATCCTCTCACTGCAGATCTTTTCGATGAATTGACGGATGTTGTTGTGCTCGATGGGAAGTGTCTGCTTATCGTTGAGGACTGCTTCGTTGAAAACAATAGACATGTAGAAAGCGCCGTTAGTGCGGTTCACAACGACGTAGGGCACGTCCTTCAGGATGTTGTATGCGACGTTGGAGAGTTTCTCGTACGTGCGGAGCCTGTGGTTCAAGTACTTTTCGTACTCCGGATGAGACATGAGTCTCGGGATCGAGACCTGAGGCAGGGTTGTCGAGCAGACTTCGGCCATCTTCTGGCTCAGAATGGCCTGGATGTAATGGGCAAAGGCTTCGTCCTTCTGCCCGTTGTACACTTCGATCCACCCGCACCGGGCTCCGGGCCAGGGGAACTCTTTCGAAATCCCTTTCATGCTGATCGCGGGTACATCCTCGACGATGTCTGAAAGGTGTACGGTCAACTGCCCATTGTAGACCATGTTGATGTAGATCTCATCGAAGACGAGAAAAAGGTCATTTTCCCTGGCGATCTTTACGATACGCCTCAGCGTCTCCTCGGGATAGACAAACCCCGTGGGGTTGTCGGGATTGATCACGAGGATACCCACGATTGCTTTGTGGCTCTTAACCTTGAGTTCGAGTTCGTTCATGTCCGGATGCCACCTGTGATAGGGGTTCATCCGGTACGTGTTCGGCGGGAATGATGCGTGATGGACT
>Ga0116202_10001073_pt1 | contig 15907 bp, 13 predicted proteins | sample LakKivw325mmetaG_FD_94479 | JGI IMG/M metagenome (GOLD analysis project Ga0116202, IMG submission 94479) | Anoxic lake water microbial communities from Lake Kivu, Rwanda to study Microbial Dark Matter (Phase II) - Lake Kivu water 325m metaG | ecosystem: Environmental > Aquatic > Freshwater >...
ATCCATGGGTATGCGTCGCCGCTGTGCGGCCAGCGTCAGCGAGCCGTATTCGATAGAATCATCCGGGTCCAGGAGGTCGGCGATATTCTCGCGTATGGTTCGATGCCCCCGGCTCCGGCGCTTCTCCACCATTTCAGGACGCACCCTGTCCAGCGTGAATTCATGGCGCTGGATCACCTCGGCCAGGTCAGGACGGATTTCATCGGGCTCCACAGTCTTTTCGTCGCTCATCGTTGCCTCCTTTTGAGGTCTGAGCCTCTAACTATTATCGAAGAAACCGCTGATATTATTGCACATCATGCCCTTTTAGCTAAACTGGAAAGCGTCTTTCAGGCCTGTTGAGAGGTACAATGAATCCGGGAAACTGTATAATAGTGCGAGAATGACGAATCCGTACGCCGCCGAATATAAGAAGAAGCTGACCACGGCTAAAAAGGCCGTTAAACGCATTAAAAACGGGGACACGCTGGTACACGGCTCCACCGTATCCGAACCGCCGGCACTCTTAGGCGCAGTCGCCGACCGCGCCAGGGAAGGAAGCCTTAAAGACCTGAAAGTGTATTCCAGCCTGCCCATGGAGCATGCTGCCAGGACAATTTTATCCCCCGACCTTTCCGATTGTATTCAGGCCTATTCATGGTTCGTGACCGGTGCCGACAGGGCACAGGTCAAGGTGGGTCTCAGCTATTATGTGCCCAACTATATCCATCAAATACCAAGGCTACTGAGCGACTTTATGGATATAGACGTCTTCGTCACTACCGTTTCCCCGATGGATAAGGCCGGCTACTTCACTTTTGGCGTGGTCAACGACTACGCGTCCGCGGCCGCCAGGTGCTGCAAAACACTTATCGTAGAAGTTAACGGAAATATGCCCCGCGTCTTCGGGGACTCGCTGGTTCACATCTCCGAAGTGACGGCTGTTGTGGAAAATCATGTGCCGCTACTGGAGTTTAAATCGCCGGAGCCGAAGCCCGAGGACGAGATTATCGCCGGGCATATCGCGGACATGGTCCCCGACGGGGCCACCATCGAGCTGGGGCTGGGCGGTATTCCAAACGCCATCGCCCATTTGTTAGAGGGGCACCAGGATCTGGGGATTCATACCGGGGTCTTCGTTCCGGCAATGGTCGATTTAATAGAAAAAGGAGTCATAACCGGGCGGAAGAAAACGCTGCACCCGGGAAAGCACGTTTTCGTAGTAGCTCAGGGGACCAGGAGGATGTACGACTTCATAAACGACAACCCCAGCATGGAGAGCTATTCAGCCGCCTATGTCGAGGACCCCGCGATAATCGCCAAAAACGACAACATGATTTCTATCAACACCATAATCGAGGTAGACCTGACCGGCCAATGCAATGCCGAGTTCCTGGCCGGTTCCCAGTTCAGCGGCACGGGCGGGCAGCTGGATTTTGTGCGCGGTTCGTTTAACTCCAGGGGTGGAAAATCTATACAGGCCTTTTATTCCACAGCGAAAAACGGTAAGGTTTCCCGTATCGTTCCCCGCTTTGAGCCGGGCACCGTGATTACCATCCCCAGGATGGACACTCACTATCTGGCTACCGAATACGGAGTGGTCAATCTGAAGGGCAAGTCCTCGCGCGACCGGGCGCTGGATATCATCAGCATTGCTCACCCCGGGTTCAGGGATGGGCTGCTACGAGAAGCCGAGGACATGCACCTTATTTAAGCAAGGTATCTCCCTCTCCCTATCAGGAAATAGTAGGGAAGTATCCCTGAAAGCAAGGAGTTCTAAGAGGGGTGCAACCCCTCTTAGTGTTGAATTAAATACCCTCTCCCTTGGGAGAGGGTAGGGTGAGGGTAAATAATATCTACTTCTTTTTTGTGGCCGCAATGAAGTCATCCAGAGTTTTGGCACACAGCGTCTGGACTCGATCGATGCCCCGCCCGGTAAGATTCAAAGACACCTTGTATATGGCATCGTCATTCGGGGCCTCGAAGATATTGATGAAATCATACTTGCCCAGAGTGGCGTACTGGGCAATGATTTTTACCCCGCTTGCCTCGATCTCTTTATTGTTGGCCTTAATCCGTGACGGGTCTTCCTTGATAGCTTTCCGACCTTCAGCAGAAACATTTGTTAGAGCGATGTAGATTGGCATAACCCCCTCCTTAATGCAATGTTAACATCCGGACCAGCTTTACCTGAAGTCAACGCCCTATCTTAACATACGATGCGTACCAGAACCAGCAGGAAACCTGCAGTGTCGTCGAAATGAAAGGCTTATCCCAGCCACTGCGGGTTCGCGGCGGTGCTATCGAACAGATTATCCGTCTTGTAGAGCTCGTATTTGCCTTCTGCCGAAGCCGGGCGCGTTTTCTCCAGCAGGGCCGCGCGCTCGGCAACGGTCAAAGGCTTGAACGTACTGGCTATCTGTATAGCCTGTTCCAGAATGCGGAGAGAATCGCATCCGGTAATGGTCACGCTGACCGGTAGACTCATGGCGTAGAGCAAGAATTCTCTGGCCGTGACGGCATGGCTCTCCAGAAGCACGCCGGCGCCCATGGGTTTCATTCCCAGGATTCCAATTTTCCGTTCGATCAGCACCGGCAATACATTTTTCTCAAAGCTGTTATAATGGGCATCCATTAAATTGAGCGGCATCTGCACCGTGTCGAATTTGAACCCGTTATCCGAAGCCACTTTAAGCATTTTTAAATGAATATCCGGGCCCTTATGGCCGGTAAAACCGATGTAGCGGACTTTGCCGGCTTTCCTGGCCTCAAGGAAGGCCTCCATGGCTCCTCCGGCGGCGAATATGCGGTCGGGGTCCGACGTGCGGATTACTTCGTGGAACTGAAGCAAATCGATGACATCGGTCTGGAGCCGCCTCAGTGATTCCTCTATCTGGTCATTAGCCGTTTTTTTGTCCCGACCATCGACCTTGGTCATGAGAAATACCTTTTTTCGATAGCCATCGCGGAGGGCCTTACCCATGCGTATCTCGCTCTGGCCATCGAAATAGTCCCAGCAGTTGTCCATGAAATTTATGCCGTTATCGATGGCCGTCCGTACGATAGCGATGCTTTCTTTTTCGTCTTTCGTCAAGCCGAGGTGGGCCCCGCCCAGGCCTATCATGGAGACCATCTCTCCGGTACTGCCAAGGGGTCGGCGGGATATTTCAGTGTTCATAACAAACTCCTCTTCGTTCAGACTTGTAAAAACCTGGTTATCAGGAAAATAAGTAAGAATCCACCGAGCGTTGGCAGCAGGGTAGTCAGCGGCGGGTCGTTCTTGTGAGCCTCGGGTAAAAGCTCGCTGGCACCGAGATAAATAAAACCTCCGGCGAAAAAGCAGAGGATGAGTACCAGATAACCCTCGGGAATGGTAATAAACAGCGTGGATAGCGCTCCCAAAATCGGCGTGGTGGCATCGAGCAGCAGCATCCCCAGGGAAGCCCTGAGAGAGTTCCCCGCGTGCAGCATGACGGTAAAGGTGTTGATACCATCGGAAAAATCATGAGAGATGACCGCCACCGCCACAATAATGCCTACGTGGATACTCAAATGGAAGCTGACCCCGATGGCAAAGCCATCCATGAAGCTGTGAGCCGAAAGCTCGGCGGCGCCGAACAGTCCCCCCTTGGGATGCCTCACATTCCGGCATTCGTCGCCTTCGCAGATATGGTGGACGGATATGTATCGTTCCAGGATATAAAGGAAAATAAAGCCGAGGGCTACGGCGTACATCAGCTGTTCCGGCGGCTTGTTAATTTGGGCGGCCAGCTTCAGGCTTTCGGGCAGCAAGTCGAACAGGGGCACGGCAATCAGCACGCCTGAAGCGAAGGCAGCTATGATAGAGAATCTGTTTCTGAAGCGGGCAGCTACCAAACCGCCGGATAAAGTGGAAATAAAAGTAACGGCGCTGAAGACAACCGATAGATAATTCATAACCCCCTGGTTACAAATGCGTTAGCTGAGCACCCTCCTATAGAAGCCCTGAATGCCGGCCCATAAGAAGAGCGCGCTGAGTGCCAGCAGCGCCGCATAGATGACGAATAACGGCATGTGAGGCGCTGTAGTCAGGGCGGCGCGAAAGCCTTCGGTAACGTAAATAAGCGGATTCAACAGGACCAGTGCCTGCAGCCACGGGAAGAAGCCTATTTTCACCGCCGCCAGAGACGTCCACGGGTAATAGGTGCCGCCCAGGAATACCAGGGGCAAGACGATGAAACCGAACATAACGCCGATATTACGCGGATCGATTCTCGTTCCCAGTAGCAGCCCCATGCTCGAGGTCATGATGCAGGCCAACGGAATCAGAGTTATAAGCTCCGCCCAGTGCACGGTCAAATTAGGATGGACGCCCTGAGCGTGGACTACCGCCGCGATAGGAAAGACGATTAAAGCCGCAATTAAGCCCTGTATGGCTCCGGCCACTACCTTGCCGATAGCCACCCAGGCAACCGGCAGCGGCGCCAGCACCCGGTCTTCTATCTCCTTGGTATAGCCGAACTCGTTGGCCAGCGGCAGAGCCACCGCCTGTATCCCCTGAAACATTATGGACAACCCAACCACACCCGCCACCAGTACCGTCGCGAAAGCGGATAAGCCGCCGGGGGAATTGGAACCGATTCCCTCGCCTATCTGGGGAAACACGTAAAGAAAAACGAAAACCAGCAGAAACGGCTGGATGAGCGTGCGGGCGATAAACACTCCCAGGTTCTTCTTCAGTACCGTGAGGTCGCGTAATAAAAGAGCGCCGAAAGCCGCCCGGCTTACAGCCCCCGCAGACATCATCGCCCGGTCGCCTTGAGCCGATGGTGCAGCCATTAAAGTAGCCATTAGTCTCTAAGCTCCTTTCCGGTAAGGTTAATGAACACGGTCTCCAGCGTAGGCCTGGTAATGGACAAATCGGTGATATGGAAGCCGCCCTGTTCCGCTACGGCTACCACCTTGGGCAGTATGCCGGTCTTGCTCTTAACGCTGAGCTGGATGGTAGTGTCAAATCGCTGGCTTTTGGCTGCGCCCTCAACCCCGCTCTTCAGCAGGTCGGCAAGAACGTCAAGGTCACCCGTGGCCGAAACCGTGACGATAGTATCGGCTTCTACCGAGTCCTTTAATTTCGCCGGGGTATCAACTGCTAGAATATGGCCGTGGTCCATTATGGCTACCCTATCACACATCGAATCAGCCTCCTCCATGTAATGGGTGGTCAGCAATATGGTCTGGCCTTCGGTGTGCAGCCTGCCCAGTATCTCCCATAAAGCCAGGCGGCTCTGCGGGTCGAGGCCGGCCGTGGGTTCATCGAGAAACAGAACCGAGGGATGATGCAACAATGCCCGGGCCACCTGCAACCTCTTGGCCATGCCGCCCGATATCGCCGAGACCTCATAATTAGCGCGCTCGGTGAGACGGAACTCGACCAGAAGTTTATCTGCCGCCTCCCGGCTCTCTCTGGAACTCATGCCAAAGAACCGGCCGTGATAGTACAGGTTCTCCCGGACGGTCAAAGCCCTATCCAGATTATTGGACTGGGCAACCATACCGATTACCCGTTTGACCAGGGCCGGCTGACAGCAGACGTCGATGCCGGCTACGTATGCCTTGCCACCGGTTGCAGTCACCAGCGTGGTGAGCATACCCACGGTGGTCGTCTTACCGGCTCCGTTGGGCCCCAGTAAACCGAATACCTCCCCGCGCTTCACGGACATATCCAGCCTATCAACCGCCAGCGGGCCGTTGTGATACTGCTTGGTCAGTTGCTCACATCTGATTACTTCTTCAACCACCGGAACGGTATCTGGCATAGTATTATCCTTCCCGAACGTCCAATCTGATGATTTTAGCCTCTATTTGGATTGTACAAAATAAATATGGAAAAGTTATCAAATTACATATGAATTAGTTACAAAATTGTTAAATTTCGGCAAACCTAGCCTGACACTACTAAGGTACTGTAGAATCGCCTTGACAGCTACGGCTAGTCGCCGTATGATAGTGAACCAGACCTGAAGAGTCGAAGTTCGGATGTGCAAGAATCAGGTTAGAAAAAGGAAGGTTAATGCCTCGCAGAGCTAGAAAAGCAGTAAAGAAAGACAAGTTATATTTAACCATTGAATGGCTAGCAGCTCGGCCTCTATTGACCGAGCTTACTTTAACCGCAATCACCGTCCTGTTCGGCATGCAGGTACTCAGAGTCTTGATACCTGATATTAACTGGATACTGGGTAACAGATTCGGGCTGAGCGCCCTTCAACTGGGACTGGTGGGAATAGGCGTCTTCCTTTTAGGCTTTTTATCGGGCCCGTTAAGCTGGCTCACCGGCCACCGGCGTTTAATTACCTTTACCGTGGCGGGACTGGGCCTGGTAAGGCTGTTAATGCAGGTCTCCGCCATAGCTCCGCTCTTAAATCTATCACTGGCCATACTGGGAACGATTCTATTCATCCTCTTTTTGCCTGCCAGTTTTGAAGATGCCAGGCTTCGGGGCGGCACCTCCGTATCCAACTTCGCGCTTGGCCTTCTGGCAGGTGTGGCTCTGGACACAGCCATCAACGGCGCCTTCGGTACTTACGACCTCATCTGGCAGACCAAGCTGTTTCCCGTACTGCTTACGCTGGTGATATTCATAATTCAGCTTGTCTTACTCATCGGCACTACACCGTTAATTTATCACTCAGGGGAAAAGCCAGCCGGTATATCGCTGGCGCGGTCGTTCACCTGGCTGGCCATCGGTCCTTTTCTGTTCTTGGAGTTGGTAGTTTTCCAGAACATACCGCGGCTGACAACGCTGATCGGCGGGCAGCTACCTCAGGCATTCGCTATTACTTTGATTGCACAACTCGCGGGCATAGCCGCCGCCAGCCTGGTTGTCATAAGAAGCTACCGAATGTTGTGGCCCTGGGCACTGGGCGCCGGCGTACTTTTGATAGCCACCCTGGTCTTTAGCGACCAGCAACCCGCCATCCTTATAACCCTGTTATTTGTTATCGGTCAGATTGTACTGGCGTCCGTAATGACCATGGTCTTAATAGGCATCGCTTTCAGCCCGGGCAAGCAAAGATGGTCCGCCATCTGGATTGCCAACGGCATCGGCGCAATAGTGTTTATTGTGATGATATTCGCCTATTATGCCGTCTATCAGATGGCGCTTCCCTACCCTAACCAGGTTATTGAACTATCCGCAGCCGGCATCATGACCGCTTGCGCCGTTGGCGCTGTAATTTTCGGAAATCAAAAGATGAAAGTAGATGCCATACTGTGGGCGGTGTCTGTTTTTGCACTGATTCTGCTGGCACTACCGCTGGCCCAGATGTTTACCTGGCATAAACCGGCACCTTCGACCGGCAGCGGGTTCCCCATAATTGTAATGACTTATGCTCTGAACGACGGATTCACTCCCGACGGCAGACTCGATATAGACGAAATGGCACAGGTAATTGAAAGTAACCGACCGGATGTGGTGGCTCTACAGGAAGTTTCTCGCGGTTCGCTGATAAACGGCAGACTGGATATGATCGAGTGGCTGTCACATAGATTGCAGATGCCTTACGTATATGGACCCACCGGCGACCTTTCTTCCGGCAACGCCATCATGAGCCGTTATCCCATTCTGGCATTTTCAAACGAAAACCTGCCGCCTGAAGGGCTCGCTGTACAGAGAGCCTTTATCCTGGGGCTTATTGATATCGGTGATGATAAACGAATAAAGGTCATAAGCACACAGCTCGACACATCCATTGTAGAGCTTACAAAAGCTGCCGGGTATAAGCAAAGTGCCGACATAAATTCAGAGACCGGCAACCTCACTGAGAAGTCCGACATATTGCAGAGTGAAGCCCAGGCGCTGGTTCTTTTCTGGGGAGGAATTGATAGTACCATTATTATGGGCGATATGGGGGGATTACCGTTGAGCCCTTATATGTCTGTGTTCTACAGGGCTAATCTGAATGATGCTGCTTTAACAAAAGGCCAAGCCAATACGTTTCCTTCCAATGCACCACAGATTAGAACTGATTACATCTGGGCGTCGACCGACCTCATGGTAACTAATGTATCCGTAATACCGGGCACAGCTTCAAGCCATCTGCCAGTCGTCGCAGCGATAACCAGATAAACAGGACGGAGGTCCAATCATGGATATAATCGAATTATTGAAATTAATGGTTGAAAAAAGAGCTTCTGACCTGCATATCAGGGTGCCCAGCGTTCCCGTGCTGCGCGTCGACGGAGAACTGGTACCTTTGACCAACCAACCTCAGGTAACCATGGAGGAAGTGGAGACCGCGTTCGATTTTATCACCACCCCGGAACAGAGAAATCGCTTTCATTTGGAGAAAGAACTCGACTTTGCCTACAGCGTACCGGGTCTGGCCAGATTCAGAGTAAGCGTCATGCGGCAAAGGGGTACCATAAGCCTCGCCTTCAGGCTGGTGCCGTTCAAGATATTTACCATCGACGAGCTGGCGCTGCCGAATATTTGTAAAGAGCTTATTCTTAAGCCCCGGGGCCTCATCCTGGTTACCGGCCCAACCGGCAGCGGCAAATCGACTACCATGGCTGCGATGATTAATCACCTGAACGAACACATAGCCTGCAATGTAATCACCATCGAGGACCCGATCGAATACCTCCATCCCAATATTAAATGTCTGATCGCTCAGAGAGACCTCGGCGATGACACCAAATCCTTTGATGTCGCCCTGATTCATGCCCTGCGTCACGACCCGGATGTCATTGTGGTGGGAGAGCTTAGAGATTTCGAGACCGTACAAACAGCCATGAGAGCTGCTGAAACCGGCCACCTGGTAATGGGAACACTGCACACTACCGATGCCCCTCAGACCGTCGACCGCGTAATCGATATATTCCCACCCAATCAGCAACCTCAAATCAGGCTACAATTCTCACAGGTACTGGTGGCCGTTCTATCACAGGCTTTATTGCCGCGCGCCTCAGGTCGGGGGCGAATAGCCGCTATTGAAATTATGACCGGTAATTCCGCCGTTAAGAACCTGTGTAGAGAGGGCAAGACATTCGAGCTACACAGCGTAATGCAGCTCAGTTCTGCGGAAGGCATGCAGACGCTGGACCAGGCGCTGGCCAACCTGGTTAGACAAAAGATAGTTTCAATTGAAGAGGCTAAAATGAAAAGCAGCCACCCCGACCGGCTACAAAAGCTGCTTGAATTCCAGCAATTCGGGGCCACTCAGCCGGCTAAGCAGTAAACTTGCCCCGATCGTTTCAGGCGGCTGCCTCAGATTCAAGTTTTATTGTCTGGCTATTTCTCCAACTTGGCAGCGATTAACTCGGCGATATCGCGTGCCCTGAGAGATTCCTCTACACCTTTTGCCTTAATAGCGTCCTCGAACATCTGCAGGCAGTAAGGACATGCCGAAGCCAGTACCTCAGCCTTGAGATTAATGGCGTCTTCCAGGCGTTCCTCGCTTATCCGCTTGCCGATACGCTCCTCCATCCAGTAACGTCCGCCGCCACCACCGCAGCAGAAGCCGTTACGCTTGGTGCGCTTCATTTCGAGCACTTTTGCCGGCGTAGCCGCCTTCAATGCCTGTCTCGGTTCATCGTATATCAAATTGTGACGGCCGAGATAGCAAGAGTCATGATACGTTAACTTCAAATTGTCCGTGGCAGCGGGCTTAAGCTTACCCTGTTTTATCAGGTCGGCGATTAACTGGGTATGATGTATGACCTCGTAGTTGCCGCCGAACTGTGGGAATTCGTTTTTAATGGTATTGAAGCAGTGCGGGCAGCTGGTAACTATTTTCTTAACGTTGTATTTAGCAAACGTCTCGATGTTTTTAGCGGCTTGCATCTGGAACAGATATTCATTGCCCAGCCTTCTCGCCGGTTCACCGCAGCAGGTCTCTTCCGTGCCCAGTATACCAAACTTAACGCCGGCGGCCTTCAATATTTTACCGAACGCGATGGCTATCTTCATACTCCTGTCTTCCAGTGACGAGGCACAGCCGACGTAGTAGACTAAGTCGACATTGCTATCCTCAGCCAGAATCTTTATATCCAGTCCGCTAGTCCAGTCGGTTCGGGTTAAGACGGTCCCGCGACAACTATGACCCCGGGTTTCAATACATCTTAACGCAGCTTCGCCTGTCTCCGGTATCGATGCCTTCTCCAGAACCAGGTTTCGACGCATGTCTATTATCTTGTCGATATGCTCGACAAAGACCGGGCATATTTCCTGGCAGGCACGGCAGGTGGTGCACGCCCACAGTTCGTCTTCCAGGACTACCTCACCAGCCACGGCTTTTACGGTTCCGCCGTCCGTGGGAGTGGTACTCGCCGCAGCAGGAGGCGCTGGAGGCTTAGCAACCATTAAGTCCTTTCGCCTTTCCAGCAAGTGCGCTTTCAGGTCCTGTATAACCTTCCGGGGCGATAGAGGTTTGCCTGTCACCCAGGCCGGACATCTGTCCTGGCACCGGCCACAATTGGTACAGGCATCCAGGTCGAGAAGCTGTTTCCATGTAAAGTCCTGAATCTTAGCTACGCCGAAGGTCTCCGCCTCCTCGATATTAATCGGGGACAGAGCGCCTCTAGGCCGGGAGGACTGGAAGAATACGTTTACAGGCGAGACGATGATATGCGTTAAATTATCAAAGGCGAAACACACGTAATAAATTGCACCCAGCGCCAGGGCGGTGTGGAACCACCACAGCCCGATATAGGTATTCACCCTGACTGCGTCCGACAAGCCGGAGAAAAATACGGCTATAGGATAAGCCACGAAAGAAAAACGTGACCACTCCGGATGGCTGTAGAATTCAGGTTGCGTTAAACCTGGGGGTGTTGCAGCCAGTATGCGGAAGGCCTCGATGAAGAAGCCGGTAATGACCACGACAAAAATCAAAGTCAGTACCGTACCATTATCGAATACGGTGTTTAATCTTTGCGGCTTCATAATATAACGCCGTACCACCGCCATAATAGCGCCGATTATCATAGCCAGACCGGCCAGGTCCAGAATGAGATGATCAATAAGATAGAAATTCCCGACAATGAAATGAAAACCCCACGGATTATAGTGGTCTATGACATCCAGCCCGGTACCAACCAGCAAAATGGTAGCCCCGGCGAAGAGTAGAAAATGCATTATTCCGGGGTATGCTTCCCGGAAAAACCTGCGATGAAAGACACCGTCCAGAAGTCCGACAACAATGTAGTTCCAGACCCTCTTGCCAATGTTGTCCGTCCTTTTTTCTGGTTTGCCGACCTTCCACAGGTGGATACGCCGGTTCAGAGCGATGGCAAATACGACCAGCGCCCCCAACCCCAGCGGGTACAAGATGACCGGACCTAAAGAAATATCCCAGAAAATCTCACGAAATGCCTCCATGGTGACCAGTTCCTCCTTTTATGGTATATGAATTTAAGTTGAGGTCTTTTTTAATAGTCCGAGAGAATGTTTGCTCGCCAGCGCAAACAATTGCTCCACCGAACGGGCCGGACTAATTGTGCCGCCTATCTCCACTTCTAGGCCGTCTTTAAAAGCGTGGTAGTCGGTGCCACCGGTAGTAATAAGGTCGTATTTTCTGGCCAATCTGGCCAGCCTATCCACTGTCTCCGAAGGGTAGTCCTTATAGTAGACCTCCATGCCTACCAGGCCGGCTGCCTTTAACTTTGGAACGAAATCCTCCAGGCCATCGATGTCTGCGGGATGTGCCAGAACGGGTAAACCCTGAGCATCCAAAATGAGTCTGACTACTTCCTCGGGCAGCAGCTTATACCGTTCCACATAGGCCGGACCGTTGTGGCCTATATATTTATCAAAAGCTTCTTTCTCGGAACTAACGTAGCCTTTTTCAAACAGCGCCTGCGAGATATGAGGCCGGCCAATAGTTCCGCCCTGAGCCAGCTCACTAACCCTCTTCCAGTCGATTTTCATGCCTAAATCAGCCAGTTTGGCAATCATCTTCCGCGCCCGTTCGCGCCGTGAATCTCGCAGCTCGTTCAACGTAGCAGCCAATTTTTTATCCGTGTAGTTAATAAAATATCCCAGGACATGGACTTCTCCCTTAGCCACATCCGTATTGATTTCCACGCCGGGGATTACTGTTATCGAATTATGTGACTGCGCCGCTGCCAGGGCACGGGCGACACCATCCACGGTGTCGTGGTCCGTAATAGCGATAACGTCCAATCCGACGCTTGCTGCCAGGGCAACGATCTCTTCAGGCTCGAGGCGTCCGTCGGAAGCGGTAGTATGGAGGTGCAGATCGGCTTTCACGTTATTCTTCCAGATGCACTCGTTGTATGTTTGTGGCCCTTCCGGTGGCAGCATCGATGTCAACCACGATGCCATCAAACATGGCAGGCCCTTCGCTGACAAAAAACCGGTGCGGCATGCCGGTAAGGAAGCTGCGAATAGCGGACTGAGCATCCACTCCGATTACCGACTCAAGCGGTCCTACCATGCCGACATCGGAAGCATAAGCAGTGCCTTTAGGCATGATATAACAGTCAGCAGTTGGTACGTGGGTATGCGTGCCCAGTATAGCACTAACCCTGCCGTCAAGATACTTTCCCATGGCTACCTTCTCTGAGGTCGCCTCGGCATGAAAATCTACGATAATAACTTTGGACCTCGTCTTCAGTTCATCGAGAAGGCAGTCCATAGCCCTAAACGGGCAATCGTATTGCCCGATAAAAACGCGGCCGATTATGTTAACGACGAGGACGCCCTTCATCTCTATATAACCCCGGCCCGGCAAGCCGGGAGGAAAATTCAAGGGGCGAATAATGGGCAATTCCCCATCCAAATGCTCGGCGATCTCTTTCTTGGCCCAGATGTGATTTCCGGTAGTTATAACATCTACGCCGTAGTTGCACATTTCCCTGGCCGTATCCGGTGTTATTCCGATGCCGCCGGCACTATTTTCACCGTTAGCAATAACGAGGTCCAGGTCGTAATCACGACGAAGGCCTGGCAAAAAATGCTCAACCGCCCTCCTGCCAGGCCTGCCAACTACATCGCCAATCATTAGTATATGCAATATAGTTTCCTAATCCGATACATAAATTGCTTATTTTTTACTTAGCATAATCTACTGCCCTGGTCTCCCGCATTACAGTTACTTTTATCTGCCCCGGATACGCCAAAGTATCCTCTATTTTCTTTACTATGTCGCGAGCTAATCTCATGGCTCCAAGGTCGTCCACCTGCTCCGGTTTTACCAGGATACGGACTTCACGTCCCGCCTGAATAGCGAAAGCCTTGTCTACGCCCGGGAAACTAACGGCTACACTTTCCAGCGCTTCTATACGTTTCAAATACTGCTCCAGCGATTCGCGCCTTGCTCCAATCCTTGACCCGCTTATTGCATCGGCCGTAGCCACTATGAAGCCCAGGGCACTGCTAGTCGTCGCCTCGCCGTGATGCTCGGCGATGGCCTGTACTACTTCGGTTGATTTATCCCACTGTTTTACCAGGTCGGCGCCTATTTGCGCATGAGTCCCTTCCACCTGGTGGTCTACGGCCTTGCCTATATCGTGAAGCAGACCCGCCTTCTTGGCCAATGACACATCGGCACCAATTTCAGCGGCCAGCATACCTGATAAATAAGCCACTTCAAGGCTGTGTGTCAACACGTTTTGCCCGTAGCTGCTTCTGAACTTTAACCTGCCGATTAATTTAATCAACTCCGGGTGTAATCCTATAACGCCAACATCCCGGACAGCCCGTTCTCCCTCGTTTCGAATGGCCGTATCAACCTCGGTCTTGGCCTTTTCGACTACTTCTTCGATACGAGCCGGATGAATTCGTCCATCCAATATAAGGTTGTTAAGGGCCACCCTGGCCACCTCTCGCCTGAGCGGATCGAAGCTGGAGATAGTCACTGCCTCCGGCGTATCATCAATTATCAGGTCCACGCCGGTAGCCTGTTCCAGCGCTCGGATGTTACGACCCTCACGGCCTATTAGCCGGCCTTTCATTTCATCGCTCGGGAGCGGAACTACCGAAACGGTGGTCTCCGAGACTACGTCCGTGGCACAGCGCTGAATCGAGGTGGACAGGATTTCACGCGATTTTTCATCGATTTGATCCCGTAGCCGTGACTCCCAATCTCGGACGCGTCGTGAGGCATCTTCACTAATTTCCTCTTCAATGGCATGAAGCAATTCCTGCTTGGCTTCTTCGCTGGAAATGCCTGATATCAACTCAAGTTTCTGAAGCTGTTTAGCCCGTATTTCTTCGAGTTGCGTCTTTACAGCCTCGATTTCTTTTTCTCGATTAGCCAGGCCGTGTTCCCGACGGTCTAGGCCCTCCATTTTGCGTTCCAACTTTTCTTCTTTTTGGTTGAAACGCCTTTCCAGTCTTTGTAACTCAAAACGTCTTTCTCTACCATCAGCCTCGGCAGCAGCTCTTACTCTGTTAGCCTCTTCCCTGGCCTTCTGTAGCATATCCTCATGTGCTGCTGACGCCTCTTCCAGTAATTTCTTAGCTTCGTTTTGAGTCCGGCGAAGTTGCTGATTGGCTAATATTTGTCTGGTAAAATAACCTAAAAGTAGAAATAAAATGATACCAAGCCCAACTGCAATCCAAAAATATATCGCTGACGGACCAGTCATTTAATTGCCTCACTTTCATAAAGCACCACGTATCCATGATGCAAAAATGTCCAAAATTATTACGCTAATAGTAAACCTTCACAAAGCTGGTGTCAAACATATTTCCTATCCGAAAATTATTTAAAATTCCCCCCTTTCTCTATCCTGCCACAGACGTTCGACGGCACGTTTACACGAATCGTAATTAAAACCCCGTCTTCGGAGGTAATCGTACAAGCGATGCTTGAAATCATCGTAACTTAGCCGGGAAAGTCGTTGCGCTTTTTTCAGACCCGCCTCATAAACGGACTGGTCATCGTCTAAATCCTGCACCATGGCCCCAGCCGTTTCGGCTGATACTCCCTTACGCCGGAGCTCAAGGTTAATGAGTCTGGCACTTCTCGGGCTGAATGACAGTCGATTATTTATCCAGAATTCGGAAAAGGCGATATCATCGATGAGTTTACGTTCTTTTAGCTTCAAAATGACCTGTTCGATCACCTCACGTTCAAATCCTCTGTGACGTAGCCGTTGCCTTACTTCACTTTCACTGCGAGGACGATAACTCAGATACTGCACGGCAGCATCCATGCAGTTGTGAAACAGGTTGGATGCCGTCAGTTCTTCGATTTGGTCTGCCGATAGTGTCTGGCCGACGGTTAGGTGGTTGATGATCGCCACCTCATCGGCGATGGTGAAGGAAAACAGACCGTCTATAAAGACGTTTACTTGCTTTTTTCTAGTATTCAACCGCAGAGCCGTAATTGTTCGCACGAACTACCCCTGCTCTGGGTACAAATCGAAAAATCGCCAGCCGGCATTATTCGGATGCTTCTTTTACTTCGGCAACTGCATTCGGCAAATTACTCGCCGCGGTTCTTATCTCTTGTTCAATTTTAGAAGCCAGGTCCTGGTGCTGTGACAGGTAGTCCCTAGCATTTTCCCGTCCCTGGCCCAACTTCAAGTCACCGTAAGTGAAAAATGTGCCGGCCTTTTTTAGAATCCCCAGAGCTACACCCAAATCTATAATGTCGCCTTCTTTACTTATGCCGCACTTTCCCCGTTTAAACATTATGTCAAATTCAGCCGAACGGAACGGGGGTGCTGTCTTATTCTTTACTATCCTAGCTCTTACCCTGCTGCCCACCACATCGGAGCCCTGCTTGATGGAATCTATTCGTCTTAAATCGATGCGTACGGAGCTATAGAACTTCAGCGCCCTGCCTCCAGGAGTCACCTCCGGGCTTCCAAAAATAATGCCTACTTTTTCTCTCAACTGGTTAATAAAAACCACCGCCGTGTGTGATTTGCTTATGGCCGCTACTAATTTTCTTAACGCCTGAGACATCAATCGCGCCTG
>Ga0116202_10001074_pt1 | contig 15903 bp, 10 predicted proteins | sample LakKivw325mmetaG_FD_94479 | JGI IMG/M metagenome (GOLD analysis project Ga0116202, IMG submission 94479) | Anoxic lake water microbial communities from Lake Kivu, Rwanda to study Microbial Dark Matter (Phase II) - Lake Kivu water 325m metaG | ecosystem: Environmental > Aquatic > Freshwater >...
ATTTATAGAACAATCCCATACATAGTTGCCCTTATAAAATCTACCTATATAATTGATGTTATCTGATTTTGGGGATGGAAGAATTGAAATCTGCTCCTGGCTTCGTTTACAAGCGGAGTTTACAAATAATAGTATTAGACAACTGAATAACAATACTGCACTTTTCATGTATCCTCACTCAAGATAATAAAAAAAACAGGAATTAGCCTACGATTCTTATACTTTATTAATTCAGATTTTTGTCAACAAATCTTTTTTAAATTATCTTCTACTAATTTATGAACTAAAGTTTCAGTGTCTACCACAGAAATCTAATTAGAATTGATATGTATCTCATCGATCAAGCCTTAATATTTGTAATTACATTAATATTCTTTCGAGATTAAAGCTGTTCAATCGTACTAAGTCACTTAATATTCCTTTACTCACATTTCTTCCAATTTTTGGCACGTTTTTCCTGGAGATGACAACGTAGACGAACTGCCTGAGATCAACCACTTCAATGGAGGCTAAGGCTTCCAGGTAGATATACACCCATTGCCTGGATTTGCCAACGACTTGTGCTATCTCTCGGATGGATTTGTATCTGCCTTGCTCCAGGATATCCAGTAACCTGTGGGTATCTGCAATACTGAAGGTCCAGCCTTTGTTGAAAAGTGACAAACCAAAATGCAAAAAGTGACACGTAAAATGCAGTTAGGGACATCAAAGATAGTATGACAAACAATTATAGATACTCAACCCTATTCTTTTCGGCTTCGATATCTTCTCTTTTTGCCTCTCTTTCATAATCTAGTGCAATATCCCTAAGCAATTCATAAACAATTGGATATTCATCTTTTACTAAGGCAGCGAGTTTGTTGTATTTTTCAACAAGAACTCTTTCCTGAGCCCCACCATCAAACAATCCCCTGCTGGTCCCTCCCCTCTGATTTTCTATACCAAGCTTGAAATTGAGATTAATACTATCATTAATATAAAATTCAAGTATCTTGCAAACAGCATCGCAGGGCCACTGTCCGTTTGATTCCGAGGGCGAATATGAAAGTACCTTGCCAACTTTTATCATAGCAATATCATAATATCCTCTTTCTTTACTCAATTGAATTACTGCTTCAATCCAGTCTTTCAGATAATTAAAATCGATAATCCCATCTTTGTTACTACCTGGAATCAAATCCCATGATTCCAGCAAATGATAAGCATTTGTGGCTATTCGCTGTTTGATTGAGTTATCTTCTTCTGATTCATTATTATCATCTGGAAGCTCCTCATCAACTAGCTTTGGTTTGTAAATCAATCCAAGTATATCAACGAAATATTCAGGATTCTGGGACATCTCTTTTAGTAAGGAAATCGGCTTTACTCTACTATACAATGAAGTAATGATGTTTATATATCGCCATTCAAGCAATTGCTTTGAATCAGCAGGAATTTCGTCAGTGTTCTGGACTATCTCCAACAGCTCCTCAATATAATATGAAACCATGTTTGTAGCTTTTTCAGAGCATTCTGAGGTTGCCGCTGCATTTAATAAATCAACAATATAATTCACCTGTAATTTATCTTTAAAATGTTGAGCAATATCCAAAGCAGTGTAGTATCTATTGACTTTAATCAACTCATTAATAACATAATAGATATCTTCTAACTCTTTATTAAAAGGAAAGACCTGCACTTTACTCCAGTAGTCTTTTTTTACCTCAGGGCATTTGATATCTATTAAATCCCATATCCATCTATCTGAGTCAAAGCTAAGGATAAGGTTTAATAACTTTTTTGCACTTGGTGCCTCATGTAATAATCTATCAATTAGATCCTCTGCCCATTCTTGACCAAACGATTTAGTGCCTTTTCGCACTAGATGCTGAGAAAAATAAAACTCACCTAAGTTCTCTGATTCAAGGTTATCTAAGATCGAGATGATGTTGTTATTTATTATTTCAGAATCAACTGCATTTGCTAGAGTGTGTTGATAATTTATATTGCTACAAAAAGAGACTAGCCCAGAAAATCCTGATAATTCTAAGATGTCTTTTACAGCACTAATCCTAATGTTGTCTAAATATTTATCGTCCTTTTTCAATAGATCTTTACCATCTATTAATTCAGGATAGATATCATCAAATAAATATTTGTATTTAGCAGTTATGGTCTGCGGTTCTATCATGTTGAATAAGTCTTCAAGAGGTTTAATCTCCTCTTCAGGTAAAGCCCACCCAGCATCTTTGAATGTGCGATGTCTTGATATAAATTCTCTGATTTTATCGTAAAATGCATAACCGGGGTCAATCAAGCTTTTGATATTCTTCTTAAAGAAATCTAATAGTTCATCTCTTTTAACTGTTGGTATCTCAGCATAGTGTTCTAGAATAGAAGACCATCTATCAATTGATAAGTTGAGCATTGGAATAATAACATCTATTAAGCGGCATACATCATTGTAGTATTCTAATCTGGTTGTTCTAAAATCTGCAGATTTGCTCAACTCACGCCATTTATACCTATATGTAAAACTACCAACATCGTGATTTTGTGGTAATAGTGTCTTAGATAAATTCCAACCAATTTCAGGGAACTCGCTATTGATTTTAGATAACAATTTGAATCTTATTTCTGTTGTTGCTTCAGTTTGAGGCATCCAAAACCGAAAAATACTATGTAAGCTGTTGAAAGGTCTATTAGAATACCTTCCACCAGGATCGAGGATTGTTAGTTTACATAAAGCAAGGACTGACCTTTGAAAGTATTCACTATCCCATGCCAGCGCTTCTAATGCCCATAACAATTGATGGTGTTGGCTTCTGGAAGTCATGATGTCATCGGTTTCTGTAAACAATCCGATTATACTTTTTTCTGCTGAGTTAAGGGAATCCTCCACTACTTTTATAAATACTTGCGGAGATGCTTCTGCCAAAAGTGGCAATACATCACTTAATGAATACCAGAGGTCTTTGTTTGAATTAGCAAGAATTTCTTTTACTAAATAATCAATATACACCTTAGCGTCATTATTTGGAATTGTATTAGAATAATGACCATATAATGCAATTACTATCAGCGATTGCGCCATGCCTTTTCTGATTTCTTCCGAGTATTTCCTTTTTTTACCATAAATTGCTGCAGCATACCTTTTATCTGGTTCAAGATCTAACTCAGGATTGATTTCATGATATATTTCCAAAACAATTTCTTTGAACTGGTCCCAATCTTTAGGTATTGTATATTTCAAAAGAGTAAAATATAAATCCAAAACTGATGATGCTTTCCACTCTTTTCCAATTTTGTACAGTGGGCTATCTATCGAATTTAACAACAAGGTTAGTTTGCTCTCATAATCAGATTTCGATAATGATGAGAGACGTTCAATTATAGCATTATCGCCTTCATATTCAGTATTCCAAGATTGGACAAACATCATTGGGATAGTAAGTCTTAAAAGTTCATTATTATGCTTAGCCCAACAAGGTAATTCAAGTTTTGTAAAGAGCCTTCTTAATATTGAAAGCGTCCCTCCTGAGTTCATTGAAAGAACTGATGCGTCATGTTCAGAAATACCAGCACTCTTTAAGTATTTACAAATACTATCTCGATGAATTTTCGGTAGGGTTATATCTTTAATACCTTCAGGATCATTCGGAGCTAAAGGCAACATATAGCTTTTCTCTGGATCAAATACGATGTCACTAAGATTAGGGAATAGGGGAATTATTAGCATATTTTGTGAAGTTTTCATAGTCCAGTGTTTCATAGCGTCACTTGATTTTACAACGACAGCATTAGCTAAAGCGGATTTCATTATAATATCATCATCGATTGATTTAATCGTTGCAAATAAGAATATTACTGATTCATCCTTGTTAAGGGATCTAAGTCTTAACTCTTGGTAACTTGATTTAAGGAATTCTTGAACAATGCTGACAATTTTTTGTCTTCCAGCCAAAGCTATCTCATAAGGTATAGGAACCCGAAAAGTAGATAACCATCCAGTAGCATATGATTCAAGAGTTTCAAAATCAGGAGTTAATTTTCCAATTAACTCACCAAACCATAAAGTAGCAGGTATGGATAAACTTAACCATAATTCCAAATCCAAAGCATCAAAAGCTTTAACTTCCATCCATTTTCTTTCATCATTTTTTTCTTTAATCCAGATATCCTTATCATTCCATTTCTCTGAAGTGATAAAAACGTATGTAATGTCTTGCTTTTCGGTTTCTTGCTCAGTCCTCTTCTGATAATCAGAATTGGCTTTGACAGAAACATCTTTTTGGGTGCTAATCTCCCATACAGATTTTCCCAATGGAACATACGGAATTTGAGAGATAGTTTTTATAACCCCATCATACCCAGTTTTTCCAATATCCTCACCGACAGGAAAAGATATGTGTTCTAGGTTAGATACTTCTATTGTAGTTAAGATCAATCTTCTAATAAGCTCTGGCAACTCATTTCTACTTGATATTCTTCGTGACCATTGAACTATGTCAGTACTTGTAATTTTTAACAAGTGCAACTCCTTTTAGCCAACCCTATTAAACAATATAAATATTTATGATGTTCAGCGCTTTCGATGTCAACGGCTACGATTACAAAACAAATAATCATCTATTTTTTGTAAACTTAGTAGCTTGTAGGCAACTCGTTTTGATATATTTAGTTTTATCATATAAATTGAAATTATGTTTTTTAAAATGAATGTGAAATGCAACTATTTCAATAACAACATTTTACCAGTTATCGCCTTACCGAGTGTTTCTAATCGGCAAAAATATATTCCAGCAGACACTTGCTTTCCGTTTTGATCTTTACCATTCCAATTGACTTGGTATTCTCCTTTTGATTGAGAGTTAGACACTAGCTTTTTAATAAACTGACCCTTAACATTATATATATATAGCTTAACTTCTCCATCCATTGGTAAAGTGTATTTAATTTTAGTCGATTCATTAAAGGGATTTGGGTAATTATTTAGTTCTAATCTGTCAGATGGAACGACTACTGGATCGCAATTATATGTGTATCCTGGTGATTCAAAACAACCAATGTCTATTGAACCTCCATATATCCGGTTATTTCCAAATGCATCATATTCGGGTATCAAGTACCCTGGAGGTAAAATGTTGTAATTTAAAGTGCCTGCATTTATAGCAGGTGAAAACCCATTAACTTCATCAGAAAAAAGATAATAGTATGAAGGCTGGGTAGGGTCACTGCCAGAGAATAACGGATTGACGCCCACTAGATTATTCTGACCCCAGGTCAAAGGAGGTTGATTATCATAAGTGCGCCAGATATTGTTGGTTCTACTAAAGAGGCAATTCTCTATTAAAGTAGTATTATCCGCTCTGATTTCGTACAATGCATTGTTATTCGCGAACAGGCTGTTGATGATGTAGGTAGAGTCAGCCCAAACAAGCAGGTTATCTGTGTAGGATGTGGTGTTATTGGCAAAGGTGCTGTTGATGATATTGATTTCTCCCATGGATGATATCTGAACATCCCGGACCCCATCATAGGCATGGTTATGGGCAAACAAGCAATTATCTACTAGAACATAAGGACTAAACTGGGTAGGGTCCGTATATGCCCTGAAATTGGCAAATCCGTCTTCCGAGTATAGTGTATTATTCACAAACTTGCTATTTCGGATTATCAAGGTGTCTGCAATTCCAATTTCTAATCCTCCCGGACCTCTGGACATAAATCCCGGATTGGAAAATACTCCACAATCTGTCATGGTGATATTATCCATCTCAATTACTGAACCGGTCAAGTGGAAACCATAATCATGATAAGCTGCAGTACTATTCCTAATTGTGATATTCTTCAGCTTAAACTTACTTGTAATGTACCCAGCACTGAAAGTCCATCTGTCTGTAGACGAATTCTCAATAGTTATGTTCTCAAAAAGCCCGCCATGTATTCCCCAGGAAAATACGGCAGAGCAGTTATCAGCAGTTATGGAAATATCCTTGAGCGCCATTCCATATCGCTCTATACCCATAGTTACCACTCCTGTTCCCTGTATAAGGTCTTCGGCATAAAGACGTGTCTGACTCTGGGATAATCCTTTTAATATTGTATAGTCCTTAATAGCAATGGTAAGATACTCTCCCCGCATGATGTTGTGATGTTCTCCTGCCATAAGATTGACAATGCGTGGATTTGAAGGATTGGAAGCTATCCTTTGCATGGCAAGAGATGGAGTTTTTAAAGCTGTCGCAGAGCTTAATCCATCATTAAAATCGCTGCCATCAGGGCTTACATAAAGGTCAGCATCAATTTCCTGAAGGTAAGACTCCTGAATATCAAATATTGTGTAAGGGCTGGGTGGATAATAAGAATCATAAAAATCAGCATAATATCTTTCCCATAGTGGAACTGTAAATTTTTTTAGGTATACTGATATTGAACCACCATGAATATATGCCCAGTCAATGTCCATACCCCATTGGGCAAAATTATTGTATATGCTGCAACGGTTGCTTTGATCAAAGATGAGATTTAGACCGCCGTTTGTATCACTACCAATACTCAGACCGCCACCTCTATATCTTGCTATGTTGTTAAATAAGTTGACGTTGGACATATTGACTGTGCAAGGGGATAAAATACATATCCCTCCGCCACAGGAAGTTTTGTTACCATATATACTCAGATTTATTAAACTCATACTGCAATTGTAGTAGATAAATATCCCACCACCAAAAATCTGATAAGGAGATGTTCCGTTAAAATAATCATATCCGCTTCCCCCAGTAATAGATAGCCCCCTTATCGTGCAACTCACTGTGTTCTGCAAACATAATATGGTAGAATTGGCATTACTACTGCCATCAATAATGGTTGAACTAATATAAGTGGTGTCATTAGTTGTATATTCCAAAGATGCTAAAGCAATGCCCGTTTTATCTGATAAATTGAGATTCTCGTAATACCTGCCTGGATGTACTAAAACCACATCTCCGCTGATAGCATCATTAATAGCATTTTGTATTACAGTGTATTGCTGGGTTCCATCCAGAGCCACATGCCTTATAATACCATTGATAAGCATTGGCATCAGGCATAGCAAAAGGGTGAGAATTCGCTTCATAAAGTCCTTATAAAAGCTGGGAGCGGTGTTTTAACACCGCCCCCAAACATTGGCTTGACGTTATCTTAACTTCACCATCTTATTTGTCAAGGCCTTTCCTTGGGCTTGTATTCGGGTAAAGTACAAACCCGCAGATACCTTTTTACCGTTTTGGTCATCACCATTCCAGACAATGCTGTACGTCCCGGATTTCAATGATTCGCTAACAAGTGTTTTTACAATCTGTCCCTTAATGTTATAAATGTTTATTATAACATTCCCTTCTTTTGGTATGGAGTAGTTTATTGTAGTTGATGGAGTAAAGGGATTTGGGTAGTTAGAAATCGATATTGATGATATTTCAGGGGCACTGTTATTGTTGTTTCCGGTTGAAATATAATAGAAATCACAATCTTGTTTTATTAAGTTGTTGCAGGTCACAAACTGGTCAGAATTAGTATCATATCTATTGAAACTAATCGGATTGGATGCTGCCTTTGCCCCATCCCAAGTTACTAACTGCAGTTCACTTCCATCTGGCAATGAACTGATAAAGGCTGGGATCATCACTAAGTCGTTCTCAACAACGGCAGCTCCATAACAAACACCATCAGATACAACAGCTATCTCTTGTGCAGTAGAAAGTGAATCCATTTGTACGAATATTGCCGTATATTCAGGTTCTTTATTAAAGCTAAAGTAAGTTGGATCTTCCTTAGTGAATTGTTGGGCTGCACCATACCTGTACCAAACGAATTCATCAATTTCGGGATAAGTAGGCAGATCAGCTCCAAATTTTTTTACAATCACCATGTCCCCATAAGATAGTGTCGGACTTCTCTGACCACTGCCTAATGTTACAATCCAGGATGAACCTCTTTTAGGTTTTACCCTGACCATTGTCCAGTTTTTATGCTGAATATAATATAGTTCGTCAAGAAATGTTCCAAAAGCTACCTGAGCAACTTGGGTTTCCGGAATAAAATATCCTATCCAATGCTCCGTATTCGGATAAGGAACGCTTACAGGTGAATCATAGGGAATGTGATAACCATGGTACTTTTCATTATTTGCGGGCATTACACTGTTTTGGTTAAATACAGCCAAATAGCCAATGTCACCTTCCATATAATGCCATGTTATTGGTGCATTTGGGTAATAATGATATGTATCTAAAGGATGCGTAGCATCAAACCACCTAAAATCAACCTGTGTCATTTGAGATTGTAGTCCGTCATATTGTCTGAAAAATGCTCGCATATTATCAGTCCTATAATTTGTCCCACCAATATTGATAGTTGTATAGTCATCAATGACTGGAAAGCATTTCCAATTGCCCTGTCCATCATTAGTGAACGAATATGTGCAGTATCTGTCATAATCGTAAGGAATTGCGCCAATATCCTGGGTTTCGTCGTGGACTGTTAACCAATCCTGGTTCCATGATGAACCTTGTGGGTCCCAGTACAGATCGTTATAACCAGTACCTATACATGGCGATCCTTTTTGGAGGGAATAATCATTGGTCGCCGGATAAACAAACATTGGGTCGGCAATGAACTTTCCATAACCAGAAAACTGCCATAATTGTAAGTTAGTATTATACAGACAACATAAGTTATATGTCCCATTAGTATCATACGGAGACTTTATTATGCTGTTTAAGTAAGTATGAGTAAACCCATTATCCCCATAAACACTGTATGATGCAGGATTACTGGCTAACTGGTCTAGAGAACATTTTTCAAAAGAGATATTGCCTCCGGATAAATATACAGTACAACCTATGCTTGCATTATTTCCATACAATACTGTGTCATAGAAATATAATGAGGAGTTGATTGCTTTTGCAGCACCACCATGTGAATCACCTGGCAAAGCACCACCCGAATAATAGGCTCGAGCAACATTATTGTAAACATGGCAATTGTCTATCAAAATACCTGTGCTGTTGCTTATGACAAATCCACCTCCATCAAGGCCAGAACCATTACTAATTTTCAAGTTTCTTATACTTATGTTTGATGAATTCGAGATATTTATAACAGTCTGATATCCAGTACCAATGAAGCTTGGTCTGTTGTTATTTGAATTATCTCCTTGCAAAACAAGACCTACTCTTGATGATATGTTTATACTCCCGTAGTAAGTATTCTGGGGTATCGAGATTACAGAGTTATCTGCTGCATTGTTAATCCAGTTCTGTATTGTAGAATTAGATTGAGACATGCCGTATTGAAAAAGATAGTCGTTAATGAATACCCCGGGGACGTTGTACCATACTCCATCTTCTATGTTTTGCAAAACTATAGAAAATTGAGATTCACGATTATAGATAGTGTTATTCACAGACCTTGAGACATTGATTTGATAGTAGTACCATCCACCATCTTGTGATACCAAGCTATATGTCGGGATGGTATTAATCCACGTTGCACCAGTTGATATTCGAATTCTTTGATATTGACTATTTAAGCTGCCATTCATAGGTACGATTGTCCAGACAGAACCGGATGTATTGGGTGTATAGTAGGGACCAAAAAATTCTGGCTGGCCAAACTGAGTTACTTGTGAAGTAAGCGAGGCTGCTAATACAAGTAACAACAGTAAAAGATAGATTGATTTCATTTTTGCTCCTTATAGTTGCTTGATTTTGTTATCGAGAGTATTCTACTATTCAAATTTGAATCTTACTGATTTTACGGCAATTCGTTCATAGATAATATACATATAGAATACCATTGATCTCAATAAAGATATACTCACCCTCAGGATCTTCATACACGATCTTGACACTTGGGTCATTTATACTACCTACAAAAACTGGAATTGTGTTGGGATCGATAGCTTTGTAAGGAAGTTCTGAACAGAATAACCCAACACTAAACATCAGGGATAAGACAATGACAATGAAACGATTCTTCATTTTTTCACTCCTTTTAAATTCTTCTACTATATAAGTGTCAAAAAGGAGTGGTTTGGGGGAGCGATTTTGGGATTTATTTTGTTATTCGGATAAAATTGTTTTGATTTGTTCGAATGTCAGGGCTGATTTTCCTTTGTTTTTAGGTATTGTAACATTGGGTGGGATAGTTAGAATTGCTGCTAACCTATTAACTTTACAGGACTCAGTTACTATTCGATTATTTTCCTTTATCGTGATTATTACTGAAACACATAAAGGCTCAATTTTGCCAGGATTACAAAAGATATGTATGCGGTACTTATTACTACCAATAATATGAATGCCCCAGTCATCTATTTGATCGAATCCCACGAGGGTTTGTCTGATATCAGACTGTTTCATTAAAGATGAGTTCTTCCTAATCGATGGTTTTTTGTCCAGTTGAGGACATTTAATTAATTGGTTCAGATAACGCTGGATTGATTTGAGTTGATTAAAGCTAAGTATCTCAGGTGAATCTTCCCATCCGTAATACTTCAGGCACTTTGCTTTGAAGTTCTTTTTAATTTCTTTGCTGAATTGCCTTGCTTTATCGTAAGAGATGCCTTTTGCATGGGCATATTGAGTTAAAGTCGGATATTTCTGTATTTCAATAAGTTCTCTATATTCTGAAGATTCGTAGAGAGTGTTTTCTACTTTTTGAAAGATTTGACTACTCAAATCAATATCATTACCAGCTAATAGCTCAGATATAATTCTAACCTCATATTCCAAAGTTTGCAGCATTTTCTTATGATCTTGATTATGTTTATACTGCTTAGCTAAAATATTGCAAGATACTTGTCTTAACCATAACCTTGCATCTTTAATAGGTTGTCTGGCTTTGAGGAGTTGTAAAATAGCATCTTGGGAAATATCTTCGGATTTTTCGAAGTCATTAGTTTTTTTAAGACAGTATGTAAAGCACGCATTTCTAAGCTTTAAAAAATATGATTCGATTAGTTTGGGATATTGCTTATCTATGAAATCAGGGACTGATTGTGATGGTTGAGCAGAACTTAACCAATTGAGTAAAGCACTGTTTTCAATGTCAACTCCAAGATCCATACAAGTGAGGAGATTCGAATTCCTTTCTCTAATCAACTCAACAATGCTTTGATACTGTTGTAAATCAACACTTTTATTTAATGGAGAATATACAGCCATATTTCCTCCTGATTACCAGACCCTTAATTGTTACTTATTATAAACCTATATCAGAGTCAAGATAATTTTTAGGGTAACTGTGAACAATAATAAGACTCGTTTATAGAAATTGCATCGAAATCCATTATCACTGATAATAGATCACACTGGAGTAAATATGGGTGTTCAGATAATCCTCTCTAAACCCAATTTATTCAGTTTGATCAGAGTCAGTAGAATTCCTTTGCTCATTTTTCTCCCAAGCTTTGGAACCTTCTGCTTGGAGATGACCACATAGGTGAAGTTCCTTAGATCTACTACTTCTATGGAGGCTAAGGCTTCCAGGTAATTATATACCCATTTCCTGGATTTGCCGATGGCTTGGGCTATCTCCCGGATGGACTTGTACCTACCTCGTTCCAGGATATCCAGCAACATGTGGGCATCAACCAAATTGAAGGTCCAGTCTTTGTAATGCTGATAGCCGATCCTGGCATGGAATCGGTTGGCTTTAACATATATGGGTGGATTATCCTCGATCTGTTTAATGGTCTGGTTTTCTATTAGTGTAGGTAGCTGTTCTGTGATTACGATTATGTCTATGCTGGTGAACTTAGCAATTGTGTTGGCATCGAATGGCTTGCCATACTGGTTCACGAAGTTGATGATTAGCTCATTGTCTGTCATCTGCTATCCTTTCAAGTCTGCTTGAGTAACCTGGGCTAGTTTCCTGATGATGCCGATCTCCTCTACCGAGTGGATCAGTTTCATGGCTTTCCTGAGGTTACCGCAGGAGTGGAAGTGGATATAGTCAATCACATCCGGGCTGAACTTGATCTCCAGGATCTCATTACATAACTGGGCGATGTCTTTTTTGGACACATCCTGGAACTCATAGAAGAAGTTACACCTGTCGAAGTAATACTCATTGATCTGGTTAAGCCTATCCTTGGCATTCTGCATGCCTATCAAGATAACGATGGCAGTAGTCTCATCCACAATATCTCTGATCGCTCCCAGAAGTTGAGGGTGCCGGAAGGCATAGTCTATCTCATCTATTACTATAATGGTATCTTTATGGTCTTCAATTAATGCCAGGCACATCAGGAACAGATCATTGGCTGTACCATAGGGTATATACTCTCCCATGCCGAAGCGCTTGTATAAGGTCAAGAGCAGTTTAGTGGCAAAGGATTTGGGTGTGGAGGTGGCTTCCAACCTCAGATAGACATAACCTCGACTGAAAGCTATACGGTTGGCATAAGTGGTCTTACCTAGTCCCGGTCTGCCATACAGCAACCCCAGTCCAACCATCTCAAGCTTAGGTCGCTTAAGTAAGTACTCGATGCATTTATCGGCAGCTATTACATTCTGGGTTTTGACTAATACTCCCTGTTTCATACTTATCTCCTATTTGATCCCTATAAAATGCAGCATCTCTTCAAAGGTGTGGGTTTCAGTTAATGAGCCTTCCGGCGTTAGATTGTCCTCTTGGGGCTCATTATTCTCAGTATCTGCTGTAGTTGGTTCAGTTGCATCTTTATCAGGCTGGTTTGCCGTTATTTCTACCTCTTCTACCTCATGCCCTGCTATATCGGTGAGTTCTGTATCTCCCTCTGGCTCTTCTCGCTCGGGTATGCTATCCATGACCTGTTGCTGCAGTTCCTCCATAACCTGGCGACTGCTCTTAGGAGGTGGCGAGATCATGGGAGGAGTAAAGAACAGCCGATCTTGTGGTTCATTCTGGTCTATTTCCTGTCGCTGACTGGCAATCTTATTTAGACTGGCGATCTGCCTGTCTACAGCTTCCTGGCTATTGAGGATGATCTTCTTGGTACTTTGCTCTGTGTTCTTTTTCATCTTCTTAATATGTTTGTTCTCTGTTTCCAGATATTTATGAGCGATGGGATTATCCATATCCAGCTTGATAAAGGGATGTTGGGCTCGTCTCAGTTCTGCCTGGCAGATGAACTTGTCTTCTATGGTATAGACCATGATCCATCTGGCATCCTTGAAGTCAAAGCGGATGATGCAGGCTTTTCCGATATAGTCGATCAGCTTTTCATGCCAGTAGAGCAGGTGGTTAAGCCTGATCCCCTCACTGCGGATGCTCTTGCGTTCAATAGCCAGCATCAAGAAGTTGAGATGCTGGGCTTCGATCTGCCTGTCCGGTTGGACAACCGCATTACTGAACACCTGATAAGGAGTTCGGTGCTCGAGAGCACTATGAGGTGTCTCACCATACATATGCCTGACATAGAAGGCTATGAGTTGCATGGTCTCTTCTATGGTGGGTGGCTTACCTTCGAACATCTTCTTTGCCCAGACCTCATTTCGCATCAGGTTGGCTGGTTTATCTGGTATAGATGATCCTCTAAATGACTCTATAAAGCGTTCAAACTGCTCCTGGAAGGTCTTGAAGAACCGCTCGATGATCTTGGCTTTGGCATTATAACTCTCGGCAAAGGTTACACCGATATTCAATCTTGGGAAGATCCCACAAAGTTCAGTGGATAGGTCATGGTCCTCCCAGCGTTCATTGAATAGCTTGGACTTGAAAGCCCTGCCATTATCCAGGTAGACATACTTAGGCAGGACAGCCAATGGGAAGTCAGGATGATAGGCAGGATACTCACGTTGATGCTCATTATCGGTTTCATTATCAAGATGATTGGTATCATAACCATCACCTAGTATTGGAGTATCTTCATCACCAGTTGGGTTGTTCCTGGTCAGGATGGAGGCATTTAGGAACCCATTCCTAAAAGCTGCCAGGATATGCTGGCTGTCCTCGGTGAAGGCAAGTGATGCTCCCACCGGATACCTGCTTGCCCAGTCCATCACCATGATCATGGTCATCCTCTGGGCTTTACCGGTCATGGGGTTCATAATATCGAAGGCTAAGACATGTCCATCCGCTACCCAGACATCTCCCACCTTGAGCAGACTATCATCCCTGATAATGGACTTGATGATCCGTTCCGAGACATACTTACTGCCCTTTCTGGCTTGTGCCCACTCTGCCGGGTGGTTATCTGCCCAGTCCTGGCACCAGCGTCTTAAGGTGCGTTCATCACTGGGTGACTCACAGAGCTTGAGGTTAGCCATGCTCTTGATTTGGGTGATAGCAGAACCAATCTTGACCTGGTTGGGATTGAGCAGCTTATTAAGCAGGAAGTTCTGTTCAAAGAAGGTAACCTTCCTACCCCGGTTAGCATGCTTGTTCTTATTGATCAGGGCATACATATTATACTTACTACTGATATACTCATCAACCCAGATGCGTAAGGCTCGTTCTTTACGCTCCCCTTTCAGCTTATAGAGCTCAGGCACCATTCGCTTATGATTATAGTCCTCGGTAATCCTCTGCCACTCCACTGTTCGGGACTTAGTGTTGCTGAGACGTTCCAGTGCTTCTGTGCAGAACCTGGCATACAGTTGGGCATCTCTCTTACAACTCAGTTTCTCTACTTCAGTAGGAGCCAGATCCGAGAAATCAGCCGGATAGGGTGTAATAGTTATATCATTGGGACTGGGAGTAGGTACGATCTCGATTACCTCACCCATATTAGAGAAGTCAGTTCCATTTTCTTTATGCAGATTAGCCAATCTTTCTCTTTCCGCTTCGTTATAGGCTTGGTTGTATTCAGCTCTATAACTCTGTAGTCTGTCCTGATCAGGCAGATCTGACTCGTTCAGGATGCCTTTCTTGAGCAAGAACTTCCTATCAGTCAACTCACACTTACCACCCGGGGCTACCTGCAAGGATAGACCCTGGCTCTTGATCAGTTCTTGCAGTTCCTTCAATTTCTGGTTATACAACTCCAGGAACTTAGGGTCAGGATAGGTTGCGTAACGATACACGATGCCCCCTTTCACTGTTGCGGTTATGCTTGCGAATTACCTTCTTGACCTGTTCCTTATTGGTCTTCTGAGGCAGGTCATTATCCAGGTAGACCAGAAAGACACTCCTGAACCTATTGCTGTCATCCTCATCGGAGTGTTCACCTATAATGATGTCCTCCTCATACCAGAGATCGGGCTGCATTAGAGTCTGCCTAAATCTCCAATATTCCAGTTGGACAAGCTGGCCATCAGCCAGGATGAAGGTTTTACTAGACTTACCCTTCATAGTGGGTATCTGGTGGATAAGGGCTGTTAGTTGATTAGCCTTGATCATCCGCCTGATCGTTTTAACCGATAAGTTCATAAGTGAGGCTACCCGGTCTATGGGTAGCCAGATAAATCTGACACTGTCGTCCATCTTCAATTCCTTTAGATATTGTGAACCACTTGGACATTCAGTCTCACCATAAATCAGCAAAAACTGCAATTTCTCGGTTACCGCTTGGACAGACTGACCGGATGGAAGTCGCAGAGAGCCTTCATCCCCTGCTTGTCCAACCCATTTTTGCCAAATTTGCGGTTGGACACTCCGAAAACTGCCTAATACAAAGTCTCACCCAAACCTTCAAATCGGTATCACGTGTCACAGTGGTCGTATTGGTTTATGAGGCAGAGAGATAGATAGGACCGGCTTTGGATTGTGTCACAGTGGTCTTTGGACGTTTCTGGACGTTTTTGTATCACGATTATTGCAAATTTGCGCTGGTTTTGGACTGGTTTCAGATGATCAGATTTTTAGGAGAGCACATCAGATTTGCCAAGGCTTTTATTGTCACAGTGGTGGGTGGTGTGGGAGAATTGGAACAAGTCTGAATTCGGTCTAAAGCGC
>Ga0116202_10001076_pt1 | contig 15894 bp, 16 predicted proteins | sample LakKivw325mmetaG_FD_94479 | JGI IMG/M metagenome (GOLD analysis project Ga0116202, IMG submission 94479) | Anoxic lake water microbial communities from Lake Kivu, Rwanda to study Microbial Dark Matter (Phase II) - Lake Kivu water 325m metaG | ecosystem: Environmental > Aquatic > Freshwater >...
ACATCTTCATTAACTCTTTCCGGTATTCCTCGCTTAACGGCGGGAAGGTAATCCGAATAAGGTCTTTTTCAACAGCCGGATTTATTCCCATACCTGAACCTAAAATTGCTTTTTCGATATTCAGAAGGACAGACCGATCCCACGGCTGGATCGTAATTGTTCTTGGTCCCGAAATAGAAATGGCTGCCACTTGCCTTAATGGCGTTTTAACGCCATAGTAATCGATGGTCAGCTCTTCGGCTAAAGAAACCGAAGGCCGGGAAGTACGGATTTTATCAAGCTCACCTTTCAAAAAGAGAAGTACTTTATCTAGTTCCGGCTTAGCTTTATTGATAATTTCTTTGTACATATGGTTCGATAGGGGCTTCGACTGAGCTCAGCCGAATGTCCTCACCACAGGTTGTTCAACAGGCCCGCTTTAAACCTGCTGAAGGCGAGTATCATTAGATCATAGTAATTATTGATACATCTTTTTTAAAATTCCATAATTAATGTCTCTAAGGCCAGTCTTGAGTTAACATTGGTTCTGAAGATTAAAAACCTCGTTTCCTCGATCAATTTAAGAACCCGGCTTAACTTACTAATAGATTTTTTTACCGAGTTGGTTTTTTCTAATCTCTGTCCCTGGGTAATTCTAAAAAGAAACGCCTGGTGAAAATACCACAGCCAGCTGTCCAGAATCTCTTCTATCCCCTCGATATCTTCGGAGATACTTTTAGCATACTGGAAACGACTGGAAATGGAAGCGTTTAGAATTTTTATCAGATCGGTGATAATTTTTCTCCGCTTTTCTAATTTTGGAGGAAAAGAAGTAAGGTCAATTGCCACGCCTGGTTTTCCCATGGAAATTCTACCTATCTCCTCAATCGCTTTTTTAGCTATATTTTGTTCCTTGAGACATTGCTCTATTTCTTTCTGGCCGAGTGGATAAAACTTGATTACCTCGCAACGCGAAAGAATGGTCGGTACAAGCATCTGCGGATAAGCGGTGATTAAAATGATGATGGCATCTCCCGGCGGTTCTTCGAGGGTTTTCAAAAAGCAGTTTTGCGCCTCGCTGTTCAGACAGTGTGCTTGGTCAATAATGCCAATTTTGGGCAAACCGGAAGATGATTTCAGTGATAGTCTCCAGATAAAATCCCGGATCTGATTAATCTTAATCTCTTTTTTCTCGGGCTCGATAAAAACATAATCGGGATGCTGCCGCCTCGTAATATCTTCTTTTAGAATTCTTTTGGCGAACTCAACCGCCAAGGTTCTCTTGCCTAATTTATCTTGACCTTCAAATAAATACGCATGACTAATCTTCCCCGCCTCCAGCGATTTTGTCAAAAACTCCCATTGTTTTTGATGACCAATAAGTACCATAAACTCTAAATTATAAAATCCTAATGTCTAATGCCAAATGAAATATTAAATTCCAAATAACAAATGGCTAAATGATTCCTTTTTTTATTTGGCATTTGGATTTGCCCACTATTCGTACACAGGACATTTGTCATTTTTTCGACATCAGACTTTTCTTGTACGTATCAAGATTTTCCAAGATGACACCGGTGCCTTTGGCCACGCACAAAAGCGGTTCATCGGCCAGAAAACAAGGCACGCCCGTCGCCTGCGATATCAACCCATCAATATTTCTCAGTAAGGCACCACCACCGCTCAAGATCATTCCTTTATCCATAATATCGGCGGAGAGTTCGGCCGGCGTCACTCTTAGAACCTGCTTCACGACTTGAACAATCTCCGAAAGAACATCAGAAATTGCCTCGCAAATCTCATTAGAAGAAATTTTGATTGTCCGCGGCAAGCCTAAAATCAAATCTCTTCCGGTAATCTCCATAATGTTTTCCTTTTCTTCGGGCAAGGCGGTGCCGATTTTTATTTTCATTTCTTCGGCTGTTTGTGTCCCAATTGACAAATTGTACTTTCGTTTAATATAATCGGCAATCGCCTCATCCATTTTATCCCCGGCGCTTCTCACCGAACTGGAGGTAACGATACCACCCAAAGAAATCACGGCCACTTCTGATGTTCCGCCGCCCACATCCACAATCATATGCCCTGAACAGGAATTAATGGGAATTCCGGCGCCAATGGCAGCCAATATCGGTTCTTTTGCTACATAAACCGCCTTGGCTCCAGCAGCCAGACCAGCTTCGATGACGGCCCTTCTCTCAGTCGAGGTAATGCCTGCCGGCACACCAACCATCAACTCGGGTTTGATGAAATGAAAGGGACCGGAAACTTTCTCAATAAAATATCTCAGCATTGCCTTGGTAATTTGGTATTCGGCAATCACGCCTTCCTTTAAGGGTCGGTAAACGCGAATGGTATCCGGCGTCCGGCCAGTCATTTCTTTTGCCTCGGCGCCCACGGCCAAAATTTTATTTTCCGAAAGCGAAACCGCCACTACTGAAGGCTCATTCAACACGACCCCCTTTTTGGGGATAAAAACAAGCGAATTACAGGTACCAAGATCGATGCCTATTTTAGTGGTAAACACTTTATAACACGGATTAATACTGATTTAACGGATTTATGCGGATAGCGAATCAGTATTAATCAGTTGCCTCCGTATCAATCCGTGTCGGCTACTTTATTCTTTTAATGTCGGCGCCCAATTTCTGCAGGCGTTCTTCTAATCTTTCGTAACCACGGTCGATTGGCGAAATATCATTAATAATTGTGGTTCCCTTGGCCGTTAAGCCGGCAATAACCAAGGCCGCTCCACCCCGTAAGTCAAATGGCCCAACATCCGTACCGTAAAGCTGGGTGGGACCATTAATGATTGCCCGATGGGGATCGCAGACAATAATTTCGGCTCCCATTTTATTTAACTCCTCGAGATATTTTAATCGGCCCTCAAAAAGCGGATCATGAATTAAGGTCGAGCCTTCGGCTTGTGTTGCCAAGACGCCAAAAGCAGATTGAAGGTCAGTCGGGATACCAGGATAAGGAAGCGCCTGGACTCGGCCTAATTTCAACTTTCTTGCCGGTTCAACCCTAACGGAACTCTTGCTAATAATTTTGAAATTTACGCCCGCCTCAGCCACTTTTTCAAAAAACAGGTCGAGATAACTAACGGGAACATGCTTGACTAAAATCTTTCCTTTAGTTGCGGCGGCCAATAAAATTAAGGTTCCCGCTTCAACCGGATCGTAGATTACCGCGTGACGCGCTCCCTTTAATCTGTTTTTGCCGCTAACTTCAATGGTGTGGGTCCCTTCGCCTTTGATCGACGCCCCCATCTTTTTGAGAAAACGAGCTAAATCCTCAACATGGGGCTCAGCTGCGGCGATCTTAATAACCGTCTTCCCTTTGGCAAGAGCTGCGGCAAGCAGAATATTTTCGGTCGCCGTCACGGAAAACTCTCCTAAAATAATTTCTTTTCCCTGAAGTCTGTTTTTCGTTTTCAAAAGATAAAAGTTTGTTTCGGAGCAAATAATTCTTCTGCCTTTTGTTCCGCAGTTTTTCATCTTCTTAATTTTTGTCTCGACTCCCATTTTTTCTAGGGCTAACAGATGGGTGTCAATCGGCCGAGCGCCGATAAAACAACCGCCGGGCTGGCTAATCTTAACAAAACCACAGCGAGCCAAAAGCGGACCAACAAGCAAAACCGAAGAACGCATCTTGTTGACTAAGTTCTGGTCCAATTTTTCCGGATTGATATTTTTCGCCTCAATCCTGATCTTTCTTTTTCCTAGCCAATCGATGGTAGCGCCCAAACTTCTGATTAACTCGATCATTCTAAAAACATCTTCAATGAGCGGCAGGTTATCAATAATACAGGGGTCAGTTGTCAATAAAGTCGCCGCCAGAATGGGGGTCGCCGCATTTTTGCAGCCTTTGACTTCGATAACTCCTTTTAGTGGTTTTCCTCCTTTGATGATAAACTTTTCGGCCATATTACTTCTCTATCTTAATTTAAAAAACAAAAATTATCAAGGTTGATTAAATGTTGCTCAAAACCTCCTCTTGACTTAATATCTAATAATATAGCTGAAAACAAAAAACTTATGTCGAGAGGAAAAAGAACTATTCTGTTTATTGTCTGTATTCTGTTGTTTCTTTTGAGTGCGCCGCTAGTCGTATTTTATTATCAAGGCTATCGCTTTGATTTCGGAGAAAGAAAAATTACCCAAACAGGCGCTTTTTATTTCAGTGTTATCCCCAGAAACGCCAAGATTTATCTTGATGGTCAACTAAAAAAGAAAACAGATTTTATTTTTGGTTCTGCTTTTATCGAGAATCTTTTACCAAAAGACTACCGGGTTCAAATAATAAAAGAAGGATATTTCGTTTGGGAAAAAACCTTAAAAATAAAAAAACAACAGGTAACCGAGGCAAAAAATGTGGTGCTGTTCCCTGACAGAATTGAACTTTCGACGATTGATGATGGGATCAAGCATTTCTATATTTCACCCGACGAGAAAAATATCGTCTTTGAAAAAACAAATCCCGTAGATAAATCATTGACTTCTAACGAAGCAGATAAAACTGATTGGACCCTTGAACTTTATAATGCCAGAATAAAAGCAAAAGCAATTCTCATAAAATCTGATGATTTTAGTAAGCAAACCTCTGGAACTCCAACTCCTTTTGAGACGGCTAAGCAACCTATTTCTTATCGTCTAATATTTTCCCTGGACTCCAGGAATATTCTCCTCATTGTTGAGCAGGAAAAAATCCTGAGATACTCATTAATCGGATTGGATTCGGCTATTTTCTTTAATAATACTGGTAAGAACCAAACCTCAATTATCGACATTCAAGATTTACTGGCTAATGTTTTTCCGGCTAATGCCGTCAATGTCTCTTTCAATCCGGAAAATTCCCGGGAAGTTTTCTTTTCCATCAATAAAACCCTCTTTGAAATGGACTTGCTAAAAAAAGATATTTCCACTCCCTTGGTGAACAATATTGTTGATTATCAGGTTTTCAATAAATCCATCTATTATCTTGATGAATCAGGATTCGTTTTTATGACTAACCCTTCATTTAACATCGCCGAAAAAGTAAATCAGATTCCTTTTCCCTTAAAGCCTGAGTTAATCTACCAGCTTCACATATTGCCCAATTACCTGTTTATTCAAGAAGGGAAAAGATTATATATTTTTAATCCAGAAAGTAAACAATTTGAAAAATTCTTTGACGATCTCGTAGGAATAAAGTTATCCCCTGATTTCAAAAAAGCGGTTCTCTATTCGACTTCGGAAATCTGGGTTCTTTTTCTTGAAGAAAAAACTGATCAACCAGAGAAAAAAGCCGGCGAAATGACTTTTTTGACCCGTTTTTCAGAACCAATAAAAAATTTATTTTGGCTGGGCTCCGGTTATTTGATTTTTTCTTCGAATAGCAAAATAAAGATCAGTGAAATCGACGAACGCGACCATCTAAATATAATTGACCTTGCCTTTATTGACAATGACTATCCTCTAAAGCTGGAAGATCCCCAATGGTTCTGGAATCAAAACGAGAAAAAAATCTTTCTTCTGCAAACAGAAAAATTCTATTCTTCAGAAGCCCTCCAATAAAACAAAACAACCGTCAGTGACTGACCGTTGTTTATCTTCCTAATCTTCAACGAGGTAACCAGTTTTCAGACAGCTTCTGGCTTTTCCAAGCGAGGGAAGTGATTTTCGGGACCATCCGCAGGCAAATTGCATGGTTTCGCCCCGCACATAACCTTTGTGATATTTACGGAACAGCTAGGTTCGGGGTTCAGACGTATTTCTTGTAGAGGTTATGTGTGGGACGAAAATTTGCCGAGGAAATGAGCTTGCTCCTCGCTGGGGAGCAGAGCGTGTACCGAAAATCATCTTCCCGAGCGGACTAACGTTTTTGCCACTGTGGAGCCCGGCGGGCCCGTTTCAAACCAAATTTTTTGCGCTCTCTCATCCGGCTGTCGCGGGTCAAAAAACCAGCTCGTTTTAATCTCTTACGAAAATCTGGATTAAAAAGCACCAGGCCACGGCTGATGGCGTGACGGACGGCCTCTGCTTGGCTATGAATTCCCCCTCCTTTTACTCGCAGCTCAACCCGGAATTTATCTTCGCAATGCATCCGGTTAAGGGCGGCGTCCGCGATCTGACAAAGTTCGGCCGTCGGGAAATAAACCTCGAGAGACTTACCATTGACAAAGAATCCCTTTTCTCCCCGAGTAAAAAGACGCGCCCTAGCAATTGAAGTCTTTCTTCGACCAACCGCTTCAAAATATTTCGGTACGGTCACCATTGCTTTTCCTTCAGTACTCTCTCCTGTTTTTTTCAAAACAGATTCCGCGGCCACCTTAAGCGTTTCTTCTTTCCTCTCTGTTTTTGCCGCTACTTTTCTGACTGTCTTTTTTCTCGGTGTCTTACCACTCTGTTTAGTAACCAGCTTTTTTTGCTTTAATTTTTTTTCCTCTTTAGGCATAATTTCATTCAAAATTACTACTTATTCAAATATCAGTCGTTTTATCATTCTCTCTCGTAGTTTATTTTTCGGTAGCATCCCTAAGACGGCTTTTCTCAAAACCTCAGCCGGGTCTTCTCTAAACAAAACCTTTAGTGGTTTTTCTTTCAAGTGTCCCAGGTAGCCGGTGTGATGATAATACTTTTTTTGCTCAAATTTTCGACCGCTGAATTTCAGTTTATCAACATTTCTAATAATAACTCTCTCCCCCATTTCTTTATAGGGAACGAAGTCTGGTTTGTTTTTTCCGATTAAAAGAGTGGCGACTTCGGTGGCTAATCGCCCGAGTGTCTTACCGGTAGCGTCAATTGTCTTGGTTTCTAATGTCATTTTACTCAAAACTATTTTATTAATTCGATGATGGCCATCCTCGCCCCATCACTCTTTCGAACACCTAATTTAATAATTCGGGTAAATCCCCCTTTTCGTTCTTTATATCGGACAGCAATTTCTGACGCTAACTTTTTGTTTACTTTTGGGGGAAAAATTTTTGATAAAAGTCTCCGTTTAGTTAGTCCTTCCTCTTTCAGGATAACTCCTTCTTCTTGAAGGTGCACTGCTTGGGCAATCAGCTTTTCGATAAATCGGGAAAGCTCTTTCGCCTTCGCCTCCGTGGTTTCAATTTTTTCTTTCAAAATAAGATTGCTAGCTAATGATTTTAGCAATGCTTTTCTCTGATCTGCTTTCAGGGAGAATTTTCTACCAATTCTGCGTTTCTTCATGGTTTCTTCTCTTCTTTAAGTTCCAGGTCCACTTTTTTTAAAGCTTTCTTTATTTCTTTAACCCCTTTTTCACCCATCCCCTCAAGCTCCACGAGGCTGGCTTCGCTTTTTCTGGCTAGACCCTCGGCTGTTTTAATATTATTTTTCAGCAAAACATTAATTGTTCGGGAAGAAAGTGATAAATCCTCTACTTTAGTTTTCACCGTCTCTTCTTTTTTTTCTTTCTCCTCTACTTTCTCCTCATCTTTCTTTGGCGGCGCACTCTCTTTAAAACTTTCTTTAAAGAAAGCGAAATGATTCAACAAAGTTTCCGCCGCCTGACGAAATGCCTCCTCGGGAGTGATTGTCCCATCGGTTTCAATTTCCAAGTTTAATCTATCAAAATCGGTTCTCTCACCCACGCGCATATTCTCCATTTGAAAACTCACTTTTGTTATGGGAGTAAAAAAAGCATCTACGGGAATCTCTCCGATTTCCAATTTTTCTATTTTTCTGGCCTCCCGTGGTGAATAGCCAAATCCTTTTTCAACCTGAATCTCTATTTCTAATTTGGCATTTTTGTCGGTTAAAGTGGCAATGTGGGCTGATTTATTGACGATTTCGAGTTGCGACGGTAATTCAAAACTTGAGGCTTTCACCTCCTTTTCGCCTTTCACTGATAAATGGGCGCGTTGCGGTCCTTCGCCGAAAAGACGAAAACGCAACTGCTTAAGATTCAGCATAATCATAATCACGTCTTCTAAAACTCCCGGAATGGTCGAAAACTCATGCTGAACTCCAGCAATTTTAATTTGGGTAACCGCCGCTCCTTCTAGAGACGAAAGGAGCACCCTTCTCAAAGAATTGCCGATGGTTACTCCATAACCGGGCCAAAGTCCCTCGATTTGAAAAATTGCCCGGTTCTCACTTTTCTCAATAATTTTTGGCTGGACAGGCAAAGATATCATACGTTTTCATGAAACTTGAAACATAAAACTTGAAACATTTTATTGATCAAGTATTATTCCAAATTCCATGATTTATATTATTTTGAATAGAATCCAAAAACTAAGGAAATATCTACCGGCGGCGCGGCTTCTTCTAAAGATGGGGAAGCAACTACTTTCGCCTCTAGTTGATTAATATCTATTGAAAGCCAGGAAGGCGGCTGTCTCTTTTTTAAATCGGTGGCTAAATTGGAAAAAACGGCCTTTTTAAGAGATGAAGGCAAAACTCGAACTTTATCATCCTTTTTGAGAAAATATCCGGGGATATTAGTTCGCCGCTCGTTCACCAAAAAATGACCGTGCGACACCATTTGTCTTGCTTGCGGCCGAGAAGAAGCAAATCCTAAGCGAAAGACAACATTGTCTAAACGGCTTTCCAGTATTTTGATTAATGCCGTTTCCGCATCCTCTGTTTTTTTGTGCCCCTTTAGAACTTCTTTGACATATCGACTGAACTGCCGTTCATCCAGATTATACCATCTCTTTAATTTTTGCTTTTCTTTCTGCTCTTTGCCATATTCCGAAAGACCTTTTGACCGTCTTTTTTTCTTTGGTCCCGGTGCATAGGCTCTTTTGACCATCGCACATTTTTGGGAAAAACACCGCTCCCCTTTGAGAAAGAGTTTTGCTCCCAACTGCCGACAAATTTTACATTTATCTTCCTTCACGTTTTAAAATATTTGGTATTAAACTTTAATTTTTGATTTTTGATGTTTGATTTTTGATATTTCTCTACACCCTCCTCGCTTTTGGAGGTCGACAACCATTATGGGGAATCGGGGTAACGTCTTTAATTGAAACAACATCTAAACCCCGACTAATTAGCGATCTAATGGCAGATTCACGACCTCCTCCCACTCCCTTGACCAATATTTCTACCCTTGAAACTCCCAATTTTTTTGCCGTCTCGGACAAAATCTCGGCTACCCTTGAGGCGGCGAACGGCGTCGATTTTTTTGATCCCTTAAAGCCGATGCTACCGGCACTCACCCAGCTTAAAACATTTCCCCCTAAGTCCGTCAGGGTAATAATCGTATTGTTATAAGAAGAAGAAATGTATATTTTCCCCTCGCCGATTTTCCGCGGCTCAACCCTGATCTCCCTCTGCGAGGCTTGATCCACTTTTTCTCTTTCTTTTAACAATTCTTCTTGGCTTTTGGTAATAATCCTTTTTTTACCCATTTTTGATATTTGATATTTGATTCTTGATTTTTTTATGTGGCTGTTGCTGGTGGTTTTCTGCCAGAGCCAACCGTCTTTCTAACATTTCCCCTAACGGTACGGGTATTGGTCCTTGTCCGTTGTCCTCTAACTGGCAATTTTTTGATGTGGCGCAAGCCTCGCCAACAACCAATATCTTTCAATCTTTTAATATCCATCATTATTCTGCGGCGAAGCTCGCCTTCAATTTTATATTTTTTTTCAATAATATCTTTCAACTTGTTGATTTCTTCCTGAGATAACTCCGAAGCCTTTCGCGAGGCATCAATGCCTGACTCCTTTAATATCTTTCTACTCAAAGCTAAACCCACTCCATAAATATAGCCTAAGGCATATTCTATTCTTTTGTTTTCGGGAATATTTACCCCCGCAATTCTTGGCATCTTGGTTAGCTAGTAGTTTGTAGTTTGTAGTTGGTAGTTGGTAGTTGGTAGTTTGAAAATTGAAAATTGGTAAATTAATTTCTAGCCTTGTCTCTGTTTATGTTTTGGGTTCTTACAAATTACAAAAAGCCGGCCTTTTCTTCTTATGGTTTTGCATTTTTTACAAATTTTTTTAACAGAAGATCGCACTTTCATAAAATATAGCAAACTCAACAGAAGCCACCGCTAAGGATTTGAGGCTCTTAACGGACAACTATTGGTGACAAAGAAGATTAACTTCCCCGGTAGACGATTCTCCCTTTTTTCTCGTCATAAGGACTCATCTCCACTGTCACCCTATCGCCCGGAAGTACCTTTATCCGGTAAAACCTAAGTTTACCTGCCAAATGGGCTAATACCTCGCTGCCGTCATCAAGTTTTACCAAAAAAGTAACACTCGGCAGGGCTTCTAAAACTATACCTGATTTTCTGATTTTTTGGCTTTCTTTAATCAATTGAGTGGGTGTAGATAATTTTTAGATTAGCAAATCTTTTAAAATTAGTCAACCAGGTAGTAGAAATTCTGTCATTCTATCCTCATTTCAATTTTAACCTTGTTTTCTTGCTGTGGCATTCCGCCTATCCAAAATGGCCAGGCCTTTACCTCTGCTTTCTCTATCTGTGGTTGGCTTTCTAAGAAATCTTTTGTCTCCTCTAAAGATCGGCCGCTAACGGCTCGTTTTAATGATGACTCATTGAATCCATAATAAGCATTGCCCGAAATTGCTAATGTTAAAACCGCTTTTCCTGATTCAAGATCGACTGATTCTAATTTAAGGTCGATTTTTAAACTTTCGTCTTGAATTTCTCTTTTTGACCAAAAGGTTTCGTTACCTTCTTTTTCTTTAAGCATCCGGGAAAGGATAAGTTCTTTGGCGAAATTTTCTAAATCACTTTTCTTTACGACCAATGCCTTCATAATCATCCGGGTCCGGAAATCAAATGATGATACCTCTGCGCCTTCTTGGACCGAACAAAAGTCTTCTTTAACTTCCTGCTTAACTGCGCCGCCAACCAGAATCAATTCCCGCGAAGCTCTTTCCTGTAAAGCATTGTTTTCTTTTTCACTAAGCTCGGCAATTAGAGCATTCTTCGCTCTCTCCAAATCCTCTCTGGTAACTTTGGGAATTTCCCCTTTAAATCCGCCGGTCATCGCCGAAAATGATTTTCCATAAAAAGCGGTGTATTTCGGACTGCCACTAAATCCGGGAATCGAAAACGTCGAAGGTCCAATATTATAATCGGCTCCCGCCTCAGCGGCAACAACGGTAATATCTAAAGATCCCGGGATTAGTTTTCCCTTTTCGTAGGTACCGCCGGGAATCGTCACCCTTTCCGTCGAATAGAATAATTTTCCTTCGGCCGAAAGAAAACGGGTATTATTGACTAAAACCTGGGGGACGTCGGAATAAGCGTTGTAGACTTTGATTTTCCCTTGAGCTTTCTCTTCTCTTGAGATCCTGCCAGTGGCGGGAAAGTTCTTAGTTAATTCCTGGCTGACTTCGAGGATCGTGGTGGGAAGACGGCCGGCCAAGAAATCAATCAGGGTTATCTTTGTATCAAACTCTGCTTTTTCTTCGACAGTTATCGCTTGAGTCTTAGGCCAAATTATTATTTCCACCTGAGCTAAGAAAATATAACCAGCAACTCCGAGAACAATCAAAAAGCCAAAGAAAAGAAAAAAACGCCATTTAACCCTTGATCTCTTCTCTTCTGGTATCTCCCGAAGGCTTAACTCTCCTTTATTAATTTCATTATTATTCGGGGGAATAATATCAAATATTTTTCCGCTTTTATTGTTCATAATAGCAAAACGATATAGAATCTGTATTTCGTGGGCTATTTATATTCTTGGTAAGATCTTCAAACTCTACTTGATTCTTCTTGAATTGGTCAGCAATATCAGCCGGGTAAAAAAGTTTTACCTGAGGCGGTGAGATTAACATTCCCTCCCAATCTCCTTCTTCAAGAATCTCCGCCATTTCCGGCAATTCGCTTCCTCCGCCAAAAAGAAAAATTTCTCTTGGCAGTAACCGACTTGTTCTCCGCCGCCCATGATCTTCCTCATTATTCTCTTCAATGGGACAAGGAATTTCTCTCAGGTTTTGTTTTAAATTTCTAAACCAAACTTCGGCATCTTGCCAAATAATTTCCCGCAGTTTTGCTCTGACACCTTCGCTCAACAATTTTTTAGAATAATCCTCTTTAAGAATTCTTGCCTGGGAAATCTCCAGCCCAAACCGCTCTGAAATTGATTGGGAAAAAACTGCACCCCCAAACTCAAATTCATTAATATATGTTATTTTACCATCATTTACCAGGAAGATATGCGTCCAGTTTCCTCCAATATCAAGAAAGAGCCCATTAGCTTTTTTATTTCTTAAGTAATCAGACAAACTTTCTGCCAGATGAACAATCTTTATCGTTTTAAAAGATGAAGGTTTTTTACTGATATTGCCGCTAAACTTTTTATAATCCTGGATAATCTTGATGGTATCAGCAAAATAACCCTCGGCTAAAACAGCAGTCAGGGCCTTAAACTCCAGTATTTTTCCTTTGTAGTCACAGAGATCCGGTACCTCATAGCCATCAATCTTTATCTCAATAATTCGATAACTCACCAAGTGGAGTTCTGCCAAAGGAAAACCAAGTTCTCTTGAAAGAAGCTGCGAGACTCTTTCTTTCGTCTCTCTTAAAACGTTGAGGCGGATTTCCTCTGCTTCTTCTTCACTAATAAGGGTATTCGGATGATTCCGACTAAGGCAACAATAATGGATCTTTCCTTTTAAAATATCAGCGGACAAACCGATAATGGCCGACTGAATTTCTTTTTTGATTCTTTTAGCCAAGTTGTTTCCTAAAGAATTTGGCAGTTTGTTTTTTTTAGAATTAGACTCGGCATTGTTGACCGCTTCTTCGATTGTCTTTAAAATGGCGGTCTTTCTGGCCTCTTGTAGCAGACTTCCATTATCAGCTCCATAAATCGGTACCGATTTGGCAATTGAAAAAGATAAACTAGTCAAAACCTTATCTAAAGCATCCAAATATTGAGTCGCGTTCCCTAAAATAGTTATTCTTTTGCTTTCTTTTTCTTTGGTGACACAAAAAACAATGGCTTTGACTGTTTCTCGGCCGATGTCTAAAGACAAAAAATATTCTGTCTTTTTAGGTGAAAACAAAGGAAATTTTTTCATCCCTTCAGATTCATTTTAAGAGAATTAAAACACAAAAACAAGTTGATAAATAAATGAACTTAAGGTTATGGTTTACTCGTTAGCGAGAACGGCCCTGATTCTTCTTGTCCCGGCTCCGGAAGATTCTTCTTTCTCGATTTTAAAACTGCCCAGTTCCGCCGTTCTATTGACGTGGGGGCCAGCGCAGACTTCTTTCGAAAAAACCTGCCCCGAGTCTCTGGCCGGATCCCCAATGAAATAGACAGTGACAACGGCCGGATATTTCTCTTTAAAAAAGGCGAGCGCCCCAATCTCGATTGCTTCTGAATATTTCATTTCTACCTTTTTAACCGGCAAATCTGCCTGAATCTTTTGATTGACAATTTGTTCAACCGCGGCAATTTGCCGGGCGGTCAACTTCTCTGAATGGGAAAAATCAAACCGCAAACGCTGGGGAGTAATATCTGAGCCCATTTGCTGAACGTGGTCGCCCAGAACATTTCTTAAAGCCTGATGAAGAAGATGGGTAGCGGTATGGAGCTTGACCATTTCATAGGAAGCATCTTTCCCTACTCCGCCAAATTTCTTTTCGGCACCGGCGCGAGAAATCTCTTGGTGTTTTTTAAAAGCAGTTTCAAAGCCCTCTACCTCAACGGTGATGTCCCTTTCTTTGGCTAGTTCAAGGGTCAATTCAAGCGGAAAACCATAGGTATCATAAAGATGAAAAGCATCGGTACCGATGATTATTCCGGTTTTGGCCAGTTTCTCAAATCTCTTTAGACCGGCCTTCAGTGTCCGATTGAATTTTTCTTCTTCTCGGCGAATCACCTCGACGATTTCTTCTTTGTTCATTAGGCTGGATTTAAAATAGATTTCCCAGTACATCTCAATCACCTTCTCCACTAAAGGAATTAAAAATCCTTTTTCCAGCCCCAGATTGGCGCCGTATTTGATGGTTCTTCTTAAGATTCGACGTACGACATAACCTTGCTCGACATTCGTCGGGAAAATTCCTTCGCTAATCAAAAAGGCGGCCGCCTTACTGTGGTCAGCAATAATTCGTTCCCACCGTTCTGTTGATCCTGTGCTCACCCCTTTTTCCTGACCTCTAATGATTTCTATCAGTGGTTGGAACAAATCAGAATCAAAAATATCTTCTCCGCCTTGGCTGACAAAGGCTAATCTCTCCAATCCCATGCCCGTATCCACGCCTTTTTGTTTTAGGGGAGTCAGCTTTTTTTCCTTATCCTGAAAATACTCATTAAAAACGAGGTTCCACAGCTCAATAAAACGATTACAGCCGCAGCTCGGACCACATTCTTTTCCTTTCTCGCAAGGCTCACCTTTTAGGTCATAATAGATCTCTGTGGTCGGACCGCAGGGTCCTTCTTCGCCGGTGGGACCCCAGAAATTATCCTGACGACCGGCGCCAAAAATTCTCTTTTCCGGAATCCCCAGCTTCAGCCAGATTTCTTTTGATTCGATATCGGCCGGAACTTCATTATCTCCGGCAAAATAAGTAAAAGCTAGTTTTTCGATCGGCAATTGACACGCGGAGACAAGAAATTCCAAGGCCCAGTTTATCGCTTCTTCTTTGAAGTAGCCGCCAAAGCTGAAGTTCCCCAACATTTCCAGAAAAGTCAGATGACGGTTATCCCCCACCTCTTCAATATCCGAGGTGCGAAAACACTTCTGACAGGAAGTAACATTCTTGCCATAAGGCGAATCTTGGCCAAGGTAATAAAGTTTAAACTGCTGCATGCCCGCGGTCGTAAATAATACCGACGGATCAGTCGGCAATAACGAGCTGGAAGGAACGATCGTATGTTTTTTATCGGCGAAAAATCGTAAAAATTTCTCGCGCAACTCATTGGCGGTCATAAATGGCAATTAAGCATATAATTCTTAACTATCATATCATAAAAAAAATAATTTAAGAACAAGAAAACAGAGTTTGACTCTGTTGAAATGTGTATTTCAAACCAAATTCCTTTTTTTGACGCCGCCGAAATTTTGGGGCGGAGCTTGTCATGCTTGAAGTGACAAGCTCCACCTCTTTCGCCCAAATGGTCAGATCAGTAGTACTCCTCCTCGACCTCAAGCCCTTGTAACTTTGGGGCTTCAATTCTCTGGTGATCAAGACGCCATTTATACCCCGGAACCCAAACAAAGTTATCGAAACCGATTTGTCGGGTATGAGGCTTTCGGCCGGACCAGCGGCCGATACCCCGCGGGGCCCGCTTCGGGGTTCCGTGGCGGGTCAGCAGACTCTGCTTCGCTCCTTTCTTCCTTTTCTTCTCTTTCTTCCCCTTACCGCCAAACCAGCTCATCTCTCGCTCTCCTTTGGACTTAAAGGGCAGATCAGGCTGCGGTCTGGCCCTTCCAGACTCTTTTGCCTGAAGATTGGCTATTAAGCATTATGGAATAGCCAATCTTCAAGCAAAAAATTTAAAAACCTCCTGTCGCCAGAAGGTTAGAATTATTATTTCAGATTTTTAATTGGCGATTGAAGATTTAATTCTAGCCTTCTGGCAATCGCATAACAAGAATGCTAGTCAGCATCCGAGTATCGGTTTTAGTGGAAATATTTAACTGGCGGATCTCTTCTTTCATGACACCAATAGTTTATTACAGATAAAAATGGTTGTCAAATCCACATCTTAGCTGTTTAGTTAAGACAAATGACTACAGTCTCTGATAATCTCAACAAATTCGGGTTTGAGCGAGGCGCCGCCAACGAGAAGACCAACAAAACCAGCTTTGCCAATGTAATCCTTGGCGTTTTCTTGGTTGACGCTGCCGCCGTAAAGAAGGCGCAAATTCTTAAAGGTTTTTGTTTCTAATGTTTCTTCGAGCGTTTTTTCAATCAATAATCTAGCGACTCGGCTTTCTTCAATACCGCAAGGATTATTGG
>Ga0116202_10001081_pt1 | contig 15881 bp, 11 predicted proteins | sample LakKivw325mmetaG_FD_94479 | JGI IMG/M metagenome (GOLD analysis project Ga0116202, IMG submission 94479) | Anoxic lake water microbial communities from Lake Kivu, Rwanda to study Microbial Dark Matter (Phase II) - Lake Kivu water 325m metaG | ecosystem: Environmental > Aquatic > Freshwater >...
GACAATCAAACAGAGGGTAAGGTTCATCGTAAATGCAAGCGCAGCAGGAAGAGCCAATATATTCATGAATCGACCTTTTCTAAACCTATCTCCACACCGTCTTCTCTGAACGGAAAGATAAAGCGATCAATCTGTCTTTCTAATGAAAATGATAAACAAAACCACCCCAAAGGTCAATCTTCTGAAAAGATGGGAGTGTTCCCCTGACTTCGGGCAGGCAATGACGATTTCTAAATCAGGGGTTGGATCACATATTTTTCCTTGACAAAGTTTTGGAAATAAATTAAAAATTTTGTGAATAATTTCTCAATTATTTGAAAATATGAAGGAGTATGGAATTGGTTAATAAAAACGATCTTCTGTCAGGGGAAGAGGTCTTAATCATCGGAGGTGGAATCGCCGGGGTGACAGTTGCCCTGGAACTCTCTCATTTAGGAATCCCAATCACGCTCATCGAAAAGAATCCTTCTGTGGGAGGCCTCGCTTCATCCTTCTGCTGCAAGGCTTCGGAGTCATGCAATAAATGTTTTGCCTGCGTCGTGGACAAAAGGATTTCTGAGGTCCGTCAGCGTAAGGACATCACCATCCTGACCCAGACAGAGGTCGTCGGCGCAAAAGGAAACGGGGGAAAACATGAGGTCACTTTAAAAAAGGGGAAGGAGAGGATCAAGATCGAGGCCTCCGCCATTGTGATTGCAGCAGGAATCGATCCTTATGATGCGACACAAAAAGTGGAATACGGGTATGGCCGTTTTAAGAATGTCATCACCGCAAAGGACCTCGATGAGATGCTCCGTTATCAGGGTAAACTCTCCCGCCCCTCAGATGGAAAGCTCCCTGAGACCATTGCCTTTTTCCAGTGTGTGGGAAGCCGGGATGAATCCATAGGAAATCTCTATTGCTCTCAGGTCTGTTGCGCCTATGCCCTTCGTCTGATCAAAGCTATCCGGTACCAGTACCCCGGGGTTCGGGTGACCTTTCTCTATATGGATATCCAGCCTGCTGGAACTTCTTTCCAGCAGTTTCTTAATTCCTGCAGGGAGGATAAAGGGATTCGGTTGATCCGGAGTCTCCCCTCAAAAGTCTATTACTCCCCTTTTTCTGATCTCCTGAAGGTCAGGTTTACAGAGGCCACCAGAGGAGAGGTCGTGGAGGGAACATTCGACCTCATCGTTCTCTCCGTGGGAATGGTTTTGAGCCAGGGAGCAAAATCCCTTTCCCAGATCTTCGGTTTAAATTATACGGAGGATGGGTTTATCCTCCCTCCACCCGATCAAAAAGGGGTCTTTGTGGCGGGTGCGTGCAGTGGCCCCAAGGATATTGACCGCTCCATTCTTCATGCAAAGTCCACTGCTTTCGCGGTCCACCAATATCTGAAAGGAAGGAGTTAAATGGCCCGGATAGGGATTTTTGTTGATGGATTAAAGGGGTCAATCCCCCCCTCTTTCAGGGGAAAATTGATCTCAACCCTCCAAGGGCTTCCGGAGGTTGTTTTCTCCGCTGAGGAAGAGGATCTCACTTCTCCTGAGGCCTTGCAGGCAATGACCGGACTTCTTGAAAAGGGAGAGGCGGAGAGAGTGGTCATCATCGGAGGGAGCCCGAAAACCTATGAGGCCTCTTTCTATAAATGGGGGTACCCTCTTCCCCTGAATCCCTTTCTCTTCACCATTGCCAATGTGAGGGAGCAGGCCCTCTGGTCAATGGTGGATGAAGAAGAAGCCTTCGAGAAAGCCAGGATCACCGTTTTGAAGGCCATCCGTATGGCATCCTTTTCCAGACCCATTGAGACCCAGTCCCTCCCTTTAAAACCGGAGGTCCTCATCATTGGGGGTGGGATAACCGGGATCTCTATTGCCCTGACACTGGCCAGGTCAGCAGTCCATGTCTTCCTTTTGGAGAGAGGGAAAACACTCGGTGGGAAGGCAACGGAGCTCTGGAAGTTCTACAACCGGGAGGAAGAGGCTAAAAAATGGATGGATCAAACGATCTCAGAGGTCCTTCAGACCTCCTCTATTACTCTCCTGACCCAGTCCAGATTGAAGCGGCTCGACGGTCACCTTGGCCGATTTCAGGCAAAAATCCTTAAGGGGGATGATACGGAGATGACCCTCTCCCCTTCGGCCATCGTGGTGGCCGTGGGATACGGAGTGGAACGTGAAAGAAGAGGAATCTATGGACATAAGAGGGTGATCTCCCTTTCAGAGATGGAAAAGCTTCTCGAAGGGACGAAGTCCCCTTTCCCTCTTTATGATGGGAAAAGGGTGGAGACCGTCACCTTTCTTCTGGACGAGGTGAATGAAGATATCAAAATGGATTCGATCAACGCCGTCAAGCAGAGCCTTCTTCTTCAGGGCTCCTTTCAATGCCAGGCCGTTATCCTCTGCAGAGATCTCAAGGTCTCATCCGATGGAATGGAACGTCTCTATCGGAAGGCAAGAGAAAGGGGTGTTCTCTTCTTCAAATATGAAGATCCTCCGAGATTCTCCATGGTGAACGGCCAGATCCAGGTCGATGTCAAAGACACAGCCTCCCTTCAGAAAGCAGATCAATGGCCTGTCTCCATCCTCTCTGACCTTGTGGTTATAGGTGAGGCCTTCCTTCCGAACCCCGAAACGGCAGGGCTCTGTTCCCTCCTTAACCTCCATCTGGGAAGCAGGGGTTTTTTCATGGAGGACAATCCCCAGCTCCTGCGGGTTCGGTCGAATCGAAGGGGGATCTTCGTCGCAGGCGGATGTCGCTTCCCCCAGGAGATTTCTGAAACCCTGATTGAGGCAAAAGCAGTAGCCCAGGAGGTAATGACTCTCCTTTCAGGGTCCATCTATACCTATGACCTCTCCGTTGCCGAGGTCGATCCTAAAAAGTGTGCGCTCTGCTACACCTGCCCGAGGCTCTGTCCTCACTCCGCGATTACCGTGGAAAAATATGCGGAGAAAAATGTCTATATCACTCCTGGAATCAGCGACCGGACCAAGTGGGGAGCAGCCAAAGTCGATCCTGTAGCTTGTTTTGGATGCGGGATCTGTGTGGGAGAATGCCCTGCAAAGGCCATTACCCTTCACCATGAACCCGATGAATTGATTTACGCCCAGATGGGTTTCATGGAAGGGTAGAGAGATAAGGAAGCATATAAAATCCAAGCACCAAATAAACTCCAATGGCCCAAATTTTAATTCACAAGCAAAACCGTTTTGGTCATTGGCAGTTTGAATTTGGAGCTTATTTGGGATTTGGATATTGGAATTTGGGATATTGAAGGTCTGGTCAATAGGTGTAGGGAGAAGACATATGGGAAACTTTGATCCGAAAATTATTGCGTTCTGCTGTGATCAGTCCGGATACCCGGCTGCGGATATGGCGGGAAGCCTTAGACTGAAACTTCCGAAAAATGTGGAGATCGTCCGTGTCCCCTGTGGGGGCCGGATTGAAACCCTTTACCTCCTGAAAGCCCTGGAGAGAGGGGCGGATGGAGTCATGCTTTTTATCTGTTATGAAGAGAATTGCCAATTCCTCCGAGGGAACCTTCGTGCCAAAGGCCGTCTCTCCTATGCCCATCGGATGCTGGAGAAGATCGGTCTGGAAAAAGAAAGAATCGAAATCTGCTATCTGGCGACGAACAGCGGCGTCAAAATGGCGGAGGCGCTTCAGCGGAAATCAGAAGAGTTGAGGAAATTAGGGCCCAATCCATGTGGAGAAAAAATTTAAATTCGAAATTCGAATTTCGAATTTTAAACATAGGAGGTCGGAATGATTAAGGCGGAACAGAAACCGATCGATGAAATTTTGAAATATCTCTCTCCTTACAATAAAATATTACTCTCGGGTTGCGGGGCGTGTGTAACGGTCTGCCATGCGGGTGGAGAAAAGGAAGTGGGGCTCCTTTCTTCTGCCCTCCGGATGGCCCGAAGGAAGATCGGAAGACCCATTGAGATCTTTGAGGCCACACCCTCTCGCCAGTGCGAACCTGAATTTGCGACGGAGCTCACAGAAACGATCGAGAGGGTGGAGGCGGTTGTCTCCATTGCCTGCGGAGTGGGTGTCCAAACCCTGGTTCGGCATTTCCCCAAAACTCCCGTCTTCCCGGGAGTCAATACCACCTTTCTGGGCGAGACCGTATCTCACGGGGTATGGGAGGAGCGATGTCAGGCCTGTGGAAATTGTGTCCTTGAGAAGACAGGCGGAATCTGTCCTATCTCGCGCTGTGCCAAACAGCTTCTCAATGGACCCTGCGGGGGCTCATCAAAGGGAAAATGCGAAATCAAGAAAGAGGCCGATTGCGCCTGGCAACTGATCTATGATCGTCTCAAGGCATTGGGACAGCTTCACAAAATGGAGGAGATCATTCCGGCGAAACGCTGGGGGGTCGAATCACGAGACGGTGGATTAAGAAGAATCGTAAGGGAGGATCTCAAGATATGAAGGCAGGAAGCAATCTCGAAAAGGTTTTATCCAAAGGCCTGTTTGCAGTGACAGGGGAATTGGGTCCTCCTAAGGGAAACGAGGTGAGCGTCGTCAAAAGAAAGGCGGATCTCCTGAGGGGATATGTGGATGCGGTCAATGTCACCGATAATCAGACCGCCATCGTCCGGATGTCGAGCATTGCGACCTCTTCCCTCCTCATCCAGATGGGGATCGAGCCGGTCATGCAAATGACGACCCGGGATCGCAACCGCATTGCCATCCAGAGCGACATCTTTGGCGCCACCGCCCTGGGGATCAGGAATATGCTCTGTCTCACGGGTGATCATCATACCTTTGGAAACCAGGTGGACTCTAAGAATGTCCATGACCTCGATTCCATTCAATTGATTGACTGCGTTCGAACGATGAGGGACAACGGGACACTCCTCGGAGGAGAGGAGAAGATCGAGGGGAAGGTTGAGCTCTTCATCGGGGCGGCAGAAAATCCCTTTGCCGATCCATTTGAATTTCGTGCCATCCGGTTGGCCAAGAAAGCGACTGCCGGGGTGGATTTCATCCAGACCCAGTGCATTTATGATATGAACCGGTTTAAGGAGTGGATGAAGATGGTCCGGGACCGGGGACTTCATGAAAGAGTTCACATCCTGGCCGGTATCACCCCGCTCAAATCCGGAGGTATGGCTCGATATATGGCCAAGAATGTCTCAGGGATCATCATTCCGGATGAGATTATTGATCGAATCGTCAAAGCGAAAAAACCGGCTGAAGAAGGGATCCGGCTCTGTGTGGAACAAATCCATGAGTTAAGAGAGATCGAAGGGGTTCATGGGATTCATATCATGGCCATTGAATGGGAACAGATGGTCAGTCAGATCACAGAGATGGCCGGATTGTTACCGAGGCCCAAAGTGGATTAAAATAGGATTATCGGGAGATCATGAAATCGGGAAAGCCATTATCAAATGTGAAGCTCCCCGCCCACAGGGCGGGGCTTCCCGGAAAAGAAATCTCATTTATATTGTGCCCCTTGACCCCGCCTACAAGGCGGGGGTTGCGGGGCACTTGCCGGTCAATGAGAATTATACAGGGTAAACGGATCCATTTACAGTGACCTTTGGAGAAAAGCCATGTCATTCAAAGAACAATTGGAAACCGGGAAGTTTGTTGTGGTCGTTCAGCTCCAACCCCCGAAGGGAAACGATCTCTCAGAGATTTATGAGAATGCGGAACGATGGAGAGGCCGGGTGGATGCCATCAATGTCCCGGACCTCCAGAATGCCATCCTGAGATTGGGCTCTCTCTCGGTCTGCACCCTGCTGAAGGAAAAGGGGATGGAGGTGATCTATAATCTTTCCTGCAGTGATCGCAATCGGTTGGCCCTCCAATCCGAACTCCTCAATGCTTCCGCATTGGGGTTGCGAAATGTCCTGATCCTTCAAGGAGACCATCCATCCCTCGGAGATCATTTCGAAGCCAAACCCGTATTCGACCTTGACGTGATGGGCCTTCTCGGTGCGGTCAAACGGCTCCAGGAAGGGTATGATCTCATGGGCAATGACCTGCAGGGAAGACCTCAATTTTTCATAGGGGCCGGAGTCAATGCCTCTGCCAAAGGGCATATTCTCGACCTTGAGGTGATGGATATGGAGAAGAAGATTCGCCTGGGGGTGGATTTCTTCTTTACCCATTCCTTCTATGACCCCGGCCTGCTCGAGAATTTTGTTAAGAAAACGGCTCATTTCAAAGTCCCCATCATTGTGGGAATTACACTGCTGAAATCGGTCGGGATGGCACGTTATATGAATAAACATGTGGAGGGGACATCTATCCCTGATGGAATCATCGATCGGTTGATGAGGGCCTCCGATAAACAGAAAGAGAGCGTCGAAATTGCCGCAGACCTGATCAGGGCCCTAAGGCCCCTCTCTCAGGGAATCCAGATCATCCCCATCGGCTGGGAGAATCTGATCCCGACCCTTCTCGATCGGGTCGGACTTTAAAGGAGTGTCAAAAAGTGAGGATTAAAAAATCCTCCTCATCGGCCAAAAGGAGAAGACCATCCGGCCACCTCACCCTTATCAACAAAAGGGTGGACGGAGAGATGTTTCAGGCCATTGCCGAATTGGGAAACGATGGAATCCTGGTATTCGATGAGCACCATCGAATCGAATATGCCAATCGGATAGCCTCGGAGATTACCGGTTATTCGAACCCGGAGCTATTGAACCGGACCATCCTTTCCCTTTTAAACCAACCCTATCAGGCCGTTCTCGAAGACCTTTTCATCCATCCCGAACGATATGGCGAAAAGACCTGTACGGAGGTTCAGTTGATCACCGCGACCGATGAGATCAAAGAGGCCGAAGTCTGCATCGCCTTGGCAAAAACCCCGCCGGGGACTCTGAAGGGCTATGCCTATCTCAGGGATATCACCGAAGCCAAACGAATGGAGCGGAAGATCCTGGAGGCAACCAAACAGTTCGAAAAGATTGCTGAGATGGGCGACGATGGGATCGTGGTCTTCGACCGGGATTTCCGGATCATCTTCTCCAATCAGATGGCCTCCGAAATCACCGGCTTCCCGAGAGAGGAGCTCATCGGAAGAAATTTCTTCTCTGCCATCGGAAAAGAGGATAAAGAATTTCTGGAAGGGACCGTAAGGAGAGGGGAAGGAATCGGCGAGAAACTCTGCACGGAGATGACAATTCTCACTCCCCGGGGACAGGTCAAGAATGCGGAGGTCTGTATTGCCATGACCAGGTCCGATACCGGGGAAGTCAAAACCTATGCCTACATCCGGGATATCACCGCCCGAAAGAAGTTCGAAAAGGATCTTCGGGACTCCGAAGAAAAACTCCGAACCCTCTTCGAGAGGGTGAGGCATGGTCTCTTCATCAGTTCGAAGGAGGGAAAATTCTTGGACTGCAATCAGGCCCTCCTCGATATGCTGGATTATCCTTCGAAAGAGGAATTCCTCAAAATCGATATCGCCCGCGACCTCTATGTCAATCCCGATGACCGGAAAATCTTTCAGGAGAGGATCAAAAAGGATGGCTATGTCAAAGACATGGAGGTGGAGTTCAGGAAGAGGAATGGTGAAAAAATTTCCGTCCTCCTGACCGGTCATTCCATCTGGAATGAAGAAGGGGAGATCATCGGTTATGAAGGAATTAATTTGGATATCACCGAGAGGAAGCGGATCGAAGACGAGCTCCGTGAGGCCAACGAATTCTTCGTCAACCTGATCGAAAGCTCGGTGGATGGAATCATCGCCGCAGATATGAAGGGGAACATCATCATTTTTAATAAAGGGGCAGAGGTGCTGACAGGACATTCTGCCGAAGAGGTCATCGGAAAAATCCACATTACCCAGATCTACCTTCCCGGTATTGCCAAGGAGGTCATGAGGAGACTGCGGAGCCCGAATTACGGTGGAACGGGAAAGCTTCTGCCCACCCAGTTCAATGTGGTCAATAAGTTCGGCGAGGAGATTCCCATTCAGCTTTCGGCCACTCTCATCTATAACGCCTCGGGGCAGGAGATTGCCAGTGTGGGGATTTTCACCGATTTGAGATCCCGCATCATGATGGAGAAGAAGCTTCAGGAGACCCATCTCCAGCTGGTCAGTTCTGAGAAGATGGCCTCCCTCGGAAAGTTAGCCGCAGGTATTGCCCATGAAATCAATAACCCCCTGGGCGGGATTCTCATTTACTCCAGTTTGATGATGGAGGATCTCCCGGAGAACGATCCCAGACGAGGTGACCTTGAACGGATCGTCCAGGAGGCTGGCCGTTGTAAGGACATTGTCAAAAGTCTGCTGGAATTCGCCCGCCAAACCGAACCCAAGAAGGAGCCTGCGGATATCAATCGCGCCATTAATGACGGCCTTTTTTTCCTGGTCAATCAGGCCCTGTTTCATAATATCGAGATTGTGAAGAAGCTGGATCCCTTCCTGCCTTTCGTCCAGGGAAATTCCGATCAATTGAAGCAGGTCTTCGTGAATATCATCGTTAATGCGGCAGAGGCGATGCATGGGAGCGGGACGCTCACAATCGCCACTACCCAATCTCCGGATAGGAAGACCGTACTCATTGAATTTACCGATACAGGCGAAGGGATCCCTGAGGAGAATCTCACCCGCATCTTCGAACCCTTCTTCACCACCAAGGATGTGGGAAAAGGGACCGGGTTGGGGCTTGCGACTTCTTATGGGATTATCGAGGAGCACGGAGGGAAGATCCGTGTCAGGAGCAAGGTGGGTGAAGGGACAACCTTCACGATCGAACTCCCTGTCTCCCCCCAGGTACAACCCATCATGGAGGGAGCCTCCTTTCAATGAAACGAGGTTGATGATGGACAAAAACTCCTTTCTTTCGGAAGTGGTGCAGGCAAGCGGTGAAACCCTGCAGGCCTGTTACCAATGTCAAAAGTGCTCGGCAGGCTGCCCGGTCGCCTATGCCATGGACATTCTCCCGAATCAGATCCTCCGTCATATCCAGTATGACCACCGGGAGAAAGTCCTGGGTTCAAAAACCATCTGGATCTGCGCCTCCTGTTATACCTGCAGTGTCCGATGTCCGAACAACATCGATATCGCCAAGATCATGGATACTCTAAGGGGACTGGCCCTCCGCTCCGGGATCAAGCCAGGCGAAAGGGACATCCCTCTGTTCCATTCTGTCTTTTTGGACACCATCCGATCCAAGGGGCGGATCCACGAGCTCAGCCTCATCCTCCAGTTCAAATCCAAAACCAGGGATTTCTTCAAGGATGCTTCCCTGGGCTGGAAGATGTACCGCAAAGGGAAGATCAAACTCTTCCCATCCAAGTTCGGAGGGGGAAAGGAGATCAAGGAGATCTTCAATGCCTTTGAGAAAAGGGAGAAAAAATGAAGCACCAAATTCCAATCACCAATAACCAAATAATCACAAAAATTCCAATAACCAAAATTTTATAAGATCAGTACGAAATACCCTACCTGTTAGGGCGGGATGATTCACTAAATGAGAATCGATTAATGATAGGTTATTGGGATTTCAATCGTTGACGGAGGAGATAGAGAGATGACAGAGGTTTCCTATTATCCCGGATGCTCCCTCCACGGAACAGCAAGGGAATATGATGAGTCGATCCGAGGCGTCTCCGAGGTCCTCGGCCTCCAGCTCCATGAGCTGGAGGATTGGACCTGTTGTGGTGCCAGTTCGGCCCATTGCACAGATGAGGAATTGGCCATTGAGCTGGCTTCGAGAAACCTGGCCATTGCGGAAAAGAGCGAATGGGAACTGCTTGTCCCGTGCGTGGCCTGCTACAGCCGATTCAAATGGGCGGAGAAAGAGTCGCATGAAAATCCTGAAAAAGTCCATTTTCCCTATCAGGGGAAGGTTCCCATACGATATGTCCTGGACTTTTTCTGTGAAGGGTCAATGTTGGAAGAGGTCAGGAAGAAAATTACAAAACCCCTCGCCGGGCTGAAGGTCGCCTGTTATTACGGATGCCTTACGGTTCGACCCCCAAAAGTAACGGGCATTAAGGAATACGAAAATCCTCAACACATGGACCACCTCATGGAATGTTTGGGCGCAGAGCCCATTGCCTGGTCCTATAAAACCGACTGCTGCGGGGCAAGCCTGGTGATGACGCGCACCGACATCGTCAGGAAATTGAGTGGAAAACTCCTCTCCATGGCAAAAGAGGCAGAGGCCGAATGCCTGGTGACAGGCTGTCCCATGTGCCAGGCCAATCTCGATACCCGTCAGGATGAACTGGGCAAAGAGGTGGGAGATCATCTGGATATCCCCGTCCTCTACTTCACGGAGTTGATGGGGGTGGCCCTAGGTCATAAGGATGTAAAGAAATGGATGGGACGCCACCTCACCGATCCCATCAAGGTGCTGAGTGGAAAGGGATTGATATAAAGATGCGAATCCCTAAATCCCAATAATCAATAACCAAATAAACATCGGGGAGGGGAGGCTTCAACCTCCCTTTTGGGCGACTAAAGTCGCCCCTACCCCACCTGGACGATGAGGGCCTAAATGGCAGACAAAATGGCAGGTAAAGTGGGAGCCGTGATGGTGGTAGGAGGCGGGATCGCAGGAATTCAGGCCTCACTCGACCTTGCAGAATCGGGTTATTATGTCTATCTCGTCGAGTCCTCTCCGGCCATCGGTGGGACGATGTCCCAGCTCGATAAGACCTTCCCCACCAATGACTGTTCCATGTGCATCCTTTCTCCAAAACTGGTCGAGGCAGGCCGTCACCTCAACATCATGCCCCTCACCTATTCTGAGGTAACCGAGGTTAAGGGAGAACCTGGAAATTTTGAAGTGACGGTAAGAAAGAAACCTCGCTTTGTCGACCCCTCCAGGTGTACGGGCTGTGGAGAATGTCCCCAGGCCTGCCCGGTGAATATCAAGAGTCAATTTGATGAAGGACTGGTGGATCGAAAGGCCATCTACAGACCCTATGCACAGGCCTTTCCCAATATCTTCACGATCGAAAAGGGAGACCGGGCTCCCTGTGGTCTGACCTGCCCTGCCCGGATCAATGTCCAGGGTTATGTGGCTTTAACTGGAGCCGGGAAATATAAGGAGGCCCTCTCTCTGATCTGGAGAGACCTCCCCCTTCCGGGAGTCCTGGGCCGAATCTGTCCGCATCCCTGCGAAAAGGAATGCAATCGCAGGGAGCTGGATGAACCCATTGCCATCTGTGAGTTGAAGCGGTTCGTTTCCGATCAGGTCAAAGATGGGGTCTCAATTCAAAAAGAGGAGGCAAAGGAGGAGAAGGTCGCCATTGTGGGTGGCGGGCCAGCAGGGCTTTCGGCTTCAGCTTATTTAGCCTTAAAGGGTTACCCCGTCACCATTTTCGAAGCCCTCCCTGTCCCGGGCGGGATGCTCTCTTGCGGAATCCCATCCTACCGGCTTCCGAGAGACATTCTCACCGGAGAGATCAACGCCATTCAATCCCTGGGAGTGGAGATAAAGACCCATACTCCGATCGGCCCTGACCTCACCATCGATGACCTGTTCCGGAAGGGTTTTAGGGCTGTCTTTCTTGGAGTGGGTGCTCATGTGGATCAAAAAATGAAAATTCCCGGAGAGGAGAATCCTTCGGTCATTCCGGGAGTCGTCTTTTTACGCAGGGTCAACCTTAGTGAAAAGGTCGAAGTGGGAAAGAAGGTGGCAGTGATCGGTGGAGGAAATGTGGCCATTGATGCTGCTCGCACCGCTTTGCGAATGGGTGCCCAGGAAGTCACCCTCATCTATCGGAGATCACGGGAGGAGATGCCAGCCTATGAGGAGGATGTGAAGGAGGCTGAAGAAGAAGGGATCAGGTTTCAATTCCTTTCGGCTCCTTCGGAGGTCCTATCCAATGATGGGAGGATCTCTTCCCTTCGATGCATTCGCATGCAGTTGGGCGAGCCCGATGCCTCTGGTCGGAAGCGTCCCATTCTCATTCAGGGCTCGGACTTCTCAATTGAGGCGGACATGATCATTCCGGCCATCGGCCAAATCCCTGATCTTTCCTTTCTCAAAGGAACAAAAATTGAGATGACCCCGCAGGGAACAATCAAGGTCGATCCCGTCACCCTTCAGACCTCTCAAAGCGGAGTTTTTGCCGGAGGAGATGCGGTAACAGGCCCATGGATTGCCATTGAAGCTGTTGCCACAGGGAAAGAGGCAGCCCTCTCCATTGACCGATACCTTCGAGGAAAAGACCTCCATGAAGGAAGGAAAAAGCCCGATCTTCAAAAGGCCCGATATGAAAAGGTCTATGCCGGCCAGCGCAAGGCTCCGAGAGAACGCATTCAGGAGATCCCCATCGAGGAGAGAAGACGGACCTTCTCGGAGGTGAAGAAGGGTTTTAACGAGGAACAGGCCAAAAGGGAGGCTCTTCGGTGTCTCAATTGCGGCCTCTGCTCCGAATGCCTCCAGTGCGTCGCTCTCTGTAAGGCGGGAGCGATCAACCATCAGATGGAGGAGGAAACAGTCCATTTCAGAGTCGGGTCCATCATTCTGAGCCCGGGTTTTGATGAATATGATGCAAACCGCCTTTCTGCCTATGGATATGGCCGCATAGCTAATGTGATTACCAGCATTCAGTTTGAACGGATTCTCAGTGCCTCAGGCCCATTCCAGGGAAATCTCTTAAGGCCCTCGGACAGAAAACCACCCCGTAAGGTGGCCTGGATCCAGTGCGCGGGATCGAGAGATCAGGCAGAAAACGGAGGAAACGAATACTGCAGTTCGGTCTGCTGTATGTATGCCATCAAAGAGGCGGTGATCGCCAAGGAACACCATCGCGAGACCGAGCCCACTATCTTCTATATGGATATCCGGGCCCACGGGAAGGACTTCGATGCCTATTTCGAGAGGGCGAAAAAGGAATATGGTGTCCGGTTCATCCGTTCCATGATCTCCCGTGTGGCGGAAAGGCCGAAGACCAAGAATCTCCTCATCACCTATGTTGGTCCCGAGGGCCGGGTAAAGGAGGAGGAGTTCGATCTCATTGTCCTTTCGGTCGGCTTAACCCCCTCCAGGGGGGCAAAGGAACTTGCCACAAGCCTCGGCCTCCAGCTGGATTCTTACGGGTTCTGCAGGACCGAGGAGTTTTCCCCGCTTCACACCAGCCGGCCAGGCATCTATGTGTGCGGGGCATTCCAGGGACCCAAGGATATTCCCGAGACGGTTGCCCAGGCCAGTGGCGCGGTGACCGCTGCCTCGAGCCTCCTTACAGAAGTGCGTGGGACCTTGACCAGAAAGAAGGATTATCCAGAAGAGATGGAGGTGAGAGATCAGGAGCCCCGGATCGGCGTATTCGTCTGCCATTGCGGGATCAATATTGGAGGAGTGGTCAATGTCCCGGAGGTCCGGGAGTATGCCAGGACACTCGAAGGGGTAGCCTACGTAGAAGAGAATCTCTACACCTGTTCTCAGGACACTCAGGAGAAGATGAAGAAGGCTGTACAGGAGAATCAATTGAACCGGGTGGTGGTTGCCTCCTGTTCACCGAGAACGCATGAACCCCTGTTTCAGGAGACGATCCGGGAGACCGGCATGAATAAATATCTCTTTGAGATGACTAATATTCGGGACCAGTGTTCCTGGGTCCATATGCATCAGCCGGAAGAAGCTACTGAAAAGGCAAAAGAGCTGATTCGGATGGCGGTTGCAAAATCCCGTCTTCTTAAACCCCTGAAGGAACCGTTGGTGGAGGTGATTCGGAAGGGACTGGTCATTGGAGGCGGGCTCTCCGGCATGAGGGCGGCTTTGGGATTAGCAAAACAGGGATTCGATTGTGCCCTGGTGGAAAGGGAAGCGGAACTTGGGGGAAATCTTCGCCATATCCATTACACGATCGAAGGGAATAATCCCCAGGAGTTTCTTAAAAAAACGATCGAAGAGGTGATGGGGAACCCCCGGATTCAGGTCTTCACCCGTTCCGAGCTGAAAAGCCTCAGCGGTTATGTGGGCAATTTCAAATCGGTCATTTCGACCAATGGTTCGGACAGGGAATATGACCATGGAGTGGTGATCGTTGCCGTTGGGGCACAGGAAAGCAAACCCAAGGATTATCTCTATGGCCAGGACCCAAGGGTGATCACCCAGAAAGAACTGGAGGAAAAGATCACCCACTCATCAGAAGAGATCGGGAAATACCGCCATATCATCATGATCCAGTGTGTGGGATCCCGAATCCCGGAGCATCCGAACTGCAGCCGTATCTGCTGCAGTCTCGCCATCAAAAATGGACTAAAGATCAGAGAGAACAATCCCGAGACAGGGGTCACCATCCTCTACCGGGACATCCGGACCTATGGATTGATGGAGCGATATTACACCCGGGCAAGAAATGCCGGAGTCGAATTTATCCGGTACGATCTCGATTCAAAACCCGATCTCAGCCTTGAGGGAGGCCGCCTCCATCTCAGGGTAAAGGACAACATCCTTCGGGAAGAAGTGATCCTTCAGCCTGACCTCGTTGTCCTGGCCAGCGCCATTGTCCCTTACGAGAATGAGGCCCTGGCAAAGATGCTCAAGGTCCCTCTGACCGCTGATGGTTTCTTCCTTGAGGCCCACATGAAACTGAGGCCGGTCGACTTTGCCACGGATGGGATCTTTCTGACCGGATTGGCCCATTTCCCGAAGAGTATCAGTGAATCCATCTCCCAGACAGATGCGGCCGTTGCCCGGGCCACCGCAGCCATGGCCAAAGGATATGTCACCGCCCTTCCCACAATCTCAGAGGTGGATCAGACCCGCTGCCTGGGTTGCGGTCTCTGTGAACTGCTCTGCCCCTTCAATGCCATTCGCGTGATGGAGACGGAAAGAGGGAGAAAGGCAGAGACCGTTTCAGCTTCCTGTAAGGGGTGCGGGGTCTGCAGTGCCAGCTGTCCTCAGAAGGCAGTGACCGTGCATCACTTCTCCGACGAACAGCTAACAGCTCAGATTGAAGCCCTTCTTCCTGTTAGGACATCTTCCCCTCCCCCTTGATGGGGCAAGGGTGTTTTTTATCATCTTGGTCATTTGAATTTGGAATTTATTTGGAGATTGTGATTTGGAATTTTGGATTTTGAACGAGATAGGGGAGCCCAATGGCTTTTGAACCAAAAATTTTATCCTTCCTATGTAACTGGTGTGCCTATGCAGGAGCGGATCTCGCGGGGATCTCGAGGTTTCAATACCCGCCGAATACAAGGGTGATCCGGGTGATGTGTTCCGGAAGGGTGGACCCTTCGTTCATTCCAAGGGCTTTCCTGGCCGGATTTGACGGGGTCATGGTTCTGGGATGCCATCCCGGAGACTGCCATTACTTAACTGGAAACTATCAGGCTGAACGCAAAATGACCCTCACCCGGAAGTTATTAGATATGGCCGCAATTGGATCAGAAAGATTGCTTCTCGATTGGGTCTCTGCAGGTGAAGGAGAACGCTTCTCCCAGGTCGTCCGCCAATTCATTGAGAAGATTCGCGGTCTGGGCCCCTTCCCTCTTGATCAGGACATGAAGGAAAGACTTCAGGCAGTAAGGGCCTCGCTCGAGGGAGAGAAGATTCGCTGGATGGTGGGCAAAGGTCCTGAGCTGATGGAAAAAGAGAATGTTTATCAAGAACATCTTTCCAGGGAGAGGCTGGATGCGGTCATCGAAGAAACCATCCGCGATGAGTTGATGAAGAATCGAATCATCGCATTGATCGAATCCAAACCTCTCGCCGCAACAGAGATCAGCCAGACATTAAGCCTGAAATTAAAAGAGACTCTCACCTATCTGATTTCGTTGGTCGGAGAGGGGAAGATCGGATTTGATCCTTCCGAAGAAGGAAAGGTGCCAAAGTATATGCGGAATGTATAATCATTCCCATCCCCCTCCCCTCTTCCTATGGAGACTGTGTCGCAATCGCAAGCAAAGGGGAGAGGCAGTCAGGTTCCAAAGCTTTAGAATGCGGGTCTTTTATATTATGGGA
>Ga0116202_10001084_pt1 | contig 15869 bp, 15 predicted proteins | sample LakKivw325mmetaG_FD_94479 | JGI IMG/M metagenome (GOLD analysis project Ga0116202, IMG submission 94479) | Anoxic lake water microbial communities from Lake Kivu, Rwanda to study Microbial Dark Matter (Phase II) - Lake Kivu water 325m metaG | ecosystem: Environmental > Aquatic > Freshwater >...
CTCCATCCGCCTGCGCCGGCTGCGGCCTGTCCACGCGAATCCGGATCTGCCGGCCCTGCACATGCCGCGCCCGCTGGGTAAGGTCATCCGACAGTTCCCGCAGGCGGTCGGGGTTGTGCCGGATCGCCAGGAGATACCGCGCCAGGTAGTCGGCCTGGTCGGCAAACAGAACGACATCCAGCAAGCCGTCATCCGCGTAGGCGTTGGCGCTGAAATCGAAATCACCCGCGTAAATCCGGGTATTGTTGACCACCAGGTTGATCATCGGCCCTTCGTACCAGGACTGGCCGTCCACGGTGACCCCGACGCGGGCGCAGTCATGCCGGAACAACCGGGCGCCGAAGGAGAAGGTGTAGAGCATGCGCCCCCGGGCCATGTGCCGCAGCACCGGGATATTCTGGATTCTCCGTTTCCTGGCATTCCTCTCCCGCAGGATCCCGGAGTCCAGTCCCACCGTCAGGGCATCGGCGAAGTAGAGTCCGTTGATGATGCCCAGGTCCAGGGCATAGTCGGCTCCGTGCACGATGGCAGAGACGGCCCGGCGCAGGTCCCGCGCCGAGAATTCGTCGCGGATGCGGATCCCCAGCGACTTGGCAATATCGTTCCCGGTTCCCATGGGAATGAACGCATAGGGCGGAAGCGTCCTTTCCGGCCCGCGGTTCCGGTAGGTCATCAGGCCGTTGAGGATGGCCGAATGCGTGCCATCGCCACCGATGCCGGCGATCGCGCAATACCGGCCGAGGTCCGTCCCCTCCAGACGCTCCAGCACCTGACCGGCCAGTGGGACCCCGCTCCGGACCTCGAGGAGGTCATGTCCAGCTCCGAGCCTTTCAATCAATGCCGCTATGTCCCGCCAGCGTTCCCTGGCGGCGCCGCCGGCGGCTTCCGGATTGAGGATACAGAGGACTTGCATGAAAACAACGCGGCCGCAAACACCTCCGGCGCCTCGCGCCATGATGCGCGCGCCCCGGGCAGGTCCTTGCGGCCGCCTTTCCGCCGCCCTCGGATCTCCTTGCGGAAACCCCCGGAACGGCCCTTCTCCCCGTCAACCCTTCTTGATCTTCTTCGGTTCCTTGAGAAGCTGGCGAACCTGCGCGCCATTCAACTTGCGGACCTTCCCGGCATCCATGCCGAGAGCCACCAGACGATTCCGCTGCACGGTTTCACGACGACGCTTGTCCCCGGCTTTCTTCACCGGCCGCTTCATCCGAACATTATATCCTTTTCCCGCCATACGTAACCCTTCCCTCTATGCGATATCCGTGACTGTTATGCCAGCCCCTTCCGGGCCAGCGCCAGGATCTGCCCGAACCCCTCGGGGTCATGGAAGGCGATCTCGGAGAGCATCTTGCGGTTGAGCTCAACGCCAGCTTTCTTCAGGCCTTCCATCAAGCGGCTGTAGCTCACGCCCTGCGCGCGGCAGGCCGCGGAAATCCGCACCGTCCACAGCCGGCGGAACTCCCCCTTGCGCTCCTTGCGGTGCACATAGGCCAGCCGCATCGCGCGGTCCACCGCCTCCGTCGCCTGGCGGAACAGTTTGCTTCTCGACCCCCGGAATCCCCGGGCGCTCTTCAATCGTGTATTGCGTCGCTTGCGGGACGCGGGCGCATTCGTTGCTCTTGGCATGTTCCTATCCTTTCCCCTCTTCTCAGATCATTTCCTTGATGCGGTGCTGGTCGGCGGCTTCGCCGATCTTGCCGCGCCGCAGACTCCGTTTGCGCTTGCGGCTCTTCGAGCTCAACAGGTGGCCCTTGCCCGGGCGCGCGAACTTGATCTTGCCACTCGCCGTCAGGCTCACCCGTTTGGCGGTCATCTTCTTTGTCTTCTTTTTCGGCATCGCTTTCCTTCCCTTCCTCGTGACCCAGAATGAAAATTGCGGGGTAATGTAGCCGATACACTCCGGCACGTCCAGTACTTTTGCGCAAGCCTTAAGACCTCCGCAACTATATAGTTAGCTTGTTACTTTGCAAGCCTCTGATGTATATTCACCCGCCATGAGCCGCATACCCATATCCGTGGTCATTCCCGTGTACAACGAGGAAGGCAACATACACCCCTTCTACAAGGAAGTCAGGCAACATATTCCGGACCGGTATGACGCGGAGTATCTCTTTGTGGATGACGGCAGCACGGACGCCACGCTGGAAAGGATCAAGGAACTCCAATCCGCCGACGCCTCCGTCAAGCATCTCTCCTTCACACGCAATTTCGGACACCAGTGCGCCCTCAAGGCAGGTTTGGACCATGCCAGGGGCAAGGCCGTGATCTCGCTGGACGGCGACTTCCAGCACCCGCCCCGCCTGATTCCCGCCTTGCTGGAAAAGTGGGAAAAGGAGGGATGCAAGATCGTCCATACCATCCGCCGGGATGCGGATCCGCTTCCGCTCGGGAAACGACTGACATCCCGCCTTTTCTATTCCTGCCTCAATGCGCTGACGGACGTCCGGATCGAGCCGGGCTGCGCCGATTTCCGGCTCCTGGACCGCGAAGTGGTGGACTGGCTGGCCCGGAACGCCGAGCGGGCGCTCTTCCTCCGCGGCCTTGTCGCCTGGACCGGATTCCCCTCCGGTCAGGTCGAGTATCGCCCCGCACCCCGATTGTGGGGACAGTCCAAGTACACCCTGTCCAAAATGACCCGCCTTGCGCTGGATGCCACCACCTCGTTCAGCGTCCTCCCTCTCCGACTGGCCACCATTCTCGGCCTCTTCATGGCAATCTTGAGCGGAAGTTATGCCGTTTACGCCGTCGCCATGTGGCTCCTGAACAGACCCCAGGTGGTTACCGGGTGGCCTTCGGTGATTCTCAGCATCCTGTTCATCGGCGGCCTGCAACTGCTCATCCTCGGAATCATGGGGGAATACATAGGAAAGATCTTCCTGGAGGCGAAAAACCGACCGCTCTATGTCGTCAAGGATGCGAAAGTATGAAATGGGTGATACCGGCGCTGTGCCTGCTGTTCGCATTCTATCTGGTCGGCGGCAATCTCCGGGCCGCCATGGGAATGGTGGATGATCATGAAATCGCCAAGTTTCTCGGGAATGACGGACGAATGGAACTCCGGGAGATCCCCGGGACACTCCTGGCTACGGAAATCGGGCAATGGGGCCGTTTCCTGCGGTACCGTCCGGCCTACTATTCCTTCCGCATATTGGAAACGCTGCTCTGGCGCGACAACGCTTCGCTCTGGTACGCCCTCCGGCTGGTCCTGCTGACGGCAAGCCTGATTCTCGGCTGCCGGATCCTCTCCCGCTGGCTCCCGCGCCCGCTGGCATGCCTGTACACCGCATACCTCATGACCCTCCCCTTCTGGCCGGACATCCTGACACGCCTGGGCCCATCGGAGATGTATGCCCTGCCCGCGTTTCTCCTGTTTATCCATGGAATGGCCGCCAATAACCTGTGGCTGTCGGCGGCGGGCTATGTCGTCTGCATCGGCAGCAAGGAGAACTTCCTCATCCTGTTCCCCATACTGGCCGGCTGGTTCCTGTATCGGCGCGCTCGCGGCCACCGGTCCGCCAAGGAATCCATCCTCGCCGGGATTCTGGCTGGCTATACGCTGTTCATCCTCCTCGCCATTCTTGTGGCCACAGGAAGAGCCGGAACGGATGTGTACGGCACACCCATCGGCTACGGACGCCGCATGGCTGAATTCGTCGCGCGGATTCCATCAATCCTCAGCGGCGCCAATATCCTGCCCGCAGTGCTTGTCCTGGCGGCAGGCGCAGGCCTCATCCTCCGGAAGGGCGCCACGGAAGGATGGGGCGCCGCGGCCCCGCCACCCCGTGGCGTCCCATACACTCATCATGGCGCTGACACTCGCGGTCATCGCCTCGCAATTCGTGTATTATGACAACCGGCTGCCCTCCGGAATGCGTTACGATTTCCCGGCCATGCTGCTCCTGCCGACATTGAATATCATGGCGCTGGGCACGATCGTCGAGATGTTCCGAGGGAACGCCATGGCCAGGATCGTCCGGGGCGCTGTGTACGCCTGCGTGATCCTGATCTGCGTCCTGGATATCCACCGGCAGGGCTATGGCCGGATCCGGACAGCGGCCGCGGCGAACGCGAACCGGACACGGATATTCCAGTCGGAAATCAGCAAGGCAGTCCGGGTTCTGGCGGATCATCCGGAAGCAGATGTGATCTTCGTCAGCCGGTACTACTCGGACACCGAATACATCGTGTCCGTCTCCCGCTACTTGGATGCGGCAGGCATCACAAACCGGTTCAGCGTCCACTACACGCCGGGGCCGGAACCCCGCAATGCGTTGGGCCAAATGCTGCAACAACGGCTGGTGGATGTCATGCGCGGTCCTGCCGGCCGGCATAGCCTGTTCGACCGCTTTTCCCCCTGCCGGGAAGCACCGCAGCCTTGTTTCTGCCTGACATTCCGCAACGTGCCGGGGTTGCCCTGCGGCCCGACCCTCGCAACGTTCTGACTTCCCTCTTGGAACGTTTTCGGCAAGGAATGTCCAGGCGGGCCCGGCGCCGGAAGGGCCTCTACCCCTGAATCGGATAGGCCGCCCGGATGGCCTCCAGTTCGCGCCTGGCCCGCACCGCTGCCCGCACAACCTCCGGATCGAACTGCACACCCGCCAACGCCTCGATCTCCGCAAAGGCCTTGTCCGTGCCCACCGCGGTCCTGTACGGGCGGATCGAGGTCATCGCGTCCAAGGCATCGGCCACGGCCACAATCCGCGCCGGCAGGGGAATATCCGTCCCCCCAATGCCGCGGGGATACCCCTTCCCGTTCCACCACTCGTGGTGATGCAGCGCGATCGTCGCGGCCATACGGACCAGATCCAGGGAGGACCCGTGCAGGATCTGCTCCCCGATATCCGTATGCTGGCGCATGATCGTCGTCTCGCGCGGGTCCAGGGAGCCCGACTTTCGAAGCACCTCGTCGGGAACCCCGATCTTCCCCACATCATGCATGCTGGCGGCCAGGCGGAGCACCCGGCACTCCTCCGGCGGAAGCCCCATCTCCCGGGCAATCACCTCCGTGTACCGGCTCACACGGTCCACATGGGATCCCGTGCTGTCGTCCCGGAACTCCGCCGCCCGTGCCAGCCTGCGCACGATCTCCAGCGAAGCTGCCTCCACCTCCGCCGCCGCCCGGCGCAATTCCGACGTCTGGCGCGCCACCTCGGCCTCCAGCACCGACCGCTCATTCTCCAGGCGGTCCCGGTACGCCTTCGCGCTCAACGCCGTCCGGACACGCGCCAGCAACTCCGCCATCAGGATGGGCTTGCTCAACAGGTCGTCCGCCCCGGCCTCCAGCGCCCGGATCTTCTCCTGCGAAACGTCCCGGCCCGTGATCATGACGATCGCCATGTGGCTCGTCTTCGGATCCGCCCGCACCCGGCTCGCCACCTCGTACCCGTCCATGTCGGGCATGACCAGGTCCAGCAGGATCAGGTCGGGAGAATGCGCCTCGATCTGCCGCAACGCGTTCACCCCGCCGTCCGCCTCGAACAAGTCGTACGACTGCAGGCGGAGCATTTCATCCAGCATCCGCCGGGTCATCGCATCGTCATCCACAATCAATATCTTCTGTCCGCTCACATAACCTCCCAAGCGCCCTCAGCCCGCCTGCCCTTTGGCCCACTCCCGGATTGTTTCCGGCAACTCGCCCACGGCCGCCACCACGGCGTTGACATCCCCGGATTCTCCCGGCACCGCCACGCTATCGCCCGGCCTGTGGCCTGCCAGCGCCCGCCCCATCTTGCTGCTGCAGGACAGGATCCCGAGCGCCGGATCCTGGTCCCACTCGCCCAGGATATGGAATACGCGTTCACCGCCATCCTCATACCGCAGCGCGACCGTTGTCCCCATCCCCGCGGTCTGTGCGGGGCTCGCGCCGAAATCCGTTCCCCGGACCTGTTGGAGGTCCTGCTCCCATTCCGCCCGGCGCCGGAGCAGGATGCCCTGCTGTTCCTTCGCCGTCTTGTATTCAAAATTCTCGCGAAGATCCCCGTAGCTGCGCGCCACGCCGATGTCCCGGCTGTTCTTGGGAATCTCCTCGTTGATCAGCTTTTCCAGTTGTTTCTGGCGAGCATGGTAGGACCGCCACGACGTCAACCCGCCCCGCGGCGCGCCCCCTTCCTCCTTCGTTTCCTCCAGCAGCTTCGCCAGGTGCGGATAGGCAACGCAAATCCGCCCGATCATCGCCTGCGTGTCCAGCGGGATGCGGCCCATCGCCGCCCGCAACGCGCGGATAATGCTGGTCTGCTGCACCTCGTTCATGCTTTCGACCGCCGTCTCCAGCCACTTGCGCTGCTGCACCAGCTCGCCCAGCTGGTTGGCCGCCTTCAACCGCTCGCCGGTGTGCGTCCGTTCGAATAGCGGCAGGACATGGAACATGAGGTCACCCGGGGTCCCCAACTGCCAGGAGGCCAGCTTCTCCGGATGCCGCGCCAGCCATAACACCATTTCCACACCCGCCTGCCGCCGTCCCACCTCGTCCCGGAAGACGCCTGCGCACTCCGACTCCGCGCCCTGTTCCAGCAGGAACTCCATGAACACATTCAATGGGCCCAGGAAGACCCGGGACAGAATGGCCAGAACAGCGGTCTTGACCTGTGCCACGTCCTGCGCTGCCGCCACCGCGAGAAAGGACTCGATCTTCCGGGTGCTCAACTGGCCGGTCGCCGCCAGCAGGATGTCGGGCGCCAGCAGACTCATCATCTGGCTCCGCCAGTTGACCCACTCCTCGGGAATATCCCACTGCTGCGCGCACAACACGACCTGCGCCCGCACATCCAAATGGGTGTCGCCAAAGCCGCGCAACAGGAATTGCAGACGGTCCGCCACCACCCGCTTCCCGGATTCGTCCACCCCCTCCGGCGGCATCGCTTCCTGCAGTTCCTCGATGCGCCCCAGGATTCCTTCCGCTGTCCGTTCCCGGGCCAGCGCTTCGAACCAGCGCGCGTCGTACCGGACTTCCTGGTCCAGCAACTGGATGGGATCGCTGCGCCGCGCGGGGATCACCACCAGCGGGTCGTCCTTGAGCGCCTTGCGCGCCGCATCCCAGAAGCTCTTCCATGCTTCGGGAGCCATGATGCCGTCCGTCAGGATCTCCTGCAGGCGCGCGGCGGGCATGGGACCGTGGCTGCGCAGGGCCAGGCGAACCACCTCCGCCGGCTGTTCCGCCGCCAGTGCCTGCAAGCCCGCCAGATCCAGGAACCGCCTGGCCTGCAGGTGTTCCTCGCCCACAAACTGGATCGTCTCCGCCGCGTAGGCCAGGGACATCTCATGACCCCGTTTACGGGCAAAATCAATCGTCACCCGCTCGTAGAACGAGTCCACCGAGCGGACCCGCCCGATCCCCCAGGTCTTGTCCAACCCAAGAACCCCATCCTTGAGATGCAGCAGCGTATCCAGCCTGCGGAAACACTCGTGGATCGGCAGGCCCTTGCCGAAGCCGGCATGCGCCACGTAATTCCTGCGAACAGTATCGTTCCGGAACACCCAGTTGAGCCGCTTCTCCGCGTGCTGGCGGAAGGCCGGGTCGGAGCTCCGGTTGGCCGCACGGCTCCGGACAACCCGCACCACCCCATCGCCCAGCCCGCGTTCCGACAGGGATTCCTCGATCAACTCCGCCCAACTGTCGGCCTGCGCCGTCATCCCGGCCAACCTGAGTTCATCCAGCGCGCCCAGCATGTCGTCCAGCGGGATTGTCTCGGCTGACAATCCCGCCAGGAACCACTCCTCGAACTGATCCTCTCCCATTTTGGCCAATTGCTGTGCCGCTTCCATGTGCCACCCTTCTCTCAATAAAACGCATCAGGATACCACATCCTTCGCGCACCCTACAAGCGCATCATCCGCTCCATCGCAACACATCGCGGCCCCATTCCTCCCCTGTCTCAGTTCGCGAATATCGCCAGGATGATGCCGGCCGCCACAACAGAACCAATCTGCCCCGCGACATTCGCGCCCAGGGCATGCATCAGGAGAAAATTGTGCGGATCGGCTTCCAAGCCCAGCTTGTTGCTGACCCGCGCCGCCATCGGAAACGCAGAGACTCCCGCCGACCCGATAAGCGGATTGACCGGATTCTCCCGGCTGAAAAGATTCATGATCTTGGCGAACAGCACACCACCGGCCGTCCCTAGGGAAAAAGCCAGCAACCCCAGCAGTAGAATCCCCAATGTGTTGACCTGCAGGAACTTCTCCGCCGCCATCTGCATTCCCACCCCCAACCCCAGGAATACCGTGGCGATGTTCATCAACTCGTTCTGCAGTGTCCTGGAAATCCGCTCGATGACACCGCTTTCCTTGATGAAATTCCCGAAGGCAAAACAGCCCATCAGCGGCAGCGCGGAAGGCAGGAAGACAGAGCACAGGGCGAGGACCAGCAACGGGAATACCGCCTTTTCGAGTTTGCTGACCGGGCGAACCTGCTTCATCACAATCCGCCGCTCCGCCGGGGTTGTCAGCAGCCGCATGATAGGCGGCTGGATCAGCGGCACAAGCGCCATGTACGAGTAGGCCGCCACGGCGATGGACCCCATGAGGTGCGGGGCGAATTTGGCCGCCACGTAGATCGAGGTCGGGCCGTCCGCCCCGCCGATGATCGCGATCGAGCAGGCTTCCTTGATCGTGAAGGCAAACCCTGGCAAGGCATTCAGGGCCACAACCCCCAGAAGTGTCCCGAACACCCCGAACTGCGCCGCCGCACCCAGGATCGCGACCCGCGGATTGGCCAGCAGCGGTCCGAAATCGGAAAGCGCTCCAATGCCCATGAAGACAATCAGGGGCAGCAATTCGTTCTCAATCCCATGCTTGAAAATCAAGCCCAGCAGGCCGTGCTCCGACCCCATGCCGGCAAACGGAACGTTGACGAAAATGGTGCCGAATCCAATCGGAACCAGCAGAAGCGGCTCAAAATCCTTGACCACGCCCAGATAAAGGAGAAAGCAACCCGCCAACACCATCACCAGACACTTCCAGCCTCCCGTCTGCAGGAAACCATAGACCCCCGTTGTCCGACCTACACTGACCATCCCCTGCCGGATGGAGATATCATCTCCTCCGACCGCCACCTGCTCTGCCGCCGCCGGAGCCTGCGTCTCCGCCCATGCCGCGCGCGCCAAGCACGCGACACCCAACACCACCAGGGCCAGGGTCACAAAACACAAGATCTTCCCCGGGGTTGCTCGCATGGCCACTCCCGCGCTCACCGCACCACCGCCAGCGGTTGATCGGCTTTGACCGACGTTCCCGTGTTGACACGGTACCCGATCGTGCCAGCCCTGCGGGTCTTGACCTCCAACTGCATCTTCATGGCCTCCATGATCAGCACCGTCGCGCCCGCCTCCACTCTCTCTCCGTCCTCGTAGGCCAGCTTGAGCACGTCGCCCGGCATCGGCGCCACAACGGTCTCTTCCGCGCCACCTGCGGGTTCCCGCGGCTCGCCTGCACCGCTTGTGTCCTCGCGCACCTTGATGCCGTAGAGAATCCCATCCACCTCCAGCGCATGCCCGCCATCGTCGGCGGGACGGCTTTTTACCACATACTCCTTGCCGTCCACGCTCACCAGGAACCGGCCCGGTCCGCCCGTCTTCACGGCCGCCGCCTTCGTTTCGGGAGTCGGCGCTTCAAACACCACCGGACCCTTGTGGCGCTTGGCAAAGAACGGCAAAGCCACCTGCGGGAACATGGCGTACGTCAGCACATCCTCCACAGGCACATGCGGGGTCTGCATCTTGGCCTTCAGTTCTTCCTCGATCCGGCCCAGTTCGTTCGGCAGGTCATCCGCCGGCCGCCGAGTGACGGGCACATCGAGCTTCAGTTCATCCAAAGCCTTCCTGACCAGCTTGGGATCCGGCTCCGCCGGCGTCCGCCCGTACCGGCCGGCGAGCAAGTCGCGCGACTCGGCCGTCAGACGTTCGTAGCGGCCGAACAGGACATTGAACAAGGCCTGGGTTCCCACGATCTGCGAGGTGGGCGTCACGAGCGGCGGATAGCCGAAATCCCTCTGCACATGGGCCACCTCCTCGAGCACCTGGTCCAGCTTCCCCAGGGCGTTCTGCTCCCGCAACTGGTGCTCAAGATTCGAAAGCATCCCCCCGGGCACCTGCGCGGTGAGGATCCGCGTATCGGCCCCCAGGAACGACGACTCGAACTGCCGGTATTTCTGCCGCACATTGCGGAAGCAGCCGGCAATCTCCAGTAGAAGCCGGATATCCAGGCCTGTGTCGAATTCGGTATCCCGCAGGATCTCGACGAGCGTCTCCGTCGGGGAATGGCTGGTGCCCATGGACATCGAGGAAATCGCCGTGTCCAGGCAATCCGCGCCGGCCTCGACCGCCTTGAGCAGGGTCGCGACGGACATCCCCGTGGTGGAGTGCGTGTGCACGTGCACCGGCAGCCCCACTTCGGCCTTCAGCCCGCGGACCAGTTCCGCCGCGTCATACGGCTTGAGCAAGCCCGCCATGTCCTTGATGCAAATGGAATCCGCCCCCAGCGACTTCAACTCGCACGCCAGGGCGATGTAAGACTTCTTCGTATGGACGGGGCTGGTGGCATAACTGATGGTGGCCTGCGCATGACGTCCAGCCTTGCGCACCGCCCGTATGGAGGTCTGGAAATTGCGCGGGTCGTTAAGGGCGTCAAAAATGCGGAACACCTCCACGCCATGATGCGCCGCGCGCGCCACAAACGCCTCCACCACATCGTCCGCATAGTGCCGGTACCCCAGCAGATTCTGCCCCCGCAGCAGCATCTGCTGTGGAGTGTGGGGCATTTCAGCCTTGAGCTGACGCAGGCGGTCCCACGGGTCCTCGTTGAGGAATCGGATGCAGGAATCAAAAGTCGCACCGCCCCACGTCTCGACGGACCAATATCCCACACGATCGAGAAGCCCAGCCACGGGAATCATGTCGGATGTAAGCATCCTTGTTGCAAACAGGGACTGATGCGCATCGCGCAACGCCACGTCCGTAATGCCAATTCGTGCCATCGTGTTGCCTCCCAAGCCGGTTGTTACCGCCGCTGCCCCAGTGCTACCGCAATCGCCGCGGCCAGTTTCCTGCCATCCTCGCCGCCCTTGCCGCCTTCGCCTCCGGAAACGGCTTGCTCCTCATAGCGACGCACCAATCGCGCCACTCCCATCACACAAAGGATGACCGCCGCCAGGAAAAGGAAAACCAACCCCATGCCCAGCACCATGATTGTCGCCGCCTGCCGGAATAGTTCCATCGCCTGCCTCCTCCAATCCGATCTGCGCCCTGTGATCGCAAACCGTGATCCAATACCGGATTGCGCCGGCACTGACAATGCTTTTCGCTGGCGTTTCGGGCATTGGGATGATTGTATGTCACGTCAACGCAACACCCCGGCGCCCCACCAGGCCCGGGGGAAGCGAACAATCAACCGAAAACAGACAGGAGCATGCCCATGAAGTCATCGTTCTGGATCGCTGCAGCCACCGCCACCCTCATGGCAACCCGTGCCCTGGCCGGACTCGAGATCACCATGAAAACCGTCACAGAAGGCGACCCGTCAGCCCGCGGCAGGAATCAGGACGGAAACATCCTGACCCGCATGACGGCCGATGGCGAAAAGGCGCGGATTGACTTTGTCGAGGGCGCGGCGAAAGGCACGGCTGAGGGCGGCTACCTCATCACGCGGGACGCCGGCAAGACGTTCTACATGGTCTCCCCCAAGGATAAGACGTACATGAAGTGGGATACCGAAGCCATGATGGGCATGGCCGGCGCCATGGGCGGCATGATGAAAATGCAGGTCACGGATCCCAGGATGGAGAAACTCCTCGACGAAGCCGGACCCGCCATCCTGGGACACCCCACCCGCCACTACAAGTTCCGCACCTCGTACCAGATGTCCATGTCCGTCATGGGCTTCAAGAACCAGATGTCGGTCGTCAAGGAGGATGAAACCTGGGCGACCACCAAACTGGATATTTCGGCCTTCAATGCGTGGATGAACAAGACGCCCAAGACCCAGAATGCCGAACTGGACAAGCTGATCGCCCTGGAAAAGGAGAAAATGACCGGCATGCCCCTGAAAACCCTCTCCGTGCAGACCACCACCGACGGTCAGGGCAAGGCCACAGTGAACCGCACCAGCATGGAGGTCACCGGAATCCGGGATGTCAGCGGAGTGCCGGTCGAAATTCCCGCCGACTACAAGGAGGTCAACCTCCTCGAGGCCGCCGCCGAGGCGCAGGAAGCCGAAGAAACCCGCCCCGAGCCCCCGAAGCGGGCCATGCCGAAGATCAACTTCGGCAGCATGATGAAGAAAGCCCTGGAGTCCGCGCAATAACGCGGGCTCCCGCTTCCTTAGTAGGTCGTTTCACAAATCCGCTCACGTATTCTGGGAGGATGAAGATCCCTCGACTTCGCTCGGGATGACAGAAAGGCACCTGTCATTCCGAGCGGAGCGAAGCGGAGTCGAGGAATCTCGTGTGGGGCCGAATACGTCACAGTATTTATGAGACAGGCCACTTAGAACACAATCGGCGCGAAGATGGGATACCCCGCCAGTTTCTGCCGGCCGTTCAGGAACGACAGTTCGATCAGGAAGTCAATTTCCTCCACCTTCCCGCCGGCTCGCTCAATCAGCCGCGCGGACGCCAGGGCGGTTCCGCCCGTGGCCAGCAGGTCATCCATCAGAAGCACCTTGTCGCCGGCAGTGAACGCGTCCGTGTGCACCGCCAGTGTGGCCGAGCCATATTCCAGATCGTAGCTTTCCTCATGGCACGAATAGGGCAACTTGCCCTTCTTCCGGATCGGGACCACACCGGCCTTGAGCTTGTACGCGATGGCCGCCCCGAACAGGAAACCCCGCGCGTCAATCGCCGCCACCTTGGTGATCCCCTTGTCACGATGCCGCCGCACAAAGAGATCCACGGCGGACTTGAACAGCGCCGGATCCTTGAGAATGGGCGTTATGTCCTTGAACAAAATCCCCGCCTTCGGGAAATCGGGCACATCCCGCACCGCCTTCTTCAGCTTCCTAACACTCATCCTCCACCTCTTTCCTCGTGTTGTATCCTCTTCCGCATCCCCTGCTCCCCTCCCTGGAGGGGTCGGGGGTGGGTTCTTCCCCGAATACGACAAGTCCTGGCCCTATTCCACAATCATCGTGCATGGCAGGGCCTTGCGCACCCGCGCCATCTCCTCCCGCGGTATCAGGTTGCCGTTGACAGCCAGCACCTTGAGCGAAGCCAGATTCCCGATGCCCGCCGGAAGGCGCGTCAACCGGTTGCCCGCCAGGCTGAGCGACTCCAGTGCCTTCAATTCGCAGAGCGCTTCCGGCAGCGACGACAGGCGGTTGCGGTCCAGGGACAACGACTTGAGGGACAGGAGCCCGGACACGCTCACAGGCAGTTCCCGCAACAGGTTGTCATCCGCATGCAGAACTTCCAGCCGCGCAAGCAAACCGATAGCCCCCGGCAGTTCCGTCAACCGATTACGCCCGAGGCTGAGCACCCGCAGCTTCTGCAATGCCCCGAGGTCATCCGGAATGGCCGACAAACGGTTGTCGTCCAACGACAGGATTTCGAGGGTCCCGATCCGGCACACAACGTCCGGCACGTGCTCCAGCGCGCATCCTTCCAGGCTCAACCGACGCAGTTGCCGCAGCCGCAGAAACTCCTGACCGATCGCGATCCGGGCGTTCTGGTCCAGGTACAGGTCCTGTACCGCCTGCGCCTCCAGCGCCTCCGGGGGCAGGGCCGAGAGTTGCCTGCCGCGCAGGTTGAGTTCCGTCAGCCCTTCCTCGTAACGCACCCGTCGTGCCGGAGTCTCCCGCGGCGGCATAACCGTCGCCGGCTCCCGGGGTGGCGTCCAGCACCCGGTTCCCGCCGCCAGAAGCATTCCCGTCATGATCCCGTTTGCGATACCCCGTTTGCTCATGAACCCCTCTCCTTCCTGAATTCCCGTCAAGCGTGGCCCGGAGCGTCCCGGATCACCGTGTCACGCCGCCAGTGGGCATCGTCCCGCTCCGGATGGTCCAGCGTATAGTGCAACCCTCGGCTCTCCTTGCGTGACTGCGCCGACCGGATGATCAATTCGGCCACGTCCGCAATATTGCGCAATTCCAGAATGTCCGGCGTCACAAGATAGTCCAGGTAATACTGGCGGATCTCCTGCCGCAGGTTGTAGATCCGGCGCGCGGCCCGTTCGAGCCGTTTGTCGGACCGCACAATGCCCACATAGTCCCACATGCAGGTCCGGACCTCGTTCCAGTTGTGCTCCAGGACGATGCTTTCGTCGCTCGGCACGGCCGCCCCGTATTCCCACTCGGGGATGGCGATGCCGCCGATGTCGAACCGCGGCGCCTCGGCAAGGTGATCGGCCAGCTTCGCCGCGCACACGAGGGCCTCCAGCAGCGAATTGCTGGCCAGCCGGTTGGCGCCGTGCAGCCCCGTGCAAGCCACCTCCCCGCAGGCATACAACCCCTCCATCGCCGTGCGCCCGTCCGCCGCGGCCTCCACCCCGCCGCAGAAATAGTGCGCGGCGGGAACCACGGGGATCAGGTCGCGTGCCATATCGATCCCCAGTGACAGGCAACGGGCATAGATGTTCGGGAACCGGTTGATCAGGAAATCCGCGGTGTGGCGCCGGATGTCGAGGAACACACAGGGAGCCCCGCTCAGTTTCATCTCGTGGTCAATGGCCCGGGCAACGATATCCCGAGGCGCCAACGCTCCGCGGGAATCGTAGCGTTCCATGAACGACTTTCCGGCGGCGTCCACAAGGATCGCCCCCTCGCCCCGGACCGCCTCACTGACGAGAAACGACTTGGCTTTCGGATGGTAGAGGATCGTCGGATGAAACTGTATGAATTCCATGTTCTTGACCGGGAGTCCTGCGCGCCACGCCATGGCCACGCCATCGCCCGTGGCGATGTCGGGATTGCTGGTATACAGGTACACCTTGCCGCCCCCGCCCGTGGCCAGCACCGTCGCCGAGGCCCGCACCGTGAAGATCTCGCCTCTGTTCTCGTCCAGCGCATACACCCCCACGCACCGGTTGCCGTCCGTTCCGGCCACGGGCTCGCCACGCCGGCCGGTACGATGCCACAGCCATCCCGTCGTAATCAGGTCGATGACCATGCAGTGATCGAGGATGCCGATGGAGCCTGTGTCGTGCGCCTGGGCAAGCAGCACTTTCTCCACAGCCTGTCCCGTGATGTCGCCGGCGTGCAGGACCCGCCGCTGGGAATGCCCGCCTTCGCGCCCGAGATCGTACGTCCGCCCCTCCTTGCCCTCACGGCCGGCAAAATGCAGGCCGAATCGTTCCAGCTCCGCGATACGCTCGGGGCCGTTGCGGACAATCTCCCGGACCACCCCCTCGTCGCACAGTCCCGCCCCCGCCACCAGCGTGTCGGTCACATGCTGCTCGAAACTGTCGTCCGACGCCATGACGCAGGCAATTCCGCCTTGCGCGTAGTTTGTGTTGCTCTCGGCGCGGTCCTTCTTGGTCAGGATCAGGACCCGGCCGCGGCGTGACAGGTGCAAGGCGGACATCAATCCGGCGATGCCGCTGCCCAAGACAAGATAGTCGCAATCCAGTATTCTCATGGCTGCCGCGAGCATACCTCAGCTTCCCGAGCCCTGTCCATTCACGATTCACCATTCGCCATTCGTATCGCTACAGACACGGAAATCGGTCGGAATTGTGGCATCATGACGCCACCCGTTCAATAGCGGAATAGGCCTATGCACTTCACTCAGTCGCCACACCGCTTCAACACGCAACCCACCCCCTACCCCTCCAAGGCAGAGATTTTCAGGGGGGAGATGATTAGACTTTCTGGGCTCATTTGAAACGGAAGTCCAGTTTGAAGTTATACAGCCAGGGAACGGTGGGGCAGACGCCCTCGGCAGTCAG